>Ga0302325_10014773_pt1 | contig 16610 bp, 19 predicted proteins | sample Palsa_T0_2_FD_201948 | JGI IMG/M metagenome (GOLD analysis project Ga0302325, IMG submission 201948) | Peat permafrost microbial communities from Stordalen Mire near Abisko, Sweden - Palsa_T0_2 | ecosystem: Environmental > Terrestrial > Soil > Palsa > Peat permafrost | place: Sweden: Abisko... | reverse complement strand
CATACTCCATTCTCCCCTTCCTAGCCCTCTTCATCCCCTGATCAACATGCCAAGCACAAACCCTCGCATGTCTCGTATCAACCCAATCCCCACAGACCGCCCCATCCGCCTTCAGCGCCTCACACCCCGCCCAGTCCCTCGAGAATCCTACCTCCAGCACGCTCTCCCCGCCCTCGAGGTCCGATGCCTGTTGTTGCTGGTGGTCCATTGACAGGGGGGTTTTGTTGGAGGTCATGCGTAGACTGAAAGAGTTTCGATGTTTTTGTTTGTAGATTTGGGGGTTTAGGAGGACTATTACCATGCCTTTTTGGAGTTTCCAGGTTTCTTGGAAGGCTTGGCCGAAGAGGAAGAGGTCTATGTCCATCTGAGGTATTAGTTTGTGAAACTCTCGCATCAAGAGACGAAGAATAAAGTAAAGAAGAGGAACAGGAAGGACATCTAAGCCGAGGGAGCTTAGAGGGATCCAAGGGGAGATCTCGGGACATATGGCCGCAAAACAAAGAAAAGGAGAAAATTGGAGGAACGGTTCAGAAAAAACCAAGGGATTAGTGAACAACAAGGATAACGTACTTTTAAATCCGTAATCTTGACAACCAAATAATTCTCCCCCCTGCCCTTGACCTGTCTCACCGGCGACTTCTGCGCCACAATCCCCGTCACAAGAAAATCCAACGTATCATATTCCGGGGGATCGAAACTCGGCGGCGTCACCAATCTATACAGATCACTCACGGAGTACGTCGTTTTCCCCTTAAACTCCTCTTTCAGGACCGATTGCGGGAGACGGCGACTGCGGAGATTGAACCCGGTGTATTTACACCATTCTTCCTGGTCTTGAAGTGCAGTAGTAGTGGATTCGACTTGTTGTAGGGCAGTGGCTTGTTTCGAAGTAGACGACGACAGGGTATGTGGAGCGGATATGGCGCGGGTATGATGCGAGGGGGTGGCTGTCTGAGATACGTCTGAAAGGGTGGTTTGGGGAGCGACGGACGGGTGGGATAATGTGGATGCTAGGGCGGTGGCGGAGAAAGTCCTTGCCTTTTTACGTTCGCGTTCGTCTTGGATTGTGGATTTGCGTTTGTTCTCGCGGGCAGCGACGGCGAGACGATCTGCGAAGGTGGATTTTGGTTTTTCGGGGGTTGTGGTAGGGGGTTTCCAGGGGTTTTTTAAGGATACTTCGGAAGCTTTTTTGCCCCTGTCGATTCCTAGTAGGACTCGCTGGGGTGAGGTCGGTATAGCTGCTAGCGTCAGTACCCATACTAAAGATACCGTGCAAAGGACGATCAAGGGATAAGAAAAGCGAGGAGGCAAGAGTAACCAGTAATCGCCTCGCGAGATAAAGGGGAAGGATCGGGGAGGAGTACGTTTTGGAGGACTCTTCTGAGGCGATTGAGGAACTTGTAATGCTGATAACTCAGGTTTGTTTTTACTGGTGGCTATTGTAGGGATACTAAGCCAACCCTTCTTTTGTTGTTGCAACAACTTCCTTTCCTTCCTCTTCAATGCCAACCGCGCCTCAATCTGCGCCAACTTGAGTTTCAAAAATTCTACCATCAGCCCGCACATCCTCCCCCCAAAGCCACAATACCCTCATCATCATCTTCATCATCCCCACTCTCATCATTTGACGTTATTCCACTCGTCGTAGTAAAACTATGGCGCAGGGGCGAGGGCGACGTAGGCACCCAATTTGTTCGGCGGGGGGGAGTAGGCGGGACTGCGCCGATGACTTTTTCGGGCGACGGACATGCTGGGAGTTAGTACGCTTGAAACGTGAAGGGGGTATGTACTTGTTGCCATGGCTCTGGCGAGAGGAGGGTGCTGGCAGAGGGTCGAGGATGGCAGGGAAGGGGCTAGAAAGTCGTCATTGCCTGATTGGGACGGGTTGACGCGTGACCACGCCGCGTGTGTCAAAAAGGTTTCTAGGTCCACGGATCTAGGGCCCAATTTCGTGTCAGGAAGATCAATCAGTGCGACAAGCAATCGAGCACGAGCACGAACATCCAGTGCCAGGAAAACGATGACGACGCCGAGAGTATTCATCACGCCGAATGGTATTGTAATATGTAAACTGTGGGTCCTGATGCTATTTAGGCGCCTCATTATCTGAATCCAAGATCGTCTCCCTCGCCCATCCAAAAACAGGTACCTCAATCCACCCCGGACACCTTCACGATAAATTCTTACTTGTAAATAGGTGTTCCAACGCGATATCTCATACAATCCCGCCAAATCCACTCCATCGCGAAAATATCCACACCACACAGAAAACGCTCCCTCTTCCTAGGCGACTCCATCGTCGCAGGTCCCTCCACCCCCCAGTGCCTAAACCACTACTTTCAGGAAACTGACTTGTATAGATGGGTGTATTTACCTCTGCACACCACAAGATATACTATTCCACATTCTGCCACATCTCAAGAAACATACTTCTCAACGATCATTGCCACTGGACGATATCCTTGAAATCCTGCCCTCGCCATTAAACATGATTGTCCCCCCGGAGATGATTCAGCGGGTCTGTCAGTGTACGAAATCAGACAACGCTCTCATTCCGGATACTTATTCCCTTTCCCCCGCGCGCGTAATCGATATCCTCTGCAAGAAAGTAGATGCCCTGATCCCGGTTCTGGGACCAAGTGTCGTTGCCGAATATGTCGATAAACCCATCGCCTTGGTTCTAGGTCAACAGCCTCCGTCCAATTTCCCTGAGATTCATTCCCTCGCGTTAAAGAGATGTAGCATGGACATCATTTCCGCCAACCTAGACGATGAATTCGCGTCGTTGCTCCATGCGACAACAGAGTACCCCTCCCCCTTCGGTATGGATTTGATTTAGTTTTGAGCCGCTGACGAGGTACTTGAAGGACCTGGACGAGGCGAGACAGGCTGCTGCGGCGGCGACGTTGATGATTCCCAGTGCTGGCGGCGGGAGTTCTGCGGGGGAGAAGAGAGCGGCGAAAGACGAGGCCGAGGGACAAAGTAAGAAGAAGGCCAAGGTTAGTCAGGGAGTTAAGGCTTTGGAAAAGGTTAATACCCGGGGGATGAAGGATATGAGATCTTTTTTTAAGAAACCTGTCAAGACGTAAACTCGTGGAACTGTTGTAGAATAAAGACAATGAGGAAGGAAATGTGAAAATCTGCAGGATGGAAGGGGCATACGGGGGGAGAAGGTGTAGTAGGGACTTTCATGGATGTCTTGCATTTGTGGTTTTGTATAGAGATACTTTAGGCATTTGTAGGATATAAAATGCATGGATCGCTACAGTTGATTCACCACCGTTCTCCATCCTCACAATCGTCCGATCCATCCATCTTCCTTTGAATTTAGTCCCTACTCCTTCTCCACAGGATCCCCAACCTTCCACAAATGTTCCTTATAATACTTCAACTCCATGATACTCTCCTTGATATCCCCCAACGCCCTATGCTCGTACTTCTTCACCGGACTCGCCTTCTTCAATTCCGGGGCCCATAGTTTCGATAACATCTTCACACTCGAGACATCTAACTTAGCCTAGGCCTTGCAATCATATCGCGCGGACAGGTACAAACCCGAGAAGCGGCTTGTCTTATTTGGTGCAGGGGTGGGGGGTAGTACCTATGATGCGGTAGTGGAGGTAATCGATGATTCGTGGGAACTCGACTTTCATGAATTCCTTATCAAAATGGACAGAGTTGCCAGATAAAAAGCCCGCCCCCTCAGGGACACGGGCTTTAATATACTCTAGCAATTCCGCTTCAACATGTTCTGTGGTATTCGTTGAAGCAGCGACTTTCGCCGTCAACCCACTCTACCATTACTCTCTCCCAAAATATCAAAGCCCCCCAGCTAGTCCACAGCGGATCGTAGGGGAGATGCATGGGAAGGGGGGATACATCGCGATGATGTTCAGTACACCACTCGTCCATGCCATTCATAATCTCCTCGTCACAGTGAATGATACGTTCAAACCCTTCTTCCTCTAAGGGAACTAAATCCTTATCCGTGATGATAGCAGCGATTTCAATGATCTTGTCCTTCCCAGCGACCAACCCAGTCATCTACCATGAGCTCCCGTCCCACACTCGCCAAGGCCAAAGAACGCGAAACCAAGAAACAGCATCAAAGCCAAACTGACAAAAGACAAAGAATGGGGTGGGTACCTCACAATCAACCCAAACGAAACGGAAATTCTCAGCCATTTTATACGAAAAAAACGGCCAATAGTTCCCAAGTCCAAAGAAATACTTACGAAAAGCTAGGGATGAGTAGTGAACGGACGTGTGCTGTGTGCGCAGGAGGGAGAGGAATGGATTGTGGACGAAGAATGGGCGCAGCGGGAGTTTAAGTAGCATGCATTGGGGAGTCGAGACTAAGACGATTCAAAGGATCGACCGGACAAAGGATTGACAAACGCGCGGACCGTGCACGATGATCAGATCAGATCGACACCTGTGTAAATTTACGATATCTGACAACATGATCGCGATGATATTAAAACTATTCCAATCCAAAAACTACTCCGCCGATTGTGTTGCTGGTATTTCTTCCAAATGTTGCTCCGTTATAGGTTCCTCAGATACATCATGTTTGACCCCCCTTTCCATCACGACTTCCTCCTTCGGCGCAATATAGTCTTCCTCCTTCTCGTTTGACGCAGGTGCACCAACCTCTCCCATCTCCATCTCACCGATGACATCGACCGGTGAAGCCAACATCCCCGGCTCCTTGACTTCCATTTCTTTCTCATGGACTTCACTGGCCGTCATATCCTCTGCGTTTTTGGTTTCCATCGGCACGACAATATGTTGTAGACCATGTCCGCCAGCTACTACTCCCCCTTCTACGTATACGGTCTTAACGCCCTGCTCACTCTCAATGACAAACTCCCCCGTTTGCGACGTGCTCTCTTTCTTCTCACTTTCCGCACTTGCACTCCGCTCCCGGACCGGCGATACCACACGCTGTTCAAAAACAGTACTTATCACGGAAATCCCCCACCCTTCCGGAACGATAGGTTTCACCGTCGGCGGCCGTCGCTGCGGTCCCCTGGCCCGTCCCTTCCTCACATCTCCCACCGTAGAAGTTACACTCCCGCTCTTCGTGTCCTCTCCCCTCGCTAAGTCACCAATCCCCTCCGAGGCAGAACTCCCTTCCGCAGGAGAAATAGTGTGAACCTCCTCCTCTGCCTTGGTCGGTACCGCAGGCGGAGGTTTCGCCAACTTGGCATCCAAATCCCTCGCGAACTGGGCCCTCAAGCCAGCGAATTTACTCCCCCCCGCCAGCGCACCAGGGACCTTGACGGGTCTGGGTGGCGGGGTGGGTTTCTCTTTTTGGCCCTGCTGTAGGAGTTGGGCTTGTTCGAATTGTCTGGCCACTTTATGTATTGGTCGGGCTGGAATGGGTGGTTTCACGCCGGGCTGTTTGGTTCCGATCACTGTGGTTGTGGGTGGTTGAGATTTGGCGGATGAGGCAAGGTCTGATGCCGTCGAGGAGGGGGATTTTGAGGCGGGAGGGATATCGTGTTTGCGTGTTGCGAGGGGGGTTTCCGTGGAGGTGACGAGGCCGGTGGGGGTGGGTATTGTGCGTGGAGTTTGGTCCATTGCGACTTGTGGTGCTGCTGCTGGTTCTGCGGATTTCGGTTTTCTCGTTGGACGCGGGGGAATTGATGGGATTGATGGGGTAAGGGCTGTCGCTGTTAAGCCTGCGATTGCGGCGGTTCGTAGTTCAGATGGTTGGCCTTCTGTGGCTACGGATTTCTTAATAGGACGCGCTGGGATTGCCGGAGTCGAGTGTTCCTCTTCGTGGTGAAGGGAGATGTGATCTTCTCGTGCAGGGTGTTTCTTCGTTGGCCGAGATGGGATTTTCGGAAGCGAATGTTGTTGTTGGTCGATATGTGAGGCGAGGGATTCTTCTTCCTTTGGTGGCTGGGGGAGAATATTGGGAAGGGTCGCCTCAGTCGGGATCTCGTCTTCCGATACATCAGTGATAAGAGAATGTTGATGTGGTGAAGTAGGGACTTCTTCGATTGCAGGGGCCGTTGCTCCCTCTTTTTCATCAAGATGTTTACGTTCCTCGACGATTTTGGGTCTCTCGGGGATTTTGAGATCACCCTCCCTTCCAGCATCCTCTTCTGCGTCAGAAATGTCCTCCTTCTTTTCGGGGATACTAGGTACAGATTCAGGACTCTTGTCAGAGCTACTGGGATCTTGTTCAATCTCGTCAATAGAATGTTGACTCTTGAACGACTTCACACTCCCTCTCCTAGCAGGCCGCTGAGGAACCACAGGAACCTGATCCGGCGCAGCGGTCTCGGGAATACTTTTAATACTCGGAGTACGAGGCGGACGAGGCGGGACTGAGGGGACCGATTCGGGACTACCCACACCGACTTCGGGAATACTCTTGATACTTGGCGTGCGAGTTGGTCTAGCTGGAATCACAGGTTCCGGAGGTTCGTCCGTTGTTTCAGGGATACTCTTGACGCTTAGACGACGAGATTGGGAGGGCGTGGATGTTTGTTCAGGGGGTTCGGTATCGCTTTTCTCGGACTTGATGCTGGGTCGTCGAATCGGTCGTTGTGGAACGATGGGTTCTTCGATTGACTCCATCGACGGTTTTCGAGTTGGTCTGGCTGGTATAATCGGAGTTTCTTCGTCATTTGTTTTCTGTGATTTTTGTGATGGTCGTCGAGGAAGGGGAGGTTCCTCGCTAGGTTCCATCGACCTCGTCCTAGATGGTCTCTGTGGAATCACGGGAACTTCTGTGTCCCCTTGAGTATCCGTGCTTGTCCTGCGTCTCGGCCGCGCTGGAATCGAAGGAACATCTTCTGAAGCGTGACTCTCCATACTCTCCCGTGCTATTGGTCTTCGAGGAGTGTGCGGCACGAAGACTAATTCGCTTAGACTGGGAGTGAGGTCTTCGCTTGTCTCTGCAGGAAGGAGCGGGACGTGTTTTTCCAGGCCATCGATCAGGTAATCTTCTGTAGGCGGGAGAACAGGTGTTTCCGTCCAGGTTTCCCTTTGAGGCAGTTCAGGGGGCTCAAGTTGCCCAGGAACTTCGGAGTCGTGTTTCTGAGGGCGTTTTGAGGGACGCGCGGGAATGGGCGGGAGGTCTGCTTCCAGCGCTTGTTGACGACTTGGTCTTGGCGGAATGGCGGGAATGGTGGTTGTAGTCTCTTCCGCTGTTGCTTCCACTGGGCGCACTGTACGTTTAGCATTAATGACGTTCTGTGGATACTTGGGGACTTTGAACGGCCTCTCGCCGGTCTGGGCGGTATGTATGGGACCTCGGAGGGATGCACAGGCGGCGAGGTGGTTCCTCCCGGTGGTCGTGTTGGGCGTGATGGGATGGGTGGAGGGGGTCCCAAGTTGTCGTCTTCCATTGAGCTGCTGGATGAAGCTATCGCGGAATGAGGATAAAAGGCGAGGAGTCGCGAGTCCGCGAGAAGGAGTGCCCCTGTTTCGTGTGCTGATCAGCTCGTAACCGGAGCTGTGTTTCAAGGATTCCGAATACAACTGAGATCGACACGCAGAGCATGCGTCACCGATCTGATACCCTTTCGACGCTATCAACGTGAGATTTCTCCACAAACCTTATCTCCGTCATCGAGATCCAAGGAAACGATAGTTCTATAAATGATAGTCTTATTTAATTCTACATACCCTTTACAATACAATTCAACCTCATGAGATCGACCGGGGTTAGAAATGCAACCTTTGCCCAAGCACGCCCGCTAAATCCAAACCTAATGAATGCCTTGCCCGGTGGGCGTGTTGATAAAAAACATACTATTTACAATAAAGTTACATGGTCTGTGGGACAGACATCTCTGGCACAAAAATATTGCGACCCCCGCGCTTCCCATGGGTTCTATCATTAGTGTGATGTTTGTGAGATGGGAGGTACCTTCGATGAGCCATGAGATTGTCGCTCCTACTGAACCATTTGCCGCAACCGACGACTTCACAACGGAATCCCCGCTCTCCGGTATGGGTCTTGTTGTGTCGTCGTAGGTGTTCCAGTCTCTTGAATCGTTTTTGACAGATCTCACAGACGTGAGATTTGTCCATGGCCGAAACGACAAGGGGTAAGCTCGGTGTGGCGCGGTGAGTGCGTGCACTGAGGCTTCTGGAGAGGGGCGTGCCGCCTCGCGATGGAGGAGTAGGAGGAGACATGTACTGGGATTGAGCGGAAGGTAGCAGAGCGAGAGAGGCTGCCATGTTGGGATCAGAAAGAGAATGGGAATGAGAGATAGAATGCTGATTGCGTGTGTGTCGTGGATATGACGCCGGCGTCATAGGTGCGTATGGATGATAAAACCGCGACCCATCTGTTGGCGTGCGGGTAGGTGTAGAAGCGGGGATAGTATTGGAACGCGTCATGCCGTATGGAGAGGTCATGGGGTATACTGGAGTTGGGGTGCTATTGACATCGAATGTTGAATATGAGATGCTTTCGTCTTCAAATGAGTTTTCTTGAAGATATGCTGATGAAGGGGATTCGCGCTTTATGAAACTAATGGATGCTACACCATTGTCGTCCATCACCAGAGCGGGCGGTGGGACTTGCTTGGGTGTTTGTAATACTGTCGAATGATACATAGCAACATGCCGTCGGACGCTCTCTACGTCCGTGGAGACGAATGCGCAGCCTGGATACGCGCATGAATGCGATAGACCGTTCACTAAGACATCTGGTGGGGTGTTTAGAGGACTGGGAGGCATTGCACCGGGAATCATACGCAGCATCTCTGGAGTAATCGTGCCAGATGATTGAGGTGAACATGATGCAGATTGAGGAGGCGAGTCGACGACGTAGGCCGAGCGATAGTCTTCATCTGATGCTGGAGTGATGGGATATGAGCTGTCGGTGCAGCTGGAGAACTCGCGATACATATCTGCAGCAGATGCATAGTAGTACTGGGGGGTCGGTGTTTGCATGCCCCATGATGGAGTCGAGTGGTGTCTTCTCAAGGGAGGTGCTCCGTCTTTGCCGATTGAGGGAGGAGTTGAAAGATAGTCGTGGGTAGTATCGAGGGACAATTGCATCGCCATGTCCAGCGTTAATGGAATGCTGTGAAGGAGAGCTAGGAGGTGAAGGAGGTGATGAAGAAGGAGTTGTGAACGGGGGTATGCGTAGAAAAGGGATGGCCTGTCGCGTCAGAGAGGTTCAGTATATGAAGGAAGGAGGTGACTCGAAGGGCGTCACCGCCACTCTTCCCGCCTTCTAGAATAATGACGCGCCCGAGTAGAAGGTACCTTAATTGTGGTGCTGATCAATGATGCTCCGGTGCCAGGGGGGCTATGCAGAGGACAGGAGGTGAGGAATGCTGGGAATGCAACGAGTTATATGCAGATTCGCGATGGCGCCGGTGTGCAGCTGGCTGGCGCAGGGACGAATCGGCTGGGATGCTTTCCCACTCTCCGCGACGTCCCGCGTCCCGATTGTCTGCAAGAGTATGCACGCAGATGCTAGCTGCCGTAATTGAATGAATCGTGAAATGCGAATGCTGCAGCGAGGAGGTGGTAATTTTTCAGACAGGAGGGCGCAGTGGCGAGTCGTCGACATATGTACTATCTATTTCAATAAGGCGTGAATCTAGTAATTTGCACCCCATCCAAGGATTCGATGGCCACCACCGCGTGGGCCCCAGCAGCAGGCAGGGCGCACGTAACGCGGTAGGTCGAATTTTCGAATGAATCGTGCAGGGCCGTGATACGCTGGCAGATCCCGTGCAGCTGCTCCGTCGTCGTTCGCTATCCCACATTGGACCGACCATGCGCTATTACAGCATAGCCGGTCGGCTGGTCGTCTTACAGTCTTACGAATGGACGCAGCGTGCGCATTGCGCTAGATCATGACCCCCGATCCTGGCCTCAGGCGCATTAAAATTAAATTCTGCACTCACCTAATTGTGCAGGCAACTCCATTTGCTCATCACCCGGACGCCTTCCCATTGGTTCGCAACAATCACGATCGCCCCGGCGCTTCCCAGCCGTTCATATGTCCGAAACACCTCCCAAGGACGGACGAACTCATATATGCATCATGACAAAGAACGTCAAAGGCCATCCAACCGTGCTCAATTAACCATCTATCCCAGCGCGCCCTCCCTGCTGATTCGGTGGCGCGCCCTTAGACTATCGTCTGTGCACACTACGCGGAAAACTTCTCGCCCACGGATACTTACTTGCGCTACGCGCGAACTCCTCAGCCACCGTAATTGCATGGATTCATTTAAGCAGCGAACGACAAATTACTTGACCCTTGCACCGTCACACAACCCAATGCGCGACGCAGACTCCCTCAGCACACCGGACAGCCGGCTGGGCGTTTCGGGGGGTGCTATCTCTCGTCTTCAACAGATATTAATTTTATTTACTTAATCCATCCCCTCGCGCGAGTTGTTGACTCCGTGCATAAGCGCCTGATGATCTGTGATCGATCGGCCGTGTCACGAAAGAGTGTGCGCGGCAAAATCCGATCCTCCGATCCTCTGGTTTCAATCCGTGTTACGGTGCCTGCAACCGACGGACGCGAGGACGGCACGGCGCAGAAATGACAGCGGCCGGGCGACTCAATTGTGTGGTCATCTCCCGCGCGTCGATAACACGAGGCTTGGCCTGATTTGGCGCTTTTACCCCACGTATACTTCGGCATTGATACGGAGTCGAGAAGATCATCGCCACCTCATGCACGCCACGCGCCTCGATACGTCTACGCCCCCGCCATAAATCACCGAGCCGCCAGGCGGCTACAGTCACAAAAGCTAATTTCCGATCTACAGCTACTTTCCATCCTTTTAATTCTGAGAATTAAAGTTGGCTCGCCTGATCCTTGACGTGGCGCTCAGCAGATAACTCCGGTTGGCTTCTTCTGAGGCTCCATGCTGACAAGACTCTGTCGACATGAAGGGTATTGAAAGAAATGGCTCCATCTGTTATCTGTGACAAGAGGCAATTGAGTTTTAAGGCTCGACACGTCAAGCAACTATCGTGCCGCGGCATGACACTATGCCGGCGCCAACCGATTTCCAAGCCTGCGGGCTGAAAGTTGGCTGGACGGAATAAGCGAGCAGCGGCGAAAAGAAAATATAATCTCCAACGATTGCGGGCCGCTTAGTGGCTTGCATGAGAGATTGATTTAGCACAAAAAGGCTATATAAATATATATGCACTGAACCGCCTTCATAAATTAACAATCGCCACCGAGAGCCATCCACCATCCCTCCCCACAATTCCTATCTGCAGCACGGTCCCCTTCAGATAACCCGGTAATTCCGAGCGCAAACGCCGCTCCGGCGAAACTCGTCCCCGGCAGAGTGCGCATCATTTGTCTGTGTAGACGAAGGGGAAGGCGGTGCGTGGCTGCGGTTTGGGCCGTCCGTGCAGCCATCCGTGGAGCCTCCGGGGCAGTGAGCCACTCGCCCTCGGCAGGCTCAACCATCTGATAGACCGAAATAGTTAATTCATCCAAGTGCGTCACCTATGCATGCAGCAGGATCTACCCCGATGGTCTGCGCAAGCTTTAATTGTATGGGTGTATATGTTACGCCAAGCATCCGGTCCACTGCTTTGGATGGAAGCCGTCTCGATCAGCGGCCGATCCCCATTGCACGAACAAAAAACGCAAATTACTTAAGCGCGACGCAAGCTCCCACGGAGATCGTCCCATCGAGCATGCTCGATATTAACGTTAATGCACAGATTAAAAGAGTTCAGGTCGTACGGATAAGCGGTCGGCAAATCAAAAGATGACCCCCGGCAAAGCATGTGAAGAAACAGAATCTAAGCAACTAAGCAACCTGTATGACGCATGACTTCCGATCGCGGGCGCTCGGTTGATCGGGGCCGCGCAGCCCCTTGTAATTGGGAAAGATGTGCCGACGGGAACGTGTTGGGGCTTCTGGGATGACGGAGCGCTGAGCGCGGATCACGAGCGTTCGTGGCGAATATTCACAAAGTGGAAGGAATAGGTTGGGGCGCCATGTATTTACGTTCATGTCCGAGGAGGTGGTGGTGGTGGAGGAGCCTAGAGATGAAACTGCGGGTCCAAAATTAAAACGAGGCCGGAAGCCTTAGTGACAAACTTCCATATTCCAGTCACACAGAGAACTTTTTTAATTTCAAGGCAGTAATAGTCAGTCACGGACGGCCCCCGACATACATATACATAGAAAGACGCCTTTTTGGCGCACGGACGGCGAGTCCGTGCGCGCACTTTCATTTGCCACACCCCCGGGTTTCGAGACCTTTCCTCCGGAAATCCGGCAGTTCCATATGTTAACCTTGCGATAAATCCCAATAAATGGCCTATCTAATATATCGAGTCCCACAATATGCATGAAACTTTAAACGGCAACGAAAGCGAACGAGCGCCGCACTTTAGGCTTACTAAAATTAGAGAGAGCCACGGCTCTAGACACGCTGCTCTACCACGTGGAAAAGCCAGGCTGCCTGGACTTGCGCCGTGCTGATCTGGACTTCGCAAGCGGTCTAGGGAAGCCATGAACCGGGCCGGAAGGAAGATGATTATTGTGGAATGACATACGTATGCTTTTTGGGCGTCCACCGGCGTTTGCTTGTGATTGCGTGGTCTGAGTTCGGAGGTCCACGGGGTATCTGACGTCCCCCAACGTCTGGTTTGAAGCACTACGGATTACAATATACATCACAGATTCCAGATATGGGACATTAATGTGTTGCGCATTCGCAAGCTCAATAAATATCTACAGTCCAGGCCAAAACTCCGTATCTCCCTATGATACATCTGATCCGGTGCAGAGCACCCTCGAGATCTCTCTATTGACGCATTCCCATCCCTCTTTAGCGAAGTCCCATCTCATCGATCCATCAGTCATCCGTTCAGCTCCGTTCATTGAGCTTCATGCTCCACAGTCTATTCCTCTCTCCCTGACCCATTCTCTCACGTAGGCCACTTCTCATCCTTAATCCACTCACCAAAAGAATAAGGCTCCCAGTTCCCCCGTCTCTCATACCCGCTCCATAAAATCATCCCCCCCTGCACAAACAGCACAACCCACAGAAGCGCAACAACCCACCCTCTCTGAAATGGCAACCAAACGTACGTACCCCCGCTCAACCCCCTGATCGAACTCAGTCCGTCTTGTTCCGTGGGCGCCGGTGGGGGAAGCACGATCCTAGGAGCAGGATCACCCCTCTCTCTCCGCAGGATAAGTTGTCTTTCCGAATCAATTTGACGTGCGGAGGAGGCGAGAGATATGTTTTCGAGGCGCGTTTCGAGGGTTTCGATTCCTTCGCGGGCGAGGCGGATGTCGGATTGGAGGAGTTGCAGGGAACGGGCTAGGCGGAGACGTTTTTCTGAGAGTGTTGAGAGGGGGGCGGAAGTCAGCGCGTTGGAGGGTAGGAAGTCGGATTTCTGAGGTTTTTTGGGGGATGAGGAGATGTGTCTTTCTTGAAAGAGGGGCTGGTGGTGTTTTGAGGGTGATGGTTTGAGGGCACGGGAGGGTGATGAGGGCGGCGATTGACGTATCGTATGGATTGCATTGGACTTTGATGGGGATGGTTGTGTATTTGGTGATGGGGGATTCGTTGATTCAGACATTTCTTTCCGTCTTCCTCGCCAGAACTCCCACCAATGTGCTTCCGTGGCAGATACCTACGATTAACAAAATCATCCAAACAAAGTACCTTTGCATTTTCCTTATTCCCCATGGTTTCCTCGGGCTTGTCCTCTACCAAATCCAGTGTTCTCCCAAGCTTTGGCTGCGGCGTAAAAGCCCATCCCCCAGGTGCCTTTCGCGCCATCCTCCTGAAAAAGCTCTTCTCCCCCCAAACGCTCATGTCCGCTTTATTCGCCTCGCCATCTTCCTCTCCATCCCCCACAGTTACTTCCGCAGTCACTGGACCTGCACTGTTTTCTCTGGACCGTAAAGTCCTTGTATCTGGAGGACTTTGACTCTGTCTGTCCACTCTCTCCAGGCGGCTTTGTTGCAGGACTCGGCGAATTCTTCGGCCCGCTTCATCAGCCGTCGAAATAATCTCATCTAACGTCCGTTCCGCCTCGTCCAACGAGACATCCTCGTCTGATTCGTCCTGATCCACGGGCTTTCGTCCCTTGAGCGCCGGAGTCGGCATTGCAGCGTACTGCGACGCATCGTGATAAAAGGATTCGTCATGCATGGGCAGAGTTGGAGTAGCTGTTGCGCGAGAAAGTGTCCTAAGCAACTTTGACGGTGATTCCTGTCTTCGAAAACGGGGTGTTCCTCCTCCGACGACACGGGACGGTGAATGGGGAGTTTGATATGCTGAAAGGAACGATTTGGTCGAATCGAAGGCATCGGCTTCTTCATCTAGTTGTTGTTGTATTCGAGAGGGATGGGGTGTAGATGTCTGCTGGGGGGGTTGTTTAGGGGGATTCGGTGTCGATGTTAGCGGGTAGGATTGGATATCGAGTTTCTCGGGCGATAGGAATAAATCACTGCTCTCATTGCCGGGAGGAGATTCAGGTATCTCGAACCGCACACTGATCTCCCGTCCAGACAGTTTACTTTCCGGGTTGTTATTCAGTGTGTCCTCTGAACTTGTCGTCCGTCGACGAAACCGCGCCGGCGACAGAGGTTTCATCATTCCATCCTCCGTCCGTGTATCCCTATCCATGCGCATATGACCTTTTACACCGATTCCGCCTTCTACATCCTTGTCGTTGTTGTTGTCTTGCGTTGTATCCTGCGGAGGTAGCGGGATCGTAGGAATCGAATACTCATTAGGAAAAGCATACGACTCCCTTGAAAAGGTTTTCTTATGTCTCGCCCTGGTGCCCAGGAAACTCGGCGGTCGACGTGGTATCATACCCACTACTCCGTCCTCATTACTCGATACCGAACTCGCGGGACTGAGTCCCCTAATCTTCGACAATAACTACACCATCAGCCCCCTATCCCCAACTCAACCAGCGGGAATTGCAGCCTTGGGGAAAGTTCGCTTAGGACGGACGATTGGGAGTACCTGCTCATCTCTCCCGCGTCGCGGCCAGTCGCGTTTTATCGGCGAATCCTCGATAGGAACATCAATTAACTTACTCCTGACTCTCTCCCTCGCAGAATCCGTGATGCCCAGTTTTCGTTGTAACAGTGCTTCGGCATTATGTTTTCGTTCGGCCGTGGTGGGCTGTTGTTCTGCTGTGTTGCGCAGCGTGGTAAGCGTCGACATTGAATTAGTGTATTCGCGGCGTCGTGGCCATTATGGTTCCGCGACGGGTTGGGTAATTACTGACGGGCCCCTTTGGGTTTGATTGATGGTTGGTGGTGCCTTGATTCTTGGCGCGTGGTTCTGGGCATAGATTGTTTACTTCTCACACAATAAATTTTGATTGGGACTGGAATGTTTTGGCTCGAGAAATTGGGATTTCTTGAAGATGTGGGTTTTTTGGTCAACGCGTTTTGACGTTGTTATGTTCTCTGTCTGAATTGTCTTTCCTGCCAGGTATCTTCTATGATAAGGGAACACGCTCTTGGTATCATTCTCAAACACAAGTCCGTCTATTTTCGTCCACGGATATACTCTCTCCGTATCCCTCTTCACCTCGCCTTCTCAGGACGAAATGCTCGTCTAGCCAGTCTATTATCTCCACGATAGTTCTCAGTTCATTCAATTCACGTGTTTCTACTGTCAATGGCGTTGGTTCCCTGGAATACCGTGTTTGGTGAATACTTTTCCCGTCATGTCTGCTAGGTGACGTTGGAAGATATGCTGGTTCACTGTGTATTCGAGGGCATAATTCACGTATCTCTCGATACATCCCCAGGGCGTAGTCTCGTATCCTGCATATAAAGCGGGATTCTCTAATAGTCCTCTTGCACTCATCACACCTATCATCAGTCTCCAAACCCAACAAAAGCGAGCCAAACCACGCCAAACAAGAGGCATTGCCAGATAAGGGAGGAAGTACCGTCAACTTTCGTAGCACTGACAATTTTCTTGATATCCTTCACAGAATACACATCTCCATTCGCAACAACCGGACAACTGACCGTACTTTTCACAAGCGCAATAGCCTCCAAATTAGGCGGCGTACTACTCCGCTGATTCTTCAATCTCCCATGCACCCCAATAAAATCCACTCCCATCCTCTCCACCCGCCGTACAAACTCCACCGTCTCCCTCAAATCCCTATGAATCCTAATCTTGACACTCACACACACGGCACTGCCGACCCGTGCCTTGACCGCACGCACCATCTCCGCCACCCGCTGCGGCGAGTTCATGAGTCCCGCGCCAATGCCCTCCTGACAGGCCCACGTCTGGGGACACCCGCAGTTGAGGTCCACGCCGTCGACGAAGGGGACGACCATCTCCGCGGCACGGGACAGGATGATCGGGTCGTTGGCGGCGAATTGCGCTATGACGGGGGTGTCGAGCGAGTTGGTTGAGTAGTCGGAGTAGCGCGCGTGAGGATGGCGGATGAATTCTTTGGCGAGGATCATCGGTGTGTAGGTTAGGTCGACGGCGTAGTCGCGGCAGAGTTGGCGGAAGGGCAGCTTCGAGTAGCGGACCATCGGCGCGGCGATGTACAGTGGCCTGATGAACGGTGGTTAGGGAGATATGACTGCAGAAGGGGGAGGGAGTGGGGGGTGGATACCGGT
>Ga0302325_10014772_pt1 | contig 16610 bp, 18 predicted proteins | sample Palsa_T0_2_FD_201948 | JGI IMG/M metagenome (GOLD analysis project Ga0302325, IMG submission 201948) | Peat permafrost microbial communities from Stordalen Mire near Abisko, Sweden - Palsa_T0_2 | ecosystem: Environmental > Terrestrial > Soil > Palsa > Peat permafrost | place: Sweden: Abisko... | reverse complement strand
TTCGCCGTTCGCGCGCGGCTTGCCCGGCATGCTGCCCGGCACGACGACCGCGTAGGCCGGCACCTCGCCCTGGAAAATCTCGCCGCTGTCGCGATCGACGATCTTGGTCGAGGCGCCGATGAAGACCCCCATCGATAGAACGGCACCTTCGCGCACGATGACACCCTCGGCCACTTCCGAGCGCGCGCCGATGAAACAATTGTCCTCGACAATCACCGGGCCTGCTTGCAGTGGCTCGAGGACGCCGCCGATGCCGGCACCGCCGGAGATATGACAGTTCTTGCCGATCTGCGCGCAGGAGCCCACCGTCGCCCAGGTATCGATCATGCTGCCGCGATCGACATAGGCCCCGAGATTGACGAAGGACGGCATCAGCACCACCCCCGGCGCGATATAGGCCGAGCGTCGCACCACGCATCCCGGCACGGCGCGAAACCCTGCAGCGCGGAAGTGGGTATCGTCCCAATTATCGAATTTGGAGGGCACTTTGTCCCACCAGGCGGCCTGGCCGGGCGCGCCGGAGATGATGCCCATATCGTTTAATCGAAACGACAGCAGCACCGCCTTCTTGAGCCATTGGTTGACATGCCAGGCACCATTGGCCCCTCTCTCCGCCACCCGCGCGGCGCCGCGGTCGAGCAGGTTCAGCGCATCCTCGACCGCCTCGCGCACCGCACCCTTGGTCGCCGGACCGATCTCGTCGCGGCGATCGAAGGCCGCGTCAATGGTTTCGGCGAGAGTGTGACCAGCGGTCTTGGCAAGTTCGGCGGCCGACATAAGTGGAATCCTCTACTGGCGCGGTTTGTCGGAGTGCGCATGTGCGATGTCAAGCACCGGCAGTCCGGGCTGGTCCGTCAAGACACACGACCCGGCTGCACCGGCGCCAAAGTTGGAACCTTTCTTGCATGGCTTGCTTGTAAGCAAGGCGATCAAAGGACATGCAATGATTACAATGGGAATCGCAGTGGGTGCCGGCGTCTTCTATTGGCTGGGTTTGTACCAACTCGCGTTCTGGATTCTGATCTATGCGATCATCTACGGCGGCTTGGGCGCATTACGGGGCGACAATCAAAGCCAATTGGTCTATCGGCGCGGCTCCGGTCTGACTATCGCGGTTCTCATTCCTGTCGCTTGGCATATTGGCGGGCTTGCCGGCTATCTTTAAAGGCCGAGGTCGTCGACGCCCGGATTGAGCACGGCGACATGCTCGCTACGCTCCATTCGAGCTACGCGTTTCCCGCGATACCGCGCAAAAAGCCGGTGAGGTCGTCGGTGACGTGATCGACATGGGGCGCGTCGCGGCCGGCAAGCTCCCACTCCTCGCGAAAGACCTCGCGGGTGCCAGTCGGCACCACCAGGACAGTGGTCATGCCGAGCGCGTGCGGGACTTCGAGGTTGCGGGAGAGGTCCTCGAAAATCGCCGCCTTGGCCGGATCGACGCGGTGACGGGCGAGGAACCGGTCGTAAACCGCCGGCCGCGGTTTCGGTTCGAGTTCGGCGGCGGCGATATCGAAGATGTCCTCGAAGGGCTCTTCGATTTCGAGCCGGCGCATCACCGTTTCAGCGTGACGACGGGTGCCGTTGGTGAGAATGAGCTTGCGTCCCGATAACCGCGCAATCGCTGCACCGAGGGCCGGGTCGGGTGTCAACGGCGAATAGTCGATCTCGTGCACGAGTTCGAGGAATCCGTCCGGATCGAGACCATGCTCCTCCATGAGTCCGCGCAGGCTTGTGCCATAACGCCGGTAGTAATCCTTCTGCAGCCGGAAGGCTTCGTCGTGCGTGACCTTGAGGAAGCCGGCGATGTAATCGCGAATGCGCCCATCAACCTGTTCCCAAAGGTTCAGGTGGTGCGGATAGAGCGTGTTGTCGAGATCGAAGACCCAGGTCTCAACCGCAATGAAGTCGCGGATTTTGCGCTCGATCATTTCCGGGGACTCGTTGTTGCCACACTCGCTGGCGAGGAGGCTGGCTGTTGGCAGAATCAGTTCTAGCAACTGGCGGGCTAGGAGCAATCGATGCGACGGGTGTTGCGCAGGTCAATTCCATTCGTGCAGGCGGCGCTCATCGGCACGCTGGCCGTGGCGGCGCTCGTCGCCGTTGCGATGCTGATTTCCCATTCCTGACGGCCGTTCTCCGGACAGCGGCTTAACCGGCATCCCGCCACTACGCCGCCGGAAGCAATCCCTTCAGGGCTCCGTCGTGCAGGCGCACGGGGGATCGCGTTCGCCTTCCATGGCAAGCCGCAGCATCGAGCGGGCCAATTCGTCCGGGCGCACGGTAGCGTTGCCGACCGCCTTGAGCGTCAGCCACGCCTCGTCGAACGCCGTCTCCAGGATAACAAGCGTCTGGGGATCGAACGAAGAAGAGTGGAACCCGCGCATGGTCCATCCTCACCACGATTGTAGGGACCGGGACGTTACGGAATGGCTGACCATTAGCTTCAAGTTGGCCCAGTTTGTGACCGCCAACATGAACCGGCCATGACACTCCGTCGCGCCCCATCATAGATGCGTGAACACCCTAAAGCGCATGCCGGCCATGCGCGGCCGCGCCAATCATCATCTCAACAGCTGAAACGCGACCAGCGCGGCAAGCATGATGCCGCTGCCGGTCGCCTGCCACGCTGTTATCACGTCCCCCAGCACCAGCGCGCTCAACACCATCGCGATCAGAGGTTCGAGATTCATGACCAGCGCCGTGCGAAAAGGGCCGATGCGGACCGTCGACACAAAAATGAAAAGGATGCCGGCGGTGGTCGCGACACTCATGGCGATCAAGGCCACCCAGCCGCCATCGGTCTGCGGCGGGTGCCAGGTCTTTGTCACCGCGGACAGCGCGACGAATATCGCGGTCTGCGCGATCACCGAATACCACGTCGTCAGCCGTGCATCGGCGCCAACGAGGTATGCGCGCGTGACGATGAGAACGCCGGTTCGGCAGAAAGCCGCGCCGAGCGCGTAAGCGATACCGCCGAGCGCGAGACCGGCCGGATGAGCGCCGATCATGATGGCAAGCCCGCAAAACGCCGCGAACGCGCACGCTGCGCCTTGCCACCGCAATGGTTCAAGACCGGTCGCCGAAGCGACGAGCCCGGTCAACAATGGATAGGCGAAATAGGTGAGCACCGCCGTCGGCACATCGTTCGCTTCGATCGCCTTGAACAGACAAAAGATCAGAACGGCGAACAGCACGCCAATTCCGATCGATATCCAACGCACACGCGCATCGGCCGACGGTTTAGGGCCGACCCGCAGCCAAATCGTCATAAAGGCGAGACCGACCACGCTGCGAAACGACAGCATGGTCAGGACGTCGCAATGCGCCGCGGCGATAATCTTGACGAGCACGTCGGAAACGCCGAGCGCGACCGCCGCGGCTATCCCGGGCGCGAGGGAAAAGACGATGCGGAAGGTCAAGCGGAGGGAGACTCTTTTGGACGCACGCGACTTCCGGCATACGCGCCAGACGCGGGCGCCGCAAGCGGGAACGAGGAACTAGGCCCGCTTCTGTCTCGGCGCCGCAAGCGGAACCGGCTGCGATCGCCGCTCGATAAGCTGCTTGAACTGCAGCGCAGCGCGGCCGAACGGAGCGATCAGCTCGCCCTTGATCGTGTGCGCGTTGGGCCGATCCGGCTCGACGCCGAACTCAAGCACCTCAGGCTCTGCCGAGGGGATATGCAAGGTGCCGAACAGCCAGTCCCACACCGCGAGACAGCTTCCCAGATTTTTGTTGAAATGATCGGGATTGCGCGAGTGATGAATCTGGTGATGGGCGGGACTCATGAGCAGATGACCCAGCCAGCCGGTGAACGATATCCAAAGCTGGGTGTGCTGAAGATGCACATAAAGATAGATGAAGAACACGAGGATGAGATTGTTCTCCGACAAGCCATATTGATGCGTCGCCTGACCGAAAGCGTAGTCGCCGACGCCATTTGCCAGCCCGGTGAAGACGGCGAGGATATTGAGGAAGATGCACATATAGACCGGATGGACGCGAAAGTTCGTCAGCGGCGTGAGCACGGTCGCCGAATGATGGACTTTATGAAACTCCCAGAGGAACGGTATCCGATGGGACAGATAGTGATTGAGCCAGTAACCGAGCTCGTAGGCCAGGAACAACATGATAGTGATGACGGTCCTGGAAACGTAGGCGGGCAATGTCGTCGGTTGTCTCGAACCAAACGCGACGGTCAGCAGATCGGCAACGCCATGGCTCAACACTTCGTATGAAAGCAACGCCCACCCGAAGATGATCCCGAACACGAACAGGTTGAAATAGAAATAGCCGAGATCCGCCAGGCTCGAGCGGCTCATGACGATATGTCTCGGGAACAGCGCCCGCAGCAAAGATCGCACGCGAACACGCCGTCCTTTTTTCAAACGCCGCATGGCAACGACGAAGAGCGCGATAAAGAGCGCGCACACCAGCGACAGAATCGAAACGTGAGAGCCGGGCGCAAAAAGCGCTTTTCCCAGTTGTCCCAAAAAATACCAGATGCCTGGAGAGAAATCCAAGCGCGCCTCCGTGAGGTTCGACAGGGCTCAATCGTTACCCGATCATTGGTAAAGACGGCGTTGTTGATTGCTGCAGCAGACGCCTAACGGCTCGTGAATAGCCGTTGCGGGACGAGCGGGATGCGTAAGGTTTTATCCGAATCTGCCAGGCGCCGCCGTCACCGCAGTCTTGGCTGCCGAGGCTACGCCTGAAGGCCAAATCGAACCGGATTTACCATCAAAGACTGCGATTGCCCTTAGTAATTTATGTAAAGAGGGCTTTAATCACTCGCGTCCAGTGTCAGCGCAAAAGGTAGCAGGCAGATGGCCTCCGGACGAAACCGCAGTCCTCGGGCGCCACTAGGGCATTTTTGCAATGAACTTCAATCCGCCTGCGCGCGAGCGTCCCAGCGCAAATACTGGATCCCGCATTAGTCCAATCTCGGCCTCCGCGAGCTTTTTGACGCTTGTGCTGATGACCGCGGGACTGATCAGTTCGATCGTCACGAAATTCAACTTCGCATCACTTCCAAATATTGTACTGATGGTCGTCGGCGTCGTGGTTTTGGACGTTCTAAGTCAGTTTGCGCCGCAAACTCGGATTGTCGAAGCCGTTCAAACCGTCCTTTACGGCATATTGTATCTGCTGGTCAGCTGCGTATGCGGCATCCTCGCCGCATACGCGATGCAACGTTTCGCGTTTCCACTTCAAGATCAGTTTCTTGCAAGCGCAGATAAGGCGCTGGGCTTTAATTGGCTCGAATACGCTCATTGGGTCGACAGACACGTCGTCATCCAAACGATTTTTCATCTGGCTTATGACAGCATCTTCCCCCAGATCGCCCTTCCGCTCGTCGTTCTGGCCTTCTCAAATCGGCTCCGTGACGTACGTATTTATCTTCTTGCCCTCGCCATCGCTTTCACCGTGACGATCTTCGTTTCTGCCCTTATGCCGGCGGCCGGTCCGATAGCTTTTGTCGATCGGGCGACCTTCGACATTCTGCGGTTTACCGGGGCGACACCGCTCGATCACTTAATGCGGCTGCGCGAAGCCGGGCCGCTGATCATGGGCGATAATCCGGGTGGCATCGCCACCTTTCCCTCATTCCACGCCACCATCGCGATCATGACGCCTCTGAGTTTGCGCAGCTATCCCCGCATTTTCGTAGCGTTGCTTTTTTTGGATGCAGCGATGCTCTGCGGTACCGTCACCGAGGGAGCGCATTATTTCGTCGACATCCTCGCGGGAACCTGGATGGCATTTTTCGCTTACGCCATGGCAAAGCGCATCATCAGGCTGGAAGATCGCTCACTTCATCATCCCGGTTACGATTCCATCGGCCGGGAGGATGCCCTTCAACCGGCTTGAGATTGCGCCGGTCGTTCGGGATGAAAATCCGCGAGTCCAGGACTTGGCCGTGCAGGACTTGGCCGTGCAGGACTTGGCCGTGCAGGACTTGGCCGTGCAGGACTTGGCCGTGCAGGACTTGGCCGCGCAGGACCTAGCCATGAATGAGCGTCCCGGCGCCGAGCTCGGTGAACAATTCGAGCAGCACCGCATGGGGCACCTTGCCGTCGAGGATGACGACACCTTCGACGCCGCGCTCCAGCGCATCGATGCAGGTCTCGACTTTGGGAATCATGCCGCCGGAAATCGTGCCGTCGGCGATGAGGCGGCGCGCGTCATCGGCGGATAGTTCCTTGATGAGGTTTTTCGATTTGTCGAGTACGCCTGGCACGTCGGTCAGGAGCAAGAGCCGCTTGGCCTTCAGCGCACCGGCGATAGCACCGGCGAAGGTGTCGGCATTGACGTTATAGGTTCCACCGTTCGCCGCGGCGCAGACCGGCGCCAGCACCGGAATGAGCTCGCGGCCGAGAATCTGCGTGAGCACGGTGGTGTCGACCTTTTCCGGCTCGCCGACGAAGCCGAGATCGACGTCGAATTCCGAGCCGGAGTCGACGACAGCGCGCGTCAGCTTGCGCGCAATCACCATATTGCCGTCCTTGCCGCAAAGCCCGACCGCCTTGCCGCCGGCCTCGTTGACGAAGCCGACGATCTGCTTGTTGATCGATCCGGCCAGTACCATCTCGACGACCTCCAGCGTCTTTTCGTCGGTAATGCGCAAGCCGGCCGCATACTGCGACTGCACGCCGAGTTTTTTCAGCATGGCCTCGATCTGCGGGCCGCCGCCATGGACGACGATCGGATTGATCGCCGTCTGCTCCAGCAGCACCACGTCGCGGGCGAATTCGCGCGCGAGGTGCTCGTCACCCATGGCATGGCCGCCGTATTTAATGACGATGGTCTCCTCGTCATAGCGCTGCATAAAAGGCAGCGCCTCGGAGAGGACGCGGGCAATCTCGTGGTCCGAAACGCTCATGAAACCGCTCAGCCAGGATAGAACATGCGACGGAAGACGCTTGCCTTTTAGCGGGGTCCGCAAGTCGGCGAAAGGATTGAATTGGATCGAAGGTCGTCTTGTCGCGGCTTCGCCGATGGCCCTCAGCTCCGCTCGCGCACCAGGCGCGCAATGGCCGCACGCAATACCGCAATGCCGGCGCCGCTCCTCCCCGAGGTGGCGATGAGGTCGGGAAATGCCGCCGGCCGCTTCCGGATCGCCGTCATGACGGATTCGCTGCATTCGGCCAGTTCCGCCTCGCTCACCTGATCGCACTTCGTCAGCAGTATCTCGTGGCTGACCGCGGCCTTGCCGAGCGTATCGAGGATCGTCTCGTCAACCGTTTTCAGCCCGTGACGGGCGTCGACCAAGACATAGACGCGGCCGAGCACCGAGCGCCCATGCAAATAGTCGTGGATAAGCCTCGTCCATGCCGTAACCTTGCTCTTGGCGGCCGCGGCATAGCCGTAGCCCGGCAAATCAACCAGTACCAACTGGCTCGAACCGCCGAAGAAGATCAGCTCCTGGGTGCGGCCCGGCGTATTCGACGTGCGCGCCAGCGACCGGCGGCCGGTGAGAGCGTTGATCAGGCTCGATTTGCCGACATTGGAGCGGCCGGCGAACGCAATCTCCAGTCCCTTCGCGCGCGGCAGTGACTCAAGCGAACTGGCCGCAGAGAGAAAGTCCCATTCGTCGGCGAACAGGCGGTGCCCGCTGCCGATTTCAGCTTTGGAAAAATCGCTCTCGGTGCTCATCGGTTCCTGCTCATGGCCCAACCAGCTCCGCCGTCGCGCCGAGCCCGGAACTTCGAGCGCTTTTCCACGTTTCCCGAACACTGCGCGGCGCCGGCTCCGTAGCTGCGCCGGCGGAAAAGCGGGACGGTCATGGACGATTGGTCGAGCGCAAAGCTCTGCGACGTGGCGAACTTGATGCTCGGCATGATCCTGTTCTTTTCGCCGCGGCTTTTCGGCCTTTCCACCGGGGCGCAGTGGCAGGCAGCATCGACCATCGGAATTCTCATCGCCGTGCTGTCGATCGCTGCACTTGCCGCGTTCGCCGTCTGGGAGGAATGGCTTAACCTGATCGCCGGCCTTGCGCTCATGATATCGCCCTGGGTGCTGGGTTTCCAGGACAACGCCGCGATGAGCATCGACGTCGCAATCGGCGCTATCGTTGCGTCACTGGCGGCCTTCGAAATGTGGCTTGCACACGACACCAAGCCGCGGGTCGCAAACCCCTGATCACCAAACCCGAAGGTTCAGCCGCTTCGCGCCGTGCTCAAAACGCGCCATGAAATGAAAAGGGGGGACTTGAGGTCCCCCTTTTTGTCGTCCGTACCGTATCGGCCGAAAACGATGCCGATCAGGCGATCGCCGCGCCGCGCTCGTCCAACTCAATCGCGGCGGTGCATATACGGGATTTTTGGCGCCGCTTTGATAGCGCGCGGCCGCCGCAACCGCGGAAATCCCGATTTGCCGGTAGCAGAGTTGAAGCGCGGTGTGTTCGTCGGAAGACTTGCGGGGCTTGCGCCGATTGTTGGTCTTCTGAGCCGATTTGGCAGTGACGTCAGTCATTCGTGAACCCCGTTCCCTTGTCGTTGGCGACGATGCGGTCGTACGCAGCGAGTGCGGCGGAAATGGGCGACAAATAGTCCGCCGAAGTGACATTTCGCGTCCACTCCCCACCCGCGGCACCTGACACGAATCCCGGTAAACCTCCGGTTAACGTGTGCAAAACATACTGATCGGGCCTGCGTTGAAAAACGCACGGATAATCAAGGGGAAAAGTGCGACATTCCTGCCACACTTGGCGTCGAGATGATTGCCGAGGGGTGCGGAAAGCTGGATTGATCAATACGATTTCGCTAGACATTTCTGGGGAAGATTCACGGCTGGGACGGGCGGAAGAGTGGGTATCTCATGGCCATGCGTGCTCTAGCATTCGTAATCATCGCCGTCGCGCTGGGTGGCTGCGTGCAGGATATGGCCGGCGGGACGCTGGATCCCGCGGGCGATGCCAACTGGAAGCAGCGCGACAAGGATTTGATGTCCAACCTGCCGTACAACCAGGCGTCGGTTTCTGAAACCTACCGCCGGCACATCGTCGAATATCACCGCAAGGAAGCGCCCGGGACGGTGGTCGTCGATAGCGACAGCAAGTTCCTCTACTACGTGCTGCCCCAGGGCAAGGCGATCCGCTACGGCATAGCGGTCGGCGAAGAGGCTCAGGCCTGGAGCGGCATCGCCAAGGTCGGTCGTATGGAAGAATGGCCGGCCTGGCACCCGACGCCCAGCGAGCAAACGCGGCTCGGACCGCTGCCGACCTACGTCACCGGCGGCCCGCACAATCCAATGGGCGCGCGCGGCATGTATCTGTTTTCCGGGAACAAGGACACGCTCTATCGCATCCACGGCACCAACCAGCCGGAATATATCGGCAGCGCCGTCTCGTCAGGCTGCATCCGCATGACCAACGAGGACGCGATCGATCTTTACAATCACGTCAAGGTCGGCACGATCGTCATCGTGCTGGCGCCACACCAAAACGACGGGATATTCAGTGCGCGGATGGCGGGTAGTGCCGCTTGGGGCTACTCCGCAAACTGAAACATTCACATTGAGGGGGCGGATGGGCACTTTGGCGCCGACCGGGTCGGCGCCATTTTTTTTTGTTTTTAGAGGGTGATCTTTTCGGACAACCGGCTGCTACCCCGGATGATAAAGTCCGGCGCAGGCTTTTTCCGGATCATGCTCTAAACGCCGAGCCGGATGTGCAGGATTTCCGGCGGCACGCCGAGCCGGGCGGGAATGAAGCTGGTGCCGAGGCCGCCTGACACGATCAGATGGCGGTCATCCTCGACCACGTGGCCGTAGGCGAAGCGCGCGCCATATTTCGAAGGAACAAAAGCCGGCCAGATCAGCGGCAACCGAATTTGTCCGCCGTGGGTGTGGCCGCTCAGCGTCAGAGCGACGCGCGCCGGTACGCGCGGGAAAATGTCGGGCTCGTGCGCCAGAAGGATGACGGCGTCGTCGGTTTTAACTTGCGCCAGCGTTCCCGGCAGATCGTAAACGCCGCGGAAGCGGCCGTGCCCAAGCCGATAGGCAAGCTGATCGCCGAGGCCGGCGAGCCAAAATCGCTTTCCCTCGGGGCCAAGCAGGACCGCGTCGTTTTCAAGCAGCGGAATACGCGCGTCGGCGAGCGCACGCCGGATATCGGCAACGTCGTTCCACCAATCGTGATTGCCGAGGATCGCCCACGTGCCGAGCGGCGCGCTGATCCGCGCCAGTTCGCCGGCCCAAACTGCGTAAGGAACCGGCGTCGTCGCGAAACGGTACGTCGCCCTGTAATCCCCCAAGAGGACGACGAGGTCGGATTTCAGCGCAATCGCCGTATCCGCCATCCGGCGAACGTGGGTCACCGTCATGTCCGGGCCGCCGGCATGGAGATCAGCGATCACGGTGATGGAGAGCTTGCGGCCCGCGGGCCAGCCCGGCGGATCGAATGCGTAAGGCGTAACTACCAGGCCGTTCGGTTCGATGGCGCCGGCATAAGCGCCGGTCTCGGCCGCGGACAGGCCGATCAGCCCGGCGGTTCCGGCGAGAACACGGCGCCTAGTGACGCGCGCCTTTCCGACCGGCACCGCGGTCACGTCTTTCATGCTTTTCGGGAGGACTCCGTTCATAGTGCACGACTTAGCGCCCAAGTCGTGAATGGAGCGTTCATTACGGCACGTAATCTCAGGCACAGTCCTGCTTTGTCGCAGTCAACCGAGGCGACTTTGCATCACGGCTGCGTGAGACCGTCGCGCGTCACCCAATCGAGCATCTTGTCGAGCGCGCGCGTCAGCCGGTCGAAAAGTTCCTCGATTTCCGTCGCGCTGATGACGAGCGGCGGTGACAGCGTCAGGATATCGCCGTACACCGCGCGCACGATCAAACCTTCGGCCTCGGCAAAACGAACAACGGCGGCGCCGACGCCGTGCTGGGGAGCGAACGAGCGCTTGCTGGTCTTGTCGGCGACAAGCTCCACGCCGCCGATCAACCCGAGTCCACGCGCCTCGCCGACCAGCGGATGGTCGCCAAGTGCCTTGAGGCGCGCCTGGAACAACGGAGCTCGCTTGGCCGCTTTCTCGATGATGCGCTCGCGCGCGTAAATTTCGAGCGTCTTTACCGCGACGGCCGCGGAAACCGGATGTCCGCCGTAAGTAAAGCCGTGGCCGAACACCCCGATCTTTTTGCTCTCGACCAGCAGCGCCTCATACATCAGCTCCGGAATCATGACTGCGCCGATCGGCAGATACGCGGACGACAGCGCCTTGGCCACCGAGATCGACTGCGGCTTGAAGCCGAGCTTCTCGCAACCGAACAGCGTGCCAAGCCGGCCGAACCCGCAAATCACCTCGTCGCTGATCACAAACAAATCGTGCCTGGCACACACCGCCATGATTTTCTGGAAATAGGTCTTTGGCGGCACGATGACGCCGCCGGCGCCCATTACCGGCTCGGCGATGAACGCCGCGACCGTTTCCGGACCTTCCTTGACGATCAATGCTTCAAGCTCGTCGGCGAGCCGCGAGGCGAATTCCTCCTCGGTCTCGCCGTCGTGCGCGAAGCGGTAGTGGTGCGGACACCCGGCGTGCAGAAACCCGGGCAAGGGAAGGTCGAAGTCGCGATGGTTGGCGGGGAGCCCGGTGAGCGAGGCGGCGGCGATCGTGACGCCGTGATAGGCCTTCACGCGGCTGACGATCTTTTTCTTCAGCGGTCGTCCGCGCGCATTATTGAGATACCAGACGAGCTTGATCTGGGTGTCGTTTGCCTCCGACCCTGAATTGCAGAAGAACACCTTCGAGATCGGCACCGGTGCGATCTCTTTGAGCTTCTCGGCAAGCTCGATCGCCGGATCGTGGCTCCTGCCGGCGAAGAGATGCGCAAACGAGAGTTTGCGCATCTGCGTGGCGGCGGCCTCCACCAATTCCTCGTTGCCGTAGCCGAGCGACGTGCACCACAGCCCCGCCATGCCCTCAATGTATGCCTTGCCGTCGGTGTCGTAGACATAGACGCCGTGCCCGCGCTCGATAACGAGCGGCCCGGTTTCACGGAAGCTCGCGAGGTTGACATACGGATGCACCAAAGTTTCGACGTCGCGAACGGCAAGGTTGCTGAGCGGGAGCATGACGATCCTTTTGGCGGTGCTGTAGCGACCCTTTGGCTTGTATTTGCAGCCCTATTGTGGCTACGCCTGCGCCGGCCGTCAAAGAAACCGGGCCTACGCGTTCTGCCTTGAACCGCGGCGTGGCTCCCCCTATTCAGGGCATCTGACAAGAGCGGGGAGCGAGATTTGTCCGAAGCCGCAACACTGGACCAGATTGTCGCGAGCAAGGCCGCTCAAGACGGTTTCGTGCGCACACGCTGGTGGTGGATTCGCCACGCGCCGGTCCGCGTCGACGAAGGCCGCATTTACGGCCAAACGGATTTACCCTGCGATTGCAGCGATGAGCGCGTCTTTGCCAGTCTCGCGGCGCTTTTGCCTCGAAAGGCCGTTTGGCTCACCAGTCATCTGGCGCGAACGCATCAGACCGCGAACGCGGTTTTGACGGCTGGGATTTTCGAGCCAACGCAGGAGTTTCAGCAGGATAAAGACCTCGCAGAGCAGCATCTCGGCGATTGGCAGGGACTTGATCGCCACACGTTTCTGATGAACCGCAAGCAGGAGCCGGATTCGTTCTGGTATGCGAATGCGGACGAACGCGCGCCGAACGGCGAAAGCTTCGCCGATCTCGTTGTACGGGTCGGCGGAGCGATCGCGCGCGTCAATGAGGCCCACCAGGGCAGCGACATTGTCGCCGTTGCCCACGGTGGAACGATTCGCGCGGCGATCGTCATTGCTCTCGGCCTGTCGCCGCGCGGCGGGTTCGCATTCATGATCGACAATTGCTCGCTGACCCGCCTCGATCATTATCGAGGCCGGGAAGGCGCCGGGTGGCGGGTCACGATGATCAATCACCGGCCGTGATCGTCTTCGCGCCGACGACACTTTCAGCTGGACGAAGTTACGCCGGCCGCACCTGTCATCGCGAGAAACTAAGACTATATGGCCGAGGTGGAAAATGCGTAGTTTCTCAAGGAGCAGGAAATGAAGCTCAGTGCACGCAATCAGCTTAAAGGCAAGATCGCCGACGTGACCAAGGGCGCCACAACTTCGCACGTCCGCATCGAGATCGGTCCGGGCGTCGTCATCACGGCATCGATTACCAATGAGGCTGTAACCGATCTCGCTCTAAATAAGGGCGACGAAGCATGGGCGGTCGTCAAAGCTTCCGATGTAATGATCGGCAAGTGATCTAACGCCCGATCTCGATGGGAGACCGCGTTGTAATTTCCTTCGGTACCAGGCTCGAATATGAATTGGCGTTCAGAACTCTCGCCGGAACGGTTTGCACCATTTGCGAGTTACAGATGGGCATAAACCCAAAAGGAGAGAGTCATGCGAAAAATCGCCCTATCACTTGCCTCATTGGCCGCATTGGGTTTGGTCGCGCCGTATGTCGCGCCTGCGAAAGCGGAGGACACCGTCATCGTCCATCGTCATGGCGACGACATGCATCGCCATCATCATCACCACAACGCGGTGATCATCAAACACGATCACGATTGATCGCCGTCAACACCCGCTGATCGGCTATTCGATCCGGCATTGCGGATTTTGGTGCAAAGGAAATGAAAAGGGCCCGGCGCCGCCGCCGGGCCTCTTTTCGTATTGGCCGGCCGCTTGATCGGTCGCTCACCTGATCTGGGAGCGCATTTTTTTGGACCGCGATAGCAGGTCGTTCGCTGCCATCGGGCGCGGGCGCGGCAACGGCACCGGCTCGGACGGCGCGGCGACGGGCGCTTTGGTCTCTGGCGCCGTCTGCTCTGCTTGCCTGATCGGTTCGCGCACGTCCCATTCGCACATTCTGTACCCGCCGCGGCGTTCGGCCAGATCGACATGGATATGTTCCTCGTGATTGCCGTCCGAGCCGGGGCCGAGCACGGTGGAGAAGCGCGCGCAGGCGCTGGCGCGTAAACCCTCGCGCCAACTTCTGGCGACATTCACGTCGGTCAGCCCAATCACCAGGCCGTTGGCAAGCTTGAGCGCGCGCACGTCGAGTGCATTGGCGCGGCCATGCTCGCTCAGCGTCGCGCCACGGACCCGGTTGCGGCCACGGCATTCGTAAGAATCGAAATTGTCGAGGCCGCGGAGCGGCGCACCGAGCTTTAGCGCCGTCGGCGCCACATCGTCGCGCAGCCAAATCGCGACTTCTTCCGCCATGGTGCAGCGCAGCGTCGCCGGCGGCGTGATGGCGACCTTGGCCTGGTCGGGAAGGATCACGCTATCCAGCACGACCGCATCCACTGCGCCGCATTCGCCTGCTCCAACGAGCACGGGCAGCGACCGAAACACCGCAAGCTTCGCCAGCCACAGCTGGCAGTCGGATGGCTTTGCCGGCCCTGCGCCAACGCCGGCCGATTCGGGGAACGAGGCGTAAGCCTCCTGCGGCGGCGAGAATTGTTCCGGAATGGCGGCCGGCAGCAGGGGGGGCCGTGCTCTTGGCGGGCGCGAGGGGACGAGCCGCAACGGCATGGAATGCACGGCCTTGGCCGTTTTGGCGGGCGGCTGGCCGGCTTCCTGCGCCACCGCGAGCTGGGTCCCGCCGAGGAGTGCGGCGATGAGGACGAAACCTTTCACGCAGCAGGTTTCCAGCGCAATGGTGGGGCGCTCCCCAGAGGTTAACGAGACCGACGGAATGGTTTAGGCGGCCGGAGCGCCCGCGCACAAGGGCACGGCCGTTGCTCCGGGCTCTTTCCAATTAATCCGGCATTTTCATCGTCGGTTCGCCCGGCTACATTGGAGCGCGCTTGTGGCCGCCCGGTTGCGGCTCAACGAAGCAAGAATAAGACAGAACAGCACTTCCAGGAGGAATTCCATGTTCGGGCTCATGCAGGATTGGCCGCTCCTGTGCCATCGCATCATCGATCACGCCGCAATCAATCACGGCGAGCGTGAAGTCGTTAGCCGCTCGATCGAAGGGCCGATCCACCGCACCAATTATGCCGAAATCCGCGCGCGGTCCGTGCGGGTCGCGCAGCGCCTCGAGCGCGACGGCATCAAGCTTGGCGATCGGGTGGCGACGCTCGCCTGGAATACCTGGCGGCATCTTGAAAGCTGGTATGGCATCCTCGGTCTCGGCGCCGTTTATCACACCATCAATCCACGGCTGTTCGCGGAACAAATCATCTGGATCGTCAATCACGCCGAGGACCGCGTGATGATGACCGATCTGACGTTCCTGCCGCTTTTGGAGAAGATTGCCGACAAGTTGCCGACCGTCGAGCGCTACATCGTGTTGACCGACGCGGCGCATATGCCGGCGACGTCGCTGCGCAACGCCGTTGCCTACGAAGAGTGGCTGGCGGAAGCCGACGGTGATTTTACCTGGAAGATTTTTGACGAAAATACCGCCGCCGGCATGTGTTACACGTCCGGCACGACCGGCAATCCCAAGGGCGTGCTCTATTCGCACCGCTCGAACGTGCTGCACACCATGTTGTCGTTGCAGCCCGATGCGATCGGCCTGTCCTCGCGCGACGTGGTGCTGCCGATCGTGCCGATGTTCCACGCCAATAGCTGGGGGCTCGCCTTCTCCGCCCCGATGACCGGCGCGGCGCTGGTGATGCCGGGCGCAAAACTGGACGGCGCCTCGGTTTACGAATTGCTCAGCGAATACAAGGTCACCTGCACCGGCGCCGTTCCCACGGTATGGCTGTTGCTCTTGCAGTATCTGGAAAAGACAGGCGCCAAGCTTCCTTATCTCGAACGGGTCGTCATCGGCGGCTCGGCCTGTCCGCGGGCCATGATCAAAACCTTCGAGGAGGACTACGGCGTTCAGGTTTTCCATGCCTGGGGCATGACCGAAATGAGCCCGCTCGGCACCGTCGGCTCGATGAAGCCGCAGTTGGCGGGTCTCGACCGCGACGCGCTCCTGGACGTGAAACAGAAGCAAGGCTACACGCCGTTCGGCGTGGAAATGAAAATCACCGACGATGCCGGCAGCGCGACCCCATGGGACGGCAAGACCTTCGGCCGCATCAAGGTGCGCGGGTTCGCCGTCGCCCGAAGCTATTTCAAGGAAGGCGGCCATATTCTCGATGACGAGGGCTTCTTCGACACCGGCGACGTCGGCACCATGGATCATAACGGCTATATGCAGATCACGGACCGCTCCAAGGACGTGATCAAGTCCGGCGGCGAGTGGATTTCCTCAATCGATCTGGAAAACCTGGCGGTCGGCCATCCCAAAGTGGCGGAGGCGGCGGTGATCGGCGTCCACCATCCCAAGTGGGACGAGCGGCCGCTGTTGGTCATCGTGCTCAAAGAGGGGCAATCGGCGACCAAGGAAGAGATTCTCGGCTTCCTCGAGGGCAAGATCGCCAAGTGGTGGATGCCAGACGATGTTGCGTTCGTCGGCAGCATTCCGCACACCGCGACCGGCAAGATTCAAAAAAACACGCTGCGCGATCAATTCAAGAATCACGTGCTGCCGAGCGTTATTGCGGCGGAGTGACGCCAGCCCGCGGCGCAGGATCCGGGTCTCCCGGTATTGGGTGCGGCGTCACGCCGGCCTCCCGGTGGTAATATTTTACCGGATGGCGGCCCTCTAAATCTCAGTCTCGCC
>Ga0302325_10014769_pt1 | contig 16611 bp, 23 predicted proteins | sample Palsa_T0_2_FD_201948 | JGI IMG/M metagenome (GOLD analysis project Ga0302325, IMG submission 201948) | Peat permafrost microbial communities from Stordalen Mire near Abisko, Sweden - Palsa_T0_2 | ecosystem: Environmental > Terrestrial > Soil > Palsa > Peat permafrost | place: Sweden: Abisko... | reverse complement strand
TTTTCGGTTGATAATGTCTCTAGGGAGGGGCTCTGAGATGTTTACTACTTATTCATAGATAGTCTCTATGCACTACTTTTTCGACATCATCTCAATATAGTGTTATAATACCCCTTTTGTAACTTTACCATGCACCCCAGATCAGAGCTGACTAAGCCCTCCCCGACTAGGTTTCAAGTTTCGCCTGGGCTTTCACCTTCCTTACGCTTCCCACAGCCAACACCCGCACACCAACCCACAACACACAACAACCACAACCATTCCCATCCTCATCCTCAAAATAATATTCCTCTACCTCCTCTACAAAGCCTTCAAAATGGTTCCCTCCCTGCGTCCCTCTCCTTCACATGTTCAACAGCATACTTACGGTAGGTCCTTGGCCGGGTGATTCATTTAGGAGTCGATGCGATTCTTGTATCGACTGTTCTCGCAGGGATCAAACGCTCCACCGGACTACAGTACCCCCCCTCCCCTGTCCCGGCTTTGTGTGCCCCCCTCCCCCTGTTCCCCCTGTTCACGGGCTTGTGTGCGCGCGAACTACTCCCGTTTGGGTTCGCGGAGTTGACGGTAGATTCAAAGCCGACGGGATCGAGAGTAAGGACCTTCGCGGGGCGGTGGACAAGTATTTAAATGTTGGCGACTGGGTGCTTGATCAGGGGATTGCTTTTATGGCTAGTTCAAAGTACTTTGAGCGGAAGAGATAGACGTGGAGGTAGGCGGCGAGGGAACCCAGGTGGTGGTGACAGGCGGCCAGGGAACAAAGGTGGAAGGGGTTGCCGGTGTATATATTCATTTCATGTGGGGAGAGGCGTTTGGCGATAGTACATTGTAGGTATTTTCTCTGCTCTGTTTGGAAGGAGGATATGTGAATTACAATTTGAGTCAAGAGAGTGCTTGCCATGCCGATTCACTGATACTATGGGTGGCACGTTGATTGGCTCGCGGTCTCGTCCAATCGCAGGTGGTTGCTTCATGCGCAATTCTGATCGCAACTGCCAGCGCGTAAACACAACAGCGCGTTGAATCCCGAGTAAACAGCCTTCGCACCAACCCGCGCCCTCGTCGTCGCGAAGATGAAGATCGAAGAACTCATCATCGACGGCTTCAAGAGCTACGCCGTCCGAACCACCATCGACAAATGGGACCCAACCTTCAATGCCATCACCGTACATTCCCTCCCTGTCGCGGTATAGCTAATGGGAACAGGGCTTGAACGGGTCAGGGAAATCGAATATCCTGGATGCGATATGTTTTGTGCTGGGGATCACGAATATGAGTACTGTGCGAGCTCAGAACTTGCAGGATTTGATATATAAACGGGGACAGGCTGGGGTTACGAAGGCGAGTGTTACGATTGTGTTTGATAATAAAGATACGCGGAAATCACCCATCGGATTCGAGGAATATGCTCAAATCAGCGTCACTCGACAGGTATGTCACATATATTCCCTGTTCCTTTCGTATTTAGCGTGAACTATGCTCACTTGTGTAGATTGTGATGGGAGGAACAAGTAAATACCTTATCAACGGTCACCGAGCACAACAACAAACCGTCCAGAACCTCTTCCAGTCCGTCCAGCTCAACATCAACAATCCCAACTTTCTCATCATGCAAGGTCGAATCACCAAAGTCCTGAACATGAAGCCTGTTGAGATTCTTGCGATGCTCGAAGAAGCAGCCGGAACACGAATGTTTGAAGAACGAAAGGAAAAGGCATTCAAGACGATGGCGAAGAAGGACCAGAAAGTACAGGAAATAAATACTTTGTTGGCAGAGGAAATTGAGCCGAAACTAGACAAGTTACGGACGGAAAAGAGGGCGTTTCTGGAGTATCAACAGATTCAATCGGATGTGGAACGACTTGAGAAACTTGTTGTTGCGCATGATTATCTCAGGTTCAAGGTAGCGTCCCCTGGATCGTAAGGGTTGGAGTTAATGAGAGGAAAAACTGAATCGATCAGTAGCCGATTTGGATGCCAAGAAAGCAAAGATCACAGAAATCGAAGAGACCATCGCCCGCACAAAAACCGAAATCGCAAATCTCGAAGAAGATATCAAAGACGTCACTGTCCGCCGCGAGAAAGAAATGCGCAAGGGAGGTAAATACGAAGCTCTCGAAAAGTCTGTCAAAGAAGCCTCCCATGAGGTCGTCCGTCTCAAAACACTGATCGACCTCAAAAAGGGCAGTATCGAGGAAGAAACGCGTCGAAAAGAGAAAGCCCAACAACAACTTCAGGAACTTGAAAAGGCCAATGAAGCAAAGAAGAAGGAGTTTGAGAAGGTACAGGGAGTGTACCAGAAACTGCGCGCTGAGTTTGATGAACAATCGAATGAGGCGACGAAGAAGGAGGAGTTGTTGCAGACTTTGAGTACCGGGATTGCTGCCAAGGAGGGTCAGGATAATGGGTATATGGATCAGTTACAGGGTATGTTCCTCCAGTGTTTTAGAATGGTGCATTAAGTATAGATGCGCGATTACGAGTTACGCAAGCGGCTACGGAGCAGGAGCAGGCTAAACTCAAAATCAAGGATCTCGAAGCGAGAATCGCAAAGGATGAACCGCGTGCGAAAAAGGCTGCTGATCAGAACAAATCTCTCATGAGTGCGTTGGAGAATCTTCGCAAAGATTCCACAAAGATTCGAGAGCGACTGTCCAAACTTGGATGGGAAGAGGGAAAAGATCAAGCTATGAAGAAACGAAAGTCAGAATTACAGGATAATATCCGAAAATTCACCGAGGTATCAACTCGACAAAGTGGAGACGGCTAACATGTAGCAATCTGACAGCATTAAACGAAAGATTGCAAACATCGACTTCTCCTATTCTGATCCGACCCCAAATTTCGATCGCAGTCAAGTGAAAGGATTGATTGCTCAACTGTTCACCTTGCCTGAACAAAACTTTAAAGCAGCCACTGCACTTGAGATCTGTGCCGGCGGCCGTCTGTATAACGTACTCCCTCCTAAACGAAGGTCTAATTCCAGGTTGTCGTTGAAAACGAAGTCGTTGCCACTCAACTATTAGAAAAAGGAAAACTCCGCAAACGAGTAACGATAATCCCACTAAACAAGATCTCCGCCTTCAAAGCCTCAGCCGAAAAAATCGGTGCAGCAAAGAAATTAGCTCCCGGGAAAGTCGATCTCGCGTTATCTCTCGTAGGCTACGATGACGAAATCACCAAAGCGATGGAATACGTGTTTGGCTCGACATTTGTCTGTGCAGACGCCGAGACCGCAAAATTGGTCACCTTCAATCCTGCTGTGCGGATGCGCTGTGTCACTGTCGAGGGCGACGTATATGATCCTTCCGGAACGATGAGTGGAGGCAGCAGTCCTACTTCCAGTGGGATATTGATTCAGATGCAGAAGTTGAATGAGATTACGAAACAATTGGAGATCTGTAAGGGTGAATTGAGGGAATTGATGAATCTCATGGAGAGCGAGGGGAAGAAGACTGAGGATGCGAGGAAGCTGAAACAGCAATTGGATCTCAAGGAGCATGAGATCAGTCTATCTGAAGGGCAAATCAATAGTAATTCGCACTCCAAGGTACGATGTCCCGAGAGTCATACTGATGCTAGATTATTACCGAGGTCCAAGGGATGAGAGATACTATTGTTGAACTTAAGCAGACTATGAAGGATGCTGCCGCGAGACAAGATCAAGCGAAACAGGATACCAAGAGGATCGAAAAAGATATGAACGAGTTCAAGAACAACAAAGATTCCAAGTTGCAACAGTTGCAGGTATTATCCCATGAGATACAACTAAGATTAGAAACAAGTCGATCAACTGAAGGCTGCAGTGAAGAAACAGGATGCAACAATTAAAGTGAAACACAAAGAGTTCCAAACTCTGCAGCTCGAAAGTGAACAGCTGGCCAGCGATCTCACGTCTGCGCAAGAGCAACTCGAAGAAGCATCTACTTCCACCAACTCCATTGTCCAAGAAGTCGCGTCTCTTGAACAGCAACACAAAGCTCAGAAAGTACTCCCCTCGTTATCGCGTATTAATTACTAGGACCTACACGCCAGTCTTTCCGCCGAGCTGGATCGTGAAAGAGCCCAAATCACCGACTTTGACGAAGAACTCCAATCCCTCGATGCAATCCTCCGCCAAAAGAACACAGTCTGCACAGAAGGCAATCTCTCCCTCCAGAAACTCCGTCACGAAGTCGAAAAATACAACAAAGAAGAACAAACCTCGGCCGCTAGCGTGACCGCTCTGGAACAAGAATTCGAATGGATCGCCGACTGTAAAGAAGACTTTGGCAAGCGCGGCTCACCTTACGATTTCCATGGCCAAAACATGTCGGAACTCAAATCCTCCTTACGACAATTAAGCGAACGCTTTCAAAGTATGAAGAAGAAAGTCAATCCCAAGGTCATGGGGATGATCGATAGTGTCGAGAAGAAGGAGACTGCGCTGAAGAACATGGTACGGACGGTGATTAAGGATAAAGCCAAGATCGAGGAGACAATTGTGAGTTTGGATGAGTATAAGAAGGAGGCTTTACATCGAACGTGGGAGAAGGTGAACGGGGATTTTGGTCAGATTTTCGCGGAACTTTTGCCGGGCAATTTTGCTAAATTGGAGCCTCCTGAGGGGAAGGATGTCACCGATGGGCTGGAGGTCAAGGTTTGTCTTGGGAAGGTCTGGAAACAGAGCTTGACGGAATTGTCTGGTGGGCAACGGTACGTTTCTTATGCTGGATATGTCTAATTCTAGGTCTCTGATTGCGTTGGCACTTATCATGAGTTTGTTGAAGTTCAAACCTGCACCAATGTATATCCTGGACGAAGTCGACGCAGCACTCGATCTGAGTCATACCCAAAATATCGGTCGACTAATCAAGACTCGTTTCAAGGGGTATAACCCACTCCTGTATCTCACTAACAATAGCTCTCAATTCATTGTCGTCAGTTTGAAGGAAGGAATGTTCACCAACGCCAACAGAATATACCGAACAAGGTTCGTAGACGGCACCAGTTCAGTGATGGCAAGTTCCGGTTAACCTGCCAAATATGTCAAGAAAAGCATAGCAACAAGTATGATACGATATGTAATGGGGAGTTGGGAAATGGGGATATTGATTTATTACGCTAAATGCACTCAGTTACATGGATATCCATATATATGGGATCTATTTAGGATGGTTGGTTAGGTTTCGCCGCCGCTTGTTGCTCCATTTGTTTTCGTGCTCGTAATATCATATCATCCCGCCGTTTCTTGAAGTTTTGTTCGCGTTCCTCTTTAGATTGACTCCAGTTCAAGGGGGCCTTTCCTTTCCCTTTGTCAGTGGGTGGTAAGGCTGGTTCGGGCGGGATTTCTTCGGATAACCGTGAGTCGAGCTTGTAGCGGGTGATTAAATCAGGTTTTGATGAGGTTGGCACGCCTGATGAGGATGATGAATTCGACGGTGCTTGAGGTGACGGGTAGAGTTGGTGGTATGGTGAGTCTGCAGGGGCCTGTAAAGTCAGTAGGGCTTGCCGCGGATACTACAGGTGGCAATGAATTCCTTGCGAGGATGTTATTGGTAGTGATTTCCACAGAACCCGTCCGTGAGAGATCATAGGCAATTGAACTGGGTGGCAGATGAGGGAACATGGTTTGTATCACCTATGGAATCAGACACCGCACTTCTGGCACCGATAATACCTCGACCATGCCTGGGGTTACTTGCCGCCCTCCTCTTGTAGCCGCCGGTCGTGGGGCTTGACTTGCCGAGCCTCCTGCACCACCGCTTATTCCATCTGTTGGGCCGGCAAAGAACCGATAAGACAGTACAGCAATCACAACGATTGCTACAAAAACCGCGCCTGGTAATCAGCATATCGGTCTTCCATGGACGTTACCTTCATTCATTGCACTTGTCTCCGTGAACCACGACGTGTTGGTCTTAGCAAAGGCCGGCACCAACTTTCCAGCTGCGCTTTAGGACACCTTATGGTCCGGATTATGGTCCGGAATCCGATCACACAAAAAGTTACGTCGCGCGACCATCGCAGTTGCCATCTGAATTGTAGGCCGACGAAGACAGCAGCTTCCCAATCTCTCGCTCAAACGCAGTCAATATAACGACTTCCAAGTCGCAAACACCAATAATACCAAGGATATCAATATTCTTTAGTAGAAAGGCCCATGGTTGGTCCGTGCCAATACATCTCTCAATTCATGACGATCACAGGTTTCGGTACGTGCAGCAACTCTAATCCGAGCTCGCGCCGTTTTGAGACGTAGAAACGCCACATCCATTCAGCTCTCCCGATTACCCTTTGAGCTTTGACTTTCACACACATATCGTTTAAATGGGCCATGCATGAACGCAATAAAATCTTGTTCGATGGACATTGAGGCCACGAATTAGTTGGAGATATCGATCTGCTTCACCCTAGGTTTGCTACTCAACCACCCAAAAAAGTAATTCAGAGATGAGATGAATAGGATTGTCTGTGAAAAAGCTGCAAATCGACTAATCAAACAGTCTCATCTTTCTGTTTCCCCACATAAACCGATATTACCTCCCTTCGTCCGAGCCAAACGGATTAATCCGGCCCAAGTTCTTCCGGGAAATAGCCGAGAAATAAAGTTATCCACTCTTGTTCCTGAATCTCACCACGCAGTGTCATCAGCTTCATACATCTTCATGGCGATGATATAAAGGCAATAGCAGCACATGCCCTAGTCCCTTCGAGATGCGTATCAGTGAGCAGCCGAGAATAGCAACACTGCGCGGTTCGCGGGCACGATCCATTTTGTGAGCCCCCAACCAATTTACTTGATTGGCTGGCGGAGGGCGTTACATAAGAAGTAATTTCTCAATGGTTCGCTGGGTTTCCCCCAAAGATTATCCCCAGCGGCTCGACGAAAAACTCAACCTCGAAGCAGGAAAATCAAGGGGAAGCCAGGCCCATTCATTGTTTGTCCACGTCAAGCAAGCAACCCAACCACAACAAACGCAACCAACTGCCTTCATTCAAATACCCTCGCTGTCGCGCCTCCAACTTTGTCCTCATAATACTACTACTTTTCTGCCAACTCAAGCATGACTCCCAACGTTGAGAGCAACTCTCAGACCAACGGCGCCGTCAACGGACACGGGCGAGAGCGCAGCATGTCGCGTTCGGCAAACGATCGAATTGAGCGATTCCCACCTTCCCCTCCAACGGCCACTACCACCCCTGGCGCAGAAGCACCAAAGTACGAGCTCTTCAATGAGCACACACGCGCTTTCGTCTACGGGTTGCAACCCAAAGCTGTCCAGGGAATGTTGGATTTCGACTTCATTTGTCGAAGGAAAACACCCTCGGTCGCGGGAATCATCTACCCGTTCGGCGGACAATTCATCCTCAAGCAGTACTGGGGGACTAAGGAAACCTTGGTATGACTTCAATTGATGGCCGAGCTTATTTTAGTTGCCTGTATATCAAAAAGTCGAGGAGGTGTGATTTACCCCAGACTAAACTAAATGTAGGCTATCTCTAAACACTCTGACGCCGATGTTGTCGTCAATTTCGCTTCCAGTCGTAGCGCATATTCATCCACTCTCGAACTTATGAAATATCCTCAAATCAAGGTACTTTTTGTTCTCTAAGTTTCTCACGTTTCAGACAATCGCGATAATCGCAGAAGGTATGCCTGAACGTCGTGCTCGCGAAATCATGGTTCGCGCCAAGAAGGCTGGCGTCACAATTATCGGTCCCGCCACAGTCGGAGGCATCAAGCCAGGATGTTTCAAGATCGGAAACACTGGAGGTATGATGGACAACATTGTTGCATCCAAACTCTACCGCCCCGGTTCCGTCGGGTATGTCTCCAAGTCTGGAGGTATGTCCAACGAGCTCAACAACATCATCGCGCAAACCACGGATGGTGTGTACGAGGGTATCGCTATTGGCGGCGACCGTTACCCCGGATCTACTTTCCTTGATCACCTGCTCCGCTACGAAGCCGATCCCAAGTGCAAAATCCTACTGCTTCTTGGTGAAGTTGGGGGTGTAGAGGAATATAGAGTCATCGAAGCGGTCAAGTCTGGCAAAATCAAGAAACCTATCGTCGCATGGGCAATTGGTACCTGCAGTGGCATGTTCAAGACAGAAGTCCAATTCGGTCATGCTGGAAGTTTCGCCAACTCCCAACTCGAGACTGCGGGTGCCAAGAACGCTGCCATGAAGGAAGCTGGTTTCTACGTCCCCGACACTTTCGAAGACATGCCAGCTGTCCTCACCAAGTTGTACAAGGAACTGGTCGACAAAAAGGTCATTACACCCAAGAAGGAGCCTACTCCTCCTAAAATCCCCATCGACTACGCCTGGGCTCAATCTCTTGGATTGGTTCGTAAACCAGCAGCTTTCATCTCCACCATCTCCGATGATCGTGGTCAAGAGTTGCTATACGCTGGTATGCCCATCAGCGATGTCTTCAAAGAGCAAATCGGTATTGGTGGAGTCATGAGTTTGCTGTGGTTCCGCCGTCGTCTGCCAGACTATGCCAGCAAATTCCTCGAGATGGTGCTGATGTTGACGGCTGACCACGGTCCAGCTGTCAGTGGTGCCTTCAACTGTATCATCACTACTCGTGCTGGCAAGGATCTCATCTCTTCCCTGGTCTCTGGTCTACTTACCATTGGCGAGCGTTTCGGTGGTGCCCTTGATGGTGCAGCCATTGAATTCACCCAAGCCTACGATAAGGGCCTTTCCCCTCGCGAGTTCGTCGACTCGATGCGCAAACAGAACAAACTCATCCCTGGTATCGGCCATAAAGTCAAGTCTCGCAACAATCCCGATCTGCGTGTCGAATTGGTCAAGCAATACGTCCACGACACATTCCCATCCACCAAACTCCTCGATTATGCGCTTGCAGTTGAAACTGTCACAACCAGCAAGAAAGACAATCTCATTTTGAACGTCGATGGATGTGTTGCAGTCTGCTTCGTCGATTTGTTGAGAAACTGCGGAGCGTTCTCGCCTGAAGAAGCGGAACAATATCTCAAGATGGGAACTTTGAATGGGTTGTTCGTGCTGGGTAGAAGTATTGGTCTGATTGGACATCATCTGGATCAAAAGTAAACCACTTATTCGAATTATTCGCTGACTATGTGTAGGAGATTGAGGACAAACTTGTACCGCCACCCTTGGGACGATATTTCTTATGCTGTGCCCGATATTGCGGAATTGGCAAAGACTGGAGGCTCCGGGGAGAGAGTTGAGATCAACATTTCAAAGTAAATTGTCGTCATGCCTTGTAGTGCAATTCGTATGCTTGGGGTTTATTTGAGAGGTTAGTAATAATGCAATCACTAGAGAGAGAGACAAAAATCATTTCTTCCGAACAGAATGTTGCCCTGTGAGGATACCATTACTCATCGTCATGCGAAACCTGTAGACCCTGCTCTGGTAAGTGGTGGTAGAAGGAAGGGTAGCACTTCAATGGAAAAAGATGGGACACCGCGATGCTGTATCTGACGTAACAAACTCTGATTGGAGCTCTGATTTTGTCTCGTGTGAGAGACGGACGATAGCCGTTGATCTGCAAGGGCAAGCTCGCTGCTCCTTAGAGTGATGCTGCTTGCCCTGGTTTCTTTCAGCATCGAGAGTCACTCGGCTGCTTTCGTCGCAGATCTCGGCTTGTCTTCGTCCCCAACACAAAACCAATGCTGAACCCCGGGGCCACTCCCATTTCATTTCACAAAGCAATCAGATCTGAGCATTAAGGTAGCTTCGAACCGAACTCCTGAGTCAAAAAATGGTTCTGTAGAAAGCTCAACAATTGCGGCTCCAGAGATAAATGAAGACGCCGATCACAGGGCGGAGGGGACATCTGACGCTTGACTGTAATTCTTCTACCCCTTAGTGGATGCATCCCCGTTCGCACAAACAGGATAAGCAAAGTAAGTCTCGGCATATCACTGGTATTGCCATATCTGATCGAATCTTGACGTAAATCATGCATGTATTGCAAATTCCAAGAATAATACTCATAAGATTTCATTGGCCGCGTCAGATATGTAATGATCATCAAAATCAAATCACTGACCTCACCACTATGTATACTGCACACGGGCGAATATAACATGCAAAGCCCGCATCGAAACCGCTTGGTTAGGTTCCAAAATCTGCACAATCTCCCAAGTCAATTCTACGCACGAAACTATGAGCAATCAAGAAGATCAAACTTTCACCGACGAGGCCGTTACCTATGGACATACCTCCTCGCGAAATGAACAAATCCCCGTTGTCAACGATAATAGCTACCGAGAAGAGGGAATGGATGCCATGGACGATCAAGTAAAGGATTCGGATGCGCAACTCGGTATGTCCCATGATTCTCCTGGCCAATTTGCGATTTAGTGCGCGATGATAAGGAGGCAATTGACAAGAGCAATATTATCCAGGGGGACAGACTGCGTCATGCAAAGCCGGCGGCAGGGAGATATCAGGAGAAAGAAGAGGATGAACATCCTGCAGAGGCTCAATAGACACAAATTAGTTGACTAGGCGGACGTGTATACATGTCAATGGAAACATTCTCAAAAGATAATTCTGATCTTTTAACTTGAGTTCGATGTGAACGTTCAGAGATTGTCCCCCGAGCAAGATATGTTTACCCCACTGGCGAAGACATTCTACTGCTCCAATAGACTCTGGCTGCTACTGCGCCGTAGCATGTCTTCGCCAGGGGAAAGGACAATCGCTCGGGTGTTGTGTTAAACTTAGCGCTAAAAAGTTAAAACCCACCAGAGCAAGGATGTTTACTGATTTGGAACAAACGGGGATAGAACTTTTGGTCAAGGGTTAGTTCTATACATGTAGTCGAATACGAAGAAAAAGCGAGCACCGTGATCTTCGCGAACTGGCCGAGATGTTTACAGATTTGGAACTGCAATTTGGCCGCCGAGTATACTCCCCAAATTCCTTATCCCCGTTTGCTCCAAATCCGTAATCTTCTGGGCCTGCTATCGAAGTCACGGTTCTCGATCCCTCGTATTCAATTCTAATCTTCCACCAATAGTTATAGATATCTGACGCCTGCTAAAATAGTCAACGCCATGCACCGTACCTAGTAACCAAGATCAATCCTCATCGTTCGAATTCAACAAAACAGTCCCATCCGCCAAACAAATCCTCCAAATCTTCTTCAATATCCCCCTATACTCGCCCTCCTTATACCGTCCTCCGGCCCCCTCCGCCGCCCCGGCAACCGAAGGCGACGACGGCGCAATCTGAATACTATCATAACCATCCTTGATGACCTTCGTGACCTCCTCGGACGAGAAGTGCCGCGACTTGGATGTCTTTTGGTGTTCTTGTAGGAGGGCTTGGTAGTGGTTGCATACGCTTAGGAGAGTCGTCATACTTGTTGAGGGGCGTTTTCGGAAATCTACAATGGTGTTAGAAGGGTGTAGGATTTGGAAGAAGGGGGGATGGGACAGATTTTGGAGAATTCTTCGAGAGAGGAAGAGGCTAGGACTAGTTTGTAGAAAAGGTCGTCGTAGTCGGATGTTCCGGGGAGGAAAGCTTCTCCTCCTGCTAGGGATGTTGCAAGTAATTCTATGAGATGGTTGACTAGATCCTGGATGCCATTTAAATCCACCAAGTCTTCTGATTTTGCAACTAGAAAACTCAGCAGACCTAATAGACTTCTCCAGAGTTCTTTCCAATAATAATCTTGCATTAGCAAATTCTGAGTTTCGGGTACTTACTCAGTCGGACTTTCATACGCCGGTTATAATGAATGACTTTGGAAATAATAGCCAGGAGAAGTCTTCTATTAGATTGCGTGGGACAAAAAGAAGTAACGAGTAAAATTCCACATCTAGTCGTCGACGGAGATTATGATCGATTCCTGCTATGCAGACATCTAAGATCCCTTCCAGGAGTTTTCGTTCTTTCGTAACGGCGGGAAGGAACGGTTGACGTTGTCTGCATATCCGGATTTGGGATTTGGTATCCTCATGAACTAGGAGTGCCATCAGAGACGGGTCGTCTATCAAGTTCCGGAGGTTTAGAAGAGTCAGTCGGGCATATAGTGTTGCACGTAATGCGCGGGATTGTTGCGTTGTAAGGTATGACGCTAATGAGAGGTATAATCCGAACGGTGTTTCGTTTCCGGAACTTTGCTTGCTTCGAATAAATACCAAGGAGAAGGCTTTATTAGTATGACAAAACTCGTACACCATTAATAGAATCGCGGTATCGGGATCAGGTCTACTGTCAGAAATGTTCCTTGGTAAGTAGTAAAACAATTTCCCTAACGCTTCATCGATATCTTCTACCGGAGGCGGCGTAGGCGTCTTCGAACCACTCAATCCCAATCTAGCAGCCAATCCAAACGGCACGTAACCCCCTACCATCTTTGACACACCTCCCAAGAGTCCCTCGACATGATCATCTTGTATGGCAGTATAGGTGTCCCGCGAACTTCTAGCCACGGTGCCAACACACTCGATGATCTTCTGCATTACATCCTCGTTGATAAAGTCCCTTAGACGGTTCTGGTAAGGATTCGCGGATTCGTGTTTATTATAAGTCGATAATAGGGCCAAGAGGACGGATGCTCGTAGTGTGTCGTTGTGGGATTTGCTGGAGGAGATGTATGTCACCAGAGACGTGAAGAGATCGTTGTACATGAAGTATGACAGGAGTGAGGATTGATAGGCCCCACAGACAACAGTCAGAGCTAGACAGACGGCATTCTTGCTAATGGTTTCTATTCCTCAGCACGGATTGAAGAACGCCAAACCTGTGGAACCCTGCGATATTAATCGGTCCAAGCAAGTAACGAAGTTCTATGTCTCAGCAAGACAACCTTGGGTGATGGGAGATACCCCGAATACTTCGTCCACAGCGCCAATACCAGTCAACAGAAGAATAACATCAGAACTAAAGTTATGATACCGTCTCCCAAACAGCGCTCTCAAAAACACCCGCAAAGTCTACCCATATCAGCCCAAACCGCATTAACCCACAATACCACGAGAACATTATTCACCTTCGCTTCATCGCCGTTCTTTAATGTCCCCACTCCCTGACAAAACACCTGCTGCGTAGTAAAATGAATGCTCGTAAAATCATTCCCATCCAGTGACGACAGTAACGCAACCAATTCCGACGGGTGAGGCTGCAAAAGGAACAACTCGTTAAATGGAAAGGGGCCATCTTCAGCGTCAAAGTCCTGCAATAAGTCAATCCCGCATCCCAGGGGACGGCACTTTGAAGAGTTGTTCGTAGAGGACTACCACTTTAGGTTTGAACGAGGGCCGTGGGGCGCGTTGGAGAGCGTCCATTGTCGATGGGAGTGCGGAAGGGAGGGTTGCAACTTGCGCGATAGTCGTGCTCCTGGCGATTATCGAAAATCGATGATCGACATGATTTTGCCAAGACATCTCTAGCTGGAGCTATCTCATTGCTCTCGAGTCAAGCAGCGATATGTAGTATGATCCGAAGTCAATTCTTCAAAGCGTGCTAGGGAAAAATCATACGTAGGTTACGCTTTATGTGAACGGATCTTCCGGCAAAGCAGCGAGTCTCAAATTTCATTGGCCACTCGTCACCTGCACTTTACGGAACCCTAACCCGCACACGGCTGCCGACATCACCAAATTCGTCGTTGAGGGATCGGGACACTCAACAGTCGAAAGGCCATCAAAATGCGTCCCTCCGTCCCTCGGTACATCCCGCCCCCGACCCCAATCCATCATTTCCCAAGCTAATCCATCTCTCCATGTAGTCTATTCCATCGAAAAGTCAACAATGTGCCGTACTATCAGCGACTCTACCAAGACCACCACAACCACGACCCTATCTGGTTAAAGGTTCTTCTTCCTCCCTGCTGGTCCCCGGTCGAGTCGGAGATATATGGGCTTATAGTGGTTGATGGTGCGATGTGAGGCCGTGGGTTCGTTGTGATGGATGTGTTGTTTGAATTGCTGCTGACGACGTGTAGAATCCCCGGTCGAAGTATCAAGTTTATCCCTTCTATGGACTTCTTGCGTTTACTCTGACGGGCGCACTGTGGGGACAAACGAAGCAGATCAGAGTACCCTTCCACCTCTATTATGTTGCAGTGGACTGATCTTGTAGGGACAAAAGGATTGGTCGATTTGATGAGTGGATGGGATAGATGAATGCATGATGTGGTATATTTGTGGGAAAGAATAGTTCAATGACAATTGGATTGACTTGTTGATATACATCCTGTATTGCATTGTTGGATGGAGTTGATGCAGGCAGTCCGGGAGATGGGGCATTGATTGAACCGACTTCAGAGCTGTTCGTCTCGTCTTGATCTGGGCCTGTGATGTTTCGGGTTGTTTGCAGTCATTGGACTTTCGGCCATCAGTGATCCGCCTCCACTAGGATGAGTACATCTGTGTTCTGCCTTGTTCCGCCAGCCTCAACCGACAACATGGATTCTCCGAACTGGGGATCTCAATCGATGATATCAGATGGCAAGATACGCGCGGGTAACGCAATATCATCTTCGAATGTTCAGAGCTTGTAACGCAAATTCCTATGCAATATCAAGTCTATTAACCGCAGCCCTTTTTCATACCGGCTTCCTTCTCCCTTCTCCAACTCACCCGTATTCACATACCCAAAACCCTCCCGCCGGAACAAATGAACATAAAACAAACACTTAGAACCCTCTCGGAGCCCCCCGTCCTCGTCCCCGTCCTCTAGGTGCACCACGCCCCCTTCCCCGTCCACCACGTCCTCCAGCACCTTCTCCATCTTTCTTCTTCTTCGCCTTCGGCGCATCATCAATAAGCAACGTATCCAACGGGATGCTATCCGGCAATATGAAATAGCGTATCGTATTCCCTCGAATGGACAATGAGTCCAGTGGCACGGGGTCTCTATTTCGCATTGTGAGGCGAACGGTTTTTAAATGTGTGTTCATTGACATGTCGACTCCTGTTACTGTGCCGTTCACTACTGTCCCTGAAATACATGAGTACTGTTTGAAGAGGGAGACGGAGGAGAGGGGACGGGTACCGTTTTTTAATTCAACAGTGACGCTCTCGTTGTTTAGTTTCATTAGAAACCGTACCAGTTTCATGATTGACTTTGTAGTGCCTGGCTGGAGAAGAGGGCCAAGGCAGAAGGCGGAGATTTGTGTAGAGGTGAAAGGTAAATAAATCCTAAATCATTCTAAATGTTCGAAGTGCGAAATGTCTCAAAGAAAGTATGCTTGATAAATAAGCAAATAATTGCCTTACCACAAGCAGATTCGCCGGGATATGATCCGATGATTTGAGTCTCGACATCACGACCTCAGCTAGCGACCATCATCACCATCAGCAAGATGCTCCGCGGAGGCTTCCTGCGCCGCTCCATCGATGCCCTCAAATCCCAATCCCACCAACGTAAATCCCATCTCCCATCCTCGCATTATCCTAACCCGTCCAGTGAAACTCGATCCTGAGCATTACTCGGCGGTCCTGCCCATGGTGACATTTCCCACGCCGGAGTCCATCCTGGAGAACTGCGCCATTGGATCGGATAACGATACCGGCGGATACTCGACTGCGAAATTGGAGCATGTGGTCGAGGATGGGGTGCCTTGTCTGAGGTTTAGTGGAAATCTGAGTTTACATGTCCCGGCTGAGGCGAGGAAGAGAGGGATGACACATTCGGGATGGGCGGGTTGGCGGACGAGGCCCCAAGGTGCTACTATTTTCAATCGGTATTGATCCCTGTCTTGCGCAATACGTGTCCTCTTCTCATGCATATTCCCTGTTGTTGCTGCTGTTCTATGCTTCATAGACGCCCTTGTGAGGCTTGTTTCCCAAAGTCTCCTGATTTTGCTCTACCTGACTTTGATATCTGTACTTTACTAACGCGGACTTCTAGCAACCCAATGTGGGACACCTCCCTCTTCCGCTTCCTAAGCCTCAAAGTCAAAGGCGACGACCGGCGCTACTACATCAACATCCAAACCGACTCCCTGGACCCCATCGAGCTCTGGCAACACAGACTCTTCCTGCGCACCCCGGGGCAATGGGAAACCGTGCTGATCCCCTGGGCCGATTTCCTGCGCACCCGCAACGGACGGATCTCGTACAAGAAATTCGACGGCATGGACAGGGAGAGAGTCAAGACTGTGGGGACCAGTCTTATTGAGCGGAAGGAGGGGCCGTTTTGTTTGCACGTTGCGGAGATAAAGGTACTGACTGTCCTCCCCCGTGTCTGTTGTGGTGTTTGGGATTGCGGTTTTGGGATTTCTGTTGGATAGAGGGTGGTAGCTTATGGGTAGTCTGTGAATACGTATGGGTTTCATGGACCGCTGACGAGGTATACGACGGAGGAGGGACGCAGGTTTCTGGAGGAGGAGGCGAAACGGTCTGCTGAGGAGACAGCCGCGTACTACGCCTGGAAACGCGGTGAAGCGCCCCTTGGCGCCGCGCCAACATACGTCCCCCCCTCCCCCTCCGCATCCCCCTCCCCCTCCCCCTCCGCATCAGCAACGTCATCCCCTCCCTCCTCCTCCTCCTCCTCATCCCCAAGCTACTACTCAAGCGACTTCCAGCCCACTCCCGGCGAGCCCTCCGCGTTCGAACGCCCCATCTCAACGGCCGTAGACGAAGAACACCGGGCCCCCATAAAACA
>Ga0302325_10014767_pt1 | contig 16612 bp, 20 predicted proteins | sample Palsa_T0_2_FD_201948 | JGI IMG/M metagenome (GOLD analysis project Ga0302325, IMG submission 201948) | Peat permafrost microbial communities from Stordalen Mire near Abisko, Sweden - Palsa_T0_2 | ecosystem: Environmental > Terrestrial > Soil > Palsa > Peat permafrost | place: Sweden: Abisko... | reverse complement strand
ACACGATAGGAGATGTGACGGCCATGATCGGACGTCTGCACCATGTGGTCCTCGACTGCCGCGACCCGGCGGCGCTCGCGGGCTTCTACTCCAAGCTGCCTGGACAGCCCGTTACCTACCAGAGCGACGACTGGGTGGTCGTCGCCGCCAACGACCGCACGTCGGGCCTGGCGTTCCAGCTTGCCTCCGGCCACCGCAGGCCTACCTGGCCGGACCCCGCCGTCCAGCAGCAGCTCCACCTCGACATCATGGTCGAAGACCCGGCCGCATCCGGCCCTCACGTCCTCGCCCTGGGCGCAGAGAAACTCGACGGCGACGACGTCTACGCCGACCCGGCCGGCCACCCGTTCTGCCTCATCCGCCGCCCGGGATGGGCGCCTCCGCTACCGGCCTGAAGGCGTCGCCGGGCGGAATACTAGAGTTTGCCTGGTTCGGTGGAGCGGGAGGACTGAGTGCGCGAGTACCGGCAGTACATCGGCGGCGAGTGGATTGGGTCGGCCGAGCTGTTCGACGACCTCGACCCGTACCGGGGCACGGTCATGGCCCGCATCCCCGCTGGCACCCGCGCGGACGCCGGGCGCGCCGTCGACGCCGCCGCGGCCGCGTTGCCGGCCTGGGCCGAGCTCCCCCCGGCCGAGAAGCAGACCCTGTTCCTGCGTGCGGCCGACATCGTCGAGCGCCGTCGCAACGACATCGTCGACCTGCTCGCGGCCGAGACCGGCTGCGCGGCCGGTTTCGCCGGCTTTCAGGTGCTCACCGCCACCCGGCTGCTGCGCCAGGCCGCCAACTGGGGCTACCTGCCGGTCGGCGAGGTGATCCGGTCCGACGTCCCGGGAACGTTCGCGATGGCGCTGCGGCGGCCGCTCGGGGTCGTCGCCGGGATCTCGCCGTGGAACGGCGCCCACGTCCTCGCTTGGCGGACCGTGGTCAACCCGCTAGCGTTCGGCAACACGGTGGTGCTGAAGCCGTCGGAGGAGTCGCCGGTGTCGGCCGGTCTGCTCATCCCGGAGATCATGGAAGAGGCCGGGTTCCCGGCCGGGGTGATCAACGTCGTTACGCACGCGCCGGGGGAGGCCGTGCCGATCGCCGACGAGTTCTTCGAGCGCGACGAGGTCCGGTGCATCAACTTCACCGGCTCCTCCGCGACCGGCCGCATCCTGGCCGAGCGGGCGGGCCGTGCCCTCAAGCGCTGCGTGCTCGAGCTCGGCGGGTACAACCCGCTGATCGTGCTGGCCGACGCCGACCTCGACTACGCGGTGGAGGCGGCCGCGTTCGCCGCGTTCTTCCACCAGGGGCAGATCTGCATGTCCGCGCGGAAGGTGCTGGTCGAGCGCCCGGTCTACGAGTCGTTCGTGGACCGCCTCGTCAAGCGGGCCGCCTCCCTGTCGGTCGGAGACCCGGCGGCCGGCGGCACCGTGATCGGGCCGCTCATCAACGCGACGGCCCTGCGCCGGGTGACCGGCGAGGTTCAGGAGGCGGTGGACGCGGGCGCGCGGGTGCTCACCGGCGGCAGCGCGGACGGGCCGTGCTACCGGCCGACGGTCCTCGCCGACGTTCCCGCGGGCGCGCGCATCCACACCGAGGAGACGTTCGGCCCGGTGCTGGTTGCCCAGCCTGTCGCCGACGCCGACGAGGCGGTGGCGATCGCGAACTCGACCAGGTACGGGCTCAGCGCCGGTCTCATCACCGGCGACAACCAGCGCGGCTTCGCGCTCGCGAGGCGGATCGACTCCGGCGTCGTGCACGTCAACGACCAGACCGTGGCGGACGAGCCGCAGCTGCCGCTCGGCGGGATGAAGGACAGCGGCTGGGGCCGCTCCGGCCCCGCCTCGATGCACGACTTCACCGAAATCCAGTGGATCACCACCAGGGAAGGCACCGGCCACTTCCCCATCTAAATGAGTTGCCCCCATGCAAAGCGCTCTGCCACCGTCGAATGCTGTGGACAAGGAAGAGGCTGTCGTACGGGCCTATTACGAGCGCGGTGAAGAGCGCGAGCGGCTGAGCGACGGGCGTGGTCAGCTCGAGTTCATCCGAACAACCGAAATCGTGGGGCGCAACCTCCCGCCTCGGCCCGCTGTCATCGCGGACATCGGAGGCGGTCCTGGCCGCTATGCCCTGTGGCTCGCCTCGCTCGGCTACCAGGTCGAGCACCGCGACCTGATGCCCTTGCACGTCAACCAGCTTGAGGTGGACGCGGCGGCGGTGTCGGGGATACGAACCGCCATCGGCGACGCGCGGGCGCTTGACCTTCCCGATGCATCCGCCGACGCCGTCCTGCTGCTTGGCCCGCTGTACCACCTGGCCAGTAGCGCCGACCGGACGACGGCCATCCGGGAGGCCGCCCGCATACTCCGGCCCGGCTGCGCGCTGTTCGCCGCCGCGATCTCCCGGTGGGCCACCCGCATCGACGGCATCATCGGAAAACAGATCTACCTCAAGCACCCGGCCGCCCTTGACCTGATCGACGAGGCTGAACGCACCGGGGTCTTCCCGCCCCTGCACGCGGGAGCCTTCAGCGCCTACTCGCACCGCCCGGACGATCTGCGGGCCGAACTCGCCGAGGCCGGACTCGAAGTCACCGACCTGGTCAGCGTCGAGGGGCCGGCGATGATCCTTCCCGACCTCGACGCCCGAATGGAGGACCCGGCCGACCGCGCCGCGATCCTCGACGGGGCCAGAGCACTCGAACGCGTCCCCGAGCTGATCGGCTTCGGCCCCCACCTGCTCGCCACGGCGATCCTCCCTGCGACCAGGTGAGCATGCAAACTGATCCGGCGCCATGACTGAGCGGCCGTCGTACCCTCAGGCTGAGACGGCCGGGCGCGGTCGTAACTCACCGGTCAGCGGGAAGCCGGTAGGCGGGATCCTCCCGGATGCGGCCAATGGCCCAGCGCACGACCTCCGCGCGGCTGGACGCGATGCCCGCGGCAATCACGGCGTCCACAGTCGCCAGATCGGCAGGTCCTAGCCGGGTGTGTACAGAGGCGAACCCCGGTGCCCCATCCGTCACGTCAGACCGCATTCCGAAGAACATGCTCGGGAAGCCCCACAGAACAGCGCCACGGGCCCGCCTGTCTGGGGTGTCGGGAATGAGCTGGATCCACGCGATGGATGGAAGCTGGCCTTCGCGATGCAGCCACGTGATTGCCTGACTGTGGGCCTCCTCGAATGCCCGCATGACCTCTTCGTCGTCCTGGAAGGTCTCGGCCGTGCGGCCGGCCCGGTCCACGAAGGCGCGGATCGCGGTCTCCCCAGGCTCGACGTCCGGGTCATCGCCGTACGTCAGAACGTCTACCTGTGTGAAGGTTCCGTCGGGAAAGGCCGACCGGAACTGCACGACAACGGAGTCAGACACGGCCTTGTCCACGTGGCCCTCCTAGAGCGCAAGTCAACTCCTGCAGCAAATGATTACAGTGTTACGCTTTCAGGATGAGCGAGGTGCCGACACTGTACGAATGGGCGGGCGGCCGGGAGGCGATCGAGCGGATGATCGACTGCTTCTATGACCGGGTCGAGGGCGACGACCTGCTCAGCCCGCTGTTCCCCGGCGGGGTAAGCGCTGAGCACCGCGACCACGTAACGACGTGGTGGTGCGAGGTATTCGGCGGCCCGTCCGAGTACACCGAGAAGCTCGGCGGCTACCCTGCCATGCTCGCGCACCACCGTGACCTGAACATCACCGCCGGCCAGCGGTTCCGGTTCGCCTCGCTGATGAGCCTGGCCGCCGACGACGCGGACCTGCCTTCCGACCCGGAGTTCCGCGCCGCGCTGGTCGGCTACCTGGAATGGGGCACGAGGCTGGCCATGTACAACTCCCAGCCGGGCAACGACGTCGTGCAGCAGGCCCCGGTGCCGCACTGGGGCTGGGGCGTCGCCCCGCCCTACCAGCCCTGACCAGCTAGCCACCGGCCATCGCGCCGACGATCAAGTAGGGCTCAGTTCCGTCCGCGACCGGTTTTGGCAGAAGCGCGTCGGGCTGCTCGTGGGACAGATCAAGCTCGCACGCGAAGAACCGCATGAACGGCCGCCGCGGGCCGCCGCCGTGGGCGCGGATGGTCCCGCGCAGGGTGGGATAGCGGGCCTCGAGTTCGTCTAGGACGGACCGCTGCGTGACCGGGGGGACGACATCCAGGTGCACCTCGCCTTCTATGCGGGCCAGGGCTCGCAGGTGCGAGGGCAGGATCACCCGGATCATGGCAGCGTCTGCACCTCGACCGACAGTACGGCCGGGAGATCGCGGACGATCGGCGCCCAACTGTCGCCGGAGTCGGCTGAGGCGTAGACCTGGCCGCCGGTCGTGCCGAAGTAGACCCCGCAGGAGTCCAGTGAGTCCACGGCCATCGCGTCACGCAGGACGTTCACGTAGCAGTGCTCCTGGGGCAGGCCCTTTGTCAGCGGCTCCCAGTCGTCGCCGCCGGTCCGGCTCCGGTACACCCGCAGCTTTCCCTCGGGCGGGTAGTGCTCGGCGTCGCTGGTGATCGGGACTACGTAGATCGTGTCGGGCTCGTGGGCGTGCACGTCGATCGGGAACCCGAAGTCGGTTGGCAGGTTCCCGCTGATCTCATGCCATGATTCGCCGCCGTCGTCGCTGCGCATGACGTCCCAGTGCTTCTGCATGAACAGCACCTGCGGCCTGCCCGGGTGCATCGCGATCCGGTGGACGCAGTGCCCGACCTCGGCGTCCGGGTCGGGGATGCCCTCGGACTGCAGGCCGCGGTTGATTGGGCGCCAGCTCTGGCCTGCGTCGTCGGATCGGAACGCGCCCGCGGCGGAGATCGCGGCGAACATCCGGCCCGGCGCTGACGGGTCGAGCAGAATCGTGTGCAGGCACATCCCCCCGGCGCCGGGCTGCCACGACGACCCGGTGTCATGACCGCGCAGGGCTGGCAGCTCCTGCCAGCTCCGGCCGCCGTCGGCCGACCTAAACAGCCCGGCGTCCTCTACTCCGGCCCAGACCGTGTCCGGGTCATCGAGCGACGGCTCGAGATGCCAGACGCGGGCGAACTCCCAGGGATGGGGGGTCCCGTCGTACCACTGGTGGGTACCGGGGACTCCGTCGTAGGCGAACTGGTTGCCCATCGGCTGCCAGGTCGTGCCGCCATCGTCGGAACGCTGGATGACCTGCCCCGACCAGCCGCTTGACTGCGACGCGTACAGCCGATCGGGATCGACGGGCGACCCCTTCAGGTGGTAGACCTCCCAGCCCGCGAAGTGCGGCCCGCTGACCTCCCACCGCTCGCGGCGGCCGTCCGAGGTCAGCACGAACGCGCCCTTGCGCGTGCCCGCGAGCACTCGCACTCCAGTCATCACTGCCCCCTATTCGCGCAACCCACTGCGGCACCGGGCGGTCGTGCCTCCTCGGCTGGCCTTCGCCGCTTTGGATGGACTATCACAGGCCACCGACATTCTGACGGCGGAACATCGGGGAATTCATCGCACTACCGGCTGCCCGACCGAAAAATACCCGTTAGGGGTAATAGGTGGCGGCCATTTGACGAGCTCAACGAGCAACTAGAAATTTACATGGGCAAGTATTAGTTGCGATTTGGCCGTGCATGAAATCGCGCACCGGTTTGGTACTGGCGTAAAGGTACCTGGAGTCCTACGTTGGCCGGAGGAGCGCGTCCTGTTCGCGAGGGAGGGAAATCGCGTGGCAGAGGTTACCGTCAGCGTCGACGGGGTGAAGTACTCGGATCATGTCGAGCCCCGGTTGCTGCTCGTTCACTATCTCAGGGAAGTCGTTGGCAAGACGGGCACGCCCGTCGGGTGCGACACGTCTAATTGCGGCGCGTGCACCGTGCTGCTTAACGGAGAGTCGGTCAAGAGCTGCGCGGTCCTGGCCGTGCAGGCCGACAGCGGCGAGATCACCACGATCGAGGGCATGGCGGCGAACGGAAGCTTGCACCCGCTGCAGCAGGCCTTCCACGAGGAGCACGCGCTTCAGTGTGGCTACTGCACCCCCGGGATGATCATTGCCGCGTCGGATCTACTCCGGGAGAATCCGCACCCGAGCGACGACGAGATACGCGAGGGCCTGGAGGGCAACCTCTGCCGGTGCACCGGATATGAGAACATCGTGCGCGCCGTGCGGCGCGCCGCGCAGGCAGGAGCGAGCGCGTGACCGCGGACACGGAGACGGCCGCCGCCCCGACCGCAGAGTTCGGGCGCGCACGGCTGCGCAAGGAAGACGAGCGGCTCATCACCGGCCAGACCAACTGGACCGACAACATCAGGCTGCCCGGCATGCTGCACGTGGCGTTCCTGCGGAGCCCGTACGCGCACGCCCGGATCACGTCGGTGAACGTCAGCGCCGCCCGGACCGAGCCCGGAGTCATCGCGGCCTACTCCGGTGCGGACTTCGCCGCCGAGCAGGGCAGCCTGCCCTGCGCCTGGCCGGTCACGCCGGACATCGTGATCCCAGCTCACCCGCCGATGGCGGTAGACGAGGTCCGCTACGTCGGCGAGGCCGTCGCCTGCGTGGTGGCCCGCGACCGCTACGCCGCAGCCGATGCCCTGGCCGCCATCGAGATCGACTACGAACCGCTCCCGCCGGTACTCGACATCAGGACCGCCCTCGAGGAAGACTCGCCCAGGGTGCACGAAGCTGGCAACAAGAGCTTCGTCTGGCCCTTCGCCCAAGGCGACATGGACGCGGCCTTCCGCGACGCGCCGGTTGTGCTTGAGCGGTACTACCGTCAGCAGCGCCTGATCCCGGCCGCCATGGAACCGCGCTCGGTGGTCTGCTCGTGCGTCGGCGGGGAGTTCACGCTCTGGTCCGCCACCCAGATCCCGCACGTGCTGCGGGTGATGCTCGCCCTGGTCACTGGCATCCCGGAGCAGAACCTTCGGGTCATCGCGCCGGACGTCGGCGGCGGCTTTGGATCCAAGCTGCAGGTGACAGCCGAAGAAGTGCTGGCGGTGCTGATCGCCCGCAAGCTGGGTCGGCCGGTCAAGTGGACCGAGAGCCGCAGCGAAGGCAACATGACCGTGCACCACGGCCGCGACCAGTGGCAGCGGATCAGGATCGCCGCTGACGCCGACGGCCGGATCCGCGGGCTCGACGTCGACCTGCTGGCCGACATGGGCGCCTACCTCATGCTGGTCACCCCGGGGATACCGCTACTTGGCGCGTTCATGTACCCGGCCATCTACAAGATGGACGCCTACTCGTTCAAGTGCACCGGCGTCTTCACCACCAAGATGCCCACCGACGCGTACCGGGGCGCGGGGCGGCCCGAGGCCACCTTCGCCATCGAGCGGATCATGGACGACCTCGCCGCCGAGCTCGACCTCGACCCACTTGAGCTGCGGGAGCGGAACTGGATCAAGCACGAGGAGTTCCCGTACACGACCATCGCCGGCCTGACCTACGACTCGGGCAACTACGAGGCGGCGACGGCCAAGGCCAAGGAGCTGTTCGACTACGACGGGCTCCGGCTTGAGCAGGAGCGACGGCGGACGAATAACGACCCGGTGCAGCTCGGCATCGGCGTGTCTACCTTCACCGAGATGTGCGGCCTGGCGCCCTCGCGTGTGCTGGGCTCGCTAGCGTACGGCGCCGGCGGCTGGGAGCAGGCGTCGATCCGGATGCTGCCCACCGGCAAGGTCGAGGTCGTCACCGGGTCAAGCGCACATGGTCAGGGGCACGAGACGGCGTGGAGCCAGATCGTGGCTGACCAGCTCGGTGTCCGGTTCGAGGACATCCGCGTCCTGCACGGCGACACCCAGGTTTCGCCCAAGGGCATGGACACCTACGGTTCCCGTTCCCTCGCCGTCGGCGGCATGGCCCTGGTCTCGGCTTGCGACAAGGTAGTCGAGAAGGCCAGAGTGATCGCGGCGGCGACGCTCGAGGCTTCGGCTGACGACCTGGAATGGGTACCAGGCCGTTTCGAGGTTCGCGGCGACCCGGATAAGCGCGTCACGATCGGCGAGATTGCGCTAGCCGCCTTTGCCGCGCACAACCTTCCCGACGGCGTAGAGCCGACCATCGACGCCGACGCCACCTACGACCCGGACAACTTCTCCTTCCCGCACGGCACCCACTTGTGCGCGACCGAAATTGACACCGAGACCGGCTTCGTCAAGATCCGCTCCTACGTCTGCGTCGATGACATCGGGACCGTGGTCAACCCGCTCATCGTCGAGGGCCAGGTCCACGGCGGCCTGGCGCAGGGCATCGCGCAGGCGCTGTACGAGGAAGCCGTCTACGACGACGAAGGCAACCTAGTCACCTCCACGCTGGCGGACTACCTGGTCCCGTCGGCATCTGACCTGCCGTCGTATGTCACCGGCCGGACCGAGAGCCGGGCCGCTAACCGGCTCGGGGTCAAGGGCGTCGGCGAGGCGGGCACGATCGCATCGACGCCAGCGGTCGTCAACGCCATCATCGACGCACTCCGCCCCTACGGCGTCACCGACGTCACGATGCCGTGCACCCCCGAGCGGGTATGGCGCGCCATCCAGACCGCTCAGGGCAAACAGACAGGCAGCGCGGCCGAGCAGCATGCGGCCCGGCAGAGCGACCAGACTCAGGGCAACAGCCCGCAGGGCATGGACGGAGGCGAGGCATGATCCCGGCGAAGTTTGACTACGTTCGCCCCGGCTCGCTCGCCGAGGCGGTCAGCGCCCTGGCAGACGGCGGTGACGACGCGAAGATCATTGCGGGCGGCCAGAGCCTGCTCCCCCTGCTGCGCCTGCGGCTCTCCTACCCGGAACTGCTGGTCGACGTGGGCGCCCTTGACGGGTTGCGGGGCGTGACCGACATGGGCGACGCACTGCTCATCGGCGCGCGGACCACGCACTACCAGCTCGTCCACGACTCTCTCATCGCCGAGCACTGCGGTCTGCTGGCACAGGCCGCCGCCACCGTAGCCGATCCAGCGGTCCGGCACCGCGGCACTCTCGGCGGCGCCCTTGCGCACTCCGACGCGGCCGGCGACCTGCCCGCCGTGGCCCTGGCGCTCGACGCCATCCTGATCGCCCAGGGGCCGGGCGGCGAGCGCGAGATCGCCGCGGCTGACTTCTTCGTGGACTACCTCACCTCGAGCCTGGGACCCGACGAGATACTGACCGGGATCCGGGTGCCCAAGCTCGGACCCGGCTGGGGGTTCCGCTACGAGAAGTTCCACCGCACGGCGCAGTCGTGGGCGACCGTTGGCGTTGCCGCGCTCGTGCGCAGGTCCAACGGATCGGTTGCGGAGGCAAGGATCGGGCTAACGAACATGGGGTCGGTGCCCGTTCGGGCCTCGGCGGCGGAACGAGCCGCCGCGGGCGCGGACGCGAGCCGGGATGCGCTCCGGGCTGCGGCCGCGCACGCGGACGAGGGCACGAATCCTCCTGCCGACCTGCACGGGGCGCCGGACTACCGACGGCACCTGGCCCGGGTCCTGACCGGGAGGGCTCTGGCGGCAGCCGCGGGAATCTGAGCCTGAATCATGGCTGTCGCTGACGGTCAGCGAGCCGTCGACCCGCGCGCTGAGGACCCGAACAGGGGCGAGCGGAGGCTGTCGCTGACCGAAGGGCTGGTGCTGTGCCTCGTCAGCGAGGGACCGACCTACGGACTCATTCTGGCCAGGCTGCTGGCACCCGACGGCAGCCTCGGCCAGATCTGGTCGGTTCCCAAGGGGGTGGTTTACTACACGCTGCAACAGCTGGAACTCCTGCGCCTGATCCGGATGACACCAGAACAGCGGACCGGCTCGGGACGAGCCCGCTCGTTCTGCGAGATCACCCCGGCCGGGCGGGCGGCGGCGGAGGACTGGCTCCGCCTGCCCGTCGATCACGTCAGGGACGTCAGGTCCGAGTTGATGGTCAAGCTCGCCCTCCACGACCGGGCCGGGTCCGACTCACGTCCTCTGGTCCGCGCTCAGCTCGCTCGGCTGGCTCCCGCCGCCATCGCGCTTGAGGACCGCATGCGCACCGCCGCCGGATTCGAGCGCACGATGGTCCTGTGGCGGCATGAGGCGATGACGGTCACGATGCAGTTCCTGACGGCCCTGGCGGCGCGCCGACCTCGCACACCCGCTCGCGCGAACAGAAAAGGTCCGCCCCTCCGCATCCCGAATCACTGATCTCGCGGGACGTAACCCTGATCTCGTTACGCTAAGGCCATGACAGAGGTCTCCTGGACCACAGGCATCGCGCTGCGGATGGCGCGGCAGACGCGTGGGCTGTCCCAGCAGCAGCTGGCCGGCATGGCCGGCATTACCCGGCAGGCAGTGTCCGCCGTCGAGTCGGGTCATTCCGACCCCTCACTGCGTGTCGCCCTCGCCCTCGCCAGCGCGCTCGGGGTGACGGTCGAGGAGCTCTTCGGCCGGGGTGAACTGGCGGACCCGGTACAGGCTCGCCCGGTCGCGCCCGCACGGCCGGGAGAACGCGTCACTCTCGCCACCATAGGGGACGCGTTCGTGGCCCTCCCGCTGCGCGGCGAGACCGCCGCCCCCACCGGCTTCAGCGCTGCGGGGGGCCTGGTCCCGAGCCAGACTGACGCATCGGCAGCAGGGACCGGCGACATCCCGGTGCGCCCGATCAGCCCACCACGGCCGACGTTGGTCGTGGCCGGCTGTGACCCGGCCCTGCCGCTGCTGGAGACCCCGTTGAGCCTGCTGGACCCGTCGGTGGCGTTCGCGTGGTGGCCGTGCGGGAGCGGGGAGGCCATGCGGCTGGCCGCGGCCGGCCTCGTGCACGCGGCCGGCGTTCACCGGGCCGCGGACACGACCGCCGCGGTCGACGCGACGGACATCCCCGGGGGCGCCGAGGTCGTCGGGTTCGCGTCCTGGCGCGAGGGCCTAGTGGTGCGGCCCGGCAGCGCCGCGGCCGACCTTCGCGACGTGGCCCGGCTCGGACTGCGGCTTGCGAACCGCGAGCCCGGCGCGCAGGCCCGCACGCTGCTGGACCGGGAGCGCGTGCGACTGGGCCTGGCCCTGGCCGACCTGCCCGGCTACGACAGTCAGGTCTCCGGGCACCTTCAAGTCGCGGCGGCGGTCGCGGGCCGTCTCGCCGATGCGGGGGTGTCAAGCGAGCCGGCCGCCCTGGCCTACGGCCTGCGCTTCATCCCCCTGGCAGCGGAGCGCTTCGACCTGGTCATACCGGCCAAACTGGCGGCATCCCGGGAGGTCCAGGGCCTGTTGAAGGTGCTCAGGTCGCCGTGGCTGCTGACCCAGCTGACCAGCCTGCCCGGCTACAAGGCCGCCGCGTGAGTCGTGGCGGCGGAGCCGGCGCTAGCCGAGGGCGGCCAGGCCCATCAGGTCTACGCAGGTCCGATCGTGAATCTTGACGAAGACCATCAGCACGTTGTCGCATGACGGGCAGCGGACGACCGTGCCGGGCGCATGCGCGTACACGGCAAGCTCGCCGACCTGCCGGGCCGTCCCGCAGGTGCCGCAGACGCTCACGGTCGTTGTCATCTCGCTGCCGAAGACCTCGTGCAGCAGGCCGCCGATCGCGTTCCCGTCGACTGCGTCCATCAGGTTCCCCCCGTTCCTCCGAACCGCTCGGTTTTCACCCGCTGAGGCGGATAGCCGGCCTGCACCAACGTCTGGGAGACGGCCTCGACGAAGTTGGTCGGACCGCACACATAGGCAAGCGGCGTCATGCTGGTCGGCCATACGACCTCCGCGAGCAGGGCCGCATCGACGCGCCCGGCGTACCCAGACCACCCCGGCGGCTGGTGCCGGGTCAGCGTATGGAAGACCTCGACCCCGGCGGCGGGCTTGTCCAACTCGGCGCGGTAGATCACATCGTCCAGCGTCCGGGACGAGTAGAGCAGGCGAACGGGGACGGCGCTGCCGGTGCGCTCGCGGTGCCGGAGGATGGACCGCAGCGGAACGATTCCCGAGCCGCCGGCCAGTAGGAGAAGCGGGCCGCCGTTCTCGGGCTCCCAGACGAAGTAGCCGCCGATCGGCCCGCGCAGCTCAAGCTCGTCCCCGGCCCGAAGCTCGTCGGTGAGATAAGGGGAGACCTCGCCATCGTCGAGTCGCTCGACGGTCAGCGCGACCGGCTCGCCGGGCGCCGATGCGATCGAGTAGGACCGCTCGGCCACGTAGCCATCCTCGTCGGTCAGCCGGATGTCCACATGCTGCCCGGCCTGGTGGCCGGGCCAGTCCGGCACGTCTAGCATGATCGTCCGCACCGACGCGGTCTCGACGGCTACCGCCAGGACCTTCGCGACTTGCCAGGTCAATCGCCCGCGTAGCGCTGTTCCCGCCATGGGTCTCCGTAAATGTGGTAGCCGTAGTTCTCCCAGAAGCCGGGGTCGTCGGTGTCCATCAGCTCGAGGCTGCGCACCCACTTGGCGCTCTTCCAGAAGTACAGGTGCGGGACGAGCAGCCGCGCCGGCCCGCCGTGCTCGGGCTCCAGCGGCTGGCCGTCGTAGGCGTAGGCCACCCACGCCTTGCCGTCGGTGAGATCCTCCACCGGCACGTTGGTTGTGTAGCCGCCATCGCAGTGCGCCATCGCGAACGGGGCGTCGTGTCCGGCCAGGTCCAGGAGCGTGTCCACGGACACGCCCTGCCAGGCCGTGTCGAGCTTGGTCCACTTCGTGACGCAGTGAATGTCGACGGTCACGTCCTCGCTCGGCAGGTCACGGAACTCCGCCCAGCTCCAGGTCTTCTGCCGCCCGGGCCTTCCGATGGAGAAATTCCACCCGTCCAGAGGCGTGTGCGGGGTCGGGCCGGCCGACAGGACCGGGAAGTCCTTGGTCACGTACTGGCCCGGCGGAACCCGACCCGCGTTCTCAGCCGAGTCTTGACGCCTGCGGTGGAATCCGCGCGAAACAGGGCTCATGAAAGCCATTCTCCCGCACCGCCGGAATCGCCGGCAATCGGGTCCCGGGAAAGGCAAGATGACGGGCGATAAAAACCCTCGTGCTCTATTTTGGAAGTCTCATTGTGACTACTGGGAGGGTCGCCTGTTGATTTAGCCTGTTTGGGCCAGGGAAGCCGGTGGAGCGTGGGCTTCGGCCAGGGATCAGGGCTGCGCAAGAGGCTTCGGCCCGGGATTATTCGGCGAGAAAGTAGTGCCGCATGGCGATTGAGCTCGAGAACGCATTCACCGTTCCGGTGCACGCCTTCAAGTTCGTGGTCATCCCGGTCCTGAAGCGCGTTCTTCCGGTCGCTGCGGTCGGCGCCGCGCTCACGGTCATCATCCGGCGCCTGGCCAGGAGAAAGTCGTCCTAACGATCCAGAGAGACTGTGGTCCGCCGGACGACCGCTGTCAGTCGGCACTGCGCTGAAGCTGCCACGCTTTTTCGAGGGCGTCCTCGATGGCCCCAGCGTCGCCCCCGGCGAGGTCGGCGACAACCATCATGTGCTTGGCCCACCGAGTCGGGACGCTGAACGTCGCGGGATCCTGTCGCACTATTAGGTCACGGTACTCGAAATCGGCCCGGATCACGACGTGCTCGTCGTCGAGCTGACGGGCAACCAGCCGGCCGTGATACCGCCACTCGGCCAGCCCTTCCCGCGCCGTGCGGCGGACGCCGGCCAGGCCCCCGGCGAGGCGGGCCACCTGGTCGATCTCCACGAACGCACCGCCGGTTTTCTCGTCTAGGCGCCGATCTCGGTCCTCACCGAGTAGATCTCGGGGAAGAAGGTAAGGTCAAGCGCGCGGCGCAGGAAGGCGACGCCGGAGCTGCCGCCGGTCCCGGGCTTGAACCCGATGGTGCGCTGGACGGTGCGCAGGTGCCGGAACCGCCAGAACTGGAAGGCGTCCTCCAGGTCGACGAGGTCCTCGCAGGTGGCGTACTCCGCCCAGTAAGTCGCGGTGTCCTCGTAGATCGTCTTGTAGACGGCGACGAGCTCAGGCGCCGCCACCCACGCCTGGCTGACGTCCCGTTCCAGGACCTGCTGCGGCACCGGGTGGCCCCGGCGGGCGAGGAAGCGCAGGAACGCGTCGTACACCGTGGGCGCCTGCAGGTTCTCAGCGAGCATCGCCTTCGTCTCGGGCCTGGACTCGAAGACAGCGAGGAGCGCGGCGTTCTTGTTGCCGAGGATGAACTCCACCGCGCGGTACTGGTAGGACTGGAAGCCCGAGGAGCTTCCGAGGACGCCGCGGAACTCCGCGTACTCGCTCGGAGTGAGGGTCGCCAGCACCGACCACTGGTCGGTGAGCGTATGGAAGATGTGCTTCACCCGGGACAGGCCCTTGCGGGCCCGGCTGACGTCGTCGGCGTCGAGGTTCTCCCGTACGCCGGCCAGCTCGTGCAGCACCAGCTTGAGCCAGAGCTCGCTGGTCTGGTGCTGGATGATGAACAGCGGCTCGTCGTGGTGGTCGCTGATCGGGTGCTGCGCAGAAAGCAGCGTGTCCAGGTCCAGATAGCCGGCGTAATCCGTGCTCCGGCTGAAGTCGGTCTTGATGCCCTCCTCCAGGGCGCGGACGCCGTTCTCTATCGACATGGTTTCCCTCCTTGCCTCGCCGCCCGCTGCCATTACGCAACGTCAGGGGACCAGGCTAGTCCCCCGGCGGTCCCGTCACGGACGGTCACCGACGGGGGCCGGCCGCCGACGGGCCGACGCAGGGTACTACGAAACGTAGTACCGTGTCATCTGTGAACGGTGCCGTCCCAACGACGATCATTGTGGTCGGTCTCGCCCTAGCCGCTTACGCGTTGCTGACGACCGCCCGCAACCGGCGCGTGGGCCTTGGCCTGCTCGTCGTGATTGGCGTCCTCGAGATCCTGCTCCTTGTCCTGGTCGGCCTGATCGTGGCCCGGCTCGCCGGCGGCGGGCGCCCGACGGGGATGGTCATGCTTGTCGGCTACCTGATCGCGATGCCGCTCGTCCCGGTGATAGCCGGGTTCTGGGGCGCGATGGAGCGATCGCGGTGGGGGCCGGCCGTTTACGCCGTGGCCGGGCTGGCTGCGGCCATCCTGATGGTCCGGCTCCATGAGATCTGGGCGGTCATTCATGTCTGAGCCCGAGGCATCGTCCGAGACCGTGACGCCGCCGGAGTCGACCAAGACCGGCCCCGGCCGGCTGCTGGTCGCCGTCTACGGCCTGTTCGCGCTCTCGGCTTGCGCACGGGCCGGGACGCAGATCGCGACGGAGTTCAGCCGGGCCCCGGTCGCGTACGTGCTGTCGGCCATCGCCGGCGTGGTGTACATCGTCGCCACGGTCACCCTCGTCAACGGCAGCCGGACCGCGCGCCGGATCGCCGCCCTGTCCTGCTCGGTGGAATTGGCCGGCGTGCTGGCGGTCGGCACCTGGAGCGTCCTCGACAAGGCCAGCTTCCCCGATGCCACAGTGTGGTCCACCTACGGCGTCGGCTACGGCTTCGTCCCGCTCGTCCTGCCCGTTTTCGGCCTGCTCTGGCTCCGCCGCTGGAGCAAGCGAGACAGGACCTCGCCCGCGATCGTGCCTGCAGCGCCGGTTGCGGGCGAGGTGGTCGGCGACGGCGAAGACGGCAGTCGGGCGGGCACGCCGTCCGTCGACTCGCGTCGCACGAGCGGGCTTTAACCATGGCGGTGCTTTAGCGGCATCGGGTTGTTGCGGCGGATGCGCCTCACCTCCGGCGTCAGCAGGACGAGCACTGGCAGGGTCGCCACGAGGGCGCCGGACACGGTGAGGACGGCGGTCGTGCCGAAGGCGGCGGCGGCCGGGCCCGCAACGGCGGTGGCGACCGGGGTCAGGGCGACGCCGCCAAGGGCGTCGTAGGACGCGATGCGGGACAGCTTGTCCGGTGGTATTTCTTGCTGCAGCGTGGTGGCCCAGCAGACGGTGAACACCTCCAGGCTTCCGCCGGCCGCCAGGGCCGCGCCGAGATCCAGCGGCACCGGCAGCGGCACCGCGAGCGCGAACAGCAGCAGCGAATAGGCCGGGACGGACAGCAGGCCGGCAACCAGGAGTCGCTCGGGGCGGTAGCGCGTCATGACCAGGCCGCCGGCCACGGCCCCGACGGCGTAGGCCGCGGTGATCAGGCCCCAGCTCCGCGCGCCGCCGAGCTCGGCATGCGCCGTCAGCGGCCCGAGCACTTGCATAGCGGCCGCGTAGATTCCGGTCACGACCGTGAACTGAGCCACCACCGCCCACAGCCAGCGGCGCGACGAGAACTGGCGCCAGCCATCACGGAGATCCCGGAAGGCGCTCGCCGTCCGCCCGGGCGGCAGGCGCTGGAACCGCATGCCCGCCCGCAGGGCGGCGGCGACGGCGAACGTGGCCGCATCGGCCGCCAGGGCCCATCCAGGTCCGGCCAGACCGGTCAGGATGCCGCCGAGCGCCGCGCCTGCGATCGAGGCGGCGTTGCGCCCGGTCCGGAAGAGAGCGTTCGCCTGGGCCAGCTGGCTCGCCTGCACGGTCTGCGGAAGCAGGCCCTGGGCGGCCGGGTAGTAGAAGCCGAAGCCCGCGCCGCCCGCGGCGGCGACGGCGGCGAGCTGCCAGACGTGCGCCTGACCGGTGAGGAGCAGCACCGCCGCGACGCCCTGGGCCACGGCCTGCAGCGCCTCGGCCGCCATCATCACGTGATGACGGGGCGCCCGGTCTGCGACCGTCCCGCCGAGCAGCAGGGTGCCGATCATGGCGATCAACTCGGCGGCGGCGACGTAGCCGACATCGCTGGCCGACCCGCCGCTTCGCAGCACCGCGAACGGCATCGCCACGGCGGCGGTCTCCGACCC
>Ga0302325_10014766_pt1 | contig 16613 bp, 14 predicted proteins | sample Palsa_T0_2_FD_201948 | JGI IMG/M metagenome (GOLD analysis project Ga0302325, IMG submission 201948) | Peat permafrost microbial communities from Stordalen Mire near Abisko, Sweden - Palsa_T0_2 | ecosystem: Environmental > Terrestrial > Soil > Palsa > Peat permafrost | place: Sweden: Abisko... | reverse complement strand
CCCTGAAGGACTCCGCGCGCAAGGCGGACCGGCCACCATCCGCTACCACCTTCCCGACGACGCACCGAACGTCGACCTGCCGGCCACCCTTATCCCCCACATGGATCCCGCCGGACGCGAGTTGGTCGTCCGGGCCGATGACCCGACCGGGCCGCTGCGGGACCTCCTCGGCTGGGCCGACCAGCACCACCTCGACCTCTCCGGCCTCGAAGTCGGCCCGCCCAGTCTCGAAGAGGCCTACTTGGCCGCCATCAGCCAACCGACACCGGAAGGAATCCTCCCATGACCGACACGATGCTCCCTACCCAGTCGCGGATACCGAGCATTGGTCGGCTCCTCGCCGACCAAATCGGCTACCAGGCCCGATTGCTCGCGAGCGGCCGGGCCATCACCATCGGCATCGGCTTCCCGATCATCCTGCTCATCGCCTCGCATCAAAGCCACACCCACACCACCGACGCCGACGTCGCCCAATACGCTGTCTTCGGTCTCACTCTCACCGCCTGGAACACCTACGGCGTGCGTCTCGTCGCCTCCCGAGAAGCCGGCATCTTGAAGCGCTGGTGGGCCACGCCCCTCCCGCGGTGGTGCTATTTCCTCGGCCGCATCCTTGCCACCGTCGCGGTGGCCACGGTCGCCGGAGCCGCCACCGTCGCCGCCGGAGTCCTCCTCTACAACACCCATCTCACCGTCAGCGGCGCGCTCGGCGCGCTCATCGCTTTCGTCCTCGGGTCCTTCGCTTGGGCCGCCACCGCCACCGCCCTTACTGCCGTCATCCCCACGATCGAAGCAGCGGCGCCGACCTTCCTGGTCACCTATTTCCCCGTCATCATCATCTCGGGGGTCTTCGGTGCCATCAGCGAGCCGCACTGGCTCGCCACCATCGCGAGCTATCTCCCCGCCAAACCCCTCTCCCATGCCGTCGGCATCGCCCTCGGCCACACTTCCGGCCACACGTGGCTCCCCGCGCGCGACCTCGTCGTACTCGCAGCTTGGGCTATCGCCGGGATCGCTATCGCCGTCGTCACCTTCCGTTGGGAGCCGCACCGGCCCGCCCAGCGACGCTCGGCCCGTCCCTCACGGCAGACCAGCCCCACCCACGCCGGCTCAACGGCGGCCACCACCACACCCATGCCGTTCGGGGCGACGACGCCGAGCCATGCCTGACCGCTGGTCCGACCCCGAGCCGGTGCTGCGCGCCTGCTCGCCGGAGCATGGCGGTGCTCGACCAATTCGCCCACGGAGGTCGCCGCAACCAAGACCTCCACACCGCGCTCGGCTGGATCTCCCACAAAGTGCTCACCGACACGCTTCGGCGCGCCGAGCGCGGAGAACTGGTCTCCCGCCATGTCGACCGCAACCGGGTCGAGACCGCCGCCCTCTACGAACTCACCGACTTCGCCTGCTCACTTGAGGACTCCCTGGGGGCGCTCGTCTGCTGGTCCAAGCAGAACTGGGCCGACGTGGAGACCGCTCGACGGAGCTGGAACGAGCGCACGTTCCATGAAAACTCAGCACATCACGCCGATCGTTGGTCGTGACCCACCTGGAGGTAGTCCATCCCCAAACGCTTGCAAGAGAGTTTCGGCACCGCGATCTGCGACCGCCTGGTCGCCGGTGAACAGGTGAGCGCCCCTCTCAGCGGAATCTGGGGTTTCACCAGCGACCCTGCATCTGTGGAATGCGCCAATCCCTCATCGATGCCGGCCTGAAGGAGGGCACCAAGAGCATCGAGGTCGACGAGCCTGTAAGCCCACAAGGCGGTGCCAGGTTGCCGCGGCACTGAGCAACCTGGGCTACTCCGCTTCACATTGGACGAGCGCCGAGCAACTCCCGAGAAGCTTGCTCGGCGAGCCAATGCTCCGCACGGTCGTACGTCCATCCGTTCTCGTAGTGGAGTGTGTTCAGACCGCTATAACCGAAGTAGAACCAGAGGATGTCCGCGGCATCAGCGACCTCGAGCCGCTCACGTAATCCTCCGAGGTCGACTATTCGCTGCGCGATCTCCTCGATGCATCGCCGGTAGTACTGACTCGCCGGCTCCAGCTGTTCGGCGATGCCCGAGTCGTGCGGCGCCGTTGTGAGGAGGATCACGATCACGTCGCTCCATCGCTCGCGGATCTGGCGTGCTGCAGCAGAGAGCTTGGCGATCACCTCGTACGGGTCGCTTGACGCCCGCACCCCGTCCAAGGTGGTCTCAATTAGGGGATCGCTCTGCCACAGGCGGACCATCTCTGAGATCAGACCCTGCTTGCCGCCCGTGGAGGAATAGACCGTGGCCGGAGCCACGTCTGCCGCGGCGGCAATGTCGTCGACTGTCGTTGCGAAGTAGCCACGCTGGGAGAAAAGGCGCCGAGCAGCGTCAACGATCGCTTGCTTGGTCGTGAGGGCGTATTGCTCGCGCCGTGACCGCTTCGGGGGCGGGTTCTCCATTTGGTGAAGATACCAGTTGACAAAGGCACCCTAGAGTCATCATAGTTAGACTCTAACCAATAAAAAGTACCTGTACTCAGTGGGTCATTGACCCATAGCGAGCGCCCAGCGCATGGAACGGAGGGCTGATGCCACTTCACCCACAGGCGGTTGCATTCCTGAAGTACGCGGCAGAGTCGGGAATCCCTCAGCTGCACACGCTCACCCCCGAACAGGCCCGGGACTTAGTCGACAGCGGGGAGTCCATCGGCCCCGGACCGCGGGTCGACTCAGTGGAGGACATCGTCATACCGGTTCGCGGCACCGAAATAGTGGCTCGCCTCTACCGACCTGATCGCGCTGACGCGACGATCGTCTGGTTCCACGGCGGCGGCTGGGTGGTAGGCGGGCTCGACTCGCACGACGCCATGTGTCGCATGCTCGCCAACGCGGCCGGCGCCGCTGTCATCAGCGTCGCTTACCGTCTCGCCCCCGAGTATCCGTTCCCGATCCCGCTGGAGGACTGCTGGGACGCACTGCGATGGGTGGCCGGCCAATGGCCTGCTGTGCCCTTGTTCGTGGGCGGAGACAGCGCCGGTGGGAACCTGGCCGCAGTCTGTGCGATCCGCGCCCGTGACCGCGGCGGGCCTCGGCTGGCGGGCCAGATCCTGGTCTACCCGATCACCGACCATGACATGGCAACCGGCTCCTACAAGGAGCACGGCGAAGAGAACTTGATGCTCGGCACGAAGGACATGGCCTGGTTCTTCGATCATTACGTGCCAGACCCCGACTCCGATCGTGACGATCCCGAGGTTTCCCCGCTGCGCACCTCGGACCTGACAGGCCTTCCCTCGGCGATCGTCGTCATCGATGAGTACGACCCGCTGCGCGACGAGGGCCTCGCCTACACAGATCGCCTGCGCCGGGCGGGGGTCGGGGTCTCGCTCCACTACTACGAGGACATGCTCCATGTGTTCTTCCAGTTCGTGAACGTCTTCGAGCGAGGCGATGAGGCGGTCGCTCAGGTCGGTCGAGACGTCCGCGCTGCCCTCGCCAATGAACTGGAACCCAAAAGCGAGAAGGGACGAGTGTGACGACCGCCATCACCTACGACCATTACGGCGGTCCCGACGTGCTCAAGGTGAGCGAGGTCGATCCAGTCGATCCGGGACCCGGAGAGGTCCAGCTCGAAGTCCGCGTCGCCGGCGTGAACCTCATCGATGCCAAATTGCGCCGCGGGGATCTGGCCCACGTCTTCCGGCCCGAGTTCCCCGTCGTCCCGGGGATCGAGGTGGCCGGCACCGTCACCGCGGTCGGTGCCGATGTTGACGGCGTCACGATCGGCGACGATGTGTTCGGTGTGGCTGCCTACGGCGGATACACGCAGGTCGCGATCGCCAGCTCCTTCCATTTGAAGCCGAAATCAGTGGGGTGGGAGATGGCCGCGGCACTCCCGATCGTCGGCGAGGCGGCATGTCGAACGCTCGGTCATCTGGGGGTCCAGCCTGGGGAGCGTCTCTTGATCCAGGGGGCGGCGGGGAGCGTCGGCACCATCGCCACCCAATTGGCACTCGCACGCGGCATTACGGTTGTCGGGGTTGTCAGAGAGGATGACCTCGATCTCGTGCGCAGTCGTGGAGCGGTCGCGGTGAGATACGGAGATGGGCTGGTCGCGCGGGTCCGTGAGCTCTTCCCCGATGGCGTGGATGCGGTGCTCGACACGGCGGGAGCCGGCGTCCTTCCCGACTCCATCGAGCTCGCAGGTGGGCCGGAGCGGGTCATTACCATCGCCGATGAGTCCGGACCGCAGCTCGGCGTACGCTTCACCGGACCCGATCCCACCGATCGCGACCGCACTGCTCTGGCGAAGCTCGCAGATCTGGCGGCGGCGGGAAAGCTCGAACTGCCGATCTGGCGGCGCTACCCCCTTGCGAAAGCGAGGAACGCGCATGAGGACCTCGATACTGGTCGAAACCGAGGCAAGATCGTCTTGGTCACATAGTCGGTGGCGATCCGCCACGAGGTGTTACTCGTGACCAAGTGTCGATATCACCGATTTGCAAGGAGGACACATTTGAAGTCTCGATGGCACAAGATCTACACCGCGCAAGTGGCCGCTCCGCCGGAACTTCTGTTCAAATTGCTGTCCGACCTGCCCAACTATGGCGACTGGCTGCCCGGGTCCAACGCCTTCGGCGCCACGACCGATGTCGAGCCCTACCCCGTTCGGCTCGGAAGCCGTTACCACGACGGCAAGCCCGGCCAGCCCGGCAAGGACTGGTGGGGAACGGTGACGGGGTTCGTGCCGCCGGGGTCGATCGATTTCCATCACACGATCAGGGTCAGACAGCTGAAGGGGACGGTGGACGTCCACATTCACTACTCCTTCGAAGCCGAGAAGGGGGGCACCCACGTCAGACGTTGGCTGGTTCTCGACATCACCCTGCCCGTCCTGTTTCGTCCGCTCCGGAGCCTGATCACGGCCAGCTTCGACAAAGAGAACCTTCGGACCATCGCCGCAGTCAAAGAGTACGCGGAGGCTCATCCCGACGGCTGACCGGGATCTCGCCCTCATCGAGGTTGGCTTTGTCTGCGTCACCCGGGATCAGAGCATCGTTTCGTGAACGGATCACATTTCCTCCAGTGAGCTATGAGGTGATGTTGTCGAGAGCCTTCATCTCGGCATCGGTCAGAGTGATGGAGCGGGCATCGAGATTCTGTCGAAGGTGTTCGAGCGACGTCGTCCCGGGAATCGGCAGCGAGTGCGTCGAGCCTTGGAGCTGCCACGCCAGCGCGATCTGTTGAACAGTCGCGTCGTGCGCTGTGGCGATCGCCGGGACGACTTCGGCGGCCCGGCTGGCAAGTGGGCCGTCGGTGATGGTGACGGGGTGCCACGGTGAGAACGCGATGTCGCCCTCCTCGGCCGCTGCGCGCAGCTCAGCTCCTCTACGCACCGTGAGGTTGAATAGTGCAGTGAACGCGGCGATCGGCACGATCTTTTGGGCGATGCGTAGCTGCGAAATGGTCACGTTCGACAGGCCGACGTTGCGGATCACCCCCGCCGCTCGGAGGTCTGCGAGCGTGCCGACCTGATCCTCGAACGGCGCGTCCGTCGCGGTCCCGCTGTGCAGGTAGTAGAGGTCGATTGCTTCGACCCCGAGTCGCTGTACGCTCATGTGGGCGCTCTGGCGAAGATAGTTGACATTGCCGACCGCGCTCAGGGTGTCGTACTCGAACCCACCACGCACGAATCCACCCTTGGTCGCAATGACGAGGTCGCTCGGGTAAGGGAACAGTGCCTCCCTGATGAGGAGTTCGTCGGTGTGAGGACCGTAGACATCGGCCGTATCGATGAGCTGGACGCCGGCGTCGACCGCTCCCCGGAGGACGGCCAGCGCCCGATCGTGGTCCGGGTAGGGACCCCAGACCTGATCGCCCGTCAACTTCATGGCTCCGAATCCGACCCGCATGACGTGGAGATCCTTCCCGATCTTTATGTAGTCATCCTCTATGCTCATCTCTTGCTCCTCATTGATTGGCGGAGGTTGTTTTCAGACATCAGATTCGGTGCCTGTATATATGGAAAACACTCCGATTCATCCGGCGACTCCGTGTAATCCTGGTCCGGTACGTAGTCGGCCAAGCATCACCCTGTTCGCTAAGTGCCTGGCTCTGGACCCACGGTGCCCGAGGGAAACCGCCCCACGCCGCGTCCTGGACACGTCTGATCAAGGCTCGGCAGACTGGTCGATCTGTCCCGGTGAGAGTGCAAGGATGCAGGCGGTGAGGTCTCGGCACAGGTGACGCTCCTGGGTCGCGGAGAATGAGGTGAGCATCTGTTTCTCCACGGCACGCACCTTCGCGCTTGCGATATGAAGCCGGCGACGTCCGGCTGGGGTGAGTTGGCTCGGCAGTGCTCGCCCGCTCGGTGCTGTCACGGCGCGGGCAACGAGTCCCCGGTCCTCTAAGCCGCGCAGCACGCCGTTCATGGACTGACGCGTCACGAACGCGCCCCGAGCCAGCTCCGCGTTGGACAGTCCTGGTCGCTGTCGGAGTAACTCCAGGCAGGCGTATTGCGGTACCGACAGATGCAGGGGCCGCAGTGCGGCGTCCATGGCAGAGCGCAACGCGGTGGCGGCCTGCTTGAGGAGGTAGCCCACGGACTCATCCAAGGGGCCAACGGTCTCGACTTGCGACATGTCAGTATCTTGACATATGGTGTGGATGTCAGGATATTGACATCACGATCGGAGGACCCCATGACAGTGACCGGACCGGATTTCCTCGCCTTGCAGGTACGGGACCTCGACCGTTCCGCCGAGTTCTACGAGACCCGACTCGGGCTACGGCGACTCCCCGCCACTTCGCCCGGCGCAGTGGTCTTCGACACCACTCCGGTGCCGTTCGCAGTCCGAGAGCCCCTGCCAGGCACCGACCTGGAAGCTGCGACCTCTCGACCAGGCATCGGGGTGTCGTTGTGGCTGCACGCAGACGGCGCCCAGGATCTGCATGATCAGCTTGCGGCCGCCGGTGTTCCCATTGCGTCACCGCCGGCTGATGGTCCGTTCGGCCGAATGTTCACCTTCCTGGACCCCGACGGGTATGCGCTCACGATCCACGACCGAGCCTGACGACGAGGTGGCAAGCTGATGAGGCGCCGGGAGATTGTCGTCGAGGTGCTCGGCCCCTGGGCACTCGAGATGAGCAGACGGTTCTGGGAGGGTTTTGCGCCTGCCGAGCTGGCCACTCAGCAGCAGCCCGATGATCTGCGGACGGTGTTTCGTGTCGAGGGCGACTGGAGCCTGGCCCAAGTCCACGTCACCCAGCAGGGCGGCTCTGCCTTCCTGACCGTGCTGGGTGACGGTGACCTCGACCAGGCAGCCGCACAAGCCTGCCGGTTCCTGTCCCTGGACATCGACGGTCGTGGCTGGCCCGATGTCGCGCGGCTCGACCCCGTTATCGCCGACGCTCAACGGCGACTTCCCGGCCTCCGTCCGTGCGGCTTCTATTCGCCATACGAAGCGGCAGCTTGGGCCGTGTCGTCGCAGCGGTTACGGATCGTGCAGGCCGCTCGCTTGCGAAACGAGCTCGTTCGTCGCCACGGCCATGACGGTGCCTTCCCCGCTCCTGACCTGCTGCGTATCCTCGATCTCGATCTACCCGGACGCAAAACCGAATATCTGCACGCGGTCGCGGATGCTGCCCTGGAGGGGCGACTCGACGGCGCCACGTTGCGCTCGATGGAGCCCGACGATGCCCTGCGCACTGTTGAGGAAGTGAAAGGACTGGGGCCGTTCGCAGCCGAGCTCGTCGTTATCCGCGGCGCCAACTCTCCGGACATGGTTCCCCGGCACGAAGGCAGGCTGGAGGACGAGATCACCGTCCGGTATGGACCCGACCACAACCTCGCCGACGTGTCTGAGGCGTGGCGGCCGTTCCGTTCGTGGGCCGCCGTCCACCTGCGCACCCTTCGCGAACTACGCACCCACGAAATCAGCGGACCTCCAGCGCCCCGTGAGCCTTAACCGACCCGGTCACCGACCTCCATCGAGGCCTATCCCGACTCGTGGCACAGGCGCGTCGCTGGCAGATCGACTGAATCCGCCCGGATACTCGGGGCTTTCCCGGGGAGCGTTCGCTCCTCTCAACCGAGGAGCATGCGTGAACGCACCGCCGGCACGAAGTCGTCGCGATGGAGGCTCAGGGTGACGACGGGTCCGATGGCGGCAACGTCGGCGCGTCGCGGTACGTCGTACAGCAGTGCGATCTCGCCGAATTGGTCTCCCGGGTGGAGCTGGCCCACCGCGACGGAGCCCATCAACACCTCGGCGCGACCTTCCAAGAGAACGAAGAATCGATCACCTTCTTCCCCGCTGCGAACGATGGTCGCACCCCCGGGCCACTTATCAACCACACTTCGATCGGCGAGCGTACCCAGGGAACCCCAGTCGAGATGAGAGAGAAGGCTCACACGCGACAAGAGCTCCACCTGTCCTCGACGAGTCAAGCTTGCGTCTCCAAAGTTCGAAGGCAGGCTCTCGCCCGGGGCCGCATCCTCGCTGCCCAATGCGGCGAGAAAATCCTCACGAGACAAGGTCAGCAGTTCCATCGGCGCGCTTGATTTGACGGTAGCCGTGCGCTCCACGTTGCGCAGCAGGGCCTTTTCCCCGAATCCATCGCCTGGTCCCAGGACACCGACGACAAACCCGTCGACAAGCACGTCGGCCGTTCCGGACTTAACTATGTAGAACCTGTCACCGGGGTCCCGCTGCCGTATGACGTCGACTTCCGCGGGGAAGGACATGCGTGTCACCCGTCCGGTCAAGGCCTCGAGGGACGCCACGTCCAGAGGTTGGAGACACGGTACGCCGTGGAGCAAGTTCAGCAGCCCCGTCCTGTCGCTTGCCGACGCATCCAACCGTTGCAGCATGCTCCATCCGCTCACCACCAGGATCGGCAGCGGCAGCGCGGCGACAAGGAGCGTGCCGCGCACGCCGATGGTCGTCACGAGAACAGGTGCGATGAGTGCGCCCAGCCCTTCGAGGGCGAGCTTGGATGACTCTATGACGCCGGTGACCCGCGGAAGCAGAGGAGCAGCGAGCAGCCGGAACAACAAGGACGAGGTCGCCACGTCAGCCACCGCCATGCCGACGCCCCAGGCTGCAACCAGGATCACGGCCACGCTGATCCCGGGGATCCCCGCCATGATCCCCAGAGGGATTCCGCATCCGAGCAACGCCACCGCGGTCGGTATGGCGATCCGGGACCGACCGATGAGCTTTGCAGATAAGGGTACTGCGACCAACGAGCCGACGGCAGCGGCGAGCATGAGCAATCCGACCCCACCACTGCCGGCGTGCAGAAACCGGAGCGATGCGATGACGGCAATGGCGACCCACATCCCCCGAACGAAGGTGCGCAGACCGCTGGCGACGAGGATGCCGGTGACATGGGGATCTCTGACGACCTTCACCGTGTCCCGCATGACCATGCGGACGCCAACCGCAGAGTTTGCCTCGACGGATACGGCCCGGGGCCGCCGGAATCGCAAGGTGACGGCGGCCGCCCCCAGAAAAATGACGGCGGCTCCCGCGAGGAGGTATTGGGGCGCCACCACCTCCAGGAGGAACCCTCCGAGGACCGCCCCCAGCGCTTGACTAAGGGTCTTGACGGTACTGAGACCCGCGGCCGATGCTGCGAGTTCGGTCGGCGTCCGAGCCAGGGTGGGGACCAGGGCAGCTTGGGCGGGTCGGTAGGGTGAGGATACGATCGCATCCAGTGTCACCAGGATCAAAAGGGGGACCAGTGGGACGCCTGCGGCAATGAGGCCGGCGCTGGTCGCCACGAGGACGGCACGAACGACGGCAACCTGCGTCAACAGTCGGCCCCCCGGTCGTCGGTGGACAAACGTGACGGTGGCGATGCTCCCGACCGCAGCGAAGAAGAGTCGTAGGCCAATCAGCCCGACTGCGATGGCACCGTGGTTGCGGTACGCCCAGACTGCCAGAGCCGTCACGTAGCCCCATTCGGCGATCGTCACGCCCGCGAACGCCACGACCAATGAGGCCATGGAGCGGTTGCCGAACAGGATACGGAGAGGCGCCACCGGCTTCAGCCGGGGGGACTCGGCCGACACGACTCGACGATGCCACCAAGAGCGGGTCTCGTCACCCCGTCCCTGCGCCACGGCGGTCATTGTGACCCAATCCCATAGCCCCTCACAAGTGATCCGACCCCTCCTGCCGCCTCGACCTCGAACAGTCCGAGCGTCCCACGGCCGCTGAAGTCGGCCCCCTGACGACCTTGCGACTGATCAGACCAAGGGGGGAGTCCGGCTTCGATCAACCTCTTGCGGTCGCAATCACCACGAGGTCAGGGGAGCTCCCCACGCCGAGCGTCTCGAGGATCCGCCGGCTTTCCGCGGCAGCGTCGTCGGGTCCTTCGCCGTCGCAGTCGATCCCCAACTCGGCGACGATCTTCAGTGTCAGCGCCAGCTCGAAGTCCATGTGGCGCGCTCGCGCCGCCTCCAGGCTGTCCTGTAAGGCCCGGCGGGCCGCATCAAGCTCCCCCGAGCGGGTCAGTGCGACCGCGCGCACCCGGTGGAGCAGCGCCATCTGGTGCCCACCACCCATCGAGCGGGCCCGCTCGATCTCGGCTTCGGCCCGGGCCAGTGCCGCGTCCAGGTTCCCGGCCAGCAACTCGGCCTCGGCCCAGCGCGCCCCGATCTCGATCATTTCGGCGTGACCCCCGAGCAGCTCCTCCTCGAGCTGTGCTTCCTTGAAGCGCTGCATCGCCTCCTCGAAACGACCTGACTCGGCGGCGCATCTCCCCAGGTTGCAGCTCACGTAGGCCGCACCCGCCCGATAGCCGGCGGCTCGCAAGGTCCGGGACACCGATTTGAAGAGGTGCTCGGCCTCTTCGACCCGCCCCTGGTCGAGGGCGATCTCGGCGACATTGTTCTCGTAGGAGGCGAGCTGCACCAGGTTCCCGACGCGTCGCGCCCTCTCCTGCGCCTGCCCGTAGAGTTCGAGCGCCTCGTTCCACCGGCCCTGGAAGTAGGCGAACATGCCCAGGGAGTTGAGCATCGTGGCCTGCCCTTGCAGGTCGCCGATCTCTTCGCTGAGCGCGAGACCGCGCTTCCAGTTCGTGGGGCTCTCGAGCCGACCGAGGTCCATCTGGGCCCAATCCAGCACGCCGAGCGCGTTGGTCAGTGCGTCCTTCTCGCCGGCGAGCTCCGCCTGGGGTATGGCACGATGGCACCAAGAGATGGCGCGCTCGTGGTGCCCCTGTTGCTGGCAGAACCGCGCGTACCACGAGAGCAGCTGGGCCCGCTGCCGCTGGGCCTCGGGGTCCTCGGCGCCGTCGAGAATCCGCAGGGCACGCGTGATCCAACGCAGCGCGTTGCTGTAACGGTCGAGCCAGCCTTGCACCTGGGCCAGCTTGAGCATGAGGCGGGCCTGGGCCAGCCGATCGTCTCCTGTCAACCGTCTGGCGGCGCGGTACTCCTGCACCGCCCCCACGTAGTCACCGCTGCGGTGGCGGGCGTCGGCGAGCGCCTCGTGCACGTCTACCAACTCCCGCACGCTCACCGTGGTGAGCCGGCGCGCCGCCACCAGCGCGCGCTCGAAGAACTCGGACGCTTCGAAGTTCGCGTACATCGCGCCGGCACGTTCGGCTGCTTTCAGCGAGTACCGCCATGCCTCCTCGAAACGCTGGGCGTGCAGGTAGTGCAGCGACAGGGACTCTGCCCACTCTTCGGGCTGAGTCCCAGCGGCCATGAGGAGGGAATCGGCCACCCGCCCGTGCAGCTCACGGCGTAGCCGGTAGGAGAGCCCGTCGTAGGCGCCGTCACGCAGCAAGGCATGGCGAAAAACAGGGTTCCCCTGCTCGTCGGGGGCGATGAACTCCGCCAGCCTGTGCCAGAGGTCGTCGGCGGGGCCCGGGACGACCTCGAGGACGGCTCCGAGGAGCTCTCGCGGGGCCGAGCGACCGAGCACGGACACCCGCCGCAGGAAATGGCGGTCCGCCGTGGACAGGCGGTCGATGCGCGCTGCGATGACGGCTTCCACCGAGTCCGGCAGCGAGTCGAGGTCCCCGCCCTCGTGCGCCTCTGCGAGGAGCTCTCGCAAGAAGAGCGGATTACCGCCCGAGCGCTCCGCCAGGACGGCGGCCTTCTGTGCCGACAACGGGCTCGTGCTCATCGCCATCTCGATGAGCTCGGTGGCAGCGGTCCCGTCGAGGGGTGCGAGCTTCATGCGGGACACCTCGGGCTCCCGACCCACAAAGCCCGATTCGACGTCTCGTCTGGTGTAGCAGAACAGACACGGTGCCCATGCGATGCTGGCGGTCAGGTAGCGCAACAGGTCCGCCGATGCCTCGTCCATCCAGTGGGCGTCCTCGATCACGAAGAGGGTGGGTCCGTCCACCAACTCGCCGAGGAGCTGTGTCATAACCTGTCCCAACTGTTGGACCCGGAATTCGGGGTCGAGCTCTGCTGTCTCCGGCGTTTCGGGCATGACGAGGTCGGCGACCGTTCCAACCAACGGTGCCCACTGCAGGAGATGGTTCTCAGCCAGCGTGACGGCGAGTCGCTGCCGCGCCTCTTCGTCCCCACTGTTGTGATCGATGCCGAGTAGCTCCCTGACCAGTCCCCGGAGCGCTCCGTAGGGGATGGCCGACTTGTAGTACTCACAGTTGGTCGCCAGGATCCTCATGGTGGCCGCCTCGCGCTGGAACTCCTCCACGAGCCGCGATTTGCCCAGTCCGGGCTCGCCGACTACCTCAACCGCCGAGCCGGATCCGCGCAGGGCGGCGTCCACCATGGCGCGCCACACACCCAGTTCGTGCGCGCGGCCGACCAGAGGAAGCTGGTCGTTCACATCCAGCGACCTCGAGCCCACCCGTCGACCCACCTCCACGGCCCGGACCGCCTTCGCCTTTCCCTTCACGAAGAATGGAGCAACTTCGCTGATGTCGAACTCGGAACCCGACCGGCTGAGCACTACGGGTGTCGCCAGGATGTTGCCCGGCGACGCCCTGGCCATGAGGCGCGCCGCCAGGTTCACCGTGTCCCCCATGACGGTGAATGTCCGCCGGTACGGCGGGCCGATGTCCCCGGCGAACACGCGGCCGGTGTTGACCCCCACCCGCAGCGCCGGGTGGCGCTCCTGATCCATGATCTGGCGCAGCGCCAGCAGCATGTGATGCTCGTCCTCCCCCGAGGCCGACGGTGCTCCCGCCACGAGGATGATCTTTCCCCCGTCGTGGTCGACGTCCGTGCCGATGAAGGTGACGGCGCGTTGGTCGACCGCGTCCTGCACATCGGTGACGAGGCGATGGAGGTACTCGGCCACGGCGTCGGGGCCAGAGGATTCGAGCATGGCGTCCGTGCCGTCGAAGTGCACGAAGGCCACCGTCACGCGTCGATGTTCCGGTTCTCGGTTCGCCTCGTGGATGGAGCTGCGTATGGCAGCGGGGACGCACAGCGACGGGTCCCCCGTGGCGTGGATCGGGTCGTAGGCGGCCGCCGAGCGGGCTGCAGTCGGGGCACGGCGTAGGAGCAGCCCATCGCCGCGGGCCTCCCCGAGGTCCGACGGGCGGAGCGCGTCGGCGGTGCGCCGGCTGACGAGGATCTGCCCCGCAGTCGCGGTCGACTCCATGGAGACCACTGTGCTGACCGCGGGGCCGGCCACGATGAGCTCGCGGTGTGACGCTCCGACCAGGAACATGTCGAAGCGGCCGCTATGGATCCCGATCGACATCCGCAGGTTCACGCGCTGCCCGAGGACGTTCAACCTGCCAGCGGTCCTGAGGTGCCGCCGCATGGCGAAGGCCACCCGACAGGCTCGCGACTCGTGACTGGGCCCCGAGAAAAGAAGGAGGAGTGCGTCCCCCCCGAACTTGAGCAGCTGCGCCCCGTCGGCATAGGCGAGGGCCAGCAGGCCGACGAAGCACTCGTTGATGATGGCGGCGAGCTCCTCGGCTCCGATCTTGCCCTGTTTGGACAGTCCTTCGGAGAGCTTGGTGAAACCCGAGATGTCGACGAAGACCAGGCTGCCCTCGACCGACCGGTGGTGCAGCTCGGGCGAGGTGGCCTGCCAGTCCACCACCAGGCGCGGCAGGTATGGGACGAAGAGCCCCGCGGTCGCTCCGGCCACGGGACCCGCCGGAGGGACTTGGGCGACCGCGACGGTCACTACGGGGCGGCCGGCGTAACCCCGAGTCCGGAGTACCCCTGGCTACGCACGTGACCCTGCTCCGGGCGTCATCGGTAAATAGGGTCAGCAGCCGGGTAGGTGATCTGCTCCGTGATATTCCCACCCGAGGTCGGGAGGATGTAGTTGATGCAGGGCCCCGGCCCGGGCTTGAACGGGTTGCACAGCGGGAGCAGTCCCGTCGTCACCGACTGGCCGGTGAGGTTCTTGAAGGGGGCGTTGCTCTTGAAGCAGACCCAGAACAGCAGGCCCTCGAGGCCCGAGCCCGTCGTCCCGTCTTTGGCCGGGAAGACGTCCGTAGCGGTGACGGTCGCGGTCCCCGAGGTGAACGTGTTGGTCTCTTGCACGTCGCTCGGTGCGTGCCGGAACCCGTCGCCGCTGCACGAGAAGGCCGCCGCCCCCGAGTTCGGGAAGGTCGAGACGAGCACGTAGCCCGTGCCCGTGGTCGAGACCTGCGCATTCACGGGGTTCTGGCTGGTCGACTGAACGGTGGTGGTGCAGGACCCACTGCAGGAGGTGACGGCGCTGGCCACCTGGACGCTGTTGTCGGTGACGGTGGTGGGTGTGCTGGCGTCGGCATCGGTGATGGTGACGACGACCGGCCCGTACGTGCCGTTTGCCGCGTAGGTGTGCGTGCCGGTGACCGTGTAGCTGCCGTCGGACCCCGTGATCACGCCGGCGGGCAGGGGGGTGGTGCCGTCGCCCCAGTTAATGGTGGCGGAGAGCTGCGACAGCGGGGCGGCGGTGTCCGAGTCGGTGAACGTCGCCACCGGCACGGTGAACTGCTTGCCTGCCGTCTGCGGTGCGATGGTTTCAGGGCTCCCCGAGACGACGTCGGACACAGCCGTGAGCGACACGTTGTCGAGCGCGGGCCCCTGATTCTGGTCCCCCGGCGTGGTGTCGTCGAACTCAATCTGGCTGGTGCCCGAGGATGCGGTGAAGGTAATCGTGTTCAGCACCCAGACGAGCGGCCGGCCGACGCTGGCCGCCATCACCGTGTCCACTGTCGAACCGTTCACGGAGATGCCAATGGAGTGGGTGTTGTCCGGGGCCTGGTCACCGTTGACTGCCGAGTAGAAGGACAGCGAGTACTCGACGCCGGGAGTGGTCGCCACATCCTGGTAGAGCCCACCCGGGACGTTGGTGGTCCCGGCGAGGTCGATCGAGTATTCCCCGGCGTTGTTGTCCGAGTTGTTCCAGTAGCCGTTTGACACCACATCCACGCTGCCGCCTTCGGCGCCATAGAGCGACGGGGTGACCACCGTCCAACCGGGGATGGTCGTCGAGTCGCCAGCCGACACGACCAGGTAGCCCGGCGACGCCGGCACCGTCGCACTGGGGACGAAGTTCCCGTTCTGGATCAAATTGACGGGCGGGGCACCGGACGCTGCCGGCAGCGCCGATATCCCGATGACGGTGGCGGCTCCCATGACCATAACCGCCACACCTATCTTAATTTTGCAACCCAAGTTCCGCCTCATAGCACGGAAAATAGCAGCCTTGACTCGCGCCGGCCACGCCGAGGCGACTTCGGGTCATAGGACCAGGTCACCACGGCCGTGGCTGGGGGCCGGATGGCGTCGGCAGATGGTGCCAGCGCATAGTGGCAGTGCCGTGAAGTTCCGGAGTGCCGCCAAGTTCGGGAGTTCGGAAGGCCCCGAATGGGGCATGCGAGCGGCCTGGCCACTTCCGGCGCGAACTTAGAGAGACCAGGGTAGAGCGAGGCGGCTCAACCGCTGATCGGGATTCAGTCCCCTGAATTGGTGTCGACGATGAGCACGGAGCACGGTGCGCCGTGGGCGACGGAGTTCGGCACGCTGCCGAGGACACGCCGGACCCCTTTCATGCCTTTGTTGCCCACCACTACCAGGTCTGCCTTTTCCTGCTCGGCGACCCGAACGATCGCCTCGGCGGGGCTCCCCGTCGCGGCATGGACCTCGGGCTTGAGCCCTTTCTGCTCGACAATCCGCGAAAGGCCTTCGAGCAGCATGTCAGCCGGGCTCGTCAATTTCGAATACCGGAACTCCTCCGGGAGCTCTTGAACCTGGATTGATTTCGGATCGTATGCCGTAACGATGTGGAGCGTCCCGCCGTGGAGTTGTGCGATTTCGGCGGCAACCAACACCGCTTCACGGGCAGTGCTGGAATCATCGGCTCCCACGACCACCGTCTCGAACATTCTCTTCTCCTTCCGGGTGCGTAGCGTGGACCATATCGTTCCGGACGTCCCTCGGCCACTCTGACCTCGGGATTAGCTCTCCGGCGGCACGTCAGCTCGTTTTGGCGATCAGCACGTGACAGCTCGCGCTGTGGGCCACGGTGTTCGGGACGGAGCCTATGAGCCTCCGGGCTCCTTGCATGCCCTTGCTACCGACGACAATGAGGTCGGCGCCCACCTCCTCCGCGTGACGGACGAGCACCGCTGCAGGCGGACCCGACCTGGCGTGCAACTCGACCGTGAGCCCGCTTAGCCCGACTGCCACT
>Ga0302325_10014765_pt1 | contig 16613 bp, 18 predicted proteins | sample Palsa_T0_2_FD_201948 | JGI IMG/M metagenome (GOLD analysis project Ga0302325, IMG submission 201948) | Peat permafrost microbial communities from Stordalen Mire near Abisko, Sweden - Palsa_T0_2 | ecosystem: Environmental > Terrestrial > Soil > Palsa > Peat permafrost | place: Sweden: Abisko... | reverse complement strand
CCGGCGGCCCGTTTCCTGGCCGGCACGGGGATAATTGAGCAATGACCACTAGCGCTGACTTGCTCGTCGACGGATTCGGACGGATCAGGGAGAACGTGGCGGACGTGCTCTCCGGGCTCACCCCTGACCAGCTCTCCCACCAGGTCGCCGCCGGCGCCAACCCGATCAGCTGGCTCGTCTGGCACCTGACCCGGGTGCAGGATGACCACGTGGCCAAGGCGTTCGGCGCCGAGCAGATCTGGTCGGCCGGCGGCTGGGCCGACCGGTTCGGGCTTAGGCCGGGGATGATGGACATCGGCTACGGGCACACGGCCGCCCAGGTCGCCGAGGTCGCCACCGCCACCGCCTCGGCCGACCTGCTGGCGGAGTACCACGAGGCGACGCACGCGCAGACGGTGAAGCTGGTGGCCGAGGTAACCGACGCCGACCTGGACCGGATCGTCGACACCCGCTGGACGCCGCCGGTCACGCTGGGCGTGCGCCTGGTGTCCGTGCTCGACGACGACATGCAGCACTCGGGGCAGGCCGCCTACGTCCGCGGCCTGCTGCTCTAGGGCCCGGGTCTGACAAGTCCCGTCCGGGCTGGGCCTCAGGGGCGGTGCCCCCGGGCGAAGGCAAGCGCCTCGGCCGCCAGGTCGGACCAAGACAGTGAGCAGTCGGGGTCGGCCGCGAACCACTCGCGCATCGGGGTGCCCTTGTTGGCGTCGAAGTGCGCGCCCTGGCCCGCCGCGACCAGGCTGGCCACCTGGTCGGCGGGCAGCTTCACCACCAGGGCGCCGCGGACGTGCATGGCGAAGATCTTGCCGCGGTAGCGCAGCGCCGAGCGGCCGAAGCCGCCGCCACCGCGCGGCGGGGTCACCCCTTCGGCGTCGTTGAACTCGGTGACCAGATCCTCGAAACGCGCCGTCGACGGCGAGTCCGGCTGCATGGCCCACAGTGTACGAATGCCGCGAGTGCGACGAGCGAATCGACGGTCACACGGGGTTATCCAGGAGATGGGAGTAGGCCCGACGCGAGCGGGCCGAGTCCGCTTCCACGTCGCTCTGGCGTGGTCTGAGTTCGCGCGGCGCTGAACAGGCCCTCGGGACGTTGTCCTCCCTGGAATCGATAGCGCTGAAAGTTCAGCCGCCTATCACCGGTCGAACTTTCAGCGCTAGCCGGATGCCGACGCTCAGTGGCGCTTCGCTGGCTCGTTTTCCCCGTGCTGAGTGCTACCGGGGTCGGTGCAGATGAGGCCCCAGGGCTTGTCGTTTACGCGGGTGATGACGATGGTGCCGCGGTTGGGGCCGGCCAGCTTGAGGCGGCGGTGGATCTGGTCGACGTCGCCGGCCAGGCCGCGGCGGCGGATGTCGGCGGCGCCGATGCCGAGCTCGCGCAGGCGCTTGGCGAAGCGCTTCTCATTCCAGGGGGCGGAGTCGAGGACGCGGAGGGTGCGGGCGAACGGGGTCTGCGCTGGCCAGTCCAGCGTGAGAAAGGCGATGCGGGGGTCGATCTTGGCTACGCCGTCACTGTGGCCGACGCCGTCACTGTGGCCGACGCCGTCACTGTGATCTACGCCGTCACTGTGGCCGACGCCGTCACTGTGATCGACGCCGTCACTGTGATCGACGCAGCCACTGTGATCTACGCCGTCACTGTGATCGACGCAGCCACTGTCATCGCGGCCGACGCCGGCGCCGCTGCCGAGCGCGCGGGCGAGGTCCTCGACCAGGCCGGCCCGGGTGACGGCGGGGTTCGGGTCGAGCAGGTACTCCCCCGGCTCGGTGACCGGGACGGGGTCACCGGGGTAGGCGACCAGGGTGCGCGGCCCGGTGCCGGTGATCACCGTGGCGCGGCGCGGGGCGCCGGAGTCGGCCGGGGGCGCCGTGGCCAGAGCGGGGGACCAGAGGACGGCTTCCTTGAGGTCGCGCCCGTCGGCGATGAACTCGACCTCCCAGCCGTCGGGGAGCAGGTCCAGGGGCAGGCCGGGGGCGGCCTTGACGCAGACGGCGGGCACCCGGTCTGCGAGCGCGAAGCACCAGTCGAGCGGCGGCTCCGACAGGCCGGCGCGGAATCGCTGCGCCGTGCCGGGCGAGCCGCTCATCCCGCGAGCGGAGGCGGCGGCCGCCCGGGACGACGCTGCACCCGACCCGGCCGCGGCCGCCCGGGACGAGGCTGCACCCGAGCCGGCCGAGGCCGTGCCCGCCCGGGACGACGCTGCGTGCGGCCGGGCGGAGGCCGTGCCTAGTCCGGCGGAGGCGGTGCCGGATCCAGCCGAGGCGGCGCCTGGTCCGGAGCGGCGAGCGGGGTCGATGAAGACCGCGTCTAGGTCAGCCAGGTTGACGTCACGCACGTCCGCGACCAGCGCGCGCACGTTCTCCGTTTCCCCGTACACCGACGCGTTGTGCAGGGCCAGTTGGGCGTGGACCTCGTCGCGGTCGACGGCGAGCGCTTCTCGCCCGGGTGCGAGCGCGAGTAGGTCGCCGCCGATTCCGCAGCAGAGGTCGGCGACGCGGCGGGCGTCGCCGAAGCGTTCCGCGCGGTAGCGCGCGATCGGCTCGGACGAGGACTGCTCGTAGCCGGATCGGGTGAAGAGCATGTCCGCTGCCCGGCTGAACTTCGCCCGGGCCGCCAGGCGCAGCTCATGCTGCGCGGTGGCCGCCGCGACCAGGTCCGCCGGGTACTCCCGCCGCAGCCTGACCGCGAGCGCGAGGCCGCCGCTGTCAGGCTCGGCGGCGAGCCGCGCCAGCAGCTCCTGGCCCAGGGCCGTCAGCAGGATCGTCGGGTCGGCGTTCATCGCCTTGAGGTTAGTGCAGCCCAACCCGGTCACGGTGCGCGTGGTGAGTAGCCAACCGGCGGCGAGAGGGTGATGGCGTATCGCGGGATGTCGATACGCTGCCCTTCATGAGCGACGGCTGGGACGTCATGGACCTGCTGGGTGAGATTGAGGGCATCGGGCGCGATCTTGTCCGGGGCGGTTATTCGCGGCATGTGTTCGAGCCGGCCGAAATCGAGCTGCGCGAGTGGTTCGCGTCGCGGGCGCGGGCGCTGGGGCTGGCGGTTGAGCTGGATCGGAACGGCAACATCTGGGCGTACTTGGGCGTCCGCGGGGCCGGCACGATCGCGGTCGGCAGCCACCTCGACTCGGTGCCGGGCGGGGGCGCGTTCGACGGCCCGCTGGGTGTGGCGTCGGCGCTGTCGGCCGTCGCCTCGCTTGAATCGGACGGGGGCACGCCGTCCCGACCGGTCGCCGTCGTCGCCTTCGCCGAGGAGGAGGGGTCCAGGTTCGGCATCGCCTGTCTCGGGTCGAAGCTGATGACTGGCGCGATCGCCCCGGAATCGGCGCTCCGGCTGGCCGATGCGGCCGGGACGACGTTCGCCGACGCCGCGGCGCCAGCCGGGGTGGACCCGGCCGGGATCGGCCGTGATGATGAGCGGCTGGCGGAGCTCGCCACGTTCGTCGAACTGCATGTGGAGCAGGGCCGCGCGCTGGCCGACCTGGATGCGGCCGTTGCCGTCGCGGCTGGCATCCTCGCGCACGGCCGGTGGCGGCTGCGGTTCACCGGGGAGGGCAACCACGCCGGGGCCACGCCCATGGCCGGGCGCCGCGATCCCCTGGCGGCCGCGGCGGCGGCCATCCTCGCCGCCCGTGCCATCGCGGCGAGCCGCGACGACCCGCGGGGCGGCAGGAACGCCCGCGCGACGGTCGGCCGCATCAGCGTCGTGCCGGGCGGGACCAACGTCATCGCGTCCCTGGTCGAGGCCTGGCTGGACGTCCGGGGTGACGATGACGACTCGACGCGGGCGCTGCTGGCCGAGGTACTCGCGGCCGCCGAGGAGGCCGCCGCCGAGTGCGGCTGCGCGCTTGCGGTGACGGAGGAGTCCTACGTGGACGCTGTCACCTTCGACCCGGCCCTGCGCGACCGGCTGGGCGAGGCGCTCGGCGGGCCGCCGGTGCTCGCCACCGGGGCCGGCCACGACGCCGGCGTGCTGGCGGGCGAGCTGCCGACCGCGATGCTGTTCGTCCGCAACCCGACCGGGGTCTCGCACTCCCCGTTCGAGACCGCCAGCGACGACGACTGCCGGGCCGGCGTCGCCGCGCTGGCGACGGTGCTGCGCGACCTGATGGGCTAGCTCGCGCCGAACCAGCCGGGCACGTCGAGGCGGAAGGTCTCGCCCGGGGCCATCGTTCGCAGGCTGGCCTCTAGGTCATCGACTCGTTCGGGGCCGAGGGTCTGGGTCCAGCGGGCGCGGATGTCGCTGAAGATCGTCGCCGAGAGGGTCAGCGCTTCGATGCCGCGCGAGGTGAGGCGGACCAGCTTGCGGCGGCGGTCGGCTCCGTCGCCTGCCCGTTCCACGTAGCCCAGTGCCTCCAGGCGCTCGACGGTCTTGCCCGCCGCCTGCTTGGAGATGCCGAGCCGCCGGCCGACCTCGGTCGCGGTCGCGCCGCTGAACCCGATGGCCTGCATCGCGAAGCCGTGAGCGGGGCGCATGTCCTGGTGACCCCGGCGGGCGAGTTCGGCGTGCAGCTCGTCGATCACCGAGCGGAACCCGGCGAAGAGCAGGAGCGGCAGCTCGTATCCGGCGCTTGACACAGTTAGACAACCTCGTTTACCGTTTTAGACAACCCAGTTGTCTTTCATTCTAAGAGCGGAGAATACCGCCATGTCTACCGAGCACACCCTGCCCACCGAGCACACCCTGTTCACCGAGCACACGGTTGAGTCCGCCCCGGCCGGGGCCCGCCGGGCCATGACCACCACGACCAGCCACCTCGGTTATCTCCCGTCCGCCGTCGCCCGCATGGCGACCTCACCGGACCTGCTTGACGGCTTCCTCAGGCTGAGCGCGATGTTCGAGGGGACCACGCTTGACCCGATCGCGCGCGAGGTGCTCATCATGACCATCGCCACCAGGAACGGCTGCCACCTCTGCGCGGCCATGCACACCGCCAGGCTCACGACGCTGGACGCCGATGCCGGGCTGGTCACGGCGCTCCGCACGGGCGCGGCGCTGGCGGACCCGCAGCTGGACGCGATCCGGCTGTTCACGCTGCGGGTGCTTGAGACCTCGGGCGACGTCGGCGACGCCGCGCTGCGGGCGTTCCTCGCGCGGGGCTACACCGAGCGGAACGCGCTTGAGGTCGTGCTCGGCATCGGCGCGTACACCATGAGCACGCTGGCCAACCGGCTGACCGGCGCTCCGGTCGATGAACCGCTCCGCCAGTTTGCCTAGGAGGCGTGGGTGACCCTGGTCTCGCTCAGCCGTCTAATGCATACCTCCCGGGGGGCTATTTGACGGTGGGTGCACGCAGTCGGCAGCGGGAGTAACCACCGTACGTTCAGGGGAAGGATTTTGATTTTTAGCCGGCCAGGTCGCTCAGGACCCGCTCGAGGGTGGGCTCGTCGGCGGTGACTCCGCTCTCGGGGCGGCCTAGTGAGTTCAGGACCACGAAGCGGATTCCGTGGCGGTACTTTTTGTCCCGCACCCAGGCCTGCTGCATGTCCTGGAGTTTGAACTCGCCCTGGACCGGCAGGCCGAGGCCGGCGATGATCTGGCGGTGCTGGTCGACCACGGACTCAGGGATGCGGCCCTGGCGGAACGCCAGGTAGGCGGCGGCCATCATGCCAAGGGCGACCGACTCGCCCTGGTCGTCGGCGGTGGAGTCGCGCACGAGCTCGATGGCGTGGGCGAAGGTGTGGCCGTAGTTGAGGAAGAGGCGGTCGCCCTGCTCGCGTTCGTCGCGGCTGACGATGTCGGCCTTGACCTCGATGCTGCGGGTGGCGGCGGCGCAGACGGCGGCCGGATCGCGCGCGAGGATCGGGTCGCGGGCGCCGTGCAGGTAGCCGAGCAGGTCCGAGGGGCTGATGAGGGCGTGCTTGGCGATCTCGGCCAGGCCCGACTTGAACCCCCGCCCGGGGTTGGCGCAGGCCACCTCGATGTCGCTGATCACGACGACGGGCTGGTGGATGGTGCCCACCAGGTTGCGCCCGAGGCCCAGGTTGATCGCGTTCTTGCCGCCGACGGCGGAGTCGGCCTGGGCGGCCAGCGTCGTCGGCACCAGGCACAGGCGCATGCCGCGGTTGAACGTCGCGGCCACGAAGCCGGCCACGTCGCAGATCGCCTCCCCGCCCACGGCGATGACCAGGTCGTCCCGGTGCAGGGCGTGATCGGCGAACGCGTCGGCCAGGTACTCGGCGGTCTGGAAGGTCTTGGACGCCTGGGTGTCGGGCAGGGCGATGCGATGGACGCCGATGCCGGCCGCGGCGAAGCCCTCGGCGACCCGGGCGGCGACGCCCTCATCCTCGCCCGCCTCGATGATCATGCCCCGCTCGACCTCGGGCAGCGCGGGCAGCAGCGAGCCGACGTGGCCGGTCAGGCCCGGCCCGACGTGGGCGTAGTAGGTGCCGCCGACCGGGGTGACGAACACGCTTGAGCTGTCGGGCGGCAGCGTTGGCAGCCGGGTGAGCTCGGCCAGCACCTCGCGCGCGATCGCGTCCGGCCGGCGGCCGTCGGTGTCGATGGTCAGCACCGAGAGGTCCTCGTAGACGGGCAGCCGCCGCTTGTACACCTGGTCGAGATCGGGCCGGTGCAGCATCGGCCGGTACTCGTCGCCCTGGACCCGGGCTATCGCCTCGTCGTAGTCGACCCGCAGGTAGATGACGCGGGCGTTGCGCAGCAGGGCGCGCGTCCGCGGGTCCTCGACGGCGCCGCCGCCGAGCGCGATCACCGCCTCCTGGCCGCGGATGAGATCGGCCACCGTGCCGTGCTCGAGCTCGCGGAAGTAGGTCTCGCCCTCGGTGGCGAAGATCTCGCGGATGTTGCGGCCGAGGCGCTGCTCGATCAGCACGTCGCTGTCCACGAACGGCTGGCCCAGCCGTTCGGCGATGATGTGCCCGACCGTGGTCTTGCCGGCCCCCATGAAGCCGACGAGCACCGCCACCATGAGTCCTCCCGCCGCCGTCGCCTGGACCGATGCTATCGGTCAGCGCGGGTCGGTCAGCGCGGGTCGGTCAGCGCGGGTCGGTCAGCGCGGGTCGGTCAGCGCGGGTCGGGCGGGGTGGTGAGATAGCTGACGACCATGTCCCCTGCCATCCGCCGGTAGTGGTCACGGCGCGCGGTGTCGAGCAGGTCGACGCCGAAGATGGCGCCGAAGCTGTACCGGTTGGACATACGGAAGAAGCAGAACGAGCTGATCATCAGGTGGATGTCGATCGCCTCAGCCGGCCGCAGGAAGGCGCCGCTGGCGTAGCCGCGCTCGAGGATGCCGGCGATCACCGCGACGACGGGGCTGTTCAGGGCGGCGATGGCGGCCGACTTGGCGATGTACTCGCCGTGGTGGATGTTCTCGATGGCGACGAGGCTGACGAAATCGGGGTGCGACTCCTGGTGATCGAAGGTGAGCTCGGCCAGGGTGCGCATCGCCGACACCGGGTCAAGGTGGTCGACGTCCATCTGCTCCGCCGCCCGGGCGGTCGCGTAGGCCTGCTCGAGCGCGGCGATGTAGAGCTGCTCCTTGCCGCCGAAGTAGTAGTAGATCATCCGCTTGGTGGTGCTGGTCCTGGCGGCGATCTCGTCGACCCGGGCCCCTGAGTAGCCGTTGCGCGCGAATTCGCCGATCGCGACCTCAAGGATCTCCCGGCGCGTCCGCTCGGCGTCCCGCTGCCGTTCCGGCCCCTCCGGCGCGCTGCCCGGACGCGAAACTCCTGTCATCGTGCCCCCTCTCCTCGTGACCATATCGCTACCTGTGACCCGGGCAGCCGCGTCTTTACAGCTCCAGATTCATCCGGTACATATTATGAACTATCGAGTTAGTTCATAAGCTGGGAGCGCCGTTTTGATGGGACTGACCGGGCTTGAGCACCTGACGCTGCTCGGCGTCTCGCCGCCCGACTTCGTCACCACCGCCGCCGAGGCCGGCTTCACCGCGGTGGGCCTGCGCATCTCCCCGGCCACCGACGGCGAGCGGCCGTGGCCGGTCGCGCCCGGCTCGCCGATGCTGGCCGAGACCGTCCGCCGCTGCGCGGACACCGGGCTAACGGTGCTCGACGTGGAAGCGGTACGGCTGGGGCCGCCGGCCGCGGGGACGGACCGGACGCCGGCGTACGGGCCGGTGCTTGAGGCGGCGGCGGCGCTCGGCGCGCGCTACGTCAACGCGATCTGCGACGACCCCGACCTGAGCCGGCTCTCCGATTCGTTCACGGCCCTGGTCGCGGCGGCGGCGCCGTACGGTATCCGCCCGGTGGTCGAGTTCATGGCCTACCGGAGCGTCGCCACCCTGCGGGAAGCGGTGGCGATCGCGGCCCGGTCGGGCGGCGGCGGCATCCTGGTGGACGCGCTGCACGTGCAGCGGTGCGGGGTGCGGCTGGCGGACCTGGCCGACCTGCGCGCGGCCGATCCCGGGCTGATCACCTACGTCCAGCTGTGCGACGCGCCGCTGCGGGCGCCGGCCGACCCGCAGCGCGAGGCGCGCGCGGGGCGGCTGCTGCCGGGCGCGGGCGAGCTGCCGTTGCTCGACCTGCTTGACGCGCTGCCCGACGACGTCGCGGTCGCGGTCGAGGCGCCTTCCGAGGCGCCGGCCGGGATGCCGGCCGAGTTCGCGGCGCGGGCGCGGCGGGCGCTGGATTCGGTGCTGTCGCAGGCGAAGGAGCGGCGCTCGTGACTGCTCGACTCGCGGTGCGCGATCTCACCAAGCACTACGGCGGGGTGCAGGCGCTGCGCGGCGTCACCCTGCACGTCGACGCGGGCGAGGTGCTCGGCGTCGTCGGCGACAACGGCGCGGGCAAGTCGACCATGCTGAAGATCCTGTCCGGCGCGATCTTCCCCTCCTCGGGGCGGGTGCTGCTCGACGACCAGCCGGTGCGGTTCGCCAACCCCGCCGCCGCCCACGAGGCGGGAATCGCGACCGTCTACCAGGACCTGGCGCTGGCGGGCCAGCGGGACGTGGTCGCCAACTTCTTCCTCGGCCGGGAGACGCTGTCCGGCCACTGGCTGGCCCGGCGGATCGGCTGGCTGGACGGGAAGGCGATGGCCGCGCACACCGTCAGCGAGCTCGCCCGGCTGCACACCCGCATCCCCGACGTGCATCTCGCGTCACGGGACCTGTCCGGCGGCCAGCGGCAGGCGCTGGCGATCGCCCGCGCCGCCGCCTGGACCGGCAAGGTCCTGCTGCTTGACGAGCCGACCAGCGCGCTCGGGGTGGAGCAGCAGGAGCAGGTGCTCGAGCTGATCCGCCGCGTCTCGGCCGAGGGCATCGCGGTGATCCTGATCTCCCATCAGATGCCCGACGTGCTCAAGGTCTGCGACCGCGTCGTCGTGCTGCGGCTCGGCCTGGTCGCCGCCACGCTCTCCGGTACCGAGCTGACCAGCGCGAACCTCGTCGGCTACATCACCGGGGCGATGCCAGGAAGGGAGCCCTGATGGCCGGGACCAAGGCCGACCCGCGGGTCCCGGCCATCCTCGGGCGCCGGGCGCTGTGGCTGCGGAGCTGGTCGGTCGTTCGCGACCTGTGGATCGGCGGGGTGCTGCTGGCGCTCATCGCGGGTTTCAGCCTCGACTCGCCGTATTTCCTGACCCGCGCGAACTGGCTGAACACCTCGAGCACGGCGACCGAGGTGCTGCTGCTCGCGGTCGGCGAGACGTTCGTCATCTGCGCGGGCGGCATCGACCTTTCGGTGGGGGCGGTGCTCGGCTTCGCCGGGACGGCCGGCGCCTGGGTGATGACGCAGGTCCTCTCCGGCCCGCCGACTGGCGCCGCGGCGGGGGTGGTCGCCCTCGGGTTCGCCGCCGCGATTCTCGCCGGGGGGACGTTCGGCCTGGTCAACGGGTTCCTGGTGGCGTGGGCGGGGATCCCGCCGTTCGTCGTCACCCTCGGCACGCTCGGCGTCGCGACCGGCTTCGGCTTCCTGCTCAACAACGGGCAGGAGATCTCGGCGATCCCGGGCTCGGTCGCCACATTCGGCAACACCAACCTCGGCGGGTGGGTACCGGTTCCCGTCCTGATCACGGCCGTCATCACGATCTGGTGCGGCCTGCTGCTGGCCAAGACGAGGTTCGGCGCCTACACGCTGAGCATCGGCGACAGCCGGGAGGCGGTCGTCCGGGCCGGCGTCAACGACCGTCGCTACCTGCTGGAGATCTACACGCTGTCCGGGGTCCTGGCCGGGGTGGCCGCGGTGCTGGTGATGGCCCGCCTGGGCGCGGGCTCCCCGTCGTCCGGCGCCACCGACAACCTCAACGCGATCGCGGCCGTGGTCATCGGCGGCGCGAGCCTGTTCGGCGGCCGCGGCACCATCATCGGCTCGGTCATCGGCACCGGCATCATCGCCGTCCTGCTCACCGGCCTCGTCCTCATCAACGTCCCGCCGTTCTGGCAGGAGGTCGCGGTCGGCGTCGTGCTCATCGTCGCCGTCTACATCGACCAGCTCCGCAACCGCAAGACAAGCAGGAAATAACCCCGTGCTCGTGGGAGGAACCAGTGTCTAGCAAGAGAACAGTGTCTAGCAAGAGAACAAGGCGCCTGTGGGCGCTCGCACCCGTCGTCGCCCTCGTCACCGTCGGCGCGTCCGCATGCTCTTCCTCGTCGTCGCCGTCATCGTCTTCGGCCGCGACCGCGTCCTCGCCGGCGTCCTCGGGCGCGTCCTCGGCTGGCAGCAGTTCCGCCGCCGCGAGCCCCAGCGCGAGCTCGGCCAAGCATTACACGATCGCGTACGTCCCGGGAGCGACCGGCGTCGCGTTCTACGACACGCTGCTGGCCGGCATGAAGGCCAAGGCCGCCGCGCTCGGCATGAGCGTCACCTACCAGGGCTCGCCGAACTTCGCGCCCGCCGCGCAGACGCCGATCGTCGACGCGATCTGCACCGAGCACCCGAGCGCGCTGATCGTCTCCCCCACCGACCCGGTGGCCATGGCCCCCGCCATCAACACCTGCCTCAACGACGGCATCCCGGTCATCACGGTCGACACCGGCCTGTCCAACACGTCCCAGCTCACCAGCGCGATCACGACCGACAACGACTCGGGCGGCAAGGACGCGGCCGACTTCGTCGGGAAGGCGCTCGGCGGCAAGGGCGAGGTCGCGCTGCTCAGCCTGTCGCCGACCGCCACCACCCAGGTCGAGCGGATCGCGTCCTTCGAGAAGGAGATCAAGGCCGCGTACCCGGGCATCACCGTCCTCCCGGTCCAGTACACCGCGCAGGCCACCAGCGACAGCGAGACGGTGGCGCGCTCGATCCTCGCCGCGCATCCCGGGGTCAAGGCCTTCTTCGGCAGCGCCGAGCCGAACGCGGAGGGCGTCGCCGCCGCGCTCAAGGCGCTGGGCGAGTCCGGCAAGGTCATCAACGTGGGCTTCGACGCCAGCCCGACCGAGGTCGGGCTGCTCAAGTCGGGCGGGATCCAGGCGACGATCGCGCAGCCCGCGGCGGAAGAGGGCGCGGACGCCGCCCAGTTCGCCTACGACAAGATCACCGGCGCCACGTCCGGCATCACCGCCTCGGTCCAGCTTCCCGACGTGCTGATCACCGCCGCCGACGCAAGCCAGTCCGCGTACACGAAGTACTTTTACATCCCCTGATAAGTCCCCTGAATGATCCCTTGATAAGAGGCGGAATCCGTTGCGTGCGGTCGTCCTAGGAGACACCCCCTGGTCGCTGCGCGTCGCCGACGGCTGGCCGGAACCCGAACTGGGTTCCGGCCAGGTCATGGTGCGCGTGCACGGCGTCGGTATCTGCGGGTCGGACCTGGCGCTGATCCGCCAGCAGCGCCGGGCGCCCGTCTACCCGTGGGTGCTCGGGCACGAGGCATTCGGCGAGATCGTCGCCACCGGGGACGGCGTGGACCGGGGACGGGTCGGCCAGCGGGTCGTCATCGAGCCCAACTACCCGTGCCTGCGCTGCCCCGCCTGCCGGACCGGGCTGACCTCGATGTGCCCCGACCGGGTGCTGGTCGGCTTCACCGCCCCCGGGCTGCTGGCCGAGTACGCGGCCGTGCCCGCCGCGTACGCGTGGCCGGTTCCCGCCCACTGGTCCGACGGCGACGCGGTCTGCGCCGAGCCGCTCACGGTGGCGCTGGCCGCCATCAGGCGCAGCGGCATGCGGCCGGACGGCAACTGCCTGGTCGTCGGGGCGGGTTCGCAGGGAGGCCTGCTCTGCCTGGCCCTGGCCGCCCGCGGCGTCACCCCGCACGTCCTCGAGCCGAACGACGGCCGGCTGCAGCTCGCGGTCTCGCTCGGCGCCAAGGCGGCCGGGCCGGACGACGCGAACTTCCAGACGATCTTCGAGACGTCCGGGGCCGAGGCGGCCCTGGGCGAGGCGATCCGCCGGGCCGCCCCCGGCGCTGATGTGGTGCTGATCGGCCTCGGCGGCGAGGCGACCCGGGTCGATACCCGGATGGTGGTCAGGCGGCAGCTGGTCCTGCGGGGATCGCTCATTTACGACCACCCGGGCGATTTCCGCGCCACGCTCGCCTCGGCCATCCCCCAGCCGGAACGGATCCTGCGCGCCGCCTATCCGCTGCACGGGGCGCCCGAGGCGTTCCGGGCGGCGCTGGAGACACCCGGCAAGACCTGGATCAGGGTCACCGCATAAGACCCCTTATGCGCGCGCCGTTTGCGCGGCGCGCGCCGCCGCTAGCGCGGCGCGGTCTCGAAGATGGGCCACCCGATCTCGGTCCGCCAGCGGGCGGAGTCGCCGGTGTGGTGCCGGTTGACCGGGTAAAACTCACGGATCGGCCCGTCGATCGCCAGCGCGTGGCGGGTGACGTGGTCGGCCAGGGCGCCGTAGGCGCGGTCGATGCTGTCGTGCGGCCCGCTGTGCGCGATGACCGCCAGCTCGACCGGCGGGAGCTCGAGCGCCTCGACCCGGCCGGCCGCGCGGAAGGGCGCGTGCACCGGCAGGTAGACGGTCGCCTGCCCGAGCTCGTCGCTGAACAGCGCCTCCGCGAAGACTCCCCCCGCAGCCCCCGCCAGCGCCGCGTCCTGACCCGACAGCGTCGCGTAGAGCTCGCCGAACGCGCCGTCGTACCAGGGGCCGAGGTCGACCATGGCGACCTGCGCGCTGATCGCCGCGACGCGCATGAGCGGGACGCTCCGGTGCTCGACCGGGAGGTCGGGCGCGGGGTGCTCGAGCAGGTCGCGCAGCGAGGCGACGGCGCTCTGGGTGCGGCTGAGCTCCTCCTCGAGCCGACGCAGGTGACGGGTGATCAGCTCGCTGCGCGCGGCCAGATCGGTCGCGCGCAGGACGCCGCGGATGTCGTCCAGCGGCATGTCGAGGTCACGGAGCCTGCGGATGACCTGCGCGGTGGGGATCTGCGCGAGGTCGTAGCGGCGGTAGCCGGAGTCGGGATCGACTTGCGCGGGCGCCAGCAGGCCCTCTTCGTGGTAGTGGCGCAGCGCCTTCACGCTCAGGTGGGTGGCGCGGGCGAAGTCGCCGATGGGCACGGTCGTCTGCACGTTCCCAGTCTGCACGTTCCCAGTCTGCATGCTCCCAGGCTCGGGTCTCCCCCTGCGGGAGAGTCAACCCGCGATCAAGGCCTTGACCCTCCCGCCCCAGCAGCGGCGAGGCTGGGGTCATCGATCAGGAACGACCGGAAGGACACGCATCATGACCACCGCAACCAAGCTCACCGGGGTTGTCGCCGAGCACATCCGCGCCGTCAACGACTTCGACGCCGACGCGATCGTCGCCACCTTCGCCGACGACGCCTACGTCAACGACAACCGCCGCGAGATTCGCGGCGCCGACGCGATCCGCCGCTGGGTGAACAAGGAAATGGTCGGCGACAACGTCACCATCGAGCCGATCGAGGTGCTCGACCACTACGGCGACACCATCGTCCGCGGCCGCTACGACGGCACCTACGACAAGACCAACCTGCCCGGCGAGCTCATCATGAGCAACTACTTCTCCGTCAGGGACGGGAAGATCGTCTCGCTCGCCGTCATCCGCAACCAGCCCTCCGAATACGACGACCTGCGGGCCGAGGGCGCTTAAAAACACGATCGTTCTGAACGATCCCGTGGCTTCGCCGCCACCGCCCGGTGGTTCCGGGCAGGCGGCGTGGCCTATCCAGTGTGTAGGGTCGGTCGGGTGGATCAGCGTGCGCCTTACACCGTTGCGTCGCTCGGGTCGGACCTGCGGGCGCTCGGCGTGAATGCGGGCGACACGGTGCTGGTCCACTCCTCCGCCAGCAGTCTCGGCTTCGTGGCCGGCGGCAGCCAGGGGATCGTGCAGGCGCTGCTGGACGTCCTCGGGCCCGCCGGCACCCTGGTGGTGCCGACCCACACCCCCGACAACAGCGATCCGGCCCGCTGGGGCAACCCGCCGGTGCCCCCGTCGTGGTGGCCGGTGATCCGGGCGCAGGCGCCCGGCTTCGACCGGGCCCGCACCCCGAGCCGGTGGATGGGCGTCATCGCCGAGACCGTCCGTACCTGGCCGGGGGCGTTGCGCAGCGATCACCCGCAGGTGTCCTTCGCCGCCCTCGGCGCGCGGGCGGCCGAGGTCACCGGCGGGCACGAGCTGGACGACGCCCTGGGCGAGCGCTCACCGCTGGGCGCGATCTACCGGCTCGACGGGAAGGTGCTGCTGCTCGGCTGCGGGCACGACTCGAACACGTCCCTGCACCTGGCCGAGTGGCGGCAGCCGTCACCGCCGCGCGGGGTCACCGGGGCGTCCGTCCGGCGGCCGGACGGAACGAGCCAGTGGATCAGCTGGACCGACGTGATCGAGAGCACGGCTGACTTCGAGCAGATCGGCGCGGCCTTCGAGTCCGCCGTCGGATTGTCGGCCGGCCAGGTCGGCGGCGCTTCGGCGCGGCTGGCGCCGCAGCGCGCCCTGGTCGATTTCGCGGCCGCCTGGATGGCGGCTCACCGTCCGGCCGGCTCGCCGCCTGAGCCGGGCTCTTTCTAATCAGGGCCGGCCGGTCAGGGCCGGCCGGCCCCCGGCGCGGGGGCCGGGAACGCCACCACCTGCCCGCTCGGCCCGGGCGCGCCGGGTCCGCCCCAGGCCTGGCCGACGACGAACAACCGCGGGTCGCGGCCACGGCTGAGCGCGCAGGAGAAGGCACCGCGATCGGTGTCGGCCGTGGCCAGCACCGCGCCGCCCTCGCGGACGCGAACGCAGCGCTGGTTGGCGACGTCGGCGTACCAGACGGCGCCCTCTGCGTCCAGGCAGATCCCGTCCGGGTGGTCGCCCGGCGTCTCCGCCCACACCCGGCGACGGCCGAGGGCGCCGTCGCCGCCGATGTCGTAGGCGGTGAGCCGGTTCGCGTACGACTCGGCCACGATCAGCGTCGAGCCGTCGGGGCTGATCGCCATCCCGTTGGGAAAGGCGAGGTCATCGGCCACCTGGCCGACCTCGCCGGCCGGGGTCACGAACGCGATCAGGCCGGGCGCGAAATCACCGCCGGGAAATTCGAATCCGATCGAGTTGACATAGGCGTTGCCGCGATCGTCGACCACGATCTCGTTCCACGGCTTGTCCGCGACCGCGGCCAGGCGGGCGTGCTCGACCAGCGACCCGTCGGGCTCACGGCGCAGTATCCGCCGCTGCGCCGAGTCCACGACCAGCAGCCGCCCGTCGGGCAGGAAGTCGATGCACAGCGGGAACGAAGGGACGGTGACCACCACCTCGTGACTGCCGTTTTCGGGGTCAAGCGCGATCACCTGGTGGGCGCCCCAGTCGGAGAACCAGAGCCGCTCATCGTGCCAGCGCGGCGACTCACCGAACACGATGCCTTCCATCAGAACCTCAGGTGCGCCCACCAGTTCTTCCTCTCGCTCGGTACCGGGATAGACCGTCCCCGGCCCGGGAACTAATCGCAGCCGCCGCAGCGGCGGGCTAGCGGTTCCCCTCCGCCGGATGCTCGATGTCGACCGGCGGCAGGTCCCGTACCTGCGCCCTGGTGAGGCTGAGCCTGATGCCGTCGTCCAACCCGGTCACCGTGTCGAACGGGATGGCGACATCCCGGCGGCCCCAGGCGTGCCCCTCCCTGACCAGCACGTGGGTCAGCTCCCCGGTGTTCGGGTCGACCCGGAAGGCGCGGACCTGCCCGGTGTCGCCGTCGGTGGCGTGGACGTGATCGCCGCCGTGTTCCTCGACCTCGCCCTCCGGGACGACGTCGATCGTCTCCTTCTCGTCAATTCTGAGGATCGATCCGCCGTCCGTCCTGGGTTCGCCCGTTCCCCGCCAGCCGGGAGGAAGCAGTTGGACCGGCACCGGCTGGCCGAGCGCGAACTCGGCCAGGGTCTCCTCGGCCGGGCCCAGGTCCATGAACTCCGCCTCGGTGCAGCGGAGCCGGACCTGATCCGACTCCGCGTCGACCAGGTCGAGCGGAACCAGCCGGGCGAGCCCCCGGCGGCCTTTTGGCTCCACCACGATATGGGTCACGGTCCGGGCGGCGGGGTCGATGACGACGGCCCGCACCTCGCCTCGGTACCCATCGCTGCACAGAGCCTTATTGCCGATCACGAGTGTTATCAACAGCCAGCCTCCTCATGTCTGGACCTAGTTACTCGCCACCCCATGTTCGCCACCCATCATGCTCGCCTGCCATCCGCCGCCGTCATCCCGGCCGGCGGGCAGGCCATCCTCGTCTGGGTTACCAAGAACGGCGGGCAGTCACCGGGCCGCATCGGGGCC
>Ga0302325_10014763_pt1 | contig 16615 bp, 21 predicted proteins | sample Palsa_T0_2_FD_201948 | JGI IMG/M metagenome (GOLD analysis project Ga0302325, IMG submission 201948) | Peat permafrost microbial communities from Stordalen Mire near Abisko, Sweden - Palsa_T0_2 | ecosystem: Environmental > Terrestrial > Soil > Palsa > Peat permafrost | place: Sweden: Abisko... | reverse complement strand
AGGCCTTGCTGGAGTCGCGCTACCCTTCTTGGCACGAACCATTGGCGTTTTTAATGAAAATGAGGTACTCGCGATGTTGAAGAAGTGTTGCGTTTCAATCTAGACCGGAGTCGCAATACTTATTCAAGGCACAGTATCTCCCTCCAAGCAGATCGGCAAACTCGAACCCGCCGTCCCCGATCCCGCCTCAACCCGCGGCGGCACATTGAACAGTCAATGCCCATCGCCCATTGAAAATGCCCAGCTCATGGACATTCCTGAACCCTCCGTCCAAGGTCTCCCTCTCGCAGGGCAGAGTAGCCTTCACCACGCACCCCAACACTGACTACTGGCATCCCCCTGACCGCACTGCCGCCAACGGCCATTTCTATTATACAACGCTGTCGCTCCCGAAGGAGTACGGGCTACATCTGCAGAGCACGTTGCAGGGCAGTTGGAAGGCAATGTATGATCAGGGGGGCATAATGATTCGTGCGAGTGCCGAGAAGTGGATTAAAGCTGGGATTGAGTACGTTGATGGAGAGGCCTACTTAAGGTACACTCCGCACACTCTCCTAACATGCGAGCGAACACTCTGCTGCACGGACAGCCTGTTGATGGTAGTTCCGTGGTAGCAAATCCATTGAGCGACTGGGCAATCCAACCATACCCAGTGGATGCCCCCCTCACAATCCGTCTGACTGCCGAACCCGGTCCCCACGCAAAAGTCCACATCGCCTACCGCAACGGTCCCAAATGGGTCGTGTTCCGCGAAATAACAGGCTGGGTCTTCGACAAGTCCATTGATATTGGCGTGATGGCATGTTCCCCAGGACAAAGTAGTGTGGATGTGGAATTCTGGGATCTCGTCGCGCAGGATTATAGTGAACTTGCTGTTGAGCAGGGCATCGAGGGTGTTCTGAATCCCACGTTTCACTTTGGGGACACCGAGAAGGATTGGTGATTGCATGGAAACAGACCCAAGCATCTACATTCACCCAGGGATGTAAGGGAAGCCGGCAGAATAAGAAGATATGATGATGAATGAATTAGATGATGATGATCAAGAAGAGCTGCGAGCTACATGCTATGGGTCACGTGTACCGTGACATTCCCCCAAACGAACAAAATGACCTGTCCTCAGGTCTCCTCCACTTGACCAAGCAAGCTAGCGATGATGACAAGAACAGCGAAAGTGGCGGCGAGAAAAATCAGCAACAGAGCGTTGGCGATGGCCAGCGACGATGACAGCAACAGTGACAATAAAATAAGTCGACCAGGCGACGGCTAGCGACGATGACGACAATAGCAACAGTGAGATGGACCAGGCGACGTTTGAAGATGACGGCCATAATGCTGGTGACGATGACGGCGAGAGCAAATGCGGGGATAGATAGCGTGGAGCGAAACAGGCGACGGCTAGCGACGATGTCCAGCGATAGCAACGGTTGAAGATGACAGCGATAATGTTGGTGACGATGACGGTGAGATAGATAGCGAAATGGAGTCGTTTCTTCTGCAATGTGCCTCGTTTGCGACGTTTGAAGATGACGGCGACAATGTTGTAGCTCCATCGTTTGCGAGGCAAGAATGACAGGATAGATAGCGAATGGAGCCATTCCCTGTGACGTTTGAACTTTCATTTCTGGACGCTTGCGACGCTTGAAGTTGTAGCGGAGATGGTCGATGTGTAGACGCTCGACGGATGTAAAGACACGACGTTTGAAGCGCGTGCAATGTTTGAAGTTGTAGCAGAGGTACTCAACATGAGGACACTCGAGCTTGAAGAGGTAGCGGAGATAGGCGAGATGAAGACGCTTGGCGTGATAAGGGACATGAGCGATGTGAAGATGTTGGATATCGCTCAGAGGACACTTGATGTCGATGAACAAATGCTTGAGATGGGGCCCCAGGGGCCTAGAAAGGACAACCCCGTCGATGGATGTAACGACATCGCCAGCAGCCTGAGGATGAGATTGCTTGATGCAAAAGGCATAACTATCAATATCAACGCTTGGTTTAGGTTCGCAAGCAGGATGACGCTTTTCGATTTCGATACTTGGAGGATCGATGTACGAAAGTTCATGGTGGAGATGAGGATGCTTGATGCATGAACTGTCGATTTCAGCGCTTGGAGGATCGATGGGTGCGTCGCCATGTTGACAAAAGGCATCGATGGATGTAAAGACATCGCCAGCAGAATCAGGATGGCAGTCATCGATTTCGACGCGTGGTCTAGGCTCGCCAGCAGCATGACACTTGTCGATTTCAATGCTTGGAGGATCGATGGGGGCGTCGGCATGTTGATAGGCGTCGATGGATGTAAAGACATCGCCAGTGGAATAACAGTTATCGATGACGAACTCTGGCTCAAATACAGCTTGCGCAGGTGTCCGATTGCTGGGATTCCTTTTCAAGAGTGCATCAACCAGAGCGTCGAGGATAGCATCAATTTCGGCTTGCGAAAGAGTTGCCATTGTCATGTAATCGTGGGATGAGGAAGGAGGATGGGGATGGCGTGTGAGGTAGTAGAAAGGACCTGGTGATGATGAGTCGATGGTGGAGAAGGACGGGCGAGTCGATGGTGGAGGAGGATGCACGAGGTGATGACGTGGTCGCTGGAGAGGTCGTAGGATGGGAGGAAGGTTGCGTAAACGCGTGGTCGCTGTCCAAACTCCAGTCAATGGTGGAGTAGGAAGTAGCTGGTGGTACCTTGTGGTTCAAAGAACCTCTGGTAAACCGTCTGGGGGCGCCAATGTAAGGGAAGCCGGCAGAATAAGAAGATATGATGATGAATGAATTAGATGATGATGATGATCAAGAAGAGCTGCGAGCTACATGCTATGGGTCACGTGTACCGTGACAAGGGATGAAGGGGTATAAAAAGTGCGGTGTTCCTCCTGATATCTGAGATTTGGCCGTATTCTTCTTCCAAGCGCTTCCATCAGTCTATACTCTCAGGAACGTCCACGACATCTGGAAGCGCTTGGAAGAAGAATACGGCCAAATCTCAGATATCAGGAGGAACACCGTGTTGTGAATAGCCGTTGTTTGGCGTCGCGAGGTCCACGAGATGGCCCCATTGTTGACCACGAATAGGTATCCTGTCGTTGATTTCCTTGTATCCAAGTCGCCACCCCAGTTTGCGGAGGAGCTTGGACGTTGATTCGGAGTTCTTGCATTAGCTGGTCCTTTGCAATGACCTCTCTTGTTGCGTCAGATAGTGCCATGTATTCTGCTTCCACAGCGAAGCTCACGGCGTCGGATATGTCACTGGCACTGGGGTGCTTCTCGGTGCCTTTGACATGTCGAATGACATCACCTTTTGTAGCACTGGCGCAAAATCAACAAACTACCCAATTCAGAATGTCCATGCAAAAGAACGAAAAATCAGTCACCTTGAAACCGTTCAAGCCAGACGAGTACCTCATCTGGAAGATCCAGGACGAGGCAACCTTTCGCATCCACGGTCTTCTCGACATTGTCAAAGGCACCGAGAAGCACCCCAGTGCCAGTGGCAGTGACCCTGGTGCTCATTGCTTGTCGATAGGGCTTTGTTTGGTTTCGTCGAAGTCAATACCGGCTTGTTGTGAATAGCCTTGCGCGACGCAGGAGGAAGGTTTCGCCGAATATCAAGAACTTACCGGGCTCATAACCTGTAGAAATGTACGAGTTTTAACTTCTTCAATTTAAAAAAGCTGGCAGATGACGCATCGGCCGAAGAACATGCTGCACACGATGCAGCACTCGAACAGTACGAGAAGAAGGCATTTCCGGCGTGTCGCATCCTACTCTCAGCGATTTCAAGTCGACTGATTACCTATGTGGAAGATGAGGATGATCCGGCGAAAATTTGGACGACTCTGAGAGACCGTTTCCGCCCTACAACAGACATAACGATGGCTCAAGCACTCAAGAACATCATCAGCATGCGCATGGCCGAAGACGCCGACATGGAGACCCATATTCGCGATTTTACGGCCGCCAAACGCCGGCTTGAGGAGCACGGCGTCTCTCTGGATGATATTGTTTATAGGACGATTTTCCTCCTTTCTATGCCCTCTGGGTACCAGATGACAGTTACCGCACTCGAGGGCCAGACGAATATGCGTCTAGAAGCGATCCAGAATCGTTTGTTGGACGAATATCGAAAACGCAAAAATACACCTCAGAATGGCATGGTGATGTCTGCGTTGCTGACCAAACAAAATTCCAGAAAAGGCAAGTTACGTGGCCACAACTCCGGGAATTCAGGTCGAAATCCCGGCACTAGCACAAATAACCTCCACTGCGCGCACTGCAAAAAATCAGGCCACGTCGAATCCACATGCTGGTCACTTCACCCCGAGTTGAGGCGCAACAACAAGTCATCCAACAAGGATAGCGCCAATATCGCCTTTCACACATCCTCAGATGTGATCCGCCGAGCCAGCATCAAGGCAGAACTCAAAATCGGCGACAAATGCGATCCCAATCACTGGATCCTCGATTCAGGTGCCTCAGAGCACTTTTCACCTTATCGCCAGCTCTACAGCTCGTATGTACCGCTCAGGGAAGCCGTTAATGTATACACAGCGAAGGGAGAGCTGCAAGGAATCGGGATTGGGGCGATAGACGTCATGGTAGAGGATGGAGGAGGATCTCCACTCCGAATAACGTTGATGAATGTACTCCATGTGCCAGACATGGATGTCAACCTTTTATCGACCAACGTCCTTCTTGGCAATGGCGCAGAGATAAATATGCATCCTCAGCGCGGCACCAAAATCATCAAGGACGGCCGCGTTGTAGCTACAACAGTTCCCCACGGCAAACTTGCGTGCCTCAAAACAATAGACAAAAAGGTCGACGTCAGCGCACTCAGAACGACCAAGTTAATTCAGCTCCCCTACGATACATGGCATCGACGCCTCGCGCATCTAGGAACCTGGAACGTCAAGAAGGCAGAGCAATTGGCCAAAGGGATAGCCATCGGCCCCACAACGTTTCCCACAGACGAGAAATGCGAAGCGTGCATTCAAGGAGGACAAACGATGCACTACGGCGACCAGGCAATGCGACGGCGCACAGTACCTGGCGACTTAATTCACAGCGACATTTGCGGGTGGATCACACCAAATTCCCTCGGCAATGCGCGCTATTTCATCATTTTTATCGACGACGCAACAAGAATGACGTATCTGTACCCTTTACCGCTAAAAACGGCCTTGGAAGTTCGAAATGCTTTCATGGAGTTTCGCAACGTCTTCGAACAGGATGGAAGGCGCATCAAGTCGATAAGGACAGACGGCGGCGGCGAATATCGCAAACAAATGGCCGACCTTTGCAAAGAACTCGGTATACATCACGAGGAAACAGCTCCCTATACGCCACACCAGAATGGCGTCGCAGAACGCGCCAATCGTACGATATGCGAGAGAATTCGATCAATCCTCGCAGAGACACAGCTCCCCAAGGAATTGTGGGCAGAGCTAGGGCGCACCGTCGTTTACCTCAAGAACCGAAGTCCTACTCGGTCGTCGAAGGACAAGACGCCATACGAGGCCCTCTATGGCGCCAAGCCAGACCTATCTCATCTCATCGCTGTCGGCACAAAAGCGCTGCCGCACATTCCCAAATCGAAGAATCAGAAGCTGGATTCGCGCGCAGGAGAAGGAATTATGGTCGGATACGGCGGGAAGAACCAGTATCGCATCTGGAATCCTGTCGACAACAAGGTCACGGTCACGGCGTACGCGGATTTCATCAACGAGGCAAAGAAATCAACAGCGCCAGCCGCAGAGCCAGAGAGAATCATCCACGACATGATCGAGGTCCTTCCTGGTCCACCAGAAATCAGCGCCGAGTCAGAAGAGCACAGCGAGGAAGTTGCGGAGGAAGAGGGTGCTGACGATGCCGACGATGTGGAGGCCGGCGACGATAAAGATGAGCTCGAAACCGTAACAACAGATGCGCGCGAAGAATCCTCAGAACCAGAGCGCGCGCAGCAACCTCAGGAGGAACCTCGGCTTCCTCCACGTCGACGTGCACCCCCAGTTCGCTATGAATCGGAGGAATGGACGAGGAGGACCAGGCACTCTGCGCACATGTCAACGACTATGTGGAGCGAATCAGCAGAACCTCGCAATTATCAAGAAGCTATTAACCACCCCCTCTACGGGAAAGAGTGGGAGCTCGCAATTAAGGAAGAATACGATTCCTTGATGAAAAACGGCGCATAGGAGTTGGTCGAGGCACCTCCAGGAGGAACATCGTCACCTGCAAATGGGTCTTCAAGGCCAAGAGGGATGCGGAAGGCAGAATCGTGAGATTCAAGGCAAGATTGGTCGCGCGAGGATTCACACAGGCCTATGGCGTCGACTATCTCGAAACTTATGCACCTGTTGCCAAGTTGACAACATACCGAATCATCTTTGCGCTTGCTGCACTCGAACAGTGGGAGATACACGGAATGGACGTGATCACCGCGTTTCTGCTGGGAAAGCTCACCGAGGAGATCTTCATGACGCAGCCGGAGGGATTTGAACGGCAGGGGATGAAGGCAAAGATGGTCTGCAGGCTCTTGCGCTCCCTTTACGGCCTAAAACAGGCGTCGCGCGTCTGGAATATGCAGCTCCATGAGTTCCTTCTCAAAATCGGCTTCAGGCGATCAAATGCGGACACCTGCCTCTATGTCAACGTCGAAATCAGCATCTTCATCGCTATTTGGGTCGACGACATCCTCATTGCCGGCGAAAGCGCAGTAAACATCGCCAAGGTCAAAAAAGCAGCTCGCCGGCGAATTCAGCATAAAGGATCTAGGTCCGATAAGTCACTTCCTCGGCATGCGCGTCACCAGGACGGCGGACGGCAGCATTTCGATCGATCAATCCACATACGTTAAGGACATTCTCGCTAGATTTGGAATGGAGAACTCAACAGGGGTTTCAACACCCTTGGCGACAGGCACCAAGTTGATCAAAAACGCGAATTCGGCGAGGAATGATGTCCAGGCACTTTATCAGTCCATCGTGGGATCCTTGATGTACGCGATGCTATGCACGAGGCCTGATATTGCGTACACGGTTCAACAGCTCTCACAATTCGCATCAAATCCAGCGCAAGTTCACCTACAGGCCGCGAAGCGCGTTCTTCGGTATCTACAAGGCAGCCAAGATCTTCATCTCACGTATCAACGTGGCAATGAGAGCACGGGCACCATCCAGGGCTATTCAGATGCGGACTTCGCAGCAGGAGAAGACAGAAAGTCGATTTCTGGATACATCTTCATCCTCGCAGGATCACCAATTTCCTGGCAAGCTAAGAAGCAGTCAACAATTGCGCTGTCAACAGCTGAGGCCGAGTACGCGGCACACATGCATGCGGCCAAGGAGGCTATCTGGCTCCAGAACCTTCTCAAAGATCTCGGTATGACGAAGTATGCACCCAAAATTATCAACGTCGACAATCAGGGAACTATCGCACTCGCCGAGAATCCTATTCACCACGCCAGGACAAAGCACCTCGACGTGCAGCTCCAGTTTGTGCGCAACAGCATTGAAAACGGAATAATCAAGCTTCAGTACTGTCCTACAGACGACATGCTTGCGGATATTATGACCAAGGCACTAGCCAAGGACAAACATGCAGCAATGCGCAGGTCAATCGGTTTGTTGGGTAACACTACGCCATGTTCATTTGAGGATGTCTGTTTTGGGAAGGAGAAGAGGAGCCGGAGAATGACGAGTGGGAGTGTGGAATTACGCCATTCTCTGCTGCGCGCATAGCGCACATTATTGCCAAGCGCACATTGTCTTGATGCGCGCATTGTTCTTAAAGCGCGCATTATCCTCTCCTTCTCGTCTATATATAGCTGTGGATTAGCCTCGCATTTGAATAGAGAGAATAACAAGTTCTTGATCGCGCACCATTTCTTCTGTGCGAACTCCCAAAAGGTCGCACGGCCATCGGCTGCAAGTGGGTATACAAGGTCAAAGTCGACGGGAACAAACCGACCAAGTTCAAGGCTCGACTAGTCGTGGACATGTATATGTATATGTATTATATATCAGTTAGGACGCTCCCCTCTAATACACCACTCTTGGCATCATGTACGAGAACTTGCATACCAGTCAAAAAACCTCCAATTCGATTTCTAAAATGCCACAATGCCACCATGTCGGTATGCATCCATGGACAATGCGAGCGTGCCTTAATTTAAGGGTATATGTATAACGCCATGCTACCTCACTTCCCCCTCACTAATCTCCCCCTCCGAAGAAAAACTCCTCTGTCTCTTTTCCCTCCCCGTCGTCTCCTCGCCCTCATCAAAAGACCGCTTCCTCCCTTGCTGCAGTGGAGGAATATACGTATCCCCCTGCTGCGGTTTCTTCCGTTCCGGAGAAATATACCGATCGATGTGTCGTGCACCGCCTCGCTCGCTAGAACGACCGCGAGAGGGTGAGCGGGAACAGGAGTAGTTGCGCCAGGAGGGAGAGTGAGGTCCGTGACTTTCCTTCTTGTTGTCGTTGTTGTTGATGGGGCGGGGACGACGGGTAGGCGATCTTCCTCTTTCGGGAGGGGGGATGTTAACCGAGCGCTCTCTGGGGGGTTGTCGAGAGGATTCTTGAGCCGCAGTCAGTGGTGGTGGTGGCGGCGGAGGAGGAGGAGGAGGAGGAGAGGACATTTCTTGATCTTCTCGTTGATAGTCCGGGATATTCTCCTTCTTCATCATCCCATTCTCCAATCCAGTCTTCCTCTCTGTCCCCTCTGAACCTTTCCCGTCCCCTGTAGCAGCAGTGGCACTACCATTCCGCACGGGGATCCCCCTCTCAGAAATCTGCGGCGAAATAATCGCGGGGGGATACTTTCCCTCATATCCCAAATGCGGCAGAGAATTATACACATCCACCATCGCCAGCACGACATCTACATCAACTATATCCTCGGTGACAGGGGGTGTGGCGTGGGGGGTACCTCTTAAATCCTCGATTCGCACGCCGTATTGTTCCCACCATTCGCGGCCGTCGGGACCCTTTTCGATATGAGTGTGAGTGAATTTTCGGGCAAAGTAGAATGCTGCTGCAGCGATGACATGCGCCGGATATATCACCTGCATCAACGTCCGATGACTACCATCAACGACCAAGCCAACGACCCCTGCGGCGCCACCAGCACAACAAGACCCCATTGTCCCATAAACACCATAAACACCGACGTACATACCACAACACATCCCCGGGATCCGTACCTATCATTGATAAAAGCCCAAGCACATTTCCCCAAGACACTATTCCCCGAACAAAACCGGTGCACCAGCTTCGTCAAGTACTCGTACGGATGCGTGACATCGAAGTCAAAGCACAGCGCCTCCAGGAGGTGTTCTTCGGCGTATAGAATCGTGTCGCGCCATTTCCAGTACTCCTTGGACTGTTCGTCGATTTCCAGCGCCGGGTCGTGCTGTGTGTACCGTGCCGCGGCGGTAATTAGATCGGGCAGTTTGCGCGGGTTTTCTTCCACTTTTGTGGCGAGGAAGATACTTGTTGCGGCTACATCCTGGGTTGTAAGTTTCGTGCGTAGATAAATACACGCGATGTCCCTGCGCGGAGACAGTGCTTGGGGGGGATTGTGACGAACACACACTGGCCGGAGACACAGTGTCGGGGACGGGATGGGAGGGGAGTACATAGAAATGGAACCGCTGCATTGACTGTCTCATAAAAAACCGGTGAAAGAACATCGCTGCGGTGGCAATAGTAGTTTGATGTAATTTCAGTATACGTCCCACTTTGTCAATGAATTGGATTCCCTTGAGACGATTCGCGCGCTCTTGTTTCGGGTCAACGCCGTCTTTTATGCTTGGCGTGGCGCGGGTCTCGGATTTAGTGAAGAGCCATTGCGAGGGCGCGCGAGGGCGGCGCGAGGGAGTCGAGGGGGAGACGGACATTGTTTGAGAGGGAGGAGGTGTTGTTGTTGTTGTTGGCTGGGATCGACTTGATGAAGGCAACGCTTGAAATTTGAATGCTAGTATGTAGTAATGTACGACAGGTGTGTGGTGTGTGGCGCACGGCGAGTGACATCCAAAATTTTCATGCCGATCACCTTTGAAGAGGACATCAAGGAACATTCCGGAACATACGAGGGTATTAAGTATTGTGCTATAAGACATGGCAGATCCACTCACTGAGGTAACCAACTCTTTACTAAACTTCTGTCATGCTTTTACTGAGTGTTACACAGCTTGTCGGGCTCCTGAAGGACAAAAATCCCGTTGTGCGACAACTGGCCCTCGAAAACCTTCTCCCCTACACTCAATCCGGGAACCCGCACATCGACATCTGGAAAGCCAACAACTGGGAGGGCGGCCGAATGCTCAAACTCCTAGTCCGTGATATGAACGTACCGCCCTAAAAGCCCGATCCAGCTGATGCGCAGACGGCGAAAACATCACAACAAGCGATCGCGGCCTTGATAAACCTATCATCCCGAGAAGAAGCATTAAGAGAAATCCTCATTGACGACCACTTTTTGGGCCATCTACATTCGATTATCACAGATCAACAACACCAGCACGCAGATTTGGTGTGCATGCTATTATCGAATCTAGTCAAGAGTCCGCGGATAGAGATTTTGATGAATATCCAGGTTCCGGCAGCGGAAGCGTTGACGGAGAAGACTGTTCTGGGACAATTGATGGAGGTATTTGTGCTTGGTGAGAATAAGAAATGGAACCCGAATGCCACGTTCGATTTCTTGGGAAATGTATGGGGAGATATCACCAGAGTATTATCCGAGGAATTTCGTTGCTTATGGATCTAGTTTCCCGAGGGGAGAAAGTACTTACTGACACCGACGGCGGATGCACCAGATCATTACCCATTCCAAACTCTAATTTCGTACACCAGTTCGTCTTCGATAATTCGACGCTCCGGTGCCGCCAATGCAATCAAGTACCCCCCCCTCCTCTTTACCAAAGCTAATATATAACTAGAAACTCCTGCTTCGACACAGCATCTCACTCCGTCCTCCTCTCTCCCGAAAAGATCAATCTCCTCCCAGCGCTCTTACTCCCTCTCTGTACATCAGAAGAATTCCCCAACGAAGATTCCGAAAAACTGCCCACCGAGCTACAATTACTGCCCGAGACCCACAAACGCGAAGAATCCAATAAGATCATCTGCGCGCATCTAGAGACATTATTATTATTGACGACGACGTTCCCTGGGAGAGAACACCTACGGGATAATGGAGTGTATGTTGTTATCAGGCGATTGCATGAGGAAGTTGAGGATGAGGAAGTACGAGGATTGGTGGAAAGATTGGTTAATGTATTGATGAGAGATGAGGAGAAAGTGCAGGAAGTAGTAGACCAAGACAATGAGATCGAGGAGATTGTATAAAGATACTGCATTCTATGCAAAAATTTTCACCGGCTGCTAGAGAACTGAGTATGGCGTCCCTTGATATTCTTCGACAACACTTCCTCCGGATCAAAAAGTACAGTATTCCTACTGGTGCCTCGGCTAGAAAGCCAATGGAGATCTGGAAACCCGCATCAGATACTACTCCCTCCGAACGGCAATCTACGTGGAAGGGGGAGACTTCCCCGGGTCTATACCTTTTCCGATCCGCCGAATCCGGGGAATATATCCGCCGCAGAATCGTCTCCTCAGATCCCTTTAGCCATATTACTACATACAACATGATATTATCCTAAACTTCGGTAGCACCCCTATCTTTGGAAGTTCAACTCTTCTTCCGTTGGGCGGATAAGGAAGTTGCTTCCCTTCGCATATGTGTGATCCCAATTATGCGACTACAGGGCATTAAAGTTCAGAAACAACTGCGAATACGAAACAATATCGACTACTCGATTTGCTAAGCTTTTTATATCTATCCTTGATGATCAAATATAGGACGCTAGAATATGCAGTAATATACCTCATGACTGATCAAGCAACCTTTCCTAACAATATCTCCTGCCCCCGGAGTTGCATATGTATAAAGCACCAGAGCTTCCCTCCGTTCTTTTCTCCGCAGATTGATTCGGTGATCTCAATCCCCAAGGCAGTAGTAACGTCAAATCAAAAAGAATTATCTTTCTTGATCGATGAACGACACGCAAGACAAGACCGCCCTCCTACCCGACGAAGACACACCGCCGAGATCCCATCCAACAGTATCCGGCTACCGTCATCGTACCGTCCTCCTCATCATAGCAGTAGTCCTCCTCCTGCTGATCTTGGAAATCTCTCTCCTCCCACTTCTCCTGCTCAGGTGCCAAAACTCCACCCATTCGAAACGTGCCGTATGAACGGGGGAAAAAGACGCCATACGCCTCTCCACGACATATAAGGGTCAGATGACGTTCTATCAACCTGGACTCGGATCCTGCGGGATACAGAGTACCAGCGAGGACCTCATCTGCGCTATAAGCAAGGACCTCTACGGTACCCTCTCCCCTCATCCCTGGCCCCGCAGCGACCCTTGCCCAGAACAATCCCCCTGTGGGCGGCAATAGGGATGCCGTAGACGTGGGGTCTGATGGGTAGATTCAAAGAAGACGTCCAATCCGAATAACAATCCCTTTTGCAGAAGAAGTATTAAAGCTTGTAGGGGGCGTCAATGTGTTATTGTGACGGTTGTGGATCGGTGTGTGGGGTGTAAGTATTATGATTTGGATATGAGTCCTGCGGCGTTTGATAAGTTGGCGGATCCGAGTGTTGGGAGGGTGGATATTACGTGGAGTTTTGTGTGAGATGGCGGTGCAAGGGGAAGAGGTTGGTGGGGTATCGAGAGAGGGAGGTGAGTTTTGTGTAGATATAAGCTCTGATGTTTAGGTGGACCAGAATGCTGGATGAATGACACAGACCGTAAGAGTCTGAAAGTTATACGGTGTTGAAGAGATTTGTTTCCGTGAAGAGAGACATCAGTTCGATACGGTGGACAGAGTCTTCTCGGCCATGCCCATCATCTTTATCTCCTTCGGGAGAAGCACTCCAGTTTCCTTCCCAAGAACACTCTTCACCCCCTCCATCCCCTCAGTGACAAGTTTAATATACCCCCTCCCAAGGACATCTCCATAAACATGAAAGCCAGGCATACAAATCCTGAAGAAAGGCATCATCAACTCCCCAATCCTTTCCGATATACTGGGATCCGCTCGTTTCCCCGCCTCCACCGCCCCCGGTCTAACCACGAAAACATCCACCCCCTCAATAGCCAGTAACTCCGTTTCAGCGAGCCCACGGACCGCCGTCGGCGCCCACCAAGAAGAAACGTCCGCACCCGGCAAAGAAGTGTAAATAAACCGAAAATTGGGCGCAAGGGATTTGAATGCCGTTGCAGCCGCAACGGGATACTCCTTGTTGATTGTTTCGAGTTCTTTGCGGTTGGAGACGCGCTGGCTGTTGGCGCCGAGACACCATATGCAGGCCTCGACTTGCTGGGAACGGAGTGTGTCGAGCAGGGCGGGAGGGTACGCCTGGAAGTCTAGGTGTGGGAGGAAGGTCAGTTTTGGGTCGGAGAGGTCAAGGGACGAGGGCGCGCGACGGGATAGGATTGTGATGTGGGTTATGGAGGGGGATGAGAGACATTGGCGGACTAGTTCTGTTCCAATGTTCCCTGTCGCGCCGGTTATCAAGACTCGCATCGTCTTGAACCGCGATTTGCGGGCAACGTGTCAAGCCTTCACGTTGGATGGGAGAATCCGAATGTTGTCTGCGGTACGTATAAATATCCAGGCAGTATCCGTTCCGACAAGGGATCCTAGACCTTGATTCGGCGACATATATGTATAGCACCGAAAGGGACGAATTTAGAGTTAGTGCATGCAGATCCTCATTTCTATTGCAGCGACCCCACGGACCCATTATAACGGCCCCAATAGCTCAGCACTGGCCTCTCCCACGCGTGACGCAGCACGCGGGTGGATCGAATCCAGGTCCAGATTTGCATATTATCGCACAAGCCATGCGTGTCTTGCTGCCGCCACGTGGGCCAGGGGACTGCATAAGGGGCGCATACATAAGTGTGTACCCGCTCCATGAAACAAAGCTTCACGGCAGACAGACACACGTCGCTTCCCAGGCAGCGGGAGTCGAGCGATTGGAACAAGGCTGGCTCACACGAACTATGTGATGGATTGTAATACATAGCGGATAACAGCTGTTTCCGTGTGGACATGGCCTAGATTGATATGGCGGAGATTACGGATGCCGACGATTTCATTTCTCGCTAAATAAGGAGGCTAAATAAGGATATTTCATATCGTAGATCAATTTCACATAATAGCGCGGAAAGACACGTTCGGAAGCTCGGCCAGAACAGTTTGTTGCCGGCACTTCCCGGCTCAGGGTTCCATGACGCAGACAGTCATTGGTGAAGCAGCGTCCATATTGCGCGCACTCCGGAACGTCGGGACATGTATATTACAGTATATATGTGTAAAAATAAATATGCACTGCATAGAGGTGCTATGTCGACGGACGGAGGGCCTCGAGCTTCATAAGGATCGTCGGTGGGTTTTGTTGGGCAGCTGGGGCAGAAAAGTGATCGACACCACGCGATTAGTCACCCGTTTCATTAAAAGGATCGGCGCCAAGTGCATTTAGTCTATTCGTTGGAGTGAGGGCATAATAAAGAATATGACAAGTCACCCTTGCAGCGAGATTCGCCGGGTCGTCATTCGTCTTCATCATCCGCGTGGGATCTGAGGGAGCCCCCATGTTAAACATACATAAATACATGTATGTACGTGACAATGTTGGGCGCTCCCCGGCGCTTGGGCCACAAAAGTCTAAGCGGCAAAGCGCAAAGCGCAAAACTCAAACAGGAGCGCTCCCGGGCGTGTAGCGTATGTATTTAATCAGGGACGCTGATCACTTTCTCAGGCCCACACCTCGTAATTGCACGCAACTGCAGCAGATCCATACCCAAAACGCAATCAGGCAAACGTTTACTAAGGCATACATAAATCAGGGCTCCACATAAAGTGTGATGATCCATAATTAGCACCTGACGCACAGTGAGACACGGGCAACTGCTGGATCATCCGCTCTTCCGCTTCACTTGCCAGTGTCATCAATCAGCAGGTTGCAGCAGCTTTGTGCCCTTTGAGTCCCAGCAAGTCTCTCTGTGTGGCCTGACACGACGCCTATTTTGTCCGGGGGCGCAGACCGTGTTCCGACGCTGTGAGCGATAAGTGGAGGAGGACTGTTTCTGCCACGCGAATAACGTTTGGGATCCAGCTGTATCGCGAGTGGGGTGGATTTCCGTGGCGGTCGGTGATTTCGGTGCAGCACACACCACCAACGGGGAAAGAAAAGCGATAGCACGCACGGGAAAAGGTAAAACAGCGAAAGACCAACTTTTTCTCTCTGCGTGATCTAACCTCCTCCAGATCGCCCGTCACGGTGTGTGCTTGTGGACTCCAATCCGCCATCAGAGGCGCTACTCCACAGCAGCACGAGACGAGACCTGTCAAAGCGTGTCCAGCGGTGGCTCGGAGCCTGATTTTGTCCCCCTAAAACGCCACCTCGACCAATCACCCGGACCCTTTCCTCAGCCAAATCCCGTTCCCTCCAGCCCAACCACCAAACCGCCAAACCGCACCGCCAGACCCATCGCTCCCCCGTCTGTCGCTCGCCTCTGCGGCTCTTCTCCCCTGCACCCACCGCCGTCCTCACCAGCTCCTCCGTTCGGCTAATCCGGGGGCTTACATTCCCCGTCACTTTTAAGACCCAGGCCCGCAATCGAGATCGTGCTCCACTGATCTCCGTTGGCGTCTGCTTCAGGTAACTCTCTGCGTCCGATTGGCGTTATTGCGAGTTTTATGTTATGGGCGGCGTTAATTAAATTCGCAGTACAAGCTTCTCGACCGATCCTACATACCAGTAGATTTCACGCTGTTGCGGCCTGCAATTGACTACTTTTCAGGGATCCAAAATTACCACGAGCCAACAACGTGTCGCCGTCACCCTGCGGCTGTCGCCCTTTTCGGTCTGTTGAAGCGAAGCGACAAGCGGTTGGGCTTGGATTCGCTGTCCAACTTCCGAGCATTGAGTAGGCGGCTGAGCGAGTGTCGTTGATCGACCGCGATCTGTTCGATTTCTTCGCGACAGCGTCGGGGATTTTTTGCTCTTTTGGAGGACTCCTTGTGGGCTTCTGGAAAGACTTGTGTGGGTGGAGTTGAGATTGTCTTTCTTGTGACAGACAATTGAGAGATGGGTGCATGTTGTTCCTCCTCACCGCCTCAGGATGCGGAAGCTCGGCAACGAACACAGGAAATCGATCGACGGTTAGAGGAAGACTATCGACGACTACGGAAGGAAGTCAAGATCCTGCTACTAGGTACGTCACGAACACAACTTTTCTAATCCTAGGTTCTGGAGAGTCTGGAAAGTCGACTGTATGCATTATATCTCCTTCGATGTTAATTCGTAGGTCGTCAAACAAATGAAAATCCTACATCAAGATGGATTCAACAATACCGAACTCATATCAAATCGCCAAGTCATATACCGCAACCTACTCGACTCTGCCAAATCCCTTGTCCAATTCCTCAAAGAATACGAAATCCTCCCTGCCAATCCTGAAATCCAAGTACGTCTCTGTCCCAAAGTGGGGGGTAACAAGTAGCGGGAAATGCAGTACATCA
>Ga0302325_10014761_pt1 | contig 16615 bp, 18 predicted proteins | sample Palsa_T0_2_FD_201948 | JGI IMG/M metagenome (GOLD analysis project Ga0302325, IMG submission 201948) | Peat permafrost microbial communities from Stordalen Mire near Abisko, Sweden - Palsa_T0_2 | ecosystem: Environmental > Terrestrial > Soil > Palsa > Peat permafrost | place: Sweden: Abisko... | reverse complement strand
ACAAGATGAATATAGCGAGCGTAAAACAAAAGTTTCATGCCGAAACTTTCCTGTTGTCCACCTTTGTACCCGACATAGAGTCTCGTTTGAAGCAGGCAAGAAGATTGCCACAAAGAGCCCGGCAAAAACAGCCAAGTAAAGCAGAAACTATACCCCGTTATATACGAAATACCCAGACATTATTAACCCTCCTAAAATCTGGTCACTTAACGCATCTGTAGAGTTATAATATACGCTAAATATGTACTTGGGCGAAACACTAATTCCAGGGAGCGACTCGCCATCTGATAATGCTAGCTCTAGGTAGATGATGGAGGCCCTTAAGGATCAAATGAAAGACAAGACTGCAAGACACAAGCACCCCGCAGTAGAGAAAATTCATCCCGCTTTCTTATAGCCTACCGGATAATAAGCTTGCCAAACACTTATCCCCTCGTCTGCTGAGACATGCCACACCAGGCATCCACTGCTAAGTAGTACGTGCCTGCCTGACGATTTTAGCTGTGGATGCCTGGCGTAGGCATGTCTTGCCAGACGAAGGGATAGCGGCAATAGATAGCCAAGTGACGAGATCAATGCGCCACTCGTAATGAGCGAACGTATTCCCACCAAATGCTACGTTAAGAAGCCGAGACTCACGGGACTAGGGTAGAGCGTTAGATTCGGTAAAGGGGAGGTTTGCTTCAAGTTAGCTAGTCCGACGGCGCACCATCGGCTTTAGAGCGGATTGATAGGTAATCGGATCCTCAAAGGATAGCTGTGCCTCCTACATTCCTACCTAGCTCTTAGCCTTTTGTAGTAGTCTCGCTCGCTGCTTGCAACAGCTCCTCTCCTGCCCATGATCCCAAAACGTCCCTTAGCAATTCTGTCATCAACTCACTTTCCTCCTCACCCATCACCACGCCTCATAGTAGTAGCAAGCTCGCCGCTGTGATCTGCCACTTATGTTTTTCAACCTGCCTCCTGCTCAGCGCTAGCCATAGCTGCTAGAAGATGAGGACGCCCTCGGCCAGCGACGCGATGGGGCTAACGCGCCACCAGAACCCGCTCGCACCGCGAAAGAGGAGCGAGCCGTATAGCTGCGTAAGCTAGATAAATTGTAAAGTGAGAAACGTGCAAAAGACGTTTGCGCTAGTGAAGTGCGAATCTTGAGGGCACTGAATGCCACTGGGTGGAGGGGAATGTAGTATTTATGACTGTGTCGAGAGTGCCACTGAGTGTGGTATTAAGGGTGGCATTGTTCATGTTGTACGAGTGTGGATACGCCTTAGCAGAGCCGTTGATGTTAGCGTAGCGAAGGAGGAAGCCGTCAATTATTGTAGTATCGAGAGTCTCGCTGACACACAAGGGGCCGTTCGGCATAGAAATGACCCCATTTATCTCTCCTGCCGAACGCATATATTAGCACTAAATAAGGTCCTACTTTCTTATACAAAACTCATTTAACTCCTACTTGAGGCATTTAACGCTAAAAATTGGCGTATAATGTACACATTACCTCGAATTTTAACTACCTTTTGCAATTGCATTTATAAAGGGATTAGTTAGCTATTCTTTACGCAAATCCTTTTTAAGGCTAATACTATATTTTATGATTCCCAAAATAGTCTGTGCCTGCTTCGGAAAAATTATTCACGAGGATCATGGCTGGGATAATAGATGAAGACTCCAGACCATACTAGAGATCCTCCGGTTTTGGGGAGCTTTCAGAACTCTCGGGCTGTCGTCACCAATTGCATCCGGCAATTGATAACCCAGTAGTACAGTACTCCGCAATAACGTTCTAGAAAGAGGAGAACCACCCATATTCAACAATGTGCTAATGCAGGTCCAAAAGAGGCTACAGTACAAAACTCCACACAACGAGAATAATATATCTGCGGCCGCGGGGACGAAATTATCCACGAGTGGAATTGCAGGAAATATCGGGTCAAAATAGGACGAGGCGTGGAACTAGACTCGAAAGGCCTTCATTTACAGTTGCAGTGATGAGCACCGAGGCCGATTCTCAGCTGATAAAGCACTCGGGATGGCATAATTGTTATCCGTTGGATTGAGAAAAGATGAAGTTAATAAGTTGAACTTCGTTTCGGGGTTCGAAGCGAAGCGAAGCCCTCGGCTAACAACGTCGTCACGTGATTCTTGCAAAAATTAAATTCTGTTTCTGACTTTATGACGAATTTGCTCATCAGCAACATGCATGCCGCCTGCATTGCTCAGGAGTGAAGTACATTAGGCAGGCATACGTTGCCCGGGAAGGATGGTGTCCAAGTCATCGGGACTCCTGCAGCCTCGACCAAACGAGCAAACACTTGCTGCATCCCACTCAAACTCGAATCCGTGCCAGCAAGCCATTGGATCCCGTTCCGGCTGTTCTGATGCAACTCCGAGGCGTCAGCGTGTCACCTCTGTATTTGAGAACGCATCCCACTCTTCTGGACGACTGGTCCTTTGATGGTCGATTTTCCCTCACTCTTATTTCATTACCAACTCCTGTCGCATCGCGGGACCACAGAGTTACAGTGCGGGAAGGTCGGCTGCAGGTGGGCGGCTGGGCACATGCAGCGCCTTTTCAGCTCGCGAATAAGGCTCCATTGAAACTCCGCGACAGGCTCCAGGCTGCACACCTCTTCGACACCGTATCCTGGCCCAAGTTGGTCAATGCGCCGGTCTCGCGATCCCTTGCTTCTGCCTGAAGCCGTTGTCTCACACCATGAACTGCGCCATTTTACCCTTCTGGTCATCTTGTCAGGCGATCCGCGTTCTACCCAGGAGCTACTCTCAGTAGGCAAATCAGTGTTCGCCGTGGCTGGCCGTAAGGATTCTCAAGTGGTCGTGTCCCATGCTAGGTCACGATGAACCCTTGTAACAGTCGCTATGTTGCATAATCTCCGCTGTTTGGTGCGTGAAAGGAAGGAAAGCTATAAGGGCGAAGGGTTCTCCAGTCTCCAGTGTGTTGGACGTTGTCCGCGCTCGTTCAGAGCGAGGGGCCGCTCTTTTCACGACTGTTGCCAGATGACTTCTGCCTTGTCCGGTTCTCACCTCTGGCACCCTCTGGCACCCGCTTCCATTTTCGATCTATTTATGCATTTCCACCCAATGGTGTCCTCAGACTGCATTCGAAGGATTGGCTACGGCCAAGATCCGCGACGGCCCCTCATTGGCTGATGCTTGCCCACACCTCATTGGCTGATCCTGGGCTCGCACACAACTCCAGCCTGGATGTCAGACACGCACATTGATTGCGAATGCCAAGGCCCAGCTCAATGATGGGCAGAGGGAGGAATTGGAGTTCGCTGCTATGGCTTTCGTGCCGTATTATGGCAATACCATGCATGGCATACCGAATGGTTTGTTCGAGGAAGCTCCCAATTCCCCCGGAGTGTGCCAGCCTTTCTCGGCCGTACGTGCTGTAAGTCCTTCCTCACGTGGGGTCGTGCCAGAGTCCTGCGCTGCTGCGGTAGGTGACCCCCCGATTTCGTCTCTTTCTCATTTTCCGAGTCCAAGCTTCTGCTGCGGATTCCCCTCCATCGCAGCAATTTCCCTCTTCCTCAGTTTTTTCCTCTACCTCAGTAGCACATTCAAACCATTGTATTTGAATTGTTCGTCGTCGTCCCAAAGACCTTACATGCAACACTACCATCGTCCGAGATTGTAAGTCCTACTTAAACCCTCGACCAGGAATCTTCCTTTACTGACCTGCTGCCTAGGTGACCGTTCATCAGCATGGCTTCCTCCAAGATTGTCGGGAACGCCCAGATGACCACGACGGAGAACGAGAGCACGAACAAGCATATCAGTCGAGGCAGCGCTCCGTACGAGTCCTTAGTTCAAAGCAACTTGCAAGAATCGCCTGCCACAGGCATCGACTCGCCCAACTTCAACGATAGCGGCTTCGATGATTGGGAGGACGACGAGACAAATCCAAACCGACACGATTACAAAGACTGGATTCTTTTTGAGGGAGATATTCCCATCGTGAGTACCGACAACTTCTTTGCAGACCTCGATGCCTCTGCGAATGCCAATCATTGCTCCGTCAACAACAAGAGCAATTCATACGCTGGGCAAGAGGCAGTTCACGGCGCTCAGAATGAAGAGCATGGTCGCACTACCTACGATCCTGTCCACGAAGCTGTTCAACAGTCGATTGCTCTCTGTAAAGCTCTCAATGACTTCGAAATTCAATCGCAACCCGACCAAGCTCGTCCTTCGCATGATGCCCCAAATCTCAGCCCCCTCCAGAAATGGACGAATACCTATGAGCGACACGAGTCGATTGCTTATCGTCTCGAGCAACCGCCGAGTCCTCTCCAGCAGCATTCTAGGCAGCCATCGCAACGGTCGGGGCATTGATTTCACTCACGTTGGCGAGACCATTTCTTTGGGTTTATGCACGATACCAATGGCGTTTTACGGTAATGGTTGGGTGTTCATTTTCGCTGGAGCTTGAGCTCGCGGGTTTATAATGGAGTTGGCAGCTGTAGCAGGATAGGTGCTCGTGGAGTTCATATTTCAAAAGTAGTTCATACCCTCTCCGCCACATATCCAAATTGACGATTTGCAACCTCCTGTGTCCCACATCGTGATCTCGTTTGCAGTTGATTCTCGTGAATCTAGAACATGTTTCGCACTTCCCTGTGAAGATCACGATATATGATGTCCGGGAAGAAAGTTCACTCTCCCGTCAAATCGTTCTTTTTATCCACCCCGCCATCTCGCCACCGCTTGATCAACAGGATCCTAGTCAACCCCAATTCCCGGCCCCGTCAACTCAAATTTAAGCTTACGGAAGTCGACCTTCGTTCGTCCCAAAGCACCACCACCACCTTCATCACACAATACAGCCACTACACATCACGATTTGGATTCCAAGGATCGGAAGCACAGCAGGGCCAAGTCTAATTACAAATTAAGCTAAATGAACTTCTCAGATTCATGCCCATTCAAAGACACGAAGAGATCGAATTCTATCCACAACCTCCTACGACGGCGAAAATGGCCTCAAACCACTCTCTCACCATCTCCGCCCCGTGCAGCATCACCTCCTGCAGGAAAACTGACTCACTGATCTCCCAAAAGCACGCAGTGTCACGTCGCGCCCTCTGCGAAATGCAACAAAAACCATTTCCCACTGCATTCATCACATGATATCCGGTATCCACTTGCCATCTAAAAATAGCACCCGTTCGCACCTCCCCCGCAAAATTTAAAATCCGGGCCACCAGGGCCTTCCCTTCTCGAGCACAACACCCGGCCCATCCTCTCTCTCGTCTCCACAATTATTCCACAGAACAATGACTACAGGCTAGCTAGCACTCTCAAATTACAACCTTATCGCAGCAACCCTTTTTCTTAAGACACGCAATGCATACCTTTCACCGCTCCCTCCCCACATCCACCTCGCAGGTATAAAACCCCCCACCTATTAAATTTCCAGAGGGAGAAGGTGGTAGTCTTGCACAGGCAATATCTCATTAGCGTTTCCTTGGGCCACTTGTACCATTGAACGAGTAGGTAGACTCAGTCTCCTCCCCTTCTTAGCCCGTTCCCACCAACAACAGCAAGGAATTCCCCGGCAACGCTCCTGGATTTAATATACGTGCAGATTTGCAGACGTGCGTCAAAAGATTTCTTTTCTATGAGGTTACAGTGAGCAGCTTCATTCTCATTTCGGCAATTTGTCGTGCAGTTCAATAACCACAGTACCGGATTGGGCAGGGGGTCATCACGGCTCCCCTATGCAGAGTGAAAGCTATGACAGATAGCTAGACACCGGATAGGAACCTGGTAAGAGCGGAATTTTAATAACGCGTGCAAAATTGAGATGTGCAACAGAAATCTTCTCCTTGCTTTTGCACAGCTACCATCCAATGGCACTCTTATCATTGCGGGACAGGAGTGATGTTGCGCCGCCAATTTAATAAACGTCTGCATTCGTCGACTTGCAAAAAATGCTCCCTTTCCCTCTCCATCTCCCTCTTTTCCCAGGGACAGAAGTGCACGTGTACATCCATCCCTTAACTAGCAAAAACCCAACGCTTTCGTTAGCGAGGTATACCTCCTATTGCAGTCTTAGTGCACGCTTCTATCACCTCCATCTCCGGTACGTGGCTGGGTTTTAATATATGCGCAAAATATTCGACGTGCAACAAAACTTTTTCTCTCTCCCTTCACCCATCCCCCAATGTTTTCACTTCATCATGAGCATCATCACCAAGCTATCTTCGCGAAGCTAAAAGTGTTGAGATTAAAGACGAAACCTCGCCCTCGCCTAATAACCCACACCTCCCTTTTCCCAGCCCCAAGATCGTCTACCGGTACCTCGGTACCTCGCCCTCGTCCCCTTATTATTTTAACCTTTTCAGAGCACACGAACGCGGGAAATGCCTCCGGTTCCTTAGACGCGAGACGGGGCGGAACATGGTGCCCTGGGAGTTAATATATGCATGAAATTTCAGACGTGCAACAAATGTTCGAGGTCAGTGAAGGAGATTGAAGGCGTTGCTTGAGAGATAATTTCCCGGGGGGGGCGGTGATTTGGCGTTGTGGGGAGACACGTGATGTGGAGCGAACCCCCTGAAGAGCCGAGGTCGAGGTCGCTTGGCATCTTTTGTTTGTTGGGAAATAGATGGGAGGGAATGGAGTTGAGTTTGGTTTACGTGGGAAGAGATGAGAGTTGAAGTAAATTTGGATTGCTAAATTAGATGAGAATTGTGACAAAGGTGACGGTTGAGATACCTGGAGTTTTCTGTTGGTGGGGTGGACTTGGTCACGTGGTATGGGGTTTTTGCGCCCATCGCTAAGTTCCTCTTTGTGGAATTCTCTCATTTCTAAAGCATGGAGATTTAACCTTTGGCTTAGAAAATTCCTGGAGTCAAAGCATTTGCAAGAAAGTTTAGTCCTGTGGTAAGATTGAGGGCATTCCCACCACGTTCGCGCCCGTACACAGACCGGCACAACATGAAGCACGTTTCACCATTTCAACTCCTGCCCCCGTTTCAGATCCTCAAACCGCGATTCGATATCGCGAATCTGATTCACATCAGATAACGGTAGTCCCGTGTCATATTTCGAGAAATATAAATCCCATCCCATCTCAATTTTATTCTCGTCTGATCTTTCCACTGACCTTGTCATTGCTGTATCGCTCCCGTGTTCTCAGTTTTTCTCTCTCACGTCACGATTTCCATCTTCTGTTCTGCGAAAACTGAATTCATCAAGATGCTCACCTCCCGCCGCATCCACCGCCTCATCTCCTTCGCAATCCGGCCCCTCCTCGCCGCCATATTCATCACCCTAATCCTCCACTGGACCACCTCCCCATCCCACCCAAAGAAACCCCAAGACCCGCACCCGCACCTCTCAAAACACCTCATAATCGCCTCAACCCTCTCCTCAAACCTAACCTGGGTGTACCCTTCCCTCCGGCAAACGCACTGGACGCCTCACATCTACGTTACCGACGATCCACACGCCTTCACCGTGCCGAAGAATAAAGGGAATGAAGCAATGGTGTATCTGACTTACATCATCGATAATTACCACAGTTTGCCTGATGTGATGTTCTTCCATCATGATCACCATCAGGCTTGGCATCAGATGTTCTCTTCCAGCTACGAGCTCGCGCATCTTAATCTCGACACGGTGGTTAGAGAAGGGTATGTGAGTCCGCGGTGCTTGCCAGGTTGCGAGAACGTCATTGAACTCCCTGGGGACGTGGCTCCATTATCAGACCTTAAAGGTGCGAGCAGAGATGTTCAAATTTCGACAGTGTTGGGGGAGTTCTTGCTGGATAAGGAGGGGAGGAGGGAGGGTGTGCCGGGGAAGATCGCGGCGCCTTGTTGTGCGCAGTTTGCGGTTTCTAGGGAGGCGGTTAGGCGGCGGAGTTTGGAGACTTGGGTTGCGTTGAGGGAGTGGTTGCTTGAGACGAGCTTGGAGAGTCGAACTGCTGGGAGGGTGTTGGAGTGGACTTGGCATTTGTGGTTTGGGATGAGCCCTGTTTTGTGAGTGTGATCTCTTTACCTCTTTCTAATGATTTCTAAAACTGGGTTTAAGAGGACAAAATGCTTTGAGGTGAGTAGATGCTGATGGGGAAACAGCTGTCCAGATGAGGCGAAGTGCCTTTGTGATGTTTATGGAGTTGGAGATTGCTCGTGAGGTCTTGCATCGGTGGGGAGCTGTTGGGAAAACGTTGTTTTAAAAGCGCGAGGAGTTTGGGTTTCTTTGCATAGCCTTTGGAGTTTTCTTTCTACAAGGAGTCTCACCTGAAGAAAACAGTTCCATCCTCCCACGTTCCTTCCCAGATTGAGCTGCTCATATTATACTATCACATGAAAGTTCCCGTTCTCATCTTATTCTGGTTCCTGTTTATCCAGCTTTAAGAGCTTGGAAATCTTGAATTAAAAGGTATGACTTAAGAGAAGTTCCTCCAAAGTCATTCGTTCTTTCTCATTCGGTGGCCGAGTGAGTCTGGAGGGGAGCGCGTTCTTGTGACCCCCCTCGCGACTTCCGCGAGTGGGCGAGATACAGGCTTCTCTTCTCCGAATTGTGGAATATTGTTGAGGAAAATCAACAAAAAACATTCTCAAAACATTAACTTATCACACTGTGTGTGGTGGGGGCATTACGCAGCCTTTGGGATCGCGGATCGAGAGTGCCCCTCACGTCCTCATGGCGGGAACAGGAGCTCTTCTAGGGCAAGCAAAGCCTTTTCTCGGGATCTCCTGTAACCGTCATAAACCCACAGCGGACTGTGGCTTGCTGATCTCAAGATACTTCGCGACCAATGAGCCTCACCCAAGGTCCGTTGAAACATCCACTTGTCAAAATATCTGAGCTGGCCACTGACACGCGAGTAGCCTGAACAATATCAGTCAGCCTCTACAGGGCCTTGAAACACTGCCAAATGAACTTCTGGACCAGGCCTGCATTGGTCTTTGCTATCGTGTAAGCTACGTGCGGTCCATTTGGCTAGATACTGCAAATCGTATCTGCTTCAAATTGTCGTCAGCCAGGAACGCATAGCAAAAGACAAGCTTCTGCTATATCCAAGGTATTGTCGAGGCATTACATCAAATGACACAAGACCAAGAAGCGAATGAGCAAGAGGCCAGAGGAGCACAACAGCTCTTGGATTGTTTCCTCGAGAATTATCTCGGACCTCGCCTTGTGGTGCAGCTAAAATGTTACGAATCCGCTGACCACAACCCAAAAACCCTCAATAAAGTACTCCCTTGCCCTTGTCGAATCTCGAATGGATCCCAATTGATGGTATATAGTTGTCTCGAACATGGCTCACTAGCCTTTCGCTCCTCCATCATTATCTTCGGCACATTACACTTGACTTAGCCATCACCGAATTCCCCAAAGATGAACATGACAGAGAATCTGTTCGCTTGTGCAATTACATAGCTTCGACACTTCCGAACTTGAGAACAGTGACATTGTATCTACGCCTCTCGGAAGAACAGCTCGAATGCGTGATCAACCTTCCTGAGGAGCAAGGATGAGTTCATGCTTGCCGGAAGTTGGCATCAGGAGCTAGGATAGAAAGAACAGAGTTCCGTATCTTCCTAACTCAGATCAAAAAAACATTCACTAAGGATTGGGATTGGAGTGATGGATATATGTGGAATGGGATCTTGAAGCAAAGGAGGACGTGGGGGGATAGGTGGTGGCGAAAAAATCTTCTGGGCCATGAGCAGTTCCTTGTGGGTTTGTTGAAGCCCTGAAATTCTGGATACATTGCATTTTCAGCGTTAGCAAAGTTCTCATAACAGCGAGTGAAGAGTTTTAGGCACTGCGTATGCTTAATGACAGCTGCAGAATCATTCAAAGTTATTCCTCGCGTGGCCCCACCGTGAAGTTTCAGAAAATACAATGCAGCCCATGCCATGCAATCCTCAGCACATACTCAAACATCTCCAACAAACACTTCACAACCTCGACTCAACTCCACCCTCCGCATCATCAGCCTTAACCTCAACCAATAATTTCCCTGTTCACATTATTAGCTCTTGTCCCTTTCTACATTCTATACAACACGCACCTGTATTGATACCCTGATACAAATCTAACAAAGCTTGCTCAGCAGACTTCAAACCGCCCTTGATAATTGTCTCCTTCCGCTGGATCTTGCCTTCGGATAGCCATTGAGCAAGCTGTTTGCGTGCTGCGGCGAATTCTTTGGCGTAGTCGAAGACAATGAAGCCTTGCATCCTGGGAATTGTAAGCTTCTGCTGATAGTTCGCGAGTGATGCTTAAGGGGATAGACTTACTTAATGCGCATGGCAATCACCATTGAGATGTTCTGCGAATCTGTTAGCTTTTGCTAGAATTTGAGAGTATGGGAGGTAGGCTACCTTTGGGCCCTTTGGCTGCGCGACATTATACTGGCTGATAGCACCACACATCACAAACCTGGCATGGGCCTTCGCCCTACTCAGCGCCGCCTCGAGAATCTCCCCGCCAACATTATCAAAGAAAACATCAATCAGATCCTTCGTCGCCCCCTTGAACTTCTGGGTAAACTCCGGGTCCTTATAATTCAACGCGTCATCGCAGCCCAGCTCCTTCAACCACGCAACCTTCTCATCGCTGCCAGCTAATCCAAGGACTTTGGCGCCTTTGAGTTTCGCGATTTGGCATGCCACGCTGCCTGTGGCACCTGCTGCTCCCGACACGACGACAAAATCTCCGGCTTTGACTTGCCCGATGTCGGTCATGCCGAAGTAGGCTGTTAGGCCGGTACTGCCGAGCACGCCGAGAGCGTCGGTGACGCGGCCGTTCGAGGGGACTTCGAGGAGGGTGACTTCTTTGGAGTCGAGGATGGAGAGCTCGGTCCAGCCTGGGGTGCAGGTCACGTAATTTCCTGTGCTGAAAGAGGGAGATTTGGAGGCGAGGATCTTGCCGATTACCATTCCGCGCATCACGGCGCCAATTTGGACTGGTGGGACGTAGGAGCGTGTATCTGATGCTGTCAGTTGGGATCACGTGAGTGGGGTGGAGCGGTTTGGTACCGTTCAGCCATCCACGCATTGCGGGGTCGAGGGAGAGGTACAAGGTTTCCACGAGAACTTGTCCATCTTTCAGGTCGCTCTCTGAGATCATCGGGTTCTCCTTCAACGAGAACGTCTCACCCGGCACGATAAGCGCCTTTGGTCGCTGAGCGAGGACAACGGATGTGTATGTTGATTGAACCATGATGTTGTGTTCCCTCTTCACTGGATTCCCCATACCTGCCTTCTGAGCACTCTCCGTTTATATATCCCCTCTCAAACAAATGTGGGGAAGATATGCAGACTGTAGAAAAAAGACTGCAAGGAAACAGGATTACAAATTGATGCCTCCACAAAAGGGCAGATAGAAGGTGAGGCGTCTCAGCTATCAATGGTATTACTTACGTGTTGGTTCGATCGACCGATCCGTCATGCTGTGGAACTTTTCCGTTGAAGGGCCGTATTAAGTCGTAGTGGAATGACTCGCGTGCCGAGGTTACGGTCTATTTCCTGATTGGGATGCAGAGCCGAAGCCAGTGGCCAATTTCGATGTCGATTTTGCTGCGGCTGGGATGCGTGACGGGGTAATTGAGAGCCGTAGCTTTGTAATGCTTGCTTTTGGCTGTGATTTAAGGATTGAGTTTGAATTTTGTTCTTCGAGTCGGAGAGACTGTTACCGTAGGTCGGGCCCGAGTGAGACCAGCTGAGGTTGGGTTACGACAGTGGGGCGCCCGCTGGTACCGCTTGTCAGGGGGGAATAGGAGGTTGCTTTGTAATGTTGTCTGAATAGATATAGGTAAAATCTCGCTCTACGTCCGTACTGTTTTGACATTTACATCCTAACTCATTTTCGGGGTTAATGGATCAACTTGGGACATGGTGAGAACTGGATTCATGACATGACATTCTCACACTTTCCATTACCATAATTCCTCCTAAGATATCTTGCTAGCTGTGTACATCGTGACGACATCATTACACGATATCAAATAAGGATCCTCCTTTGTCAAAACATCCCTTCGCCTCAATCAGCGTCATTCAATTCCACACTCCTTGTTTATCCTTGCGTAGCAAGTAAAAAAACAGAGAACGGCTACGGGGATGACTGTGATTCAGAACCGTGCAGTCTGCAAGCGTACAAGGGACAACTCTCAGTGATGAGGCCTGGTCACAGCACTGAGCCAGTCTCGACAAGAGACCAGCTTGCTGGCGCAGCCACGAGCTTCTCTAGATCAAAAGCACGGCGAGCACTCGCTGGTATGCTATAGAGAACCAAAAGGTGCAATTATGAGAAATAGGAACAGAGATTCAATTCACTCGAAGGATGAGAATGACGTAGATTCCACTTGGTTACTTGGACTTTCGACCATGGTGTACTATTTCAGCGATATCTCAGGTATTCCTTGGCCTTGTCAAGAACCAGGCTGAAGACGCTGCCTGGGGTAGACAGGACTGTAAGAGGTCCTACCTTGAAATACAACACTCTCCTTGATCAAGCCAAGGCCATGTTATAATCCCAACATCTATGGTGAAGCCCCCGGGGCCGCAGGGCCACTGCCTCTGCCTTAATGCTTGCTCCCTCCTAGCAAAATGGTGTGGCCATCTTGTTAAGCCTAACAGCATAAAACTTTCCATGGGGGCCAAAAAGAGGTGGAATGCCAGAACCGCAACAACGCGCCTAGCATCCGCTCCATATCGAACCATTATAATACAGACGCCGTGGTACATAGACTAGCCAGCACATTGAATTCAATCATGGATGTAATTCTGCTCGAGGCGTCAGGTATCGTTCGGTGTAGCTGGGGTTGTGAAGTCGGTTGAGCTGCAATGGAAGCCGGTGAACACGTCGAGAGGAATAAGGATTCTAGCATTGCCTGCGATGATTAGCAACAAATCTGATGAAGACATTGAGATATACTTCTCGCAGGTTAGCACAAGCCAGAACGGATGTACAACACTGGTCGCAAGACACAGTCAATTTCGGTCCTACTCGAGCTTCCGCCATGCGATCAATTGCGACGTGACGCTTCCCTCACATCGCGATCGTGACATCTTTACTATCCTTTCCAAATCTCGCAGGTCTTCAAAGTCGGGAGATATAGTTAGGGCGGCCGTCGTAGACTCATGGTTCTGAATGAGGTTTTGATATCTTTCTGCGGAGGTTGTCGGTCCGAACCAAAGAGGGTTGGTTCATCCGCCGGTGCCAAATTATAAACCTCTTTTGTCGACATTTGCGCATGTCGTGCGATCTCGTCAAGTGATTAGTCTAAGATTCCTCCCAATTGTTCTGGCTGTAGTGGTATATGCTGCAATGGCATCCGCATTGATGCCCACGATGTTGAGGATCGGAGTTTCGGCGTCGGAGAAGCTTTGACGGGGCTCAATTGAGAGGCTTGCAGAAGGAAGTTTCTCCTCTCCCAACGCTGCCGCCTATCTAGAGGAAGTAGGCGATGTCTGGCCCTCTATCTAGAACGGTCAAGTGCTTGAACGTTGCATGAGTTATATTTCAGAGTTCCAAAGGTGGCTTTCTACAGTACCGCGTTCCAGCCCCACCTTATTGTTTTCAAGGTACAGCCAGTCATGCGGCAAGGGACCCTGCAAAACTGTTTTATATACAAAATTCGTGATTCGAGAAGGATTTTTATTATTTTTAGTCAAACAAGAGTTGCTCACGGTCTTGTCCAACGGGAACTTAGCTGTTGCCGAATCAACAACGGTCCAAAGTAGATTATCGTAGCTTATGAGGTCAAATCGAGCATCCACGATTTTGATCCACCTTCTCTAAGTTTCTGGACGAAAATGTACGAAAAAAGGCGATGCAAGTTATGACTTCATTTTCTTGATAGGATACATCTTGTGTCTTTTGAAACATCTCATTTCTTAATGGTCGTGCGGCCACCTCTCCCAAGCAACCAACGGGGTTAGCGATATTGTTTCCGTCGCTGTCCTTCGCGAGTTGTGCTAGCAGCTCCAGACATCAAATGCGTGCCGTTCTCAGAAGTCAAACGAACCGTTTTCCTTCACTTGCCCGAAACACTTAAGAGGTATAAACAGACCTGTCTCCGCCAGTCAATGCTTGTCAGGCCACCGAGCAAGTACACTGTGGCATCTGTGCAGCAGCTCGAGCCAATTGCAAGCTTTCGTAGCTGTATTTCGTTTGGACTAGAGCAGCCACAGTCGAGATGATACTAAAAAAGAATGTCAAGGCTAACACTATAACCGCAAAGATGAAATGTATAGAACTGTAATGGGTTGCGTCGATCTCGCATCAACTGCCTCCAACCCGGGACTGTTTACCATTGTCACTGGGCTTCACAGGCTTTTCCATTCAACCATGAGGTGACTAGAAAAATCGTCGAGGAACATCGCTAGAAGACGCAATGCTAAACCTAAAGAGGGAGGAGGAAGGAATTTCCTTGGCCAATGAGGGACCAACGTTATGTTTGTGATCCGGTAATGATCTCTCATGGGAATCTTGACCAGCACTGACTACAGGTGAATTACCCTATTGCTCACTATGACGCAAGGTTACCCAGCTTCGGACCTCTTTTGTAAATTTCAACTTCCACGCTTACTTCTTGCTATGATGTAATTCATTTACTTCACTCCTCTTCTCGGAAACCCTTTCTATACCCATCACAAACCTCAAATCTCGCCTTAACATGTGGAAACCCTATTCCCAGAAAATAGTCAACACCAGTAAAAAAATGGCAAGTTCCATGCGCGGCGATGTGGTGCTCTCGGACTCAGAGTACGAATCTGCCGTGAGTCTTCTCAGTCTCTCCAAGTTGAAACCCGATTGACGTCGAAGTCTGACTGTCTTGCAAAGCTCTCACGTCCATCTACCCCCCTGGAGTTGGAGCTCGACGCCCGAGGCAACGTAAGGCTACCAACCACCAGCGGCGAGATGAATAAAAACAGACTGAGAAGAGACACCGGATTGCCTTATTTTCAATTTCCACAAAGAAGTCTGGATCAAGAGGTCGAGGTACGATATTTCACCTCAGGATCTGGCAGACAAGGAATGTTAACATTCTTCAGAAAATTGATGATGATGTCAGTCAGCTCTTGCATCTTGGAGAAGCCGTCAGAGATAAAGTTGAGGTTACTTATTTTCCCTTGCTCCCAGTCAGAGATCAAGCTGATATTGTCGGCTCTAGGTGCTGAAAAGAGACGCTCATCCTAAGCAACATTCCCCAGTCACGAAATCGGAAACGTCTACCTCCCTTCCAAACCAGTCAGATAGTCGATCCCCCCCCAGAATAGACCACGCAAGTAAGCCCACCATCACGCTATCCATTCCACCAGTATCCATTCCACCAGCCTCTTCTCCCGAGCAAGACATTCATAAAGAACCTCCCCAAGACTCCCAAGAAATTCAAACCCCGAGCCTCCAGGCCCTCCAACAATCTCTCAATACAGTCCGCATCCACCTCACCGCTCTTGAATCCGCTATAAACGCCAACATAACAACCCAGCTCTACGCCCTAGGCACCTCAAACGTCTCGGTCCTAGATACCGGCTCCTTGCCCAGTTTCAAGGTCGAGAAGAAGAATCGAGAGAGTGCGGGAGCGGTGTTGAATACGGTGAAGGTTGCTTGTGCGATTGAAAGGGGACTGGAGGCATTGGCTGCTGCGATGGAAATGGGGGGTGATGGAACAGAGGAAGAGGAGACAGGACAGAAAGGAGAACAAAATTTGATGGATGCGTGTCTGAGGAGGCCGGAGGACGTGTCTATGGAGATGCAGAAGGCTTCTGTAGGGATGAGGAAAGTGCTGAAGTCGAATTGTGGTAAGGATTAGGTTGGGTATTTGGCGAAGTGGAATTGACAGGCCTTTGATGGATTTTAAACCTTTGTTGGTTCCCAGTCTCGACTGGCTGATTTGGGGACAAGTGGGCGTCCTGAATCTGAAGGTCGGGTCTGTGGGAGTCTGGAAACATTATTGCGATTGGACTTCTGGTTTGCCTGTCTCTACTTGCGCATAATTTCGACTCCGTCAATAGATTCGAGTTATCAAAAAATTGTGAATTGGTGCAACTCTTGATACACGTATTATATTTATCCTGGATTTCCGAAATTAGAATTCACACAAATCAAGATTCAAATGGATAGTTCAGAAAGCACGTTATTTAAGAGCGGCAATTGCAATTTATTAATGAATCAAGAATTATCAGTGTGTCAAATGATTAGATTAGAGTAGACTAATGGCAATTATTCTAACCTAATCAAACATTTTGGGTGCTAGTCATATTCTATTCCACTATTCATTGATTAGAATAGAATATAATTAATTAATATATCACGTGAGTATATACAATGCCTTTTCCTTCTTGGGTTTTATTTTCAAATAGCTAAAAGCAAGATTAATTCAAAGGCAGTGGTGCTAACTTAATCGATATTATTATAATATAATAAAGTCGACTATACACACTCGAATAATCAAGCTATAAATCACGTGAATAAAACAGATGTGATTTCTTTGCACGTGATAAAAAGTAACTTCATATATTATTTAAAATATATTTAAACATATAATAAAATAAAGCATAAATCAAGATAAATATTAAGTCTTTTGATTTTTTATTAATATATTTATATAAACACGAATAAAAAT
>Ga0302325_10014758_pt1 | contig 16618 bp, 8 predicted proteins | sample Palsa_T0_2_FD_201948 | JGI IMG/M metagenome (GOLD analysis project Ga0302325, IMG submission 201948) | Peat permafrost microbial communities from Stordalen Mire near Abisko, Sweden - Palsa_T0_2 | ecosystem: Environmental > Terrestrial > Soil > Palsa > Peat permafrost | place: Sweden: Abisko... | reverse complement strand
CATCAAGTCAACCAGCCGAACAAAAGCGACTCAATAGCGACTCGGGGAGATGTTCCCTCCACCTCGGATAATCATGTCCTTATATCGCCCCACGATACTCCCTTTTCCATCCTCATCCATGACTCCCTGATCACCCGTCCTAATCCAAAAGCCTTCAGCATCAGTATAGAAAGTATCCGTACTCCTCACTGGTAGCACCAGGCCAAATACTCCTTGATAATTGGGAACCGGCTACAATCACTTCCCCGGGCTGTCCCCTCTCAAGCCCCTGCCATTACTATCAGGTGTGCAAATCTTGACCTTCGACACATGAGCCTCTCTAGCATATGTGTCACCAACTCCCCCCCAATGATGTATGATACACAGTCCCACCTCCGTCATTCCTTAAGCCTCGCTCTCCTTCAGCGCCCCGAAGTCCTTAAAACAACTCTTATCCGCACTCTTCAGACTCAGGTGCGCAATCATTCATGAATAATTACCGGCATGGTAGAAATATTAGAGCAGCGTTCAAGCCGGTTCGATTTGATGCTTGATACTGCATCGAATGCTGCAGCCAGATGCACGAGTTCGAGGCCTGCGGTGTGGAATTTCATGTTGCAGTTTGCACCCATGAGGTGCGAGACTGCTTAATGGCACAACGCTGATCAATTTTTATCTTGATCCAACCCTACTTGCGGAATGGTGCTCTGTATCAAGTTTAATCAGTTTACGAGGGCTTTAAGATATTTTTCTACGAATGTGTTTTTCATTGCTTGAAATGCTGCTTGACTAGGAAACCCTATGATATCACACCTACACTATCACATGAGGTTTGACACAAACTGTAAGTTCAAGGGGGGAAGCAATCATGAGATAGAACAATCCAATTCCAAGAGTCGGGCTGGAACCGATCTTCTCCTAGACCACCACTCGAAGTCAAGCCCTTCGGATACCTCATACCAGAATGCCGATAAACACTTGTTGCAGAGACAAATATGTTAAGTAATGAATTACTCTACAGCGCCTCGAAAAGCCCGCCGCTTCTCTTCGCTCAGAAAGTACCTTTAATTGCATCACGAGACATCCAATGGCGCAAAACGACGTCAAGACGCCTGTAACGCTTGACATCTGCTGACCTTGGCGATAATAAGTCCAATTCGTTCTTGGGTTTCCATTGACACTTGAATAAGCGATGTAGACCTCTACGCTCGTTATTTGCCATCATCTCATTTTTATATTTTGCCGCGCGAGAGCTGATGCATTGTTATCCTCGAATTCGTCCCATATTACAGGTGTGACCGTGAGCACCTGCACGGAAGGAAGGTTCAATAGTGGATTCCGATCACTCCTCGCTATTTCGTCTGCAAAGTAATAGTGACGGTGATATATTTGTGCTAGGTTCTGGATTTACTGAAGGACTGCAAGCTCGAAGTTGTAGTGGTGGATCTTAATGCGTTTATTATCACCTTCACTGTCGCGGAGGATGAATCGATCAACGGGGAAGTTGATGTATACAGTATTGCTCCACCGTCTCGTCTTGCCGGTGCGGCTGTCAATGAAATAAATGCCTTTTGATGAACAGGAAATAAAGTATCATTCATCTTCTTATCGTGATTCGTGGCATACTTGAAAAATTCCAGGGTCATGCATTTGTCTTTCAAGTTTGATCCTATACACACGCTGCTCGTGATACAGGTTGATATCCCTCGAGATCATGGAAGCGGATCCCCATATCTTGTTTCGAATCTCGGGTGGTAGCGTTCAAAATAAAGTGAAAGTATCGAGAGGTGGAGAAAGGATTTGGATGGGAGAGAGCTGTTTAAGGAGGTCTCTCAGTCGCGACATTTTGTTGAGTAGTGGAAGAAGCTGATGTGATCGAATGGAAACTGTTGGAAATTTTTGTCAAAAGCTGTGTCATTTTTCAGTTGATTGGAAAAGTTGCGAATGATGTTCGTGTTGGGTTATCGACTTGTGGATGTAGGTGCTGCAGACGGGGAATAAATATTTAAGCGAGATAGGGGTTCAGGGGTCAAAATCTTGGCGGGTGAACTTGGCGATGTACGGCAATCACGAGATATCGGTTTTTGATAGGTGGGATTTCCTGTAGGTGCAAAGTTTGCCACCAGTACGATGACCTGAGTTTACTTCACCCTTATTTTGGAAATAAAGCTGCCTTTTCTGTTGTAATCTTTAGGCAGGTAGTATTCATGAGCCAAAACCAACCTATTCAGCAGAATAACACAGCAAAAATACACAACGAAGTATATTACTAGGTTCACAGAGAAAATTGGATAAGTATACAAAAACGAATGCGGAGGGTTTGAACATCCTACTCCCTATATTTTGCTGCCGATCTAGATCTTTTTCACCGCCAGCCTCACAATAACAAATCCTTCCCAACCATGAAGTTTTAGTATACAACCCTGAAGATGGCAAAGCCAGTTGAGCAAAACCTGCAACACGTAAGCTCCACCCTTCGAGGGGGCACCCCCTCCTCCCCTCCATTTTGCAGCGGAGCTACGCTTCCACGCTTGGATACTCTTCACATTATTCCCCACAAATCTAAATCTGGTGACTAGCGAAAGGCATCCTCTCTGATCAGAATGCTTGGGGAACATGTTCTCAATCTGGGTGAAGGAGTAGGAGGTCTCCTCCGGTGTCTGATCTGACGGGACGCAGCTCCCCACGGGAGTCAATGCGAGTACGGTAGCAGTGTCTCATTTTAAAAACTCTTCAAGATCTGCAACAATTATTCTTCGAGACATGACAAAAGCTTGACCAATTCGGGCAAGTCATATCCAAGATCGAGTTCCCATTCCCAACACACAACGTTAGAATCTCGCTCCCTTACCTCCCTCTCCCGTCACCGCCACTCAGGAAAATACCACTCATCGTCTCCCTTCTTTACGATCTCTCGCAATTAGATCCCGCAATTAGATCTAGCCGGCAACTTTGAGCGCTTTTAAAATTTTTACGTCGCGAATTTCCTTGACGTCTTCCCCCTGATAAACGTTCAAAGAAGAAATATACCGCCGAAGGAAATGGAGCTGAACATACAACCTCAGCGTCACTGGACGGGCCGAAAGGCCATTCTTCGGTCCAAAATTTCCGCCGAATAGTTGAATTGAAGCCAGCCGTATGTTTGAAATGTCCCGTGTCTCTCCCCTTATTTAGAAAATGGGTGGTGTGGTTGTGGTGCGATCCAGTAATCAGCACTATCCCCCCCCCAGTCCAAAGCATATCCCCGAATTAAGGAGTCAGGTGCTGTTGAGAGTCTTCATTGGTTAAAGACCCTTGATACGGCTTGTGCAGGCGTGGTGTTATAAATACCGTGACCTTGCTTCGGATCGGGGATAGTATTGAGGGAGTTGTGGAAGTTGACTTTGATGCAGTTGTGCTATTTTTGGCCTCTACTTGTAAGAATGCATTGTATTATAAATCTCAGAGACAAGAATTCAGCATGAGAAGAACTTTCTAGAGTCTTCAAAAACTCGTGTACATCTCGTCGGGGTATGAAGATCTAGAGAAAACGCTGTGTGTTACTTGAGGCTTTCTACAGTAGGAATATGAAATCTGACGAGCGGTGAAGACATCTCCACAATGACGATTTCAACCGCTCTTGGTCGAAGACATGTGGAAAACCTATGATTCTGCAAGGAATATTTCTGGTGGGGAGAAGGAAAGTCAGGTGGCTTCTGCATGGCATATCAATTGCGTGATCCTGTGCAGATACAGGACCCCCTTTACGCAGGAAGGGTCCATTCGGCATGGGGAACCGGGTTATTTGTCCCCGGTGGGGGTGTGGTGGGAATCGGAGCTCGGCTTTCCGGGGAGTCGTGGACCGACTTGAATGTTGTCATTCGTTAATTTCAAGATCGGTATTTGCTTTTGTTGCTCGAAACGTCTTTCTGCATCTAGGCTGCAATATACCTCCACCTTTAAAATACCCGACGTTAAAGCCAAGTCTATTTCCCGCTACATGTTTCGCCAATAGAAAGAGCATCTGTACGGAATTCTAAGAGCAACTCGGTTTGGAGCACGGAAGTGGAGTCCAAGATCTAGATTCTTCAGATTCACTCCGCGCTCTAAAGCGTGGGGTAGCCTAACTCTCCGAGGTCGTTCTCAACCTTTACCGCCTAAATTCACGTCGTCCGCAGTGGGGACGAAATTGTCTTCTTCATCCAGTCATGATTTCCTTCGTCCAATATTGCCTTTGGCTTCTTGTCCTCTTCCTTTGAGGCGAAAATCGCTCAAGCTAGCAATGTCAGACTTTCCAAAGGCTTGCCTCCAAGTGGCAAAATTCGGAATTCTGATAGATTTAATGAAAAGTCTTCCTTGCGTGGTTTCACTTCTCCCCTCATTCGGAACAACTGTCTTACTCTCCCGTGCGGCAGTGGGGAAAAGCACAGATTGCCGCAACAGCCGCAGTTCACATGCTAGTGGCTTTGGATGGAATGTTAATCTGTTGGTGTGTCTGGAGAATCGCCGATGTTGAGGGTAGTGCTTCGATGGCTTCCTTGCCTGTCAAAGCACTGTTGCAAATTCAGAACAACGTTGGCCGGTATTTTTAGAAGCGGGCGATGTGAAAGGTCGACGTTGTATGCTTTATTACACCGCTGATGAATGGAAGAAGAAAGTTAGCCGCCATTGCCACACTGAATTTTTTGATTCGGTCTCGACTGCTCTCTTGCCTCGTTAAGCGCTGGAAAGCGTCTAGCGTCAGCCGCAGATGCAGAACTTGGTGCCTTCCTGCCACCCTTGAAGAAATGATGTCTTTTGATTGCTTCAAAGGCAGGTGAGTCAGCTGATACGATTTTCGTGCGGGAGCAGCACTTTTTAACCGTGCTCTCGGTTCCCGACAATCTAGTTACCAATAGGACCGCACAGTTGCAGAATTCCACAGGCTGGGTTGCCTGAAGAAACGTGTATACTCCGTGATGTGGGTGCATAAGAGGGCGCCTTGGGAGCGCCGTGAGAGCGCCTTGAGGGACCCCTAAAAAGGCGGATGCTGTGGCACCACAAACTTTCAAGAGAAAATCTTGGTGAAGGAACTGCTAGCTTCATTGGAACCTGCATTTACCAGAAGCGGTGAGAAGAATCAAAACCAGTATCGTAAGATGATAATCCCATATTGGTGTGGGAGTTGCAACTTCAGCTTGTAAGGTTCTGTGCCTCGAATCCCAGCTTTCAAATTCACGACTTCCCCGCTTGTTAATTGGCTTTCTGGTCATAAGGGAGAGTGCAAAAAGCACCGCCCGCCTCCTCATCATCTCCCGTGTTGTCTCGGGAGGCTTGAGGGAAGAAATCCAATCAACGATGTCGGCTCTTGTGATATTTAAACATCGAAGATCAATATCTGACCCAAGGCTCTGGAACGCTTAATCGAATGAGACTCGAACCATCCCAGCTATTTAGCCAGTTAACTCGATTCCGCCACACGTCGGAGAGAACCCATATCGGGGCGTTGACATTCCTGCACCGTAAGGGATCGCCTGGGCGAGGCCCTCGATGTTCTGTATCAGAAAGCCGACAACTGGATTCCCCATTTTTTGGGCACTGGTGGGCAACTTATATGTTGGAGAAAGTCTGCTGCAGCCACTGCACGGGTTCGATCTTGAATCCGTATTCCTGACAAGAACAACGCACTCCTTGGCACCGCTTCGCCAACAGTTTCTTCCACAAGCTGATTGCTCTAACTCGCCCACGTACTGTTATCTCAATATCAACGTCGTTCTCGTGTTGGAATTCTTATCTCCATCAGCTGAATCAACATTCCCTCATCGCGCTTCCATTAAAATTCTCATATTTCAACAATTGGATCAACTTTGTTGAGGTTTTTCTCATGGGCTTGATTATCTTGAACTCCCAAAACGAAGATATAACATCGCTTCACAACCGTGTCTCCTCACTTCAATCAAGTTATTGCCACGCATCGGAAGCAATCCTCCAATGAATCTACACATCATGCCGGCCGTAAATAGGCAAAGTCCTCAGGTTTCTCAGAACCCCATGGATCTTTGTACGATGTTAAACACTCCGGATGAAGTATCGAAAACACCTACTCATAACATCATCAAGAGCTCAGTAGAGCCCGATTCCCGTTCAACCGATTCTCCTATCTGCGACTGTACGGAAAATAATTTCCAATTTCCACCCCTCCAGTCTGCGCCGATGGAACACGACCAGCCAAGACCGACATATCAACTGCCTCCTCTCAACCTTGAGCAGCTGCATCTTTTCGAATCAAGAAAGGCATATCAACTTCCTACAAACAACACCTCTTCACCACAAGATGCAAACTTCTCTCCTCAAGATCAGACACCTTTCTCTACATTCTACCCTTCGTACCCAACTCCTCCACCCTCGTTGAGCTCTAGCCCTCGCCATTCTCTCCCAGATCACCCTCAATTCCCCTCTGAATCAGTGTCAAGCGACCGACAACATAAACATCACTTCTCAACCACAAAATCAAGAGCCTCCCTCTCGCACCGTCGTCGCACCCAACAAAAGCAACAAACCTCCTGGAACATCCCTCTCCACCACATCGGCACTTCGCAATCCCCACCCTACAACTACACCCGCCCTCATCTCACACCCTCAGACCAACAAACCCACTACGACACCCTCGCTTCCCAGCACTCCCTCCACCCAAAGCCCAAGCTCCCTCATTCCAACAAGCCATACACGCGCGAGCAAGTAATGTGGATCCGGTACCACCGCGAAGACCTCAACCTCCCCTGGCCCGTCGTACTCAAACTCTTTACTCGCCGATTCCCTGAATACGCGCGCCTCTCAGTCCCATGCCTTTCCTCGCGCTACTACCGTGACAACAAAGTCCCGATGCTAGATCCCGAGACCGAGGAAGTAGTGCTCGATGAGAATGGCAAAGTCGTGATGGTGCCGTGTAAAGTTCGCGGCAGGAATAGCAAGGAGGGGAAGGAGGTCCCGTATCTTTTTATAGATAGACATCCCGAGTGTGCCATGATGTTTGAGTGGGTTAGTCGGGAGGATAGGGAGAGGGCGGAGAGGATTTTGAGGGGCTTGGAAGAGGAGGGGGAGATGAGTGGTGAGTTTTGTCCCCTTACCTAACACCCCATTCAGTCTTAATCCAATGCGTTGCGTGAATCGTGCTGACGATTCGGTAGAATGGAAACGCCACCAACAAATTCTGCGCAAACTCGATTCTCAGAGCCAAGAGCTGATGCTCAGGTTTGTGCAAAAGGGAGGACCACCATACATCATATGATTGATTTCGGAATTGTAAATTGCGTTCATAGTTAACGTCATGGTTGGTTCTTTGGTTCAACAGGTGGGAGTCTGCAGCGCGGTGTTAATGGTGTTGAGTGATACCCATCTTGTATATGTTGTCGTTTGGTTTTTAAAATTGGCGTGGAAATTTTTTATGGGTCGTCTTTCTGAACTTGGGTCTATTTTGTATGTTGGGATGATGAATTGGGATTTGTATCAGAGAATTTATGAATGATATATACTTAAGTCTGTACTTATTTGATCTGTCTCTCTTGCTACCATCTGATGATTACAGTGAGATCGATGTGCCAAATAGGGATGTGCAGTTTGTTTTCAAATTCTCGAGGAGCCTAGGCAATTCGGGGGTTTTCTTTTATTTTTATAAACAAAAAAAATTATGGAAAAGGGGGATAAATCACGTGATGCCGTCTAGCGGCGATCTTGTGGATTGGCGAAATAGTTATGCTGCGGAGTCAAAACAAGAGATTCATGGGGCGTTTTTGTCTATACAACATTTCATTGATCTAAGGACAATATGTCCATTATTTGTACCACACAACCATCTACTCGTCCACATCCTCATCCAGGATCCCCTTCTCAGGTTTTTTCATCCACGGCCTCGTCGGCTTTATCGCCCAAGGGTATCGTGTGCTCTCATCCTCATCACCGCTGAAGTTTGCGCCAGCTTCATCGTCATCTTCGTCAAACTCTTCGAGATCAGAGGCGTTACCGGTACGGTAGTGGTATGCGTTCCGGTCGTACTCGTCGTCTGAGGCAACTTCTTCGTCAGGATAGTCAGCTGTGTAGTGGTTCTCAGCTATGATAAACATTAGCAAGTTCAATCTCGAACCAAAATGCATAAAGAAAGGTATACCGTTTTCATCTTCCTCCTCGTCTTCCTCCTCTTCGTCACTGTCCTCTTCTTCTCGGTAGAACTCATCGATGTCTGGTTGTGAGTCGAGAACGAGGAGACCGAAATTCTTTTGGTGCTCTTCTACTTCTAAAGCTTCGGCTGGGATGCGAACGTAGGTGTCGATTATGTATTCGCCGTCAACGTCTTCGTCCTCAATGAATGGCTCATCTATCTCCATTGCCGTGTCCCCCACAGGCTTCTCCTCCGGGTGCCGTTCCGCATAGCGCATTGCTGGCTTCTTGGGCTTAAATCTGGATGTAGTTTGTTTGCTGGCTGGGGACGAAATAGGCTTAGGTTCGGGTTTGGGAGGTTCCTGTGCTGCAAGCGTTCTGCTAATTTCTTCTAATGTATATGCTTGCATCTCCGCTGCAAGTCGCTCAGAACTAACATCCCATGGAATAACCGCACCAGACGGTAAACGGACATTGCGCAATGGCGCAATATTTGGCCTCGGAGGTGCAGTGGCCTTGACAGGTGGTGTGGAGGATCTCGATGCTAACCCTGGCTTCTTCCTAGGTCTGTCTTCGGGCTGGGGAGTTGAGAATCCTGGGCCAGTTCTATCTTGATAAGTTTGCTCAGCTTCCCCGGGCCGTGGTGTCTGCCCCTCTGAGCTTCGTGGGCGAGCTCGTCTTTCAACAAATACAGCTGGCTCAAGACCTTTGCGCTTCCGACCAGCATCGTTTGGTGAAGGACCTAACAACGTCGTGCTTCTTGACATATGAAATCGCCGAGGGGTATGAGTCGGATCGGTAGGAGATTTTGGAGGTGGGGTAGCCGATGGTGTTGCAGGTGATCCAACATCCTGACCGGGAGAGTTTGAATTCGCTTGATTCTCTTGACTGGACGATTGTGCAGATGCGTCGAGTGCCTGTGAGCTGGCAGATCGATGCAATTGTTTGATTCGACGGACGGTTTGAGGGACGACGGGGCTGGAGGCAGAGCCACCGGGATTGTCGGTTGGTTGGCGGGAAAAGATGTAGTTTGAGGGTGTTGTCAATTTCTGCCTCTTCCCACTAGATTCACCATGATGAATCTCTGCAGATCTGCAATCAGCATCGGTGTATGGAGTTGGACGTGGAGGAACCCACGGAGATAATCCACAGGCTCGTCGGTAGCCTTCCGTTTAATATGTACGGTAACGGGAGGTAGAGACATAGTGTAATGCAGGCTGCCGATGGAGATGCAGTATGTACAGAACTTTGAAATCAACAAACCACCTGTAAAGAGCCTCAATATAAGTATGATGCGCTGTGCATCCAAAGAATGGCGCGTTGCCAGAAGGTGTCTCGGTTTGTGTTGATGTTGACCTGGGATAAATTGACGGGAAAGTTTTGAAGCCTCATCGGTCAGGTCTAGATCGATTAGCGAGGCTGATAAGCAGAACAGTACGAATCGTAGACGAAGCGCAGCCCAACGCAACCTGAAGATAGGTTTCCATTCACTCCAACCAATTTAGAACTGAAAGTATTTCTGGAATCACAACTATTCGCTTCACTTCTATTTCTGTTTATCTTCCAAGAAGTGAAGCATCTCAATGAAGCCCAGGCCCGCTGCTGATCTTAGCTGTGGCGTGAGCTCTCGGTGGCTTGGGCTTGGGCTTGGGCTTAAAACGGCCTTTGTGGCGGCAGCTAATTCAGGGGTTTGATAGGCCTAGAAAACATTGGCATGTGCCTTTTCCAAGGATATCTGCTTCACTGCAGCGATTGTGAAGTTTTCAAGGAGGGGACAGGCCAGATGCGAAGATGATTGGAAGGGCTTGCATATCCTTGGATTTTTGCCGGTTGTCTGACGGCTACTTCGTACAGTACTGTACTCTTCCTTCAACATCACAACCTCCTCCTCTTGTTCTGTTGATGCCTTGCATTGCCGAATGGCTACCCAGTGACTCAGTTTGAGCTGGTCCCTTATCGTGCGTTGTTGTTCAGCGTGCCCTTGACCTTGTTGACCCGCCACAGCCTTGTCGGCCCTGCTCGAGAGAACTCCCAACGAAGCGTGAGCCAGCAAAGCAATTGCGTCAATAGAAACATCCTTCGCTCGTCGTCCCCAATGAACTTGTCGGCTTACAGTCAGTGTATACGGTAATTGATAGTGACGAGACACCCTCTGCACTGTTCTGCTACGATTAATGGTGAGTTGGATTGTCATACGGATTCTTATCACCAGCACAATCAATCGTACGACCCGGAATCCGGAATCCCACCCCTTCGCGCACAATTCTGTCTTTCTTCTGTCGTCCGTTGTGTAGCTTCACCTGGGACAATAATACAAGCCAGATTGCAATTCAATGACTAATTTCGTGTTCAGGACTGCTCTTTCCTTCAGTATCAGCAACAAGGCTGAACCAGCAGACTTTCTCACCACTACAAACCTCAACACCCTTCTATACACAACCAAACACGACCAAACTCTGCGACACATCTATCTACCATTGCAATTATGGCGCCCAAAACAGTCTTCGTGATTGTCAAGTACTCGAAGCCAGGAATCCAGCCCCCAATCTACCTCGCCGGCTCCTTCTCCAACCCGGCATGGCAGCCACAAGAGATGCTATACACAACTAACGAAGCCAACGAGCACGACTTTTATAAGGAAGTACAGGTCGAAGAAGGGCATGAATATCAGTATAAGTTTCGTGTTGGCGAGGGAGACTGGTGGTTGCTGAATGAGGACTCGGCTACAGGTATGTCCCGATCTATCTCGCGAATCTGGAGTGAATGTCTTCAATGACGTCGGTTTGTTTTGTTTCGCTTCTGACGAACTTTTCTCCAGTCACCGATGACGCTGGAAATCGAAACAATCTCCTCTTTGTCCCCGTGACCGAAGAGCCATCGGCAGAACCAAAGGCAGACGAACATCCAACGATCTCAGCAACGGACGGAACAACCTCGCATTCTGTTGCAAAGATGGAGAACATAAAACCAGAAGCAATTGGAGGCGAAAAGCGCCTGGAAGAAGCACCCACTGGCAAGGAAGTCGAAATGTCAGAAAAGGAATCAGAGCTCCCCGCAGCAGAGGAACATACCACTATCACCCCGGCACACACGAACACTCCCGCTGAGTTCGTGACTATCGAAAAGGAAAAGGAGGCAGATGAACTTTCTAGCGTTCCGGATACCTTCGACGCTCTCAAGGGAGCTCAACATCTGGATGGACGTGCAGAATACCCTTCAATTGAGGACGTCCATGCAAGCTCAGCACACGAGATCGACAATAGTACAAAGGCACAACTTGTTGTAGACTCAGTTGCTGAATTGCATGCCTCGAATGCAACGCACACTCAAGAGGAAGAAAAACAATCTAACAAAGTTTCTCAGACACCACAGTTTTCTGAACCGGTCGAACCAACTTCTACACCAGCCGTCCAAGTTGAGCCCGAATCATCAAAAGCTTCAGGGACAATTAAATCACCAACTCTAATTGTGGAGAAGGTAGACGACGAACTTCGACATGGAGACGATTTCGGGTCAGCTGCAACCGTTGGACAAAAGGATGCACATCTTCTTCGATCCCAAGACGCCGAGCCAGACCATGTTGTCATGAGAGCGGAGACGAGTACGCCAGAACTTGCGAATACCGCCGCTGAGGTTTTCGAGTCTGCTGCATTGTTAGATAGAGACCCGCCGACACCACCGATCTCCGACGAAGAGGCTGGACGTATTGGCTACAGGAGAATGTCGGGCACCCCAATTCCCGAGGTTGCGAGGACCGCTGCAGAAGTCATGGATGTTGCCGCCACCCTCGATGAAGGAACTGTAAGTCCTCGGATTCTGCTTAAAATTAGGACATTACTAACTGTCTCAGCCGCACATCGAAATCGTACCAGCTGTCTCGGAACTCAGTGAGCATGATGAGGATGACCCAGTAGATTCCGGCACGAGCACACCAGCGTCTCAACGTGCCCCGAAATTTTCGTATGAGTGCCTCAGACCTGAAGATACAGATCCTCCAGTGCAATGTAATACGCAGCCCATTGATCCGCTTGAGCCTATTCCTACAAGATATCAGGACATCGACTGGAATGATCCTTCTATTGAGATGTTTCCTACAGATCGTGCTGCTATACTTGATCGGCTTAGGAGGCTTTCGGAGCGCATGCCTGAGGACGTGGCTGAGGTAGATGTCGTTCCACCATCGCCGGTTGTTGGACCAGATTATCATCCTGAACAACAACTACCAGCACTGTCACCATATTTTATTGCGCACGAAGTTTCTCCTTCTCTTGATTCGATCGCGGAAGAAAATGACGAGCTACTTGTCTCAATGCCAGAAGTCTCGAAGCTTACTTCCGTCAACCGCGAAAAAGAGACCCCAGCCTGGAGCAAAGAGTTGAATGACAGTACAGCAGCGCTCAACGGAGCAGAGAAGCCAGAATTGGAAGTTATGGAGAAAGGTATTGACACCAAATCCGCCGGATTGGAGGAGAATGAAGAGCCAACTTCTCAGACATCGGATCCAAGCACTGAGGTCGAGAAGCCAACAATCAAGGATATCAAACCATCAGAAGAAACCCGAAGCACGGAAAATGAAAGCAGCAGACCCGAACTCTCAACTACGAGCGAGAGCCAGAATGAAAAAGCAATTACAGAACAACCAAAAGAGTCACCAAGCGTTGAATTACCAGAAGGTAGTGGTGATGCAGAGCTGACATCGAACAAAGGGCAGACCGAGAAAACCACCGGAACAACAGAGGATGAATCGAGCGTCAAGGTCCAAGAAGTCGCCCCGGAGACCCCTCCGTCAGTTGAGCAGACCTTGAACGAGACGCCTCGTGTCCCGTCACCAATAACCCCTTTCGTGTTCGGTAATGGACAACTCGGTCCTGATGATGAAGAAATTCAAGAGATCACCACTGGCAGCGAAACCCCAAATATCACCGTCCAACCAGCAACTCCAGGGACATCGACTACGAAGACAGAGTTCACTCTCAAGCCACTCGATGAGGCAAAAAGCACTGCCATCGAGGAAGAGAATGGTCGAACCCAAGTCAAGTCCCGCAAGCAACCGAGATCTCAATCACCTGAACGACCAGTGACGCCAACTTCCCTGCGTTCTGCCCACAATGATGCCAAGTCTAGAAATTTCCTGAAGGCATTTTGGCGTGTTCTCTTCGTTGACTGGATCGGAGGACTAATTCGTGCACTCTGCGGCGGCGGCAGAGGTGGTTACACGTAAGCCTTTTGCGGCTTTTGACGCATTCCTTCCCTGTTTTCACCAATATTTCATTTCCCATTTTTGTTACGAGTAGAAGATACCCCCTGAACACCGAAAATGCTGATAGCTGCCATACAGGCTTCTGGCTGTGGGTGCAATTGTGCTGGTTGCTTTTGCGCCTGCTTTGTATTCTTCTTTCAATGACTCTGCCCTATGGGTATAGGAGTTTTGCACGTACAATACCCGATAGATAGTTGAGCTTGCGTTGGTCTTTGCTGAGTGATAATTCTGGCTGGAGTGGTGGAGTCGGGGGGTGTTGGAGCAGTCAATGTATTATAGGAACATGGACGTTAGGTCGTCGAAAATCAACAAGCTTATGCATCATGACTTCAGTCCTTGGCGATGAGATTACCGGAAATAATGAGTAGGAAGATCAAAGGCGAGGCTCTTCTGCACAGCGGCCCCAGGAACTCCTTCTAGGGGTGTGTTTTTTGTGTACATGGTCGTTACTTTGGTGATTGGGATGGTGTCGCACTGGAGCAGGGCCCCCCTGGGGGCTTATGTCAGGTGATTCGGGGTAGGTGCGCCCTGCCCCTACGCGCATATATATATATATAGGGGCTCTCACCTACCGAGTTCAAGCTCAGATCAGAGCGTTCCTTCTTCATCATTCATTGCGACAGATGGTGGTTCGGGTCAAGCTTGGTTTGCTGTTGCTACGTCATGGCGGAATTGGTTTTTTCTCTCAGTACTTCCAGTTGTACTGTCTCTTTCGTCCTATTATAATTTCTTAGAACAAAGGGATCGCCGGCACTGGGGAGTTTAACGGGCAGGACTCTGGTCCTAACACCAGTACATCTGATTCGTGAGACAAATGAGTTTGTGGATGGTAAAAGTGGTGCTGGAGTTATGAGTGCTTCTAAGAATACACTAATAGTTACTTAACGTATAAGAAGCTTTAGCGGTGGGTGGTGAAGATATGAGCATGATAGGTTGATGATTAGTCTTCTGCATTAGAGTGATATTCCTTTCCGTCAAGCGTAGAATAGGATGTGATTTCCCCTTCTGCTATCAGCACCAGCCTTTGAAAAAGTATTCTCCCTCTCTTTGCGCTATATAGTCAAGAAATAGAAATAATTAAGTACGCTATTAGGATGTTTGGAAAAGGAGCGATATGATTTTATGTTGAGGTTTTCATGGCTTAGGTGCAGAAGCAGTAGGGGATTCTCGCTACGCAGGGATACCAGTCAGATAGGGGTAAACTCGTCCCCCGTGTGAGACCATTCAACCCTAGAAAAAAGGGGGGGGTCCTTGATCAATTCCCTAATTAAGCTCTAAAATTCACAATAAAATGCCAGCAATTACTTTACAATTCAATCTTGGAAAATGGAAAGAAGAGAAGATTCACCTGTCAGAAATAATTCGCTAGCATCACCGGGCTCGAGTCTGGTCTCGACCGGCGGTCCCCTTGTCGACGCCAACGCGGCCGCGTGGCTGCACAGCCTCGTCGACCTGAACCCTGAATCATAAACTTACACGATCATACTTCTAAGATGAGGTGAATCTGTCGCCCTTTATCTGCGGATTCTCTTAACCATTTATCTACACATGCACGACTCAATGTTTTTGCAAGTACAAGGTTCAATGAGCTGACGAACTCCCGCACTAACGAAGACGCGTACACGACAACCAATGCGAAAGGGGATGAGAAGACAAGATGCCCCCAACCTCGCGCTCAACCTACGAACCCCTCCACCGAACATCCTCCGACTTCGATTACGAACTCCAAGATAACAATTCCGAAGAGTTTAAGGACAAGCCACTCCCTCTGCGGCGGCGGAGAGGCATTGTGTTCGCGCTCCTCCGACTGACAAGACGATTTATCTCTCGGGCTTGCAGGCCGCTGTACATCGCTCTGTTCTTGGTTGTGTTTTTGATATGGCAGGTCACGTTCAACGCACCATACATCGACTCCCTCGCCCCATCCTTCGAAATCGATAAAAGGGAAACGGTATTCATTGCTGCGAATATCATCGATGCAGAGCTAATAAGCGGGGCATGGGGCGATACGTTGGCGCAATTGGTGCAGAGCATTGGGGTGGAGAGGGTTTTTGTGTCTATTTATGGCGGGCCGGAGAAGGCCCTGAAGGAGTTGGATGGGAGGTTGGAGAAATTGGGATTGGGTGTGGGAGGAAAGGGGGGAAGGAGGGTTGTGTCTGAGGATGAGGAACCGCTTGAGATTGGGGGATTGCCTAGGACGAGGCTACCGACGGGGGAGGAGAGGGTTAAGAGGATTGCGTTCTTGGCGGAGGTGAGGAATAAGGCTTTGGAGCCGCTTGATGAGGGGATAGGGAGGTGGGATAAGGTATTGTTTGTTAATGATGTTTTCTTTGATGTGCAAGGGGCGTTGAGACTGCTTTGGGGGAGTAAGGGTGATGGAAACGGGGAAACGAAAGCAGTATGTGCGGCAGATTTCGTGACCAGTTGGAAGTATTATGATACGTTTGCTACGAGGGATGCGGAGGGTTATAGTATCGGAATACCGATCTTTCCTTGGTTTGGGAATGTGGGAAGCCAAGTGAGTAGGCGGGATGTTATGGCGGGGAAGGATAGGGTGAGGGTGAAGAGTTGTTGGGGTGGGATGGTGGCTTTTCAGGGGAGATTTTTCCAACAGCCAGCTTCCTCTTCCTTAAGTCGAAGGGAAACGACGAATGGCGCGGGGCTTGGGAAACCGGAACTCCCATTAAGGTTCCGCTCAGAACCAGAGCCATTCTGGGATTCCAGCGAGTGCTGCTTGATTCACGCAGACATCATCGCCTCTTCCGCCACCTCTTCCTCTAAAAAGAAAGACGACTCCTTCCACACAGGCATCTACATGAACCCCTTCGTGCGCGTCTCCTACGACGGCTCAACACAAAAACACATCTGGCTCGCCAAGCGATTCGAAGCACTCTTCACCATCCCGCAAGGAATCATCAATAGACTCGCCCATATGCCACGTTTCAACTATCGGAGGGCTGAGGTCGAAGGCCAGATTGTAAGGGATAGGTTGTGGATTTCACTTAATTCGAATAAGACGGCGGATGAGCAGTTTATGCAGGGCGTTGAGGAGTTTGGTGGTGTTGTTGGAAGGGGTGTACATGTGGGGCTGGGAGAGAGGGACAGGGTGGGGATGGAGAAGAGAGCAACGATCGGAGGGGTGAAAGGAAAGGAGTATTGGGCTAATGAGGGGTACTATGTTGAGTTCAATCGCACAGCGAGGAGGGGGGGTTATTGTGGGGTAAGGCAGCTGCTTGTTATGAAGGAGGGGAACCTGGAGGAGGGAGA
>Ga0302325_10014755_pt1 | contig 16620 bp, 10 predicted proteins | sample Palsa_T0_2_FD_201948 | JGI IMG/M metagenome (GOLD analysis project Ga0302325, IMG submission 201948) | Peat permafrost microbial communities from Stordalen Mire near Abisko, Sweden - Palsa_T0_2 | ecosystem: Environmental > Terrestrial > Soil > Palsa > Peat permafrost | place: Sweden: Abisko... | reverse complement strand
CAACGGCGACACGAGGGGGTCATCGCCACCGTGGATCACCAGCGTCGGCAGGCGCAGCTCTGCCAGCTCCGCCGTGTGATCCGGGGCAGTCGCCACCGCGAAGGCGTGCCCGAGACGACCCGCCGGATGGAAGCAACGGTCGTAGGACACGGCCGCCCGGCGCCGGGCCGCGTCCTCGTCGAATGGGAACCCGGGAGATCCGATCAGGCGAGCCGACGCCACGGCCTGGTCGATGGCCTCCTCGCGGCTGGCCGGGGTCGCCGGGACCAGAGCGCCGGCGATCTCGGGCCGGGGCGGCGGCAGTGTAGGGTCGCCCGTCGTCGACATGACCGAACACAACGTCCGCACCCGTGCCGCGTAGCGCACGGCCATGCGCTGGGCGATGTAGCCGCCCATCGAGGCACCGACCACGTGGGCTGACTCGATCCCGAGCGCATCGAGCAGACCCATGCCGTCGTCGGCCATGTCGTCGAGGCTGTAGCCGGGGTTGTCGAACTTGGTGGACAGCCCGACGTCGCGATTGTCGTAGATGATGGTTTGGAAGCCCCGTTGGGCGAGCTGCTCGACGAACGGTCGTGGCCAAAACACCAGCTGGCCGCCGAAGCCCATGACGAGAAGCATCGGCGGGTCGGACTGCGACCCCACGACCTCGTATTCGATGGTGATCCCGTTGGCCTGAGCGCTCGTCATTGGACCCCCGCCTGTTGTGACGAACTGTACGATCTCAAGTTAGATCACAAAGGGGAGTCAGTGACGGGACGGAGAGATCCGACATGACGGGCTCACGGTTGCTCGCCCATCCCGAGAGGTTGGCGACTCCCTCCCCGTGACCGTCGTCCTGGCCGTCGACCTGGGCGCGTCGTCGGTTCGCGTATGCCGGGTCGACCTGGATGTCACCCCGCCGACCGTCGAGGTCGTGCACCGGTATGGGCACGGTCCCGTCCGGTGGTCGGACGGGTCCCTGCGCTGGGATTGGGCCCGCCTCGTCGCCGAGGTCGAGCAAGGTCTCGCTGCCGGGGTCGAGCGAGGACCGGTCGCGTCCATCGGCGTCGACGGATGGGGAGTCGACTACGGGCTCCTCGACGCCGGCGGTCGACTGCTCGCGCCGCCTTACTCGTACCGTGACGACCGGACCGCGGCGTGGCAAGACGTGGCCGATCGGATCGGTCGCGACGTGCTGTATCGGACGACGGGCATCCAGGCCATGGGCATCAACACCGTGTTTCAGTTGGCCGCCCATCCTCCCGAAGAGCTGCGCCACGCCGCCCGGCTCCTCATGATCCCCGAGCTCATGGTCCACGCCCTGGCCGGCGCGGCCGCCGGCTCCCTCGGGAAAGCACGCTCCCTCGGGAAAGCACGCTCCCTCGGTGACGCCGGCTCTCTCGGCGAGGCGACGAGCGCGAGCACCACCGCCCTGGTCGACCTCGCCACCGGCGACTGGTCAGAGCCGCTGGTGAAGAGCATCGGTGTCGATCCCGCCATCCTGCCGCCGATCGGGACAGCGACGACGGCGGCGGGCGCGTGGCGGGGCATCCCGATCCACCTGGTCGGCGGCCATGACACGGCGTCGGCGATCGCCGCCCTGCCGGGCCCCCCGGCACGCGGCGCCGTCTTCGTGTCCACCGGCACCTGGATCCTGGTGGGATGCGAGCGGCCCGCACCCGACACCTCCGACGCCGCCCGCGAGGCCAACTTCTCCAACGAGCGCGGTGCCTTGGGCGGCACCAGGTTTTTGAAGAACATCAACGGGATGTGGCTGCTCGACCAGTGCCGGGCCGGTTGGGGGAATCCGAGCGTTCCCGACTTGGTCGAGGCCGCCTCCGCGAGCGCGGCGACCGGCGCAACCTTCGACGCGACCGATGCCCGCTTCCTCGCTCCTGACGACATGGAGGCGGAGATCCGCGCCGCCGCGGGACTGCCCTCGGCGACACCGCCGGCCGATGTGGTCCGCTGCATCCTCGAGTCGTTGGCGGCGGCGGTCGCCCGGGTCATGGGCGAGTTGACCGCGCTGCGCGGTGAGCCCCCGAGCGAGGTGCACGTGCTGGGGGGCGCCAGCCGGATCGATCTCCTCAACCGGCTCATCAGCGAGCGTTGCGGGGGGGCACCCTTGGTGATCGGCAGCGGGTCGACCGAGGCGACGGCGTTGGGCAACGCGCTCGTCCAGGGGATCGCCATCGGCCGTTGGTCGGACCTGAGTCAGGCCCGCGCCGCCCTCGTGTAATCCTGTAACATCGCTCTTAATCACACATCAGGAGCCACGCATGGGCCGGGAGGGATACTGATGAGCGCAGCCCCTCAGCGCGGGGGTGTGACCCCCGGCGCCGCGCCAGACACAGCGTCCGTTGTGCGGGAGTTGCTGGCCCGCTCCAACCACCTCGGAAGCGATCCCCGCGTCACCAACTTCGGCGGTGGCAACACGTCGGCCAAGGTCGCCGGCTCCGACGAGATCACCGGCCAACCTCAGACGTTGATGTACATCAAAGGGTCGGGCGGGGACCTCGGCACGTTGACCGCCGACGGGCTCTCGGTGCTTGTCGTCGAGCGCCTGCGCGCCCTGGAGGGTCGCTACCGCGGCGAGCAGTACGAAGACGAGATGGTCGACCTGCTCGACCACTGCATGGGTGGTGGCGCCTCGGTGGCCCCGTCGATTGATACGGCTATGCACGGGCTCCTGGCGGCGGCCCACGTCGACCATCTCCATCCCGACGCCGTGATCGCCCTGGCCGCCGCCGCCGATGGCGAGTCGCTCGTCAAGGAATGCTTCGGCGACTCGGTCGCGTGGGTGCCGTGGCGGCGCCCGGGCTTCGAGCTCGGCTTGGAGATTCGTGATCTGGCCGCACGGGACGATGCGCTGCGAGGGGCCGTTCTGGGTGGACACGGCCTGACGGCGTGGGCGCGTACCTCCGCGGAGTGTGAGGCGACGTCGTTGGAGCTCATCGCCCGGGCCGAGGCGTTCATCACCGCCAAGGGCCGGCCTGAACCGTTCGGCCCCGTGGTGGAGGCCAACCGGGCGCTGGCTCCGGAGGTCCGTCGAGCTCGGGCTGCCGCCCTCGGGCCGGTCATTCGCGGGCTGTGTTCGACCGACCATCGGGTCGTCGGGCACTTCCGCGACGACGAGGTCGTCCTCGACTTTCTCGCCCGCGCGGGTGCGCCCGCCCTTGTCGCACTCGGCACGTCCTGCCCCGACCATTTCCTACGGACCAAGGTGCGCCCGCTCCTGCTCGACCTGCCGGCCGATGCTCCCGTCGACGCCGTCGTCGAGCGACTCAGCCATTTGCACATGTCCTATCGGGAGGAGTATCGGGCCTATTACACGAGGTACGCGACGCCCGAGTCCCCGCCCATGCGCGGCGCCGATCCCGCCATCGTGCTCATCCCGGGCGTGGGCATGTGGAGCTTCGGGGCCGACGCGCAGACGGCCCGGGTGGCCGGCGAGTTTTACGTCAACGCCATCGGCGTGATGCGCGGCGCCGAGGCCGTCTCTCGCTACGCGCCGATCCCCGAGGCGGAGAAGTTTCGCATCGAGTACTGGGCCCTCGAGGAGGCCAAGCTGGCCCGCCGGCCCAAGCCCCGACCTCTGGCCGGCCGGGTGGCACTTGTGACCGGCGCGGGCTCGGGGATCGGCAAAGCCATCGCCCACCGGCTGTCGTCGGAGGGCGCCGTCGTCGTGGTCGCCGACATCAACGCCGAGGCCGCGGCCGCCGTCGCGGCGGAGATCGGCAATGCCGACAAGGCGTTGGCCGTCGCCGTCGATGTCGCCGACCACGCTTCGATCGTCGCCTCATTCGCTGACGCGTGCGCGGCCTATGGCGGTATCGACCTCGTTGTCAACAACGCCGGCCTGTCCATCTCTGCTCCTCTCCTCGACACGACCATCGACGACTGGGACCGTCAGCATGCCGTCATGGCCCGCGGCTCGTTTCTCGTGAGCCAGGCTGCCGCCCGCGTCATGATGGCCCAAGGCATGGGGGGTGACATCGTGTACATCGTGTCCAAAAACGCCATCTTCGCCGGCCCCAACAACCTGGCCTACGGCGCCGCCAAAGCCGATCAGGCCCACCAGGTGAGACTCCTCGCCGCCGAATTGGGTGCCAGCGGCATCCGGGTCAACGGCATCAACCCCGACGCCGTCGTCCGCGGGTCGGGCATCTTCGCCGGCGGCTGGGGCAAGCAGCGGGCCCAGCTCTACGGGGTGGCCGAGGAGGACCTCGGGCGCTTCTACGCCGAGAGGACTCTGCTCGGGACCGAGGTCCTCCCGGAGCACGTCGCTGCTGCGGTCGTGGCGTTGACCGCCGGGGACCTTTCACTGACCACCGGGACCCTGGTCCCGGTCGACGGGGGTGTCCCCGCCGCCTTCGTGCGCTAAGCAACCTTCCACCGGCCGTCACCATTTGAGGAGGCCACGATGATCGACCCCGCCCGCATCGCCGAAGACAACGAGCCGCATCTTGCCGCCCACCGTCGCGACCTGGCCCACGCCGTGGATGTGGTCGGGAGGACCGGCATCGACGCCGAGTCAGTCATCGCCGCGGTCGCCGAGTTGTCGGTGGCGGCGCCATCGTGGGCGATGGGCACGGGCGGCACCAGGTTTGGCAGGTTTCCGGGTGGCGGCGAGCCTCGCACCACGGAGGAGAAGGTCGATGATGTGGCCGCCCTCAACGCCCTTACCGGTGCCAACCGCAGCATCAGCTTGCACGTCCCGTGGGATCAGCCTGACGACCCGGAGTCCCTGCGGGCCTACGCCGCCCAACGGGGCCTTCGCTTCGACGCCATGAACTCCAATACGTTCCAGGACAATCCGTCGACGACGGCGGGCGGCGACATCTCCTACAAGTTCGGCAGTCTCTGCCACACCGATCCCGGCGTCCGCAAGCTCGCCATCGAACACAACCGCGAGGTCATCGACCTCGGCGTCAAGCTCGGATCGCACGCCATCACTGTGTGGCTGGCCGACGGCATCAACCACCCGGGTCAGGCCAGCTTCCGGGGCCAGTTCGAACGCGTCCAGGAGGGCCTGGTCCAGATCCACGATGCGACGCCGGCGGACTGGCTGATGTTCACCGAGCACAAGCCGTACGAGCCTGCGCTGTATTCGTCGGTCAACAATGACTGGGGCACATCGTTGCTCCTGGCCACGGGTGCGGGGCCCCGTGCTCGCTGTCTCGTGGACCTCGGTCATCATCTGCCCAATACCAACATCGAGCAGGTCGTCAGTCGCCTGGCGATGGTGGGGCGGCTCGGCGGGTTTCACTTCAACGACTCGAAGTACGGCGACGATGACTTGACGGTCGGCTCGATCAGGCCCTTCCAGCTCTTCCTCATCGTCAACGAGTTGTTGGAGGCCGGCCGAGGTCGGCTGCCCGATCTGGCCTACATGATCGACGAGTCGCACAACCTCAAGGACCCGATCGAGGACCTCATCCAGGCGACCGATGCCATCCAACACACGTTGGCTCTCTCGACGTGCGTGGACCGAGCCGCGCTCGCCGACGCCCAGCAGGACAACGACCCGGCACGCGCCGCCGAGGTGCTCCACCAGGCGTACCGCACCGACGTCCGACCGATCGTCGCCGAGGCTCGCCGCCGCAACGGCGCCGCTCTGTACCCGCTGTGGACCTATCGCCGGGTGGGCTACCGCGGCGCCAAGGTTGCCGAGCGGGGTCGCTCGGCCATCAGCACCGGCTTGTAGGCACGGCGGCCGAGCGAGCAAGCGTCAACGGATATGGACCAGCTTGCGATAGGGATCGAGTCGGCGGTCGGCGGGATCGAGCTCGGTCACCAGTATCCGGATCCGCTCCCACTCGACGCCCACGCCGATGGCCCTGGTGCCGAGCTTGGTCGAGTCGGCAGCGAGGACCACCTCTGCGGACACACCGGCGATGACGCGCTTGACTTCTGCCTCCTCGAGACTGGTCTCGCTGGCGCCGATGGCAGCGTCGACGGCGGCCGCCGACAAAAAGAAGCGCTGCAACAGCAATTGGCTGGCGCCTCGGCAGGCCAGGGGACCGACCAGGCTCCCGGTGCGGGGCTCGAGCTGACCACCGGTGGACTGGACGGTGACGCCCGGCTTGCCGGCCAAGGCGTTGAAGGTCTCCAGCCCGTTGGTCAGCACGGTCAGGTCGCGGGCTCCGGCCAGCGAGGTCGCCAGCCGCAAGACGGTGGTCGACGCGTCCATGCCGATGGCGCCCGAGCTCGGGACGAACCCGGCCAGCTTCGCCGCGATCTGTGCCTTGGCCCGGGCTCGGTGGCGGTGACGGTCGGCGAACGGGGCCGGTCCGAGCGCGACCGCGCCGCCCCGCACGCGGCGGGCGCACCCGAGGGTTTCCAACTCCTGAAGGTCGCGCCGGATGGTCATCTCGCTCACGTCGAGCTCGGCAGCCAACGTGCCGATGCGGACCCGCCCGTCCACTTCCAATCTGGTGCGGATCACGTCGAGGCGCTCTTCACCCGAGACGCTCCCGTCGGTGCTCACGTCCGTAGCTTATGGGTCGACCCCGGGCCCATGACGAGGCCGGCGCTAGTTGTCGTTCATGTACCCGTTGCACCGGTCAGTCGGCTGATAGCCGGCGTTGATGTTGCCGGCCGGCCACGGTTGACCGTCAAGCGTGCGGGCGCCGTCTTCGAGCATCTGCCAGCAGCCCGCGCCGGTGCCCAGGTCATAGTCGGCGTCGGGCGGCGTCATCGTGGTGCTCCAGTGCTCGGCGACCGCGTCCTGAATGCACGTGTAGTCGCCCGGTTGGTAGAAGCAGGCGGGCACCCGCGGGTCGGTGCTCGCAACAGCGGGGATGGCGTGATAACCCTCGTCCATCGTTGCCGGCGTCAGATCCGGCCCGGCCACCTGGATCCCCGTGAAGAGTTGCCGCAGGTCGGCGTACTCGTCGTCAAAGAGACAGGCGGCGGTGATGTCGCTCCCGATGGTCGGGTCGGCCTGCCGGATGGCGACGAAGCACGGCTGGACCGTCGCCGGCCCGTAGTAGGTCTCATAGCTCACCGTCCAGGCGTGGGCCCATTGCTCGTCACTCTGGGTGTCACCGTTGGTCGTCCCGTCGCTGTAGCCGTCGCCGGCAATGATCCACTCCGGGTAGTAGCCCAAATCGGAGGCCTCGGCCGTCTGAGCCGTCTCGCTGCCGCCGGCCCAAATGATGGTGGTCACACCCTTCTGCTTCAACGTCGCCATGTTGGCTGCGGCATAGCCGGCGACTGGAGCTCCTACTTCGTTGGATGTGGGGAATGTGACCGATGCCGCGAAGTGGCCGCCGCACGCTTCGATCTGTTGGGCGGCGAGATGCCCGAACTGCTCGAGATTGGGATGCGCCGGATCGGTGGTCGTGATCAGCCCCAGGACACGAGCGTGTCCGTTGACGCCGGCGTTGCCACTGTCGACGGCGACCTTGCCGACGACGCGTTGACAGACGTAGCCGGCGAAGGCGGCGGCTTCCCGCTCGACGGTCGGTTGGTAGTCCCACGCCAAGCCCGGGTGGTCGGTATAGGACGCAGCAGGCTTCATGCCGATGGAGCCGAAGAGCAACACGCCTCGCGATTCGAGGTAGTCCTCAAACGGACCAAGAGCCGAGAGGTTGGCCGAGCTCGTCAGGGCGGCGAACGGATGCACGGCGGCATAGTCGGCGGCCGCGTCTGCGGACCGAGAGGTCGACGTCGAGCTCTGATGGGAGAAGCACAGCCAAAACGCCACCGTGCGGTCGTAGGTCTGGTAGCGGTAGTTGAAATACGTCTCCCAGCGCCCGAAGTTGCGGAGGTGGTCGGAGTTGATGCCGGCCGGGATGGGCTTGGTCAGATTGAAGCAACGACCCTCGTATCTGCCCTCATCCTCGGGCCCCTCGTCCGTGCTCGGATCCTCGTAGGTATCGGAATAGATCAAGACGTTGACGACCTGCGCGCTGACACCGGGATACGTGGAGCCGCCGTTGTCGCCGTGGTAGTAGCCGACGCACGGAGGCGAGAGAGGGTCCTCGGTCTGCCGAGGAGGTGCGCCCACGCAATCCTTCTGCAAGGGGGTCCCGCCCGTCCCCGCCGGAGTGGCCGGCGGCAGGCCCGGTGTGGCCGGCTGGACGCCGGGCGGGCCCCCACCCGGACCGCTCCCACTGCCGGCGCCGTCCGCCGCCAACGTGCTCGAATTGCCAAGACTGAGTGACGTCAGATTGCCGACTTGAGACGGTTGCTGACGGCCCGACGATGGGACCGGCGCGAACTGCTCGGTCTCCGTGGGGTTGGCTTGTTGGACGTTGAGGGCGTTGGGCAGCACGAACGCGGCGATGGCGAGGGCCGCGAGCCCAGCGACTAGCGGTGGGTACCGGCGGGCGGGTCTCGTGCTCACCGACGTCTTTTGCTGCCAGTAGCCACCATGTTTGCCGGCAGGCGCGGTGAGAGGTGCTTGATGAAGTGTCGCATGACTGCTGCCTGTGCGAATCGTTGGTTGTAGACGCCGCCGTTGACGAAGTGGTGATCAGAGCCCGGGAGCACGACAAGGTCATATTCCTTGTCGAAGCGCGCCAGTGCATCGCACATCTTCATGGTGGCCGAGAAGGTGGCGTTGACGTCACTGGTGCCGTGGATCATGAGCAGCTTGCCGACGAGCCGGTCGAGCATGACCAGGCTCGATCCGGCTCGGAAGGCGTCGGGCCGGTCGACGGGCAATCCCATGTAGGGCTCGAGGGCGAGAGCGGCGTGATCCTCGAGGTCATAGACAGGGCACACCGCAGCGCCGACGTGGTACTGCTCCGGTGCGAGGACGAGGGTGCGGACCGTGTTGTAGCCGCCCCAAGAGCCTCCGGTGACCCCGACGCGCGTGCCGTCCATGAAAGGGTGGCGCTCGAGAAGTTGCTCCAGCACGTGACGATGGTCTTCGACATGGAACTCGTGGAACCGGCCGTAGACGACGTCCTGGAAGGCCTTGCCCCGCTCCGGAGTCCCGCGGCCGTCCACCGTGTACACGACGAACCCCATCGCCGCTTTGGCCATGGCCAGGACGCCGCGACCGTCGGCAAATCCCACCTGCTGGACGGCGATCTGCGGGCCTCCGTAAATCTCCTCGATCACCGGATACTTCTCGCTCGGGTCGAAGTCGGGAGGCGTATAGAGGACGCCGTACAAGACCGTCTCACCGTCGGCGGCGAGCGCCGTGAATGGCTGCGGCGCGGCGAGGGGTAGGTCGGCGAGCCCGCTGACGTCGGCGGCGGCGAGCGTGGTGACGACCAGCCCATCGCACGTGAGGAGGTCGGTCGCCGGGGGCCGGTCGATGGCGGAGTGCACATCGACGAAGTGGGTCAGGCCGGGCCCGGGGATGGGGTTGTGGACGCCCGGTAGCTGGGTGAGTTGGGCGAAGCCCGTCCCGTCGAGGCCTACCCGACACAGGTGCACGTCGTAGGGCCGATCAAGGTCGGAGTGAGCGGTGAAAACGAGCGTCCCGCCATCGAGGTCCACGGCGACGATGTCGAGCGTCTCGAACTCGCCGCTGGTCACTTGGCCGATCTCGACGCCGTCGGTCCCGTAGAGGTACAGGTGCCGCCAACCGTCCCGCTCAGAAAACCAGAGCAGTCGGCTGTCGTCACGCAAGATGCCCTGCGGGGAAAATCGGGTGATGCCGCGGATGCCGAGGATGAAGGTGTCCTGGCGCTCCTCGCAGACCAAGCGGCTCTCGCCTGTCGCGGCGTCAACGGCGTAGAGGCGGAGATACTTCTGGCGGCGATCGGTGGTCAAGAAGTAGGCCTCTTGGCCGTCGTGTCGCCAGCCTGCGGGGAAGATCATCTGGTCGTGTTCGCCGGGCAGCTCCAGGGTGACGGGCTGGCGCAGGCGAACGTCAATCACCGCGCCCGCCATCGTGGCGAGAGGCTCTCCGACGCGGGAGAAGGGCAGCCACGTCACCTCTTCGTCGACCTTGAGCCAGTTGACGATGGGCAACCGACGGCAGGGGCGGGTGTCTGCCCGGGTGACGCTGACCCGGCACGAATCCGGCGACCACATGGCGCCATCCACGGACCACGGATGATCGTCGGTCCCCGTCGTCGTCAACAGCACGACGCGGTCATCGCTCACAGCTCGGAGGGAGAGGTTGGGACCCTGCTCGCCGAGCAGCCACACGCCGTCGGGCGAGGGCAGCTCGGACGGACCGGGATCGGATGCGAGCACGCCCTTGCGCACGTTTTTGGCGACGGCGCGCCGACGGGCGGCGATCTCCACCGCGGGCACACGCCGAAGGTCCTCGGTCTCCAAATCGAAGTCGAGGACCCAGGTGCGGGCGTCGGGGTCGAGGACGACGGAGGCCGCAGGGTTGAGGAGGCCGTCGGGCTGGCGCTCGACGCTGAAGCGGATCGTCGAATCGCCGCGAAACTCAAAGGTCGAGAAGGGGAGGCCGGCAAACGGGGCGCGGTAGCCGCATTCGCCCTCGAGGGCGGCCCGAAGGCGGGCGTTGTCGATGAGGGGTCGCTTGGTCCCGGTCGCCAACTCGACTTCCCAGATCACCGTGTGATCCGGGGCCCCCTCGGCGAAACACAGGCGCTTGCCGTCGGGCGCGAACGTGGGTGCTGCGATCCCGCCTCGGACCGCCCTCGCGAAGCGTTCGGGGAAGGCGAGGAATTCGCTCAGGTCGACCACCACAAACCTCCGATCGTGGATCTCACAACTGACTGACTACGGCTTGAAGGTCTCTGGGCGCAAGTGCTCGACGAGGTAACGGCTGCACTGCTCGATGACATAGGCCAGTCGAGGATCCGTCGAGGAGTGATCCATGCCGGGGATGAGGATGAGGTCGTAGGGTTTGCCGGCGCGGACGAGCGCGTCGAGCAGCTTCATCGTCCCTCCGAAGGCGGCATTGATGTCACTTGTCCCGGCAACGAGCAAGAGCTTGGCGCTGAGCTGATTGACACGGCCCAAGAGGTCGGCCTCGGTGTACCCCTCGGGGTTGTCGGCGAGCAGCCCCATATAGGGCTCGATGCCGCCGGCGGCGTTGGTGGACAGGCTGGCGAACGGATAGATGGACACGGCGACCTGGTAGGCGTCGGGCTCGGTGATGGCGGCGCGCATCGTCATGTACCCGCCCCAGGAGCTGCCGACGATGCCGACGCGGGACGCGTCCACGTAGGGCCGATCGGCGGCCAGTTGGGCCAACACGGCGCGGTGGTCGGAGATCTCCGCCTGGCCGAGCTTGCCGTAGATCACATCGGCGAAGGCCTTGCCTCGCCCCGGCGTACCCCTGGCGTCGACGACGAACGTGACGAAGCCCAACCTGGACAGCGTCTGGGCCATGTGAGCTTGGTGAAAGTTGCGGGGGACAACGGCGGCCTGGGGCCCGGCATAGATGAAATCGATGACGGGATACCGCCTGGCGGGGTCGAAGTCGGGAGGCAGCCACAGGGCGCCGTAGAGGTCGGTCACTCCGTCGGCCGCCTTGGCCACAAACAGCTCGGGGACCGGCCACTCGACGCCCGCGAGCGCGCTCACGTCGGCCTCCGCCACGACGGCGACGACGGCGCCAGATGCGTCGAGCAGGTCGGTGCGGGGTGGCCGCTCGAGGCTGGAGTGGGTGTCGAGCAGGCGGTCGCCCGATGGCGAAAGCACGCCCGCGTGCATCCCGGGATCGCTCGTCAACTGGCGGAAGTCGCCCCCTGCCAGATCGACGGAGCAGAGATGCACGTCGAAGGGGCGGAGCGGATCGGAGTGGGCCTGGACCCACACCCGATCCCCTCCGACGCCGACGACCCGATCCACGTCGAAGGTGCCGCGCGTGAGCTGGGTGATGAGCTCGCCATCGATCGAGTAGAGGTAGGCGTGGCGCCAGCCGTCGCGCTCTGACGTCCAGACGACGCGCTTGCCGTCGTCAACCGCCACGATGTCGGCGAAGGCAAACCAGGTGCGGAGGCCGTAGACGAAGGTGTCCTGGCGCTCGTCGGCGACCGTGCTGCAGCGACCGGTCTGGGGATCGACAAGCTCGAGCCGGAGGCATTTCGCGGCGCGATCCAGCGACAGGATCATTGGGCCGTCGGGAAGCCAACGCAACGGCCTGAAGAAGAAGAGCTCGTCGCGACTGAGCTCGATCGGCGTGCGATTGCCCGTCGCGGCGTCGACGAGGAAGGCTTCGGTCTTGGCGTAGGACCCACCGACGCGCGAGTAGGCAACCGTCTCAACGGTCTCCCAGTCAGTCAGCCAGTCGACGACGGGGATGCGCCGTAGGCCGCGGTTGTCCGTGCGGGCCACGAGGAGTGTGGCGCTGTCGGGGGACCACAGCGCGCCATCGACGACCCACGGCCGGTCGGCGTCGGCGTCGTCGGTGAGTCGACGCAGCTCCCCGTCGGAGGTCGGCCGAATCCACAGATCACCGTCGACCTCGCACAGGGTGGGTCCCACGCCAGCAGTGACGTGGCTCGGCTCGTCTGCCGGTCGCGACAGGCCCGTCTCCGGATCGACCTCGAGGAAGCGCTCGCCCGAGCGGTAGGTGAAGGTGCGACCATCGGCGGCCCAGATCGGATCGACCTGCTCGCCGGTGATCAGCGCGGCCGCTTCGCCGAGTCGAGTGGCCACCTCGAAGCTTCCCATCAGCCTTCGCTCCTTGTGTGCCGGGTGGTGTGCGGTGGTCGGGATTGGTTGTGCCAACGGTACATTGTGGCCAGCGTGTCGCAATGCTGATGCCCTCTGGATCTGTTCCAGTGGATAATATTAGGCACCGTGGACGCCGATCTCCCTGCCCGTCCCTCCACGGCCCGTGACCAACTGCTCGCCAAGGTCATGGCCTACGTGCGCGACAACGGGTTGACCGTCGAATTGAGCATGCGCAAGCTGGCCGCCGAAGTCGGCACCAGCCACCGCATGCTCGGCTACCACTTCGGCTCGCGCGACGAGCTGCTGGCCACCGTGCTCCAGGCGCTACGAGTCGAGGAGCAGGCTGACCTGGTGGCGACGGGCGTCACCGGGAGGCGGCGTGATGCGCTCGTCGGCTTGTGGTCGTGGTACAGCTCGCCGGTGAATGAGGGCCGGATGCGGTCGTTCTTCTACGTCTTCGGGCTGGCCGCCCAGGTGCCGGCGCAGTACGGCGACTTCCTCCGGTCACTCAACAACTGGGCGTCGCTGCTCACAAACATCGGCATCGCCGAGGGCCTCGCGCCTGACGTCGCCGCCGACGAGGCGCTCATGTGCACGGCGACGGTCCGCGGACTGCTCCTCGATCTGACGGCAGGCGGAGATCGGGCGGGTGCCAACCGGGCCTTCGGCCGTCTCTTGGAGCAGCTCGACTCACCGACTCGGGTGGCGTAGGTCATCGCCGTGCCGCGGTCCAGAGCCGGTCTGCTGAGGCGATTCCCCCCGCTCCTCGCCGTGCTGGCCGCTCTCCTCATCGCCGTGTTTGTCCTGCCGAGCTCGTTGAGCTTGCACCAGGCCAATCCGACCGAGACGGAACAGTTCGCACCGGTCCCGCCATCGCTACATCAGGCGGCCCAGCAAGTGGGCAATCTGTCGTCGCTGAGCTTGGGGCTCTCACCGTCGCTGTCCAATGACGGCGCGGGCGGCAACGGGCCGGGCGGGACAGGAGGCTCGGGGACCGCCCTGGCCGCGACACCGCCGACTCCTCCGACCCCCGGCGGTAGTGGCGCCGAGCCCGATGAGTATCCGTGCGTCGGCGATCGCCAGACGGCCGATCCGCTCTCGCCACCCTGCGTCGCCTACTACAACGGCAACAACGGAGGCTCGACCTACCAAGGGGTCACCGCCAAGCAGGTCACCGTGCTGATCTACGTCGACCCCGACGATACGGCCACCGGGACCGATGACGGTGAGGAAAACGAGACGATCTACAGCGGCCAGTACTTCGACCTTTCCTCGCAGACGGCGGCGTCACCGCGGACGCGGGATTACGCACGCTGGATGCAGTACTTCAACTATCACTATGCGACCTACAACCGCCACGTGAACTTCTGGCTGTACTTCTCCACCTGTGAGAGCGGGTGCAGCTCGGGCTCACCCACCGCGCAGACGCGGGAGTCCGACGCCGCCAGCAACTTCGCCAAGCTCCATCCGTTCGCAGTGATCACCAGCTCGGCCCAGGAATTCGTCGGTAGCTATGAGAGCTACCTGGCGGCCAAAGGCGTGCTGGTCTTCGGCTCCCAGTACATGAACGACAACAGCTTCTACGAGAGCTACCCCGCCCACATCTGGGACTACCTGCCGACCGTCCAACGGCAGGCCGAGGCCTTCTCCAGCTACGTGTGCGACAAGGTTGTGCATCAGCCGGTCGTCGACAGCGGCAACCCGGGCATGCAGGGCAAACCACGAGTGCTCGGGCTGCTGACGACCACCGATCAGGACTTCCCCGAGGTCATCGAATACGGAGCCCTCATCAAATCCGAGATCCAAGCCTGCGGAGGGGTCTTCCGAGCAACGGGCACGTTCCCGGTATCCAACGACGCCGTCCCGACGACAGCCTCACCCTACGCGGCGCAAAACATGTCCACCTTCTTGGAGGATGGCGTCACCACCATCATTTGGGCCGGGGGTTACGAAAATACGCAGTCCACGGTCGCGCAGTCGCTCGACTACTTCCCGGAATGGATTGTGGCCGGCGACGGCGAGAACGATCGCGACAGCACGGCCTCCCTCGAGGACCCCGGCGAATGGCAGCACGCGTGGATGGTCACGTACGAGACGGCCTACCCCGCGCCCGATCATCAGATTTGCTACCAAGCAATCCGCTCGGTCGCGCCGAGCATCGGCGGTGACGCCGACTGGGCGTGCTCCACCGACGCCCAGTACCAAGACCTGCGTCAGTTGTTCACCGGCATTCAGGTCGCCGGGCCCGAGCTCAACCCGGCCTCGATCGATGAGGGATTCCACGCCATCCCCCCGATCGCCAGCACCAACCCGCAGGTGCCGGCCTGCTACTACCTGGTGGACGACTACACCTGCACCAAGGACAGCGTCGTCGAGCACTGGGATCCCAACGTCTATGCCACCGTTGACGGCTCGGGCGTCAAAGGCTGTTACCTGATGCTGTCCGATGGCCAGCGCACGATCGACGGCGACGCGTGGCCGTCGGGCAACATCGACGCCCAGTACCGCCCCGGCGACATCTGCAACAACTACGCATGACGGCCTGGCCACTTCGCAACTGCGAAGCCTTCGAGTTGAGGTCTTCGGTGGTTGGCGACTCGTTCGCGATCGGCGTGGTGCCACCTGACGCTCGCCTTCCGGTCCCGCCCGGGTAGGACGTCGACGAGGGTTTCGCCGTCGTCTACGTGTTGGATGGTTCGTTGGCTCTGCCGACCGTCGCGTCGATCTGCCAGGGGCAGCAGGTCGACCTGATCCATCCCGGCTTCCCGCCGCTCCTGCTGGTCGGCATCGACTATCCGGAGAGCCACATCGGTGGACGGTCCCGGGATTACACGATGCAGGACTCGGTGGGTCGGCCATGTACGACGCCCTCGCCACGTCGCCGGACACCACGCCTAGTGGGGCGGCGCGCTTCCTGGCCTTCATGGAGGACGAGCTCGATCCATGGATCCGGTCTCGCTATCCGACCAAGGGGGCGACGAGCGGGATCCTCGGCAACTCCTTCGGCGGGACGTTCACGTTCTACGCCTTCTTGCGACAGTCGCCGTTGTTTGACGCGTACTGGCTGGGGAGTCCCGGTCTCTTCACGACCGACAGTGATTACATCGGGCAACTGGCGGCAGTCCTGGCCGGCGAGCTTGTCGCCGACACGCGCATGTACCTGTCGCTCGGCGAGCTCGAGGCCACCGGGCCGGTCGACTATTACCGCGACATGGCCGTCAACTACACGCGCCTTATCGGCGTGCTCGACGCCGCGGCCAACCCGCGCCTGACGTACGCGGCGCACGTCTATGCCGGTCACACCCACACGAGCGCCTTCGCCCCCGCCCTCACCGACGCCCTCCGCTATCTCTACGGGGGCTGGTCGCCACCGGGCCTGCGTTGACGATCGACCCGCCTGACCCTCTACAGCGCGGCCTTCATCACCTTGCCGGCTTTGGCGACCCACCTGACGTTGGTGGGGTTGTCCAAGAGCAGTGGCTCGTCCAAGGGGTCGCCGTCGACCGCGATGAGGTCGGCCAGCTTCCCTACCTCCACGGACCCTACGAGGTCGGCTATCCGGAGCACCTTGGCGTTGTCCAACGTCGCCGTCTTGATCGCCTGCATGGCGCCGACCATCTCGGCGACGAGGGCGATCTCGAGGTTGTAGCGACTCTGGTTGGGACCGATCAGGTCGGCGCCTGATCCGACCAGCACGCCGGCGGCGTGCGCCAGCTTGATGGCATTGCGCATGCCCGGCTCGACGAGCTCGATGCGGTCGATCACCGCTTGGGGAAGGAACGTGTTTTCCCGGTACAGGTGCGCCACCGTCAAGGTCGGGACGAGGGCGGCACCGGCCGTGGCCATGGCGGCCGCCGTCGGCTCGTCGAGGGCGGTACCGTGCTCGAAGCAGGCGATACCGGCCTCGATGCCGCGCATGATGGCGGTGTTGTTGTGGGTGTGGGCGGTCACATACGTGTGGCGGGCGTTGGCCTCATCGACGGCCGCCCGCATCTCTTCCACGCTGAATTGCGTGTCCTCCAGCGAATCCGACAGCGACGTAACCCCGCCCGTGATGAACATCTTGAG
>Ga0302325_10014754_pt1 | contig 16622 bp, 14 predicted proteins | sample Palsa_T0_2_FD_201948 | JGI IMG/M metagenome (GOLD analysis project Ga0302325, IMG submission 201948) | Peat permafrost microbial communities from Stordalen Mire near Abisko, Sweden - Palsa_T0_2 | ecosystem: Environmental > Terrestrial > Soil > Palsa > Peat permafrost | place: Sweden: Abisko... | reverse complement strand
TTGGTCAAAATGCCGACCTTTGAACAGCTCCTCGACAGGTACGAATCGTGGCATCCCTCCATCATCGTCGACATCGGCTGCCGTTTGCACCAGAGCCGCATATTCCAACCAGAACGCACGATTTAGTCTGACCGGAGAACTTACATCGCCGCTTTCTTGGCTTTGTGGTAAGCCGCCCGACGCTTTTTCGTGGCCTCCCTTATAGCCTTCAAGCCGACCGCCGAGAACTTTCGTTTCTCGGCCTTGACCCGTTCGGCTGGTTGAGTCTGCTGCTTCCTTTGCGCCGCCCATCTCGCCCTTTGCGCGGCGGCGATTCTGGCGCGGCCCGCCTTGCTCATCGTGCGGCGCTTCTGCGGACAGCTCGCACTTCTCCGTCGCATTTGGCGCGACAGGATTCCGCTGTTGCTACCGCCCTGCAGGGCCCGCAGGGATGTTGTACTGTTGATCTATGGACAAGAGACTCGCCAAGCGGCACAAGCGGCAGGTTGCCAGAGCCAAGCTGCACTCGAAGACATCGGAGCCCGACGTGAGAACACACGATCAGATCCAGGCCGCTCGCGACGCTAGCCGCCCGGATGCCGGCCGTGGCCCATTTGCTAAGTTCGCCCGGGCGGTCCGTTCGAAGCTCACCAGTTCCAAGGAAAGTGCCGAAAAATCGGAGAATTAATTTCAGCCCAAGATCTTCGAGGTTTGCGCTGCGCCGGACGAAGCGGACGGGCAAGAATTAATTGCGGTTCTTGGACGGGACTCCAGAGGGCCGCGCAATTAATGCAGCGTGGCCGCGAGAACCACAACGTTCGGGTTATTGGGCAAAGTCACTCCCTGAACAACCTTGCTCGAATTGAGAGCGAAATGGTAAGCGTACAGGTTGAAGGTCCGCTTATCTTCGGTGCCATTGGAAACGTCACGATACGCCATTGCCACGGCTTCCTGCTCGCCGGCGTATTTCTCGGGCGTATACCAATCGCTGAAACTCTGTGTTAACGTCGAACTCGACCCGTCCGTGTAGTTCACGGTCAGCGTCTGCGAGAGTTGATTCCCTTCCACCGCCGCGCCCAGCAACGTCAGGGTGGAAAACTGGCCCTGCGGTAGGAGAACCGGCTGCCCCGTGCAGCTCACTGCATCCAGCTCGTTCGCCGTCCCGAAATCGAACAGTTCGCCCAAAAGCACTCGCGATGTCCCAAGCAGATTCGCTGAGTACGCGTTACCCACGCCGTCGACCCCTCCGGTCGAGAACACCGACCCATCTGTGTAGATTCCGTATCGGTTGAAATAAGAAGATATAGCCACCACAGTGCCTTTACCGGTCGAACCGGTGCCGGCGCTCACGGCCAACTTGATCAAGAGAGTTTGCGTGATGCTGCCCGAAGTGCCCGTCACCGTCACCGTTGTAAATCCGGTGGCAGCCACAGTGCTGGCGATAAGAACCAATTTGCGCTCATTTCCGGTGCCTTCGATGACGGATTTGACGCCCTTGGGCAAACCGGGAAACCGTAAGCGTCACGCTTCCGGTAAAGCCGTTCAAATCGGTGATTTTGATGAGCCCGTCGGCGGACGCGTCCTGATTCAGGAAAATGCTGGTCGTTCCGGAAAGACGAAATCCGTTCTGACTGACCGCGGTGTTGATTGCCGCTGCGTATTGGGCCGCCAAACCCGTTCCGGCGATGTCGTCATATAACCATAAGAAGCCGCCGTTGATGCCGCATTGCGCGTTCCAGCCGGTCATAATGGTTTGGACTTGGCTGGGAGTGTCGTCTTGGTCCCATAAGCCCGGCCATACCGGCACTGCACCGAAGTTCCACCCCTCGCAAGGATTGTTTCCCGCGCCGCCCGCATAGGCTTGCAGGTGAACCCCGTCGGCTGTGCCAGGGGCTGTAGTGTTTATTTGCGAGACGACGTTCTCCCAATAGGTGTTGTTGTCGAACGGGTCCGGCACAACCTTCAGGCCAAGGCCGCCCAACATGACGCCGAACGCGACGGTGGAAGACGTGTCGAAGCTGTTCTCATCGTCGAAATCAATCGCATCCAACGCGGGTATAGCCGCCTTTAGCGCCGCAAAGTCATTGTAGAGGATGCTATTTGGCCCTGTGCCCTGCGCATCCACAAGCGCCTTAATGTCCTCCCAATCGCCGTAATTGGAAGAGCCGATGCTGAACGTGATTCGTTTGACCGTGCCCTGCTTGAGCTGCGCCAAGTTCGCCGCGAAATCAGAATGCGTTTGGTCGCCGATGTAGACGCCGTTGGAGGTCAGAGGAAATTCGCCGTTGAAGTTGAGATCACCGGCCGCGCTGACTTCGATGCTCCAGACGATCACCTCGGTGAAGCCCGAATTTTCGAGCTCCGGGATGCTGCTCGCGGCGTTCTTGTAGATCGGTCCACCGCCGAAAATTCCGGTATATCCGACGCTCTGCGCCGATACTGGTCTGATTGAAAGGAAAAGCGCGGAACACAGCCCAAGAACCAGCGCAAAGCGTCTATCGGAAAACACGCGAGGCGAAAAAACCTGTAGTGACGCGGGAAATATTGGTTTCATTAGATCTCCTGGCTTGATTATTGTATCCCGATCGTCGGGGAGGCGCTGGCGGGTGGTCATGTTACGTGGGTCCGTGGGGAGAAACCGATACGCGGGCGGGCTATTCCCTCTTTTAGACGGCGCCCGCATGGGGAGGCTGGCCGCATTCAAAGCATTGTTGGAAAGCATAAATCGGGTATTTACGGCGCGAGGCATCGGTTGGTCGGGCTGGCTTGAAGCGGTAGGTGACGGTAATCGGGTTCCGCGTTACGCCGCACTCTTCGATCGTATCCACCCGGACGCCGCCCACCAGGACTTCAATCAGCCGGCGCTCTTGCTCCCATGAGACCAGCTCGTCGAGCCGTTTTCTGAGATTCGCAAGGAGGGCCTGCGCGGAGCTGATATTCCCGGCAATGGAGTCGGCACTCGCGATCCTGCCGCCCAGCTCGGCAATCTGGGCCTCCAGCGCCGCCTCCTCTTTGCCGATCCCGTCCATCTGCGCGTCCAACTCGGCATCGGTCAATCGGCCCGCGCCGGTGTCCCTCGCAACGGCCGCGCCCCATGCACCAATCCCATCGGTATCTTTCCCTGCATCCTGCCACAATGAAAACAAATGCACGAGGCCGCGCTGCATTCCGCCCGCATTGTCTGGGACTACCTCCAGCTCAAGCAAGACCCCGTCCCTGCCGACGTAATCGTCGTCTTCGGGACCAACGACCTTCGGGTCGCCCGCTTTGCCGCCCGCCTTTATCAAGACGGCTTCGGGCACAGTCTGGTCTGCACTGGCGGCATGGCCCACCAGGGTGACCTGCTGGCCACCATCTGGCCCAAAACCGAAGCTGAAATGTACGCGGACGAGGCCGTTGCACTGGGCGTCCCCCGCGACCGCATCCTGATCGAGCCGCGGGCCACCAACACCGCGGAGAACATCCGCTTCACCCGCGAACTGCTGTGCCGCAACGGCGGCCGCCCCCGTAGCCTCCTGCTCGCCACAAAGCCTTTTATGCAGCGTCGCGTCTTGGCAACCATGGCTGTCGAGTGGCCCGAGGTTCCCGCGACTGTTGCCTCGCAACGCATGACACTGGATGAATACTTCACAGAGGATCTGCCGCCCGAAAAGGTGATCCCCATCATGCTCGGCGACTTGCAGCGCGTTTGGATCTATGGGCGGCGCGCATGGTCGGCCCCCCAGGTCGTCACGCCCGAGGTGATGGATGCGTACCGCGAGTTGAAGGCGCTCGGGTTCACGCAGCAACTGCTTCCGGAAGACTGATCCGCCTCAGAAACGATGTCCCAACGAGGCGAGGATTGAAACGCGCGTCCTCCGCTTGCGTCGCCCGGTTCACACAACAGCCCCTTCACTGTTTGCTCCGAGTGATGGCTCCCACGATGCCATGCGCGGCCGCGAGGTAATCCGCGGGTGCCAGCAGGATCTGCACCCCGCGCACGCCCGCCGACACGGAGATCAGATCGCACAGTTCCACTGTTTCGTCCACGAACACGGGATAATCTCGCTTGCAGGCCAGCGCGGTCGCCCCGCCGCGGACGTATCCGGTCAGCGGCTGCACTTCTTTAAGTTTTACGAGCCGTTCCTGGGCAGCGCACCACGCTCGCCGCCACGGAAATGTGGCGCCAGTTCGGTCTTCCGATCTCCGGTGAGCCGCGCGAGCGCCTTCTCGTCCAACTCCATGTTGGCCGGTACAACCGCTAGGCAGATGCCGTTTCGGTCCCCGCGTGCCACCAGCATTTTGAACACCTGTTCCGGAGGCAGCCCGATCTCGCGAGCCACCGTCTCGGCATCCAGGGCCGCCGGATCAACCTCGTACTCGCGCAACTCGTACCGAATGCCAAGTGTATCCAGCAGCCGCGCCGCATTAGTCTTCATCCACATAAATACTGGCCAGGGTTATAAATCGAACCGCAAGACAGTGCCGTTAGGAAAGATGAACTGTGTCGCGCCCTTCGGGGTTGTAACGAGTCTTGGCGGAAAATCGCAGATTGTGAGTGACACCTTCCGTCAGGTCTTCGGCGTGGAACACTAGCGATTCACTCTTGAAGACGGCGTTAGATTGGCCCTGCGGTCCTGCGCAGGACGATTGCGGTTGGGTGCTCCGGATGGTGGCGGCTGGCAAAGACGGAGATGACGATCCGCTCTCCCCAGGCCATCCTGATGAGTTGCTGGATCTCCTCTTCGCGGCTCAGGTATAAATGCTCGACGCCATGCTCGCTGAGGAGCGTGAAGGCTTCGAAGTCGCCGAACCGATCGTAGATGATGCCGGACACTTTTCCGGTGTGCTCATGGCGGTCCGGGTGGTGGCCGATCTTTTGGACGCCGGGATAGCCGATTTGCGATGGCGGGATGCCGGAGGCGTTGCCGCCGTAGGCGTCAACCCGGCCAGAGACCTGTTGGATGTAGCGCTTGAGAACGGGACTCCAGCGGTTGGTTGAGGGGATCGCATCGATCTTCCATTTGAAGAGGGCCAGCAGGGACTCTTCGGGTGGGAGGAGGATGGGGTCGGCGGCGACGGGGATGCGAATCTGGAAGGCTCCGACGACGTAGCGCCAGTTAATGACGTCGTTGTTGACATCGGCGGCAGCTGCGGAGTTAGCGTTGTTGTCGCGGTCTTTGGTAAGGCGGGTGCGGAGGCGGCGGACTACCACGTCGAACTGCTGGCCGGTTCGGACGGTGGCGGGCAGGTCGATGGTGAGCAAACCGGCGAGGTTGGGGCCCGTCCCGGGGGGGATGGGAATGTAGGTGAGGGTGCCGGTGGTTACCTGGAGGGTGTGGGCGTCCTTCTTGGTGAGCAAGTTGAGTGCATAATGGCGGTCGGCGAGCTCCAGGACTTGGGCCGCGTCAACTTGCGGCCAGTAGATGGACGCGATGCTGCCGGCGGGAACCTGACCCCACTCAATCATGAGCTCGTCTGGTAGCTGGTCTTCAGGGATCTCGGGGCTCGTGAGCTTGAGGTCGAACAGTGTGGGAACGACGTGGCCTTCAATGGGGCCGGGGTTCCCGGAGGGGGTCCAGGAAAGGTTGCGCTGGCCGATTTTGTCGCTGGTGGAGGCGTTGGCTCCGGCGGGGATGGGGTCCTGGGCGTAGGCGATCTCGGCGACGAGGCAGGAATGATCGCTCATAATGAGCGCGGGGATGGAAAGGATCTCGGCGGCCGGATAGGGACCGTCGGGCTTGGCTTGGGTGTTGGGGTTGACCGGGAATTGTGCCGTGCCCTGGTTGAGGTCAAGCCAGCAGCCGAAGTAGGCGTAGACCTCGGCGCCGGGGACAGGCGCCGGGGCGGTCGGGCTGGGGATCGTTTGGACGTTATCGGGATCGGTTTGCGCCGTCATGGGTAATGAGGTCGAGACGATTCTGGGCGCGGCGAAGAAGGGGATGGTGGAGGACATGTCACTGTCCGGGAATCCCAGCAGCGGGATCAGTGTGCCGGTGATGGGGCCGCCGGTCGTCGGATCGGTCTCCTCGGCGCTGCGGAAGGTTGTCGTGGTAGAGAAGTCGGTGTCTGGCGAGGAGCTGATGAAGAGCCGGAAGAACGTGCGGACGTTCATCGCGGTGTCGCCTTGGAGATGGACGCGGGCGAGGCCGAAGTTGTAGACGTCGTGGCCGTGTCCGTCGGTTCCGGTGAGGTTGAGGTAGGAGGCGTACTCGTCGCTGGAGATGCCGCTGAACGGAGTGTTGGTGAGGGTCGGATCGGTGAAGGATTTGTTGAGTTCCTGAATGAGGTTGTGAATGTAGGTATTTGCGTCGCCGGTCCAAGCGGTGGAAGAGTACGCCAGCGGGATTCCGGACGGGGGCAAGATGGCGGGGGTGAATTGGAAGACGCGCATGTCGTTCGAGAGCCACCACGTTTCGCCGTGGTCCATGAAGGGGTCGGCCTGGAAGGCGAGCTCGAACTCGCCGGTTGGGCTGGGCTGGGCGGTGACGGCAGGGTAGCCCGGGACTGCGGCGTTGGTGATCGTGGCCGACAGGCCGTAGAGTGCCGTTGGATTGGTCAGGGAAAGGCCGATGAAGGCGTTGACGGAGCTAAAGGTGACGTTGTATGGGTACGTGATGCGCTGCACGCTATCGAGCTCGGACGAGTCTTCGAGCTGCACTCCCGTCGTCGCGTCGAATGCGATCGCGGGGTCGCCGAGGGTGGAGAAGCTGCCGCTAAACACGGGGAAGTTGGGAGGAGTGTCGAGATTTGTCGCGGTGAGGCCGAGTTCGGTAGGCGTGTAGCCCTCGACGACCACGTAGAAGGCGTCCTGGAAGAGGTCGGTGGGGGGCGTGGCCTTGGAGTTCTTCAGGCCGGCGCTGACCTCGTCCTGGCCGAAGGTGCTGCGATCGAGGATGAGGCTGACGGACCTCTTGTAGATGGGCTGGAGGGCGGAGAGCAAGGCGCCGCCGTCGATGGTGCCCCAGCCGGTGCAGGCGTCCCAGTCGGGACCCGAGGTGTAGCCCGGCGAGGTGCCGCCGCTAGCGGTGGTGACGGAGTTGCTGACGCCGTCGTTGATGTCGTTGAAGACGCCGCTTGTGCCGAGCTCGTAGAGGGTGGGGTTTAGGTACCCGACACGTGTGTTTAGGCTGGCATTGATTCGGGCAATGAGCGAGGCGTAGAGGGGACCGACAGCGCTGGTGCCGCCGACGGGGCCGAGCGGGCTACCTGCATCAAGGGGTGGGGCGGTGATGAAGAGTTTGTCGGAGGTGGTTCCGTAAAGGAAAAGGAGGTAGCCACTGTTGAAATCGGCGTTGCCGGCGACATCGGGGATGCCGCGGCCGACGTGATGGTCGGGGTTGACAGAGGGGGGGACATTGGCGTCCGCCTGCCATGAGGGCTTGCTTGCCAGGTAACTGATTCCGCCTCCGGTGGCGGCGCCGGGATCGATTGCGTCGTCGTTCCAAGTGTCCTGCTGGAGCGGTGAAAGGCCAGTGATGGTGGTGCCGCCGCACGAAGTGACCCAGGGATCGGATGCCGGGTAAAGGACGTGGGCGTTGCCATCGTCCTCGTTGCAGTCGGAGCCAGCGTCGCCCGCAGAGACGAAGACGGTCATGCCGATGTTGGCCGCGTCCTGGAAGGCTTGGGTCATTTGCGTAAAGGCTGCCTGAGTCCACTCGAAGGGCCAGGAGAAGGGAGAGCCGAGGTCGATATCCTGGGCGGATTCCAGCTCTGCCCAGCCCCAACTGATGGATAGGACGTCGGGGTGATTCGTGGCGTCGGCCACGATCTGGGTAATGGCGTCGACCCAGCCTTGTTCGGTAGCTGGGGCGAAGTATGCGACGACTTTGGCGCCCTGAGCGAGGGATACGATGATCTCGAGGTCGAGCGCTACCTCGACATCGGCATCGGTATCGATGTTGAAGTTGGTGGCGCTGCCGCCGGGGAGATCTCCTGGATTAGTAGAGGATGGGTCGACGGGAACGGGCGTGACAGCGATGGTACTGAGGGTAGTCCCGGTCGTGGTGTTGAGGAAGCTGATATAGCCGTCGATGTCCGATTGTGCGAAGCCGCAGGAGAATTGGGCCGGGGTGGGTCCGCTGAACTCGAGGACGGCGACGGTTTGGTTGGTGGCTAGGTTGGTGGGGAAATTGTAGGCCTTGGCGACCTGCGGCGGGGTGACGTTGCCGACGCCGACTCCGCCGCCGGCGCGGCGGGCCATTGAGCGGTTGTCAAGGCCGAAGACGCCCTGGACGATGCCAGCTAGCGAAGCGGGAACGTGCACGGGCCCCTCGTGGCCGCGGTACTTTTCCTTTGGAGACTCGTAGTTGTAGAGATCGACGGAGAAGGCCTTCGAGATTTGTGCGACGGTGCCGGAAACGCGCACGAGGCGGCGTTCGGGAGCGACTTCTTCTACGGTAAGTCCGAAATCCGCGCAAAAGCTGGTGACGGCATGGATGTCGTGGGCAGTTGCGCCGTGCTGGTCCGCGAGTTGCTGGCGCGATAGTTGGCGGTGCCGAGCGAGCGGGCGGGCGGCGAAGTCTTTCTGCCCCAGCAGAGGAGACGCGTTGGGCGGGCGGCGCAGATATACGCTGAGGTGGAGGGTCTCGTTGGGGTCGGCGGCGGCGGCACGGGATGCTCCTTTACGGACACGGCGGGTGCTTCCGGCGAGTGCATAAGTTTTCTGGGCGTTTGACATGCGATTCTCCTTGGCGCAGGGACGATCCGGGTGTGCACGGTTCCGTCGAAGCGCACGGCAGGTGCACGTGCGATTCGCGGTGAGACGGGAGACGTGAGTGGTGCATTTTGGGAGACCCGGTCGTCTTGTGGCTCCGAAGGAATAGTGCGCGCCGACTAACAACCGTTTCACCGGAGGGTGTAAAAAACCCGAATTTCCATTTTGCTTGCCCGCTTCCTATCTCGACACGGGGCAACCCGGTCTTCGTCATGGAAGATCCCTTGGCGGCTGTGGAGACGCTGGGACCGGTGGCAGTGATGCTACACCTTCGCAACTCGGTGGTCTACGAATCGAGGGGCGGCATTGAGGTTCAGTGGGTACCCCTCGGCGAGGGCGTGGTGCATTTCAAAAGAATCATTGCCAAGGCCCGCGAGGTTTGCCCTCCCATTACGGTCTACAACAAACCGATTACGGGTCGCCCGCCATGTCATAGACCCGCTTTGTAATCGGCGACGAGACGCCGTCCAGCACCAGGGCCTTCATCCGCCGCCATTCCGACGTTTTGTCAACTACGGTTAACTCGTTCATTTTGTTACTTTTATGGGGTAATATCGGACATGAAGACCTTACCTCTCTACCGTTCGGGGAGCAAGTCAGACCGAAGGCTACGCGTAGCAAGTGCCACATGGCTAGAACGCATCAATTGAAACCCTTGCCTGTAAGCATCAAAACTAACGAGTGTTGCCGAAAAGATATGAGTCAAAGCGCTCACCGCCGGAGTGCGCTAGAATCAGGAGGCTGGCATTGTCTAGTTGGCAGGGAGGTTAATCTGTCCAATTTTATCGGCTGTTGTTCAACTTGGTAGTGTGGTTGCCAGGATACCGCTCGCTCGGGAACAGCCACGGCCCTAAGCCTTCGGCTTAAGGTTCGCGCGGAAGCGCGGCCGGCGACGTATTCGGCATTTGTCCGGTGCTTGTCAAGCTTCTGTCCGCTGTCCTTTTCGGCGTATACTCGAAGCAGATTCCGGCGGGGTTCGTTGCCCAGCCGGGTTCATGATTTCGTCCGGATTCGCTCACGGAAAGAACAAAAAGCCTCTGGACGATCTCCGAGCGGCAAGACCAAATCGAGAACGGCGCCCATCCCTCAAGGAATTGAAACTGCAGCGCCCGCCGCCAAGACCGCCGCTGCGGCAGATGAAGTCCGGCGTAAGATTGCGGCTCTCAAAATTCGGAAAGTCCGGGATCGAACCGACGCTTGAGGGCTTCCAATTCGATCCAAATGAGCCGCTTCGGCTGAAGAAGTTGGGCAAAACATGAGCTAACGCTAACAGCCCTGCCAGGGTGATTCGCCGCCGCAGCGCCAACAGCTATGGGAGTCAGGTTAGGCTGGGCCATCTTGAACTCGCAGTTCTCGCACTCGTGGAGCATGTAGAACAGGTGGCTGCGTTCGCCATCGCCTACGATCTTGCCGTCCCTCACGGACCAGCTTTCCGGATTGTCACCGGCTTTCCAGCCGTCCAACGTCTTGCCGTCGAACATGACGATCCATCCGCCATTGTCATCCGCTGCCAGCAAACACGCCCCGAGCCGCAAACCAGCCGCCGCCAGCCGCATTGGGAATTTCATCCGTGGGCATTTTACTACAACGCTCCGGCTATCCTGACACTGATGTACCTGAAAATCCTGGCGCACCTCGTCTTCGTGAACTTGAACTTCCACATGCCCATGATCGTGGACCTGTCGTATCCGCTCGTCTTACTGCAGGGCGAAAACGGTTCGGGCAAATCCGCGCTATTACGCGCTGCGCGGCCAGCGGTGGACGGCTACATTTATCGCCTCCAAGCCTGTCCACTCCCATGTAGGGCTGCCCCGGAACGGGCTCCGTCTTCTACGCCTCGAAACCCGCAACCAGATTGACGTAGCACTCGCAGAGGGGTGCGGCGGGACGCCGTTAAATGCGACGTGGAAGAACTTTAGTTATAGCCAGACCGAACCAGGCACCGCCATGACTCAGTTCCCCGCCATCGGACTCAACGTTCGGTGGCGGTGAAGAACCCGGTCCAGAATATACAAAATCCCCGGAACAGCCAGGACAACGGTTACAACGTGATTGTTCGCTCGGATGAGCAACGTAAAGCCGATCAGCGACACCAGCGACACGATTGCTCCCGTCAACTCCCAACGCCAAGCCACGAGCATTCCGGCGCACGTCGCGGTCAACAGGGCGATGCCAGTCCCTTCAACGAATGTCGGTGCAGGGCCGGAATGGGGCGTTGTGAATTCGCCGATTGCGAAAAACACGTACAACCCGGCGATCAGCATACCCGACAACCCGAGCCAGCCACCGAACGACCCCAGGCAAAACGGACATACGAGTCTCCTTATAACGATAATAGTCCCTTTCTCAAATCTACGCAGGAGTATGCGGGTGGCATGGCAAGCCGAGTTTGATGCTGGCAGCGAGGCTCTTTTGGTGCGGAATTGACAACGGGTTATGCTCCAGGCTGGAATCTCAAAGACGGGGTATCGAGCGTCGGCCCTGCGGTGGCGGTTGAAATTACGCCAATAGAGAACTGGCTGGAGCTTGAAGCTGTTGTCACGCCGCTGGCTTAAGCGGTGGCCTGCTGATCGCAATTCCATAAAGCAATCGCCTCGACTGTCATCCTCAACGCCGACAGCCAGGTTCAGGGCGCTGCCTCAACCGTGTTACCTTTAGCCTAAGAGGGATGCGGTGATGACCAAGACGATTCGTTCACAATTTCTTCACGACGTCGGCAGCACGGTCGAGGGCTTCACAATTCTGGAGAAGCGCACTGTCATCCCACCGGTCGCATTTGAGCGGCGGCGTGGAGTCTACGATTACCTCGTTGCCGTGCCGCTGACACCTCTGAAATCGGATGCCGCTCGGAAAACAGTTTCAGAACCTGGGTCGTTCACTCGTTCCACGCCGGATAAACGGGCTGGCATCGTTCGTCGTGTTCCTTCACGATGAATCGCAAAACCAGGAGTAGTCATGAAAGCATATAAATCAAGGAGGCGAAATGGCGGAGTTGAAGTGTGTGGAGCCTGCCATGATGAGTCGGGTGCCAGGCTCAGATTACGTGTGTCTTGCCGCCCCGAATGACACGCTATTGTTTCCACACGTGGACGTGTGCATGGCCGTAGTCTGGATTACGGAGGCCCTGACACCGAGTTGGCGCATGATCGGCGGACACGTTCCGGGCAAATGGGACGAGCATAGCAGTGACGATCTGAAGGGCTGCGCGGAGCGCGTTTTTGCGCTCATGGATCGTCAGTGGGGCGCGCGCTCGATCGCTATCGTCGTTGCCATGGGAGATCCGAGTGGCATGCAGGCGCCGGGCTGGACACAGATCATCAAGAACATGCTGAACAACCTCGATCCGAAAAAGTCGCTGGTAATCTGGAAGGACACACCCGGCGGCGCTGACCTGAAAGTGGATTTCTCCGCTGGGAAAGTCACTATGTCATCCAGTAGGACCGCGCAGTTTATCTACGAAAAAGATTTCTCCAGTATGACCAAAGGGGAAGAGCGGCACATCAAATATGATGCGCCGGTTCTCTTCAAGACCGTGGAGAGCTGGAAGAGTCAATTTAAGGACGAGCCGTTCAAAGGATTGACCCCGTTTCATATCTCCTGCGCTAAGGACGAGCAGGACCGGATCATAAACCTCTTTAGGGACATTTACCAGCACCATGGCGATGCGAAGGAGGTCCATCCGCCATTAAACTCCGGCGTCACGGGGGAGGTGGTATTTTGTTTTCAGGATGGCGAGAAAGTCGTGTTTCACGTAGAGTTGGCGCAACACCATACGTTGTACGACCGGTATCAAATCAAGAACGTCACGTCGATGTTCCGGAAGTACGGCGGATGGTAGCACCGCTTGCTGGCCCGCCCTCGGGGGAAGGGCCCCTGCCGCATCATGGCCCACGAGAATCACGACAGTATTGGCGCATACCGCTCAAGCCAAGTGTGACCCGCCTTATAAGAGTGGGTACGGCTTGAGTTACTCGTACATCGTACAGTTAGTTCTTCCTAGAATACTAGCAGTTCGGTTGCACCGTGGGGCGGCCAAGCATGGCCGCAGCCGCTTTGAGGCGGCTCCAGCTTTCACGGCGCCTTCTCGTGATGACTATGCGAACATAGCCAACGAATGCCTCTTCCTCCGCCAATACAACTTGCCGTATTTCGCACACTGAACTCAAATAGCGTTTCCAAGCCCTCGCGCACGAAAGCGCCGAAGGCGCGATTTGATCCCTCTCGCCAATCTCGGTGTTTCTGCCGGACTCCCATGCAAGCACGCCCTACTCTCCGCACACCTCCGCCGATTGTATCGCACCTCTGCTCAACCGCAACCTCTACGCCCCGCCCATCACAGTCACGCGTTCAGTCACCCGTTTGGTTGCGCAGGCGATGGGCTTTGGGATAAGCTGAAAACCACTGGAGGCTGAGGCCCTATTGTCCATGCCGTCGAAGTTCCGTGGTCCCGTGCCGTGCCAACTCGCCTTGGTCTTCCCGACGGCCGCCGGCCAGGCGGCAGGCCGGTAGGCGGCTCCGGTGGGCGCCGGCGTCGAACGATCGTCCCCATCCCCGCCCCTGTTGCGTGTAACCGTTGGGACGACGCCCGCAGACCGCCAGAATTTCCATTTCCTGAAATCGTTTCGAATCGGGCGCGTCGAAGATTGCGAAGTCTGCATCAAAAATGAATATGTGAGCCGCGCACATGCCGAGGTGGTCTTCGAGAACGGCCAATGGTGGCTGCGCGACCTCAATAGCAGCAACGGCATTTTTGTCGATGGCCAGCGCGTTCAGACTGCCGCCGTAGGTCACTCGATGGCCTTCAGACTGGGCGTCGCCGGCCCCGAGGTTTCGCTCGAAGTCCAGCCGGAAATGCCCTCGCAAAAACCGCCCGCTCAACCGCCCGAACCGAAAGCTCCCATCGGAACCGAAACCACCATGGCTCGTTACAAAGAGCGTTACTTCGGCGCCTTGGCGCCAGGCGAGCCGGTGGGCGAGCACACAGCCATGGTCCGCAGGGCCTTTCAGCAGGTTCAGACCGGGCAAAAAAGGAGATACGGCAAAATCATGGCGGTCCTCGGACTGACGATACTTGCCGTTGCCGGATACGCACTGTACCTGCATCAGCAGGTGCGCAAGCAAACAGCCATGGCGCAAGACGTTTTCTACGCCATCAAGTCTCTCGACCTGGACATTGCCAACGTCGAGAAGTTGGTTCTTGACTCGAACAGCCGGCAAGGAATGGATGAGGTAAGAAAGTACCAAAGCCGGCGGAATGAGATGTCCAGAACCTACGATCAATTCCTCTCCTCACTCCACGTGTACGATGTCAAAATGACGGAGCAGAGGCGTCTGATCTTACGCATCGCCCGAGTTTTTGGAGAATGTGAATTGGCCATGCCGCCCGAGTTCGCCACCGAAGTCGAAAGCTACATCAAGAAATGGCAATCGTCCGGTAGGCTGGCCAAGGCTATCCGGACCGCGCAGGACAATGGCTACACGGCCAAAATCTCGGAAGACCTCTTAGCGCAGGATCTCCCCCCCGAATTCTTCTACCTGGCGCTTCAGGAAAGCGATTTCGACCAATACATCAGCGGACCGATGACCCGGAAGGGAATCGCCAAAGGCATCTGGCAGTTCATTCCCGAAACCGCGATCAAGTACGGATTGCACCTCGGCCCGCTCGTAGATTTCAGGCGGCCCGATCCGGGTGACGACCGCCATCACTTCGACCGCGAAACCAAGGCAGCCGCCAGCTACTTAAAGGACCTGTATAGTACCGACGCGCAGGCGTCGGGTTTTCTTGTCATGGCGTGTTACAACTGGGGCGAGTCCCAGATTATTCCTCTGGTCCGCAGTATGCCCGCCAATCCCAAAGACCGGAACTTCTGGCGACTGCTCTCTGCCCATCGCGATAAGATACCGCAGGAGACTTATGACTATGTCTTTTATATAGCCTCCGCTGCCGTGATTGGCGAAAACCCGAGGCTGTTCGGCTTCGATTTCGACAATCCCCTGACGCTGGGAAAATGACTAAGTACATAGGCTTATTCATCCGATTCGTCGTGGCCTTTGATTGTTTTCCTCCCAGTGGGGCAGGCTCGTAGGCCGCCCCGCACGCGCTTTCTGGCGCCAGAGACGTTCCGAGGGACCGCCGGTGCTCGTGCCGACGCCTGCGATTGAGCCGCGTGTGATCAGGGTAACTTGTTCGCAAGCGCTGAAGTACACACAAACCAGTAGTGGGTCAATTTGAAATACACTATAAGATCGTTGACATTGACAATGCCTTGCGGTGTAGGCGATGGTCCAATGGCTACCGAACGCCCAATTGTGTTTCCGATGCGATACGATTCCAAGACGCCAGGAAGTTCCAGATATGGGGTATACATCAAGAACCTCGGTCAGAAGGGAGTGGCCGATGTTAGGACTCACGACATTAGAATCGGAAAAATACCCCACCGCGTGAACTGGGATCCCGATTACCTCGACCAAGTGAAGCAATCGCTCTCGCGCCACGTCGGCCCGATCGCCGGCGTGCTGGTGGACCGTACCTGCAAGCGCGTGGCGTCCCGCCAGCAGCTCTATGAGGCGCTGATGACCCACATTCCGTCGGAAAAGGACCGCGCGAAATTCTTACAATCCGTGCCGCGGTAAGGTCCTACATCGTCCAGATAGTTCTTTATAGAATACTGGTAGTTCGGTTGCACCGTAGGGCGGCCAATCATGGCCGCAGCCGCCTCTCAGGCGGCTCCGGTTTTCGCGGCAGCTAGCGCGGATATTGCGCTTTGGCCGCAACATTAATCTATAAAGAACTAACTGGACGATGTACTGTTCAGGTTCGATCATCCCCAGCGCCGTCACCAGGCTCCGCCTCAGACGGTTGAACGACGCCGCCAGCATGGAAACTTCGTCGCTGCCCTTAACCGGCAGCTCCGGACAGTCTTCCACCTTGCCCAGACTGATCCTGTCAGCCGCCGCGCGGAGAGCTGCCGGATCGGCCGGATCACCGCCAGGTACAGCACCATGTTCAACAGCGCCAGGCTGATCGGAAACACGCCGCCCAGCGATTCCATGAAATCCGGAAATCCTTCCTGCGCCAGCTTCAGCGGGACAGTCATCGGAACCGAGACGATTTGCGCCCCCACAATCTCGTTCGGCTTCCACCCGAACCCGTGCTCCCTGCCGTACCGTTTGATCATCGCCACCGGAGCGATTTTGGGAACGTCGTGGCACTCCAGGCACGGCGGGTCCGCGGAAATGGGACGCGCCAGAAACATCGTCCGGCCCGTCGGCGTGTCCCGCTCGCTCAAGATCTCCTTCTGGCCGGCTTGGTTGCGGAACGTATTGATCACATCCGCCTCCCAGTCGACCGCGCGGTCCCGCAGGTTGGTCGGGTTCAGAGTGGCTTCTTTGTAGGAGTAGTCGGGGTACTGCGCTTGCAGATAACCGAAACTCTCCGTGGCGGCGAAGGTCGGCACCGTCTGCGGCAGAAAACTGATCTGGTGCGCCTGCTGCGTCTCGAGCAACGGCTTGATCTGCGAGGTCGTATACTTGCGCGCGGCGAACGCGGTCTCCATCATCAGCCGCGCCTGCTGGGCCACTTGCGCCCGGGCGCTGCGCTGCAGAAAGTCGTTGGCGAAGTACCCCGACACGGCAAGTCCGGCGCTGAATACCAGCACAAAGATCAGACTGAATTTCAGCAGGATTTCACGGGTCCTATCTTATTCCAAATCCCCCTTTTGTGGGGCAGGCGTCCACGCCTGCTGCGGGTCTCCAGACCCGCCTGTGACGCCGATCCCACGCGGTCGTGGCGACTGTTGAGGATCGGGCCCGTTTATATTTCCGGTACCGCTCACAGGCGCGCGATCGCGATGTCGGTCTGCGAAAAATCGTTGCCCTTGAAAAGAATCGGCTCGCCGGAAGTCTTCGCCAGCGCGTACGAAAAACAGTCCCCGAAGTTCAATGCCGC
>Ga0302325_10014753_pt1 | contig 16623 bp, 16 predicted proteins | sample Palsa_T0_2_FD_201948 | JGI IMG/M metagenome (GOLD analysis project Ga0302325, IMG submission 201948) | Peat permafrost microbial communities from Stordalen Mire near Abisko, Sweden - Palsa_T0_2 | ecosystem: Environmental > Terrestrial > Soil > Palsa > Peat permafrost | place: Sweden: Abisko... | reverse complement strand
CGTGCAAATTGTAGTTGTCGTTGTAGGGAAGCTCACGTCAGTGGGACCTTCCACAATGGAAAAAAGATCTTTGTCATCAGGGTGAATTTTCAAAGTGACATTACTCTTTGCACAGCTAAGTCGTCGGATGCCCGAGGACGACAAATGTATGAGGTGACCGAAAGTCTCTAAGTCGTCCCGTCTAAATTAAAATCCAGCTGCCAAGCCTGGTGCCAACTTTCTTCTATTAAATTTGTGCAGTGGAAAGGTGTGATCTGCACGGCTTGGAACTAGCTGGAGTCTTGAAGAAGCCTCTCTGGCCTCGAGCTCCAAAATGGAGAGGGGCATCAGCCCCTTCCTAAAACTCAAAAGGTGTCGAACTCAGTCAGCAAAGCTTCAAGCTAGCCTTCACACACAGATTCTACATCCCAAGAGAGTCAGAATCTAGAGTTACTGGCCTAGAGCCTGCGTTACAACAATTTGTTCTCCGCTTCTTAAAGGCTACAGGGAGCCTTCCCATCCCTCTGAAAATAGAGGAAGTTGCTCAGCAGTCTCTAGCAGTACAGAATTCCAACAACAAAAAGCAAGGCAAATTGCATAGGGGCTTGAAATATTTTTTTGAGGATTTTAGTTGTATCCCTTTTCAGCATAGCTAGATGCACCCATTTGCCATAAGATATACTTAAAATATGCGTAGTTCCATGGGTATCGCTGACAGACAAAGACATAACATTCATGAAATCTTGTTGGCTCTTCAATCCAAAAGAGGCCCAACGCTAACCTTTTCCCTTTCCTTCAACGCCTTTTCCTGTTCTAATTTGAGTTTGGCTCTTCCTTCCCTCTTCCTGTCCGCTTCAATACTTGCAAATCTACCCCTGGCACCATGCTTGATCTTTGTGATCATATCACCTGCCTTCCCTTTTGTGAGACTTTCAGGACTCAGCTGATCATGCTTTGACCTGAGCTTATTCAGGAATGCCAGTTGTCCCTCTGTTGCCGGACCGCCCCTCCAAGCTTGTCTCCTGGATATGAATTGGAAAGGATATTTCTTTTGTGCAAAGGTATCTGCTGCATGGATTGCATCGGCGAACGTGATCGCTCGTGCAATGTGTCTTGGCCTCATGAAAGGCAATCTTGAGATTGCCCGGTTCAGGGCAACTGTTTCTGTGACAGTGTACTCCTCCTCACCAGAATCTTCATTTAAGGTCTTCTCCAGCTTTACATATGATCCGTTTGAGTTGGCGAGGATATATTTGTTTTCAGAGACACAAACCCAAGCATATGGGGACATTGCTCTGATATGCCGCTCTCCGGAGGTGTCTTCGATCAGATCAAAGACAGAGTCATAATCTGTGAATGTAATAGTTCTGCTGGCAGTGGCATTGGTTGTAGCTGATCTCGACACGTTACTAGCCTCCTGCTTTTGTAATCCCTTAGCTTCCTTACAATCCTGGAGTCCCTTCAAGTCATCCAAATTCGCATCTTCGACTAGTTCCGAAGGATCGAGTCCGAAGAGGGTTGGGGTGGTGACGATGCCAGTTTCAAGAGTAGCAACCATATCAATGATATGACAATCTTTCTTCCCAGGGTATAATCGCATGCCTCGCCCAATCATCTGCACGAGTAAATTCCGTGATCTGGTAGGTCTAGCCAGCAAGACGCAGTCGATATTCGGAATGTCTGTTCCTTCTGTGAAGACACCACAATTCACCAAGACCGGGAACTCGCCCGCCTTGAAAGCATCAAGTCGAGCACTTCGCTCAGATTTTGACGTATCTCCTGTGATAAATCGAGCATCAATCCCATGCTTCCGGAATGTATTGGTCAATCCTGCCACATGATCAAGATCGACACAGAAGACCAATGTTGACTTTCGCTCCTGAGCCTTCGCGTGCCAACTCCGAACTGTGATATCGTTGATCTGTTCGGTATTGACTGCCTGGGAAAGTTCGTTCGGTTGGAAGTCTCCATTGAAGCCCTTCTTGACCTTCGATATGTCTGCCTTGGATTGCACGGTTGTAAATATCACATCAGAGAGCCAGTTCTCCCCAATCATGTCAATGTAGTCCTTGTGATATACAATTTGATCGATAGCAGCACCGAGCCTTAGTCCATCAAATCGTGATAGAGTTGCTGAAACACCAACAAGAGCCGGAGAAGTTGGCTGTGCCTTGGACAATCCAAAGTAGTCCAAAGTCCTCATGTATCCCGGCGCAACGATATGATGAGCTTCATCGACGAGCACGAGTTTAAATCGGTCTGGAACAAACTTCGACATTCGATCCCCAGAGACAATGCTTTGAACGCTTGCCACAGTGATATCTGCGTGCCCACTGGAGTGCATTGAGCCCATCTCTATCTCGACACGCTTATCAGGGTATGCATTTCTGCAATGCCGTGCAGCCTGCTCAACGAGCTCTTGCCGATGGGCTAGGATCAGCGTTTGGTGGGCATCTACTTTGTGGGGTCGAACTCGATCGATGAGTTGGGTGAAAATGACCTGGAGGATTAGCTGGTTGATTCTTCTTTAAGGAAAAGCCTGCCGTACAGTTTTGCCACTTCCCGTGGCCAGTGAGACCCCGAGACGTTTATGGCCTTTCTCTAGGTGAGAAAGAATGGCCTGAATGCACTCTTCTTGATACTGTCGGAGGCGGATTTTCAGCGGGGGTCCAACTGGAGTCACGATCGAGGAAGCCGTGGCATATCGACGTAGAACTAGTGAAGTTGAGTACAACTTCCATTTCTGGAGGCGTGTTATCCATCCTCTTGATGCGGGTGGCATGTTTACAATACAGAGAGGAGACTGCGTCGATGTCATTGATCCAGCAAAGAGGATTTCCTATAACTGCCGCTTGGCGCGGACCGAGAGACGCGAATCCCTGCAAGAATTTCTACTTCAGACGAAATTCATGCCTCAAACTTCTTCACAAGACAAGGCTACCGTATTTCATTGCCTTCACGAAAATCACATTAGTTCATATGTTTCTAATTTGAAAAGTCTTGCACTTCTCTCTTCTTGACAAATTTCTTTACGGACGATTTAACTCCCTCCTTGGCGGCGAAATTATGTGGACAACCGGCCAAGCTGTTACATTCCACAAGAATCGCCTGAAGTACTGGCAGGCAGGAAAATATGGACCTTGATGATGCAGAGGCTATTATAGAGCCTCTGATTTACCCCGATGAAGATTCTGGATCAGCCTACGAGACAGATTCAGAGAATGAGCACAGCTCGTCACAAGGTGAGCCAGTGACAAAGGCCCGCTCTTCCAGAGCCAGTTCAGTAAAGAGCAGAGGGGGAAAGAAGAGCACGCATCAAGCAAGTGATTCTGGAGATGAAGAATTATCAGATGTCAACGAAGGACAGAGTGCAGCAGTCGACCGTGCTAGCATCGCCTTAAGCATGGACGACCAAGTTTTCGAGGATGCTTTGGAATGGGCATCCAATTTCCAGGCTCCTCAGTCGCCAGGTGATATCAAAGATCCACCTAGACGTGCTGCCGGAAGTCGGACGAAGAGGAGGGCTGAGAAGCCGGCAAATGAAGTCAGAGCAAAACGGCTAAAGCCATATTACAACAACGACTATCGAGAGCTTTTGAACATTGATATCGAGAATACGGTAACAAGAAGACTTCAAGAAGACGAGTATTCACTTCAACCAAGTCAGATTGGTTCTTCAATATGGACCTCCGTCGAGAAGGATCTATTTTTCACTGCTTTGACAAGACTGGGGAGGGACAACATTCGTGCTATTGCGAGTCGGATTAGTAGCAAATCCGAACTGCAAGTACAGGAGTATATTCAGCTCTTGCACCATGGTATTAATGAGAAAAGGATACACGAAAATCGATTACTGGAGCCAACAGACATGCCAGCTGCAATTCAAATCAGCGACGAATGCAACAGCGTGCTTGAGAGAGCCGGAGATGCTCTCGCAATTCGCCAAGAACGAGCCGAAGAGAAAATAGAGCAGACAAAATGGGGGGGTTCTTGGTTGCTTACCAAAGAAGTTAGTCACTGGATCGAGAAACGCCGAAAAGAAGACGGCGGCGAAGAAGCTCTGGACGAAGTTCTACCAGCAGCCAATCTGTTCAGTATCAAAATTTGGCTTGAGTTATCTGAAAAGATATTCATGAACCCTGCTACTCCTTATGAAGAGGAAAATTGGCAAAGCTTGGCTGAAATGGGAGAGACGCCTTCGATTCGAGCTACTGCTTTCGAGGACTTTCATTCTATGGCTGTTAACATTACAAAGAGGCTCGTATCAACGACTCTATTTTGTACGATGTCAAGAATACGAGCAAGGGACTTGAATAAGATCAAGCACGCAGAAATCACTTCCACCGATGTAGAGGCTGCTGTGAATATCTTGGGCATGAAGAGCAATAGCAGCACATTTTGGATTGGTTGCGCTCGGAGATGCCACTTAAAGGTCGTCAACGATGAATCAGAAGAAATGGAAAAGCAGCTCATGACATATGACAAAGTCGAGGCAACCTTGACATCCGAAAGCCCTTCGCGATCAAGATCTACAAGTCGGCCGGCGTACTCCAGACCATCATCTCGCTCCTCTGTTCACTCAAATCCCCAGGCATCCTCGTCGTCTGACCTCGAAATGGACATCTCTTCAGATTTCCCAGTCCTCGATTACCCCACATCCGCCGCAGAAAACTCAGATTCAGAATCATCCCTCTCCTCCGCATCTTCCACCCATTTCTCCTCCCGCCGTCTCGAAGCCAAACTCAAGAAGAAAGCAGCACGCAAAGCCGCGGAGAAAACCCAAGATGCTTATACTGAAGCATTCGACATGCAAGCCAGCCAGCTAGAAGAAGCGCGCTTATGGGCTCTCTTGAAGCAAGACCCGCCGTTTGAGGTAGGGAAGGTGGAGCCTTTGGAAGTAATGGAGACAGGGAAAGGAAAGTGTGAAAATAGGGAGATGGGGAATTGGAGGGAGTGGGTGGGGTTTTGGAGCCCTTGGGAGACGATGGAAACCCCTGTGTTAGAGGGAAAGTTTGAAAGGAATAGGGCGAGGATTTCGAGGAAGGCGATGAGAGAGGCTAGAGTCGTAGCGAAAGAAGATCTTGAATCAAGTGGAGAGTCACCAGGGAACGAGGATGGAGTATCTCCGGACAGGTCTGAAGACAGTGAAGCTGGGAATTCTGCACACTCTACTGAATATAGAGAGGAGGAAGAACATGCCGACGAAGAGGGTGATGGAGGGGAAGGCGATGACGAGCCCTATGACAATAAGGCTGTGGCTGATACTCAGGGGTATCTCGAAACCGAAGACGAAGTCGATGTCAAAATGGAATAATCACCCATTCAAATCACTTCGCTTCATATAATGGCCCGTGGATCTCGTTCTAGCTGACCTGCATTTCTAAGAATACACACACAGAAATCGGGGGGAAAGCCCGGACGACTTCATAATGAAACGTTCCAATACAAAGTGCCTACAAATGCACAAATTTTCGAGGAGTGACCACTTTCCATATTCAACCCCGAGACGCCCGATCGATTGAAATTACACCGACTGCCATTCCCGCCATCCTTTCTTAAATATCATAGCTCTTTATTTGTCCCTCAGCACTCAATGGTTGAACGCTCCCTGCCGCCGGAGCTGCTCCTTGAAATGTAAGCCTGTCGCTTCCCGCCATGACGTCCTGAGCCATCTTGATACCTTGGTCGCCGCCTGTGACGGCTGCCATTCTCAGTCCCTCCTGCACATCCTTGACCCGCTTCTTGAAGGCGAGGCGGTCTAAGAATAGCTGTTGACGACCTCGCTCAAGCTCTCGGCGCTCGGCTTGCAAGATCTGCTCCATCTCATTGAATTGCTTGAGCTTCAGCTCGAACTTCATGAGAGTAGTGTTGACCGCCGCAGAAACAAGGTGAGTCATCTCACGCTCCTCGTGAGAGGCAAGACCACCAGCTCGAGCAGCAATAGTTGCCAGTGGGACAGTTGCCAATCCGCTTACAGAATGCGTGGTAGTTGTCGTTGTCGTCGTGGTCGTAGTGTCATGTCTGATATCAATTTCCATCGAGTCAGCGTTTTCTTTCTCTTTGCCCTTCTCGGATGATTGAGGCTTCTCGAGCTGGTTTCGTAGACTCTGCTTCATAACTTCGACCGTCTTGTTTGCAGCCGCAGCTGTAACACTAGGCTCTGTAAGACCAGCGAGGAATCCGATGACCGACATGACAGGGTTATCTGCTTGGCTAAAGGGAAGATGTCCCTGTTGCGCACCTAGCATGCTGATGCCTGTGGATTTGTTGATTGGCTCCGAATCAAGATATTTGTCTTCGATTTCGAATTGCAAGAACTTAACAACACACTCCTCCTTGGTCCGAGTTCCGACATATTCCGCAACTTCAGCCCAATCCTCATCATATCTCTCCATAGCTTCGAGAAGACGAAGAATCTCACCATCACTCCAAGGTGCATCTCGATCCGGGATGGAGGAGTATGTCGGATTCTCAAGTTTAGTGTAGTAGGATTGTTGGTGGTTGGCCGGCATGCGTCCCTCGGCGAAGCAGTTCGGGCACAAATCATACTTGACCTTGCCAGCAGCAGTCCCAGAATCGGCTTGTGAGTTGTGGTAATGGACACGGGTACAATCGATGCCGCAAGAGAAACAGTTGACCTTCGAGATGGCTGGTTTCACGATGTCTTCAATAGACTTCGTGGTTGATTCAGCGGTGCCATTTGTCGTCGCAGCCTCTCCATTAGTCTGCTTCACAGGTGACTTGGCAGTAATCTTGTTTTCCTTCGCTGTTGGTTCGTAGATATTCCGTCCAACCTCCAGATTCAAATTGGTCTTTGGAGCATTACCCACTGTAGCTTTGGCATCGGTATCCGCATTCTTCTTTCCCTCAATTACCACCGAGTCTGCAGCTGGTTGCCACGGTTGCAGGCCTCGAGGAGTATCACAAATAACTTTGAAATGTCCTGTGAAAGGGGGGCCAACACTTGAGGGTCGTTGATCAGCATCAACCTAGAACTTGTCAGTGGGATTCTTCTTCATTATACACGGTTTCTGGACATACTTGGTAGTTGATCAAACCCCATTGTTCCAAGAAAGCATGAACACGCATGATCGCGCAAACATCCCCAGCTAAGTTTCTCCTACACGCAGTGACCGTCAAATATTCAATTGGATTGAGACGATATGTGTTGATCATAAAGTCCCTGTAATCCTTGTAGACAGCTGGGGTTTTGCTTCGATTCCGATTGTTGAAGAATTCTGGGAGTGCTTTTCGTTCAATGCTATTGATTTTGTTCATGTCAAACCAAGTGCTATAACTCGGAAGGATGATCGAGTGCGATTGGGAAATTAGGTGCTCTCGAGCTGATGATTCGATAGATGTCTTCGTCTTCTCGACCTGTCCCTCAGCCATTCCATTCTCTCCTTCGGCTTCGCCCTGGGTGCCTTCTTGTGTCGCCTTCACATTATCTTGCGCATCCGCCATCTCTTCATCTTTGTCATCTCCTTCACGTCGGGGCGCATCCGGTGCATCGAGAGGATTATCGGAGGCAACAGCTGGGGTAGATGTGGAGGTGTCATTTTTGATGACTGGGTCTGCACCGGTATCTGCACCGCCTTCAGCCATAGGAACGTCAGAAGCTGGGTATGGTTAGTGGTCTGGAGTATATTCAGATGTTGAAATCCACTTACTTTCACCACTTTGACCTTCTCCCTGAACAGAGCTTCCAGCTGCAGGAGAGCCATCTTCCCCTTGCAGCGGCGGCTGTGCAAGAATGGAATTACTACCCGGGGTAGCGCCAGCGGCGTCAGAGCCAAAGGTTAACGAATCGTCGTCCATTCTTTAAATGCTGTCTTGCTTAAGGAATTCGAGTTGTCGCAAAGTGTCCCAGATCCACAGAAATCTGTTTGGCCTGGTGAACCTTAAGATCTCAAGTGTCGCTGTAGGTTTATCTCATCCGTGTCGTAGGTATCAAAGAATCTTTATGCGACCATTCATTACCACTGACAGCGGCAATGTTGATGATTTCGTCACGTTTGCGCGATGTTGTACTCTTTGACGGGTGTAGAGGTCCATCAAATTGTCGCGAATTGTTCACGAACGGCGCGTTAAAGCAAAGGCTGTGTTTGTTGCTGCCTTAATTGATGCCTCATTGCCTCACCGACATGGGAGCGGATCGTTGCCCGCTTTGCCTCGGGTAGCGGGACTTAAGTTTATTAACAATGTTGATGCTTCCTTTTCCTTCATAACCGTAATCCCACAGTCAAGATGATTTCCAGAGCGGGCTTGTCTGTTCTACGCCAGGCGCGCACTCGATTGAGACCAAGGACCGGTCCTACCCCTGTTGCTTCTCTCTCAGAAATTGCTCGATTATTATCCTCTCTTGCAATTCTTGAGCAAAGGGATGGCAAACTCAACCATGGTTCACTCGGAGCGGTGACTGCAGCACAAAAGTTAGGAGGCCCGATCACTGGTTTTGTGGCAGGTGGGAATATCAAGGCTGTAGCAGAAGAGGCCGCAAAGGTCAATAGTATCGAGAAGATTATTGCGGTGGATAACGCTGCTTATGACAAGGCATGTGAAATTCCAAGTATCACTTTCCCCAGCCTGACAAGAAATCAGGGTCTGCCAGAGAACTACGCTCCGTTACTAGTCGAGAACATCAAAAAGGGGGGATATACACACGTCATCGCCGGTCACACTGCGTTTGGAAAGAGCTTAATGCCGCGGGTTGCAGCATTACTCGACGTTCAACAAATATCCGACATCACGGCAATTGAAGACGAGAAGACATTTGTGCGCCCAATCTATGCAGGAAATGCAATTGCCACAGTCGAGTCATCAGACAATATCAAAATCATCACAATTAGAGGAACTGCTTTTCCAGCAGCAGAGGCCGAGGGTGGATCAGCGTTGATCAAAGATGGAGTGGATCCAAAGGCAGAAAGCTCGACAGAATGGGTATCAGAAAATCTTGCAAAATCAGACAGACCTGAGTTGGCAACGGCGGGGAAGGTCGTATCTGGTGGTCGAGGCCTGAAATCAAAGGAAGAATTCGACCGAATCATGCTACCACTAGCAGACGCTCTGGGAGCAGCAGTTGGAGCGTCAAGAGCAGCTGTAGACAGTGGATATGCGGACAACAGTTTGCAAGTTGGGCAAACTGGAAAGGTTGTGGCACCACAATTATACCTCTGTGCTGGTATCTCGGGAGCCATTCAACATTTAGCAGGAATGAAGGACAGCAAGGTTATTGCAGCAATCAACAAGGACGCTGATGCACCAATCTTCCAAGTTGCTGATGTGGGACTTGTTGGAGATTTGTTTGATAAAGTACCAGAGCTTACTGAAAAGCTCAACAAGCAGTAATATACATATGTATTATGACATCTAGATTCCCTGGTTCAGTCGAGGACTGCTAGCATGTCTTTCACCTTCGTGAACTTTTCCCGTTCCTTTCCTTTCTTCTGCCCTGCGGCTTTTTCTACGGTGTCTATTTTCTTCCAGTCCTGCCAGCTCACTCTTCTGCAGCTTCTCTTTTCTGCTTCCGCTTTCACCCCTTCCCAACCCAGACCAGTACCATTTCCCTGGTTGAGAAATGGCAGATGGCCATGCCAATCCATTGTAATTGATTCTGCCGTTGAAAATGCATCTTCCATCGTGCTTGCAATAACCCCAGTCGGTCCTCTCTTCACCCATCCAGCACAATACATGCCGGGTAGGAATTTTGCAATGCTCGAGTCTGACCAGCCATCATTATCATTGACGACTCTTCCGAGCTGATCATTTGGTATTACCCCCCGATGATCATCAAAAGGTATCCCTAGCTCAGAGAATCCAGGGAGACCCTCTGACTTGTATCCTATTGAACGGAAAGCTAAGGATGAAGGAACATTAATCACCTCGCCTGTCCCCTCCGCTCTTGCTTTCAGATCAAATGGATCTGGGCTTAGCCTGGTCTTCTCAAATGAGATGCTGCCTAGCTGACTTGGAGAAGTCGCGCTTGGATTAAATGCAGTGGGGGATAAGCAGAAGTCTAGAGACCATGATTTTGGTGCTGAGGATACGGATGCTCCTGACCCCTTTTTCAAAACCTCCATAATTCGCCTCGTCGGCCTCGGTAAAGTTTTGATATTTTCTGGTATTAATGATTCATCCACTGGATAGAACGCTACTGGTGGCAACTTCATAAGTTCTCGGACTTCTTTGATGGTAAATGCAGCCTGCATTAATATATTTAGCATTCAGGTCAAACATAGAGTTCTAGTCACAAACCTGCATTGGCCCCCTCCTTCCAACAATCCTTACTCTTTTTACTCTGCTTTTTTGTAGCGTTTCGATAGCATTTTCAGTAATGTCCGTAGACCGCAGGATTTCTGGGTCTTGCAACAAAATCCTTGCCACATCCAGAGCAACATTTCCCTGACCAATAATGACTGCCTCATCTCCCTGGGTGAGGTCTGGTGTCAAATCCGAATATTCAGGGAGACCATTGTACCATCCAACAAAAGCTCTGGCGGAATAGATCACCTTCAAATGGTTCTCTCCTGGTATTCCTAGTGTCTGATCTCGGGATGCTCCATAAGCAAACAAAATCGCATCATAATGTGGAAGAAGACTTCGCAGAGGTAATGCGGCATCATGATCTCCAATTGATATGTTTCCAACAAAATTAAATCTTGGTGACTCCGCGACTTCTTCGAATTTGTCCTGGCAGTTCTAAATTTTGTGTTAGTCTCAAAAGCGGTTTTTCCCGAAGAGAGAAAACTTACTTTCACTTCAGGATGATCCGGAGCAACACCAAATCGCACCAAACCAAACGGGACTGGCAGATGCTCATACATATCCACTACTGAATTTTCAATCTTAGACATCACCTTATACGCCGTGTAGAAGCCTGCAGGTCCGGACCCAATGACTGCCATCCGGAAAGGTCGTCCGTCATGAGCGCGCGGTTTTTCTGTATATGCTCTTCGTTGGCTGGTGGCAACCGTCCGAGGTAGTTCTCGACTTCTCCGGCTCAAAGCCGTTGCGCATCGTGTGCAAATCCACGGTATCGCAATTGCATTCATTTTCCTGTTTCTGCAACGTCATTTCAACATTCCGGATTTCTTTATCGCGAATCCTGAAGATGGTTGCTATGGCAATGGGCTGCATCCCACTTGTTGACGAGCCAAACCCTGCAACATCTGGAGCTTCCCTGGTAATATTTGGCAACACTACATTCCTAGTCGCATTGCTGAACCTTTGCTGATCAACCAGTCAATTCTTGTACTGTGCGACAATGGGTGTTCAGCCTCCTTTCCTTTATGATCCGGTCAAGACGGAAGGACCAAGAAGTCCGTATAAAGATTTCGATCCCAAAGCTGTTTCGCGCGCAAGCCAAACGCCAAAACCTCCACGACCGAAGCACGACGGTCCTTTGATATCTTTCAATCAGCATCCTGAGTAGGTTCTCCAATTTGAAATTAGGGACATGCTAACAATAGCGTGCAGTTCCTACCTAATTCTGCCATATGGAAATACCAACGCGAAACCGATGAACCCGTCAGTGAAGAAGTGGGTGAAATGGATGAGGATCATCCAATTGGTCTTGAGATGTCTCGAACTACTGTGCGCAGTTGGACTGTTGGTTTTAATGATCCTTATTAGAGGACTCGATGTATCTACTGGTTGGATCATGAGGATAGTGGTGCGTTACTCGAGACATATCATGGCAGCAAAGGTACAGATACTGACCCTTATTAGCCCGGAGTTGCTATACTTCACACAGTCTACGGAATATATCATCTGGGAAGGAAAGCTTCAGGAAGACCGCCAGCATCATCGGCGTCATACATGCTATTTGCTTCATTCTTCGACGTCTCTATCACACCATTCTATGCCTTCAGCGCTCTGGTAGCCGATACGAGGAATGAAAATTGGACCTCTATCTTGCGAAATAGAGAGTTCATACCCGACTTAACCAAGGCAGTCTTCCTCCTCGCAACAGTCGGTGCTGCACTACACCTCCTATCTCTAGCAATTTCTCTCTACCTCGCCGTCACATTCCGCAAAATTACCAAGCTACCACCAGACATGAACCCACTGGAAGACAATCTAACATCCCGCCACAAGCGTAACAAATCTTCAATGTCCACAGCCACAACAGCGGCATCTGAGAAGCGTCTCTCTATGCCTTTGGAAAGCAAACGATCTTCAGGAGCTGCTTATGAAGATCTCTCCCGTCCTCCAACTATACCTTTTTTTCACACCAGAACCCAATCCACCACCTCCTTCTCAACCTACAAATCCACACCACCGCCATCCAGAGACGCAAGAATGGACTTACCAAGCCGACAATACCAAGTCCCAGTTTCCAACTCCCCGCGCTCCTCCATAGGAGTAGACTTAAAGCGTAACTCAGGCTACTCCCTCTCCACACCCCCAAAACGAGCCTCCTACACCGAAGTTCCCCTCTCCGACTCCGACCTTACCCTCCAAGGCAGTCCTCAACGCTCCACCCGCTCAGCTAGAAAAACCGAAGCCTGGTACGCAACAGACTCGATCTCCTCCCCCCGAGTCCGCAACAAAACTCCTTCTCCCCGGAAAACACCAGCCAAGTACCAACCCCTCCACCAACGCCACGACTCAACCGATGACTTCTCCTCCTTCGGTTTGCCAAATCCCCTTGAAGCAAACCCGCCTACACCCCGCCATAGCCTGCAACCCGCTCCACCATCCCCCGTCTCCCCATTGTCTGAGATTAGCAATAACACCAACACCAACACGCCCAATAAGAACCTCAATAACTATAACAATCACAATTACAGCCAGAAATACAAGGGTAGCAACGATAGCCGTGATATCGCAGATATGTCATATGAGCCAGAACCAGCCCGAGAGACGTTCAAGGCTCGGTACTATGGAGAGTTGAAACCAGGTACTCCGCCAATCATGATTGGAGGCAAGAACGACAGACAGGTCTCGTCTGGGAATGATTTCGGTGATAGGAGCAGTGGGTTTAAAGGACGGGATGTGAGTGGGAAGATTGCGGAGGAGGGACGGGGTGGTGGGATTGGTAATAATACGTGGGGAACGAGGTTCAGGAAGATTAGCGGGCTGTAAATCTTTCGACGGTGTTGAAAACGTGCGAATCTTGTTTGAGTTGTTTTCATTTTAAGGGTTCTGTATTGGCGTATATGGAACGGAAGTGATGGACTACACTAGCTAGTGGTTGGGTATCTTGACGTAGTGGTATGCTGTATAAATGTGGAACTGGAAATTAGAAACTGATACCTGGACACGCGATTAATCCTCTATCTTGTCTTCTAAAAGTGCTGTTGAACCAGGGTCGCCCCTATTGAGTCTAACATACGCCGCCCAGTCCGTACTCCTGAGATTTTCGCCATCGGATTCAAAATCTTCTTTCCAGCCATGTTCATCCCAAACGCCGAGGCCACACAGATGTCTCATCGTGGGCCGGCCGTGAGGACAGTTCCATGGCTTGTCGAGCTCGCCTAGATGTTTGACAACTTTGCCCATTTGCTTGTGGGTCAGAGTCTTCCCAATCATGATACTACTCCTACAAGCCCTCATGGCGAACATCTTTCTGACTTTCGAAGGCCGAGGGACAGTTCCAGGAGGATGTTCCGCCAAGAGTGCTATCAATTCAGCGAGATCCATCAAAGAGAACGTTGTTTCTCGGCTCGTGGGAAGGCTGATAACTTGGCATCGCTTTCCTACCGGTGCTTCGCCAGACTCATCAACCGTTACAATGAAACCGTTCGTCTCCAGAGCCGAGAGGTTTTCCATAACTATCTCTTCTTCAAGAGCAGTGAGGTCAAGAGTCTTGGGCTGAACCAATGGTTGAGACTGCACGATTGTAGTGGCATAGAGGCGCTCAAAGTTGTATTTCTCGTCCGACGCATGCTGGTCGATGATGAATAGATCGTCAGCAGTTGCTGGTCCGTCGTCAGGATTAGATTCCGAAGCGCGCGACGCAAGAATGAAGCCAAGATTGAATTGACCAACAATCCTCATTTTAGCGAAATCAGCCTTGGAGATTGTCAAAGACAATTTCTCCTCTGCCTGCTCGGAGTCTAAAGCTTCATCCTCTGACTTCTCAGGGGCTGATGCTTGACAGAACGATAGTCTATTTTCTAAGGCTGTGAATTGCTCGGTGATCTTCGAGGTATTGGTCCTTATGGTCTTCACCAGATTCAGGGTTGCATCTTTCTTCCTTGACCCACCCTTCAGCATAATTTTCGCTTTCTGCGCATTCTCTTGTGATGGAATTGCACCGGCTTTCTCGGCGTTCTGAATTATCTCCTGGACTTTGGCATCCTCCCGAGCCTTCTTCTCAGTCTCATCAAGATATTCGCCGTCCTCGATATCAAGAAGAATTAGGGAGGAATCTGGTTCCTCTTCCTTCACAGCTAGTACCCTCGATTGGACGAAAAGATCTCCTTCCTGTTCCAGCTGATTGCGTCCTGCTTCGCCCGAGTCTTCTGGAGAGCTTTCCAGCAACTGCGGAGAGAGTGGTGGATTTGGAATTTCGTGGTCACTTTCTTCTTCAGCAGAAGCAGGCTGTGGAGCTGTTCCTGGAGCTGCAAATCGCTGGCTAAGGCTACTTCCAAAGGAAGATAATACCGCACCTGGCGCTTGTGAAGGACGTCGACTGCGAGATATACTTGAAAGATTCTCAACTCTAGGCCGTTTAGGACACGGAGTGCCAATAGAGCTAGTCACTGTATGATCTCCAATAGTAATGGTAGCAATTTCAGCAGGTGCTCGGTACGATCTTGCAGTACTTGAAAACCTGTCTGCGATCGAAGGCGTCGATTTTGCGGGCGATTGAAGAGCAGGAATTAGAGGCTCACGCTGGGCGGAATTAGCGGTGCCATCCGAGTCATTCTGAGGCATCTCTTGTTTAGAAGCCTGCACACTAAATTGAGGAACGGGAACAGGAAGTTGATAAGGCGTAGAAGTTGTCGACTGACTTGTGGCGACAAATTTTGTGGGATTTTCAAAAGCGTCCCTCACGACCTGCACACTCTCTTTTCCCAACCTCGCAATAAGCCTCTGCTTCTCCTTGGATAGACCGTCAGGGCCTTCATTGCCATTCATAGGAGCTGGAACTTTTTGATCTGCACGGTATTCTGCCTTGCTCCCGAGCCGGTTTGAGATGAGACTTACAGACTCGCGATCTTTGCTCATTGACTCTCTAGATACGGCACCACGTCTAACTTTCGGATTATAAGGCTTTCGTTCGCCTTCATCATCAGTACTTTGCTCTCGTCTTGAGGACCTAGAGCTATCTTCTGATTCCTCTCCCTCCGTAGATTCGGCTGGGGCATGCGGAGCTTGCGGAGCTGGTGAAGTCTTTGGCGCCGTGTTATCACGGCTGATGGTAAGCTGTCTGTATGATGGCTGCTTCTGTGCAGTGAGCTGCGAAATTGGCACTGTGTAGTCTTGAGATTCAAAGAGCTCTGTGAGAGCCTCTTTCAAGGTATCAAGCATACGGTTCTGGTCGTGTAGCAGAATAGTTCGCTTGTCCGGACTAACATTGACATCATACAAATGAGTGTCTAACTCGATGTTGGCGAATATGAAAGCTGATTGTGAGGCATTATACGCCTTGTAGACGTCGTTGAATGCTTTTGCCACCTGTGGAAGACTACAAGGTCTAGCATTGACGAAAAGCATCTGTCTATCTGGAGTCTGACGACCTTCACCAGAAGCTGGGCGCGATATATGACCTACAATCCGGATGTCTTTCTTTCTTCCATCTTCCTGGGTGCTCCATCTTTGGTTGGGCGCACTGGTAGGTTCTAATTCCAGTTTCAAATCCAGAGATACCAAGGCCGTGAGTGTCTTGGCCCCAAAGACATTGACGATATTCTCTCTTGTAGATTGATTTCCCTTCGTAGAGAATAGAGTCGTCTTCTTTCCCTTGCCAGCTTGCTGGGTGACCGAGAATTTGATGCCCGTTTGGATGCAAGCATATTGCCCCAAAACCCCCACCACACGAGTCCATTCCCTCTTGATATTTCGCTGCAACTCTTGCCTTCTGACCGGGAGGTTATTGAAGAGATTTTCGACTATGATAGTAGTTCCCTTTTGCGCCGCCACTACGTTTGTTCCCTTCAGTTTCCCTGATATCTCGAATTCAAGCTTCGTGCCCTTCGGTGCATCCTGTGCCAAACATGTTATAACGGAGAAATGAGACAGTGCGCAGAGTGAAGATAGCGCTTCACCGCGGAAACCGAAGGTCTGGAGCGTCGTGAGGTCGGAGTAGGTCGAGAGTTTGGAGGTATGATGCTTAAGAGCCAGGGTCTCGTAATTGTGCGGGGAAATGCCCTCGCCATTATCCTGTACTTCTATGGAGTCGAGTCCCTGGTTCTTGAATCGTACGTCTGCATAGATTGTGTTAGCAGAGCTTATACCTTGCCGTGGCTGGGTTATTGTGGGGTACCAATGCTCGTCGCTCCAGCATCGAGACTGTTCTCCACCAGTTCCTTCACGACGGAGCACAAATCGACAATGACCTGGCCGGACTGGATTTGATGAATCTGCAGGTTGTTAAAAATATAATAAATCCATTTGAGGCAGTATTAGCTTACCGACCGGCCCTCTATGGGTTTTATGGTGGCCATGGCATGGCTGCTTGAAGAACGCGGTCAT
>Ga0302325_10014752_pt1 | contig 16623 bp, 15 predicted proteins | sample Palsa_T0_2_FD_201948 | JGI IMG/M metagenome (GOLD analysis project Ga0302325, IMG submission 201948) | Peat permafrost microbial communities from Stordalen Mire near Abisko, Sweden - Palsa_T0_2 | ecosystem: Environmental > Terrestrial > Soil > Palsa > Peat permafrost | place: Sweden: Abisko... | reverse complement strand
GAAGATTTCGCCGACTACTTATCGGCTGTTCCAGGCTGCATGATTGGCCTTGGCGCGAAAGGCGCCGGGCGCGAAATCACGCCACTGCACACCGCGACGTTCGATATTGATGAGACGGCCCTCCTGATCGGCGCCCGCATCTTCGCCGCGGTGCTCCTCGAATGGTCAACCATGTAATCTGCGGATTGCCGGTTTGCTTTGGCTTTTTGGCTTAATTGCCAGCGGAATCGCCCTTGTTTGCACCCTCGAATAACGTCCGCCAATAGTCCATTCGCTCTTTCACCCGCCGCTCGAAGCCGTTCTCCGTCGGTTCATAATAAACTCTTCCCTCCGGCAAATACGCCTGCGGCACGTAACTTCCCTCGTAGTCGTGCGCATACTTGTAGCCGGCGCCGTCGCCAAGCAGTTTCGATCCGGTGCCCCGCAGATATTTCGGCACGGCGAGGATTCGGCCTTGCTTCACATCGTCCATTGCTCTGTTGAGACCAGCCCAAGCTCGATTGCTCTTTGGCGCCGTCGCGACGTAGACAGCACCATGCGCCAGCGGAATCTGAGCCTCAGGCAATCCAACAAATTCCACCGCCTGTTGCGCTGCGACCGCCACCACGAGAGCGTTTGGATCCGCCATTCCGACATCTTCACTTGCGGCGATGACAATCCGGCGCGCGATAAAGCGAATGTCCTCTCCTGCGTACAGCATTTTTGCGAGCCAATAGAGCGCTGCGTCCGGATCCGATCCGCGCATGCTCTTAATGAAGGCGCTAATCGTGTCATAATGCTCAGTTTCGTCGGCATCGTAGGTGACGGCCTTCTTCTGGATGCTCTCTTCAGCAACGGACCGGTCCAATCGGATCACGCCATCAGCATCTGGAGCGGTCGTCAGCACGGCAATTTCCAAGGCATTCAAGCTGCGCCGGGCGTCGCCATCACTGACTTCTGCCAGGAAGTCCAATGCGGCCTGATCCGCTTTGATTCTCAGCTTGCCAAAGCCGCGCTCGGTATCGTTTAGCGCACCGTGCATCACCCGCACGAGGTCTTCTCGAGAAAGTGGTTCCAGTTGAAAGACCTGCGAACGGGAAACGAGCGGACTATTCACGTAAAAAAATGGATTATGAGTCGTCGCGCCAATCAAACGCAGGTTACCGCTCTCGACATCGGGCAGCAGGACGTCCTGTTGGGCTTTGTTGAAGCGGTGGATCTCATCAATAAAAAGGATCGTTCGGCCGCCGTTTGATCGCCGCCGGAACGCCGCGGAAGCCGCAACCCGCCGGATATCCGCGACGGAACTTTCCACGCCGCTCAGTCGTTCAAAATGACTTTTTGTTGTGGAGGCGATGATTTGCGCCAAGCTTGTTTTTCCGCTGCCGGGCGGCCCGTAAAAGAGAATCGATGCTAACCGGTCCGATTCGATCGCCCGACGAAGTAATTTGCCGGTGCCCAGGATGTGCTGTTGTCCTAAATATTCGTCGAGGAAACGGGGACGCATCCGCGCGGCAAGGGGCGCATCCGGGTCGATGCCGGTTTCCTCAGGATTGCTTGCACGAAAAAGATCGTCCATTCCCCTAGTTTCCGCGGTGCACCGGGAAAGTCCAATACCGTCAGCGACACGCCTGGAATCGAACTTGGTGAAAAGCTGAGGCGAGTTGCAACGAGATGTTGTGCGGCCGGTGAATCCGCATTGCCTGGCGCCTCAATTCTGTCGCTCCCTCCTTGCGCCGTTGCGGTGGCCCAGTTTGATCGCAACAAAATACCTGATATTTCCGGGACAGGACACTAATATCCTCGAACCAAGTTCGCCGTAGTTCCAAGCATGGGTAGTAACCGTCATGAAGACAATTCTCGTATCAGTCGATTTTTCCGACGTCACTCTGAAAGTAGTCAAGGCGGCGGTTCATTTGGCAAAACCGTTTCAGAGCAGAATCATCCTGGTGCATGTGTTCGAACCGGGGTCCCCGCTCATTGGGATCAGTGGCGCGCCGGACACAGTCGCTGTGCCTCAAACTCCGCCGCCGATCGCTCCTCCTGATAACATGGTAAGCTTCTCACACCTTCAGGAGATGATTTCTTCGATCGGACTGGTGTCAACGACCGTAGAACTGGAGGGGATTCCGGCCGAACTGATCTTGTCTCAGGCCGAAGATTCGCGGGTCGACCTCATCGTCCTCGGATCCCATAGCCGCGGACCTCTTTCGCACCTTTTCCTGGGTAGCGTCGCGGACGGCGTGTTGCAACGGGCCAGATGCCCGGTCCTGATTGTGCCGCTATCCGACACAGGCGGTTGAAGAGAAGGGTCGGCAGGTGGGCAAGCTTGAAGACTGTATGGGTGTTTGGTCCCGCAGATAAAATGCCTTTTTGGGACACCCTCCTTCGCCGATCCGTCTCTGCTGCCGCCTTGCGCCGCGCATCCAGTTCAGGCTACACTGCCGCTCCTGTGAACTTCGCGACGCTCTCCGGGCTCGCCGTGTTGAACCCCGGCAGCCGAGATCCCGATCAAAGCTTTAAGGCCGGGCCCGGTCAACCGGATGAAGCGGCTCATCCGCCGGTCAATTATCACGCCTACGCCGCCTGTACCCATGGCGCCTTTTATTGCAGACCAGCGCTCGCGGCGCGGCACCGAAGCGTTTTGCTGCTTTTGCGCGGAGATCTGAGCGAATCGCAACGTGCTTTTGCTGTCCTGAAAGCCCATGGTTGCTTTGTCGCCATCTCCTTTAAGGAATCAGGGGCTCAACAGGTCGCCCGTCAATTGTCGAAGCCAAAGCGAATTCAGCGGTTTCGAGAGATTGCCTCAAGCGCGGATCTCTGTCTCTCGAGTACACCCGATCTGGTCCCACTCTTCGCCTCCGTCTCCAAGCGCACAATCCATGTACCAACGCCATATCCGTTTGAATTCATTTCCTGGAACTTTTCGCGACCCACGATCGAACGGCGCGGCGTCTTCATTGGGACGCGAGAATTCGATGTGCTTTCACGCAATCACCTTTTGGCGCTGTCCGCCGCGCGGACCTTCTCCGTCCCAATTACGGTGATCAATCCGGACGGCAAATCGGGTCTGCACCGGTTGCAAGCTTTGAAGTTCCCCGAGGATCAACTCACGGTGACGGCGCCGTTATCGTACCCAAACTATCTGCGTTTGATTGCCAGACACCGAATCGTGTTGCAATTCGACCAGAGCTCCGTCCCAGGGCAGGTGGCGGGTGACAGTCTGCTTTGCCGGGTCCCAACAGTAGGGGGAAACGGCACGGTAGAACGAGTCGCATTCCCAGAACTCCACGGGAGCGGCAGAACATTCGATCAACTCGTCGAGTTGACCCGACGCCTTCTGAAAGACGAAGTATTTTACAACGAGCAACTGGCGGCTTTGGAGCGATGTGCAGGCGCGCATCTCTCTTTCGCGAAAGGTCTCGAATCGCTCTCCCGACACTTTCCGGGGCTCACTTGAACGGGTCTACCGCGTATCGTAAGCTGAACCAACATCCATGACTCGGCCGACGCACGCGCACCAATATCCGCTCAAAGAGCTCTCTCTGGCTGCGATTGTTGAGCTGCTGCGAGCGAACGGCATGCGGATAACCAAGAACCGCATCCAGATCATCGACACCCTGCTTCGAGCGGAGAAACCGCTTTCGCTCGATGAAATTCAGACAAGAACCGGCGCTGATGCTGGCGCGCCGGATTACGCCACTGTCTTTCGGGTGATGACGGTTCTGGAGAACCTCCAGGTCGCCCAGAAGGTAAATTTGAACCGGTCCTGCAGTTACTACGAGCTAGTCAATCCGCAGCAGCATTACGACCATATCATTTGCACTGAATGCGGCCGCGTGACCCTGATGATCGATTCATGCCCGGTCGAAAAAGTGGAGCGCAAGATAGAAAAGCGATACGGATTTTCGGATATCCGCCATTCACTGGAGTTTTTCGGGAAGTGTCGTGAGTGCCGGTAGTGGACGGGTGCCATCGCCCGCCGCGGGAGAATCGTAGACGTGGGAGAGGACGTTCAGCCCGATGCCGATCAAGATGAAGGGAATGACGAACCGGCCGTAGCGCTTTACCCTGTTTCCAAATAGCCTGTGGCTGGTGAGATAGTAGCTAAGCCAGCACCAGACCGCAGTCATTAAACCAAACACGAGCGTGTAGAGCGGAATGAACCCTCGCTGAATCGAGAACAACGGAATGTAGACGCTGAGATTGTCCCCCCCGTTGGCAATCGTCAGCAGCGCCACAAAGGCGATTTCCGAGCGCGCCCATCCCAGACGGAGCTGGTCTTTGCCGACAAAATCGGGACGGTTTTCGTCGGTCGAACTGGCTCCCGCGCTCCTTTGGAACAGCTTCCAGAGCCGATTGATGCCGAGGAGCAGAGGCGCCAGACCGAGCAGGCAAATCCACACGCCCGGAATCGTAACGGAAAACAGTGCAGCCAAAACGCTGATCAACACGAGGAAAGACATGCCGAGAAATTGACCGACGACGACTCGTGTCGTCCGGAATTCTTCATCGACAAATAAGCTCACCAGCAAAAACAGATCGTCGACATTCGTTGAGGCGAACGCGGCGATCGCAATGAGCGGCGCGGAGAAGTTGAAGTAGGTCAAGATGTCCGTTGCCAGAGAATCAGTGAAGACTAGCTGCGGACCGACACGCCGCGTGCAGCCAGGAACCGTTTCGCTTCTCCGACCGTGTACTCCCCGAAGTGAAAAATGCTGGCAGCCAGGACTGCGTCTGCTTTTCCGTGCGTCAGCACACGCAAAAGATGCTCGAGGTTACCCGCGCCGCCGCTTGCGATAACCGGAATCCCGACTCTCGAACTCACCGCCGCCGTTAGATCAATGTCGTACCCGTCCTTCGTCCCGTCTGCATCCATGCTGGTCAGCAGAATTTCTCCGGCGCCCCTTCTCTCAACTTCTTGCGCCCACTCCACAGCGTCGAGGTCCGTCCGGTTCCGACCACCGTGCGAGAACACGGTCCAATGAGTCGGTCCAATCCGTTTTGCATCGATCGCTACCACGACGCACTGAACACCGAACGCGTCAGCAGATCGCGAAATCAATTCCGGCGCCCGGATCGCGGCGGTATTGATGCTCACCTTATCGGCACCCGCCAGCAGCATCTCCCGTACATCCGCCGCGGTTCGAATCCCACCGCCGACAGTGAGCGGCATAAAACATTGCTCCGCCGTGCGCCGAACCACGTCGATCATCGTTCGCCGGTTGTCCGAGGAAGCGGTGATATCGAGAAAAACGAGTTCATCGGCCTCCTGGCGGTTATATTCCATCGCGCACTCCACCGGATCACCGGCATCGCGCAACTGCAAAAATCTCGTTCCTTTGACGACACGTCCTTCTGTGACGTCAAGGCAAGGGATAATTCGTTTGGTCAACATCTGAGCGCGAGTGAGTAGTACGGGCGGTGTTTGCTCATTCGTGACTTCTGCAGGATTTTCGAGCGACTTAACCCAGAAAATCGGTCGGACTACCTAGCTATTCGCTCAGTCAGCCAGAACCGCGACTGGTCGTCAAGATACCCAAGCACACCGGTCGAATGCCAATCAACGGTCGAGGCGGTCTTTGGGAGGGAACCTTCCTTCAGAAGGGCGCCAAGCGTTAGCCGGTTCGGCAGGAACGAACCTCGAATGAAAAGCTCGCCGCTTTCGTCCGGTTTCGGCTTCGAAATGAACTGTAGATCATGGTGCCCGTCCGGCGATTTGCCGGTCTCGTCGCGACCGGAAATCCGGGCCTCCACTGTTGAGTAAAAATTTCCGACCAGAGTCGCGCTTCCTTTCCGCTCGTACGCCTTCAACGGAAGCGAAGCGAGCGGGAGATCTTCGTAGAAAGTCAACTCGATGTTGGCGTGCTGCATGCGACCCGTGAAATAATCGATTTCCTCGGGTTCAAGCGGCGCATCCGTGATGAACACTCTGTGAAACGGTGAAAACGGCTTTCGCAAGAGCTTGCGAACGACAGGACTAACAGCCGCGGTCCGGGTCGGCTTGAACTTGTCGACCTGACGGGCGAGGCTTCTTTCCGAACGAGACCCTATCACACTGGTCAGCCCTGCCGCGAGATTACCAAGCAGGTGAAGCGCTGACGCGCAAAGATCTATTTCTCCGGCTTTCAGCTTCAATTGAGAGACCAAGAGCTGAACACTCTGCCTCAGTTGGTCTTGGGACCATACCCGAAATGCCAGATGATTCGATGTTTCGCGCACTAGAGAAATCAGGGCTGCCGAATCTGGCGGCTGCTCTTCGAGTGCGCCCAACTTTCCCAGGCGCAACCAACGTGCCTGGGAACGAACATGGCCGACAAAAATCTTGCATGGAATTTTTCTGAGGACTCCGTCGAAGTGGGAACCGACCCACCCTCGGGTGGGAATGATACACGCTTTCGCCGTCAGTGCGCTTACCCAGGAAATGAACTCGTCGTGAGGAGTCGCGTGATCACACAGAATTGGGACAGCCCCGATCTGGAGCGCCGCCAATAGGTAAACATACATCTCCTGGGAGGGACCGACTCCAAACAGGATCCGGTCACCAGATGCGATCTTTTTTTCGCGCAACTCGAACGACAGATAGTCAACGAGTCGATTCAATCCCGAATACGTCAGGACTCTGTCGCCGGAGAGGCAGCGATCGATCAAAGCCGGGACGCCGGGCTGCAGTTCGGATCGTTTTCTGAGAGTTTGAACAAAATTCATTGTCAATTGAGACGGATCGAAAACCGCCTCGTAAATGTCTCTTGCGGCGGAATCGATTGAATTCCGAGCTTCTTCTCGAAAGCCCGCTGTTCCTCGTGATCGGGCAAACCCCAGCACGGCTCAATGCAAATGAACGGATTCAAATCACTCCAAATCGTAAAGTAAGGGGCATCCGAGAAATCAAGTTCAACCTGCCGGTTTCGCCCGTAGTCTAGAAGTTTTACGACGTAACTATCGGCTTCGATTGTCTCGAGGAGGAATGATCCCGGCAGCTCGAACGGTTGTATCGGCATGGTCGCGCCGTCCGATTCAAACTCGACCGTTTCGCCGCTCAAAAAATTATTCGGCGCCAAATAGCGTCTGTAGGTTCCTCGCGGCAGAACAACCCGGGCTTGCTCGAAGGACGAAACCGCGAATCCGGGATGCAACCCAAAACTGACGTGGGATTGGCGCTCCATTTCCTCGTTATGAAAAGTGAAGGTCACTTCAACCGTGTCACGGTCCAATGTGTAATCGATTCGAAAAGAGACTTTGCGCGGATATTCGACCGGGAGAATCTGGTCGGCTGGGAGCGAATAGCTGAGCGTGCCTCGTTCGGCAAGCACAATTTCCGGGTCAGCGAACTTTTTGTGCCGCAGGAAGCCATGATTTCCGCCACGAATTTCGTCCCCTCCGTAAAAGGTCTTTTCACCTTTGATCCGGTGAAGAAAATAACCCATGACGGTTGCGTGACCTTGCCAACCCTGCGGAGCGGCTTTGACCTCTCCATCCCGGTAAAGGTATCCGGCCCACCCGTCGTCGGTCGCGTGTCGCGCGACGCTGACCAACTCTGCTCCCAGGTTGTTAACCTGAATCCGATATCCACTTTCGCGATTGGCGATCTCGTTCAATCGATAACCATCCAGTTCAAGGACGCGGTGTTCGAAACCCATACCCTTACCAGTGGCACAAATGCGCCGAGAGACCAAGCAGAAGAAACGGATTGGCGGGCCGGCGTAAGAAGAGGATGCGCTTCTTAGTTTTCTTCATTGTTTCGGTACGCCGACACGCCCACCCGCCGACCGACCGCCACGTTTTTGCCTCTATGCCCCGGTTCCAACGTATTCAGCGGAATAGGTGTCAAACTTCGAGACCGTTCCTTCTTTGGGCGATTGCTTGACATCGTAAACGTTATTTCCAACGACCTGTTGCGTCTGTGTGTCATAGATCATCACAGATTTCGCGCCCGACGAATCTTGTTCGCGCACGGTATCCACCGCGATGTAGCGCGCCTTCCGGTATCGAGCCTGGCGCGGCGGAGGCGCATTTTCGTAAGCAAGCCGCGCCCGTTCTTCGGCATATCGACGCTGACGTTCGGTTGCCTTATGTTTAGCGATCACGTAGGCGGTAACCCCGGCCACTGCGCCTGTGGCAAGGCCAATCGCCACTGCTTCGGATGTGCTTGCACCCGCGGCCCTTGCAAGACCTCCTGCCAGTATGCCCGCACCGGCCCCAAACACCGCACCGTTTGCTTCCGGTGACATATTTTCACATCCGGTGAGAAGTAGCCCTGCAGCGAGGACCGCCGATGAAGATTTGATCAGACCCGCGTTCATAGAGAAAATTGCGAATAGTCAGGATATTGAGTCTCCAAAGCCCAAACAAGCAATATTGTCAGGTCGCGGCGTCCGCATCGGATTTCCGTGGAACGAAGGCCAGAACCAAAAATGAACCAAGCACCAATGCGCCGCCGATGACGTAAAGGCCGTAATCGCTTCGCTTTGTCAGATCGGTGAACCAGCCAACGATCGATGGAGCGAAAAAACCACCGAGGTTGCCGAGCGCATTAATCCAGGCAATCCCGGCTGGAGCTGAGGCGCCTGCGAGCATGTCGGTCGGCATCGGCCAAAAAAGCGGAAAAGTCGCCAAAATTCCCATCGTCGCGAGGGTCAAACCAACCATGGCGACCAACGTGTTTTGTCTGAAAAGATTACTGATCACGATGCCGGCCGCTCCCAGAATTGAGGCCACGGCGAAATGCAGCCGGCGTTCTCCGGAGTGATCCGAGCTTCGACCCAGCGCTACCATCGCAATGGCGCCGAAACCATACGGAATAGCCGTGAGCAGACCGATGGACAAAGGATCCTTGACGCCGGTATTCTTGATCAGTTGCGGAATCCAGAAGCCGGTGCCGTACAATCCCATCGTGGAACAGAAGTAGATTAAAGCGAATAAGAGCAAACGCGGATTGAAGAAGAGCTGGGCCAATGGGAGAGGATCCTTGCGAGCCTCCTCGGCCTGTAGGTTGTGTTCAAGGAGTTGCTTCTCCTCTTCACTCAGCCAGTTGGCAGATCGTACCCCGTTCGCGAGTAACCAGGGAACGACGATACCGAGCGTGATCGAAGGTAAACCTTCGAGTAAAAACAGCATCTGCCAGCCTTTTAGTCCTGCCGCGCCGCTGAACTGGTGAAGAATCCAACCCGATAACGGCGCACCGACGACTCCCGTCAACGCGATCGCTAACATAAAGAGGGCGACAATTTCCCCGCGACGACGCGACGGAAACCAGTAGGTGAGATAAAGAATGACTCCCGGGAAAAAACCTGCCTCTGCAAAACCGAGCAATAATCTGAGCCCACAAAAAGTCCAGGGAGAATTCACGACGATCATCGTCGCGGAAATTATTCCCCATGTGATCATGATCCGCGCAATCCAAAGGCGTGCGCCAAGTTTTTCCATGAGAATGTTGCTCGGGACCTCAAAAACAAAATAGCCAAGGAAAAAAATGCCCGTCCCCAACCCGAAAACAGTGTCGCTGATCGCTGGGACGTCCGCCTGCATCTGCAACTTCGCAAAGCTAACGTTCACACGATCGAGGTAGGCAGCGATGTAGCAGACGAACAACAACGGGATAATCCGCCAGACGACTTTTCTGTAGACATCATTTTCGGACACCTGGGCTGCAGTTGGGAGGGGAGGCATTGGTCGGGGGGAGGAAGCCTTGCGTTTCGTAGTTTTTCGTGCGCGCCAACCTCGTACCCTACTTGTAGGCTACTCCGTTGGTCCGACACCACTCGATAGCGCGAGAATTCCCGGCGCGCGCTGACCGTTTGAACCATTCGGCCGCGGCCTTTGAATCCTTCTGCAGACCGAGACCCTCGAGGAGACAACCGGCGTAAAAGCACATGCCCACTGGATCCCCTTTTTCGGCACCCTGCTTGAACAGGTTTGCGGCGATTTCAGGACTGCGCTGCACGCCCTCCCCGTTCATATAGAGCACCCCGAGATTCGACAAAGAGAGTGGATACCCTTCGGCCGCAGCATCCTCGTAAAATTTCCGGGCCTGATCAAACTGACGCTGTTTTCGAAAATGCGTTCCTAGCAGGTCCATCGCTCTCGGTTCGTGCAACGCGGCCGATTCTTGCAGGAAGCCCACGGCTTTCACCACGTCGACCGGGACCCCTTTCCCGTAATAGTAACATTCGGCCGCCAGATACTTGCCGACGCGATCCCCGGTATTCGCTGCTTGCAGGAAATATTCCAGCGCTTTCCGATCATCGCCCGTCTGGTGCCGATTCGAGTATAACAGGCCGGCCTCAATCATCGCAGGCGAACTTCCTTTCGCGGCCGCAATTTCGAACCATTTCAACGCCTCCGCCGGATTGCTCTCTCGCGAGAACTGACCGATGATCAGCATCGAAGAGACAACTCCTTTTTCAGCTGCTCGAACAAGGTCTGATTTTGACTCAGCGTAAGCCTCGGCCTCCGGCTTTCCTTCAGTGCTGTGAAGCTGAGCAAGCAAGTTTTCCAGCCGCTTCAGCACGATCGGTCTCTCCGGAAATCGATCAATCAGGGCGAGGTACGCTTTTAAAGCGCCCTGCCAATCGCCCGATTTACTCAGCTCTTGTGCCGCGCCAAGCTTTTCCTGGAAATCGTCAATCGGCGCCGGTGTCAGCGTAGGATTGGTCCGCTCCTCCGGCGTCGTCGACGGTGTCATTCTCTGCTCAGGCGTCGTCGCAGGGCTCAAACGGGCCGCTGGGCTCGGTGTGGGAGTCGCTGGCTCTTCCGGCGTGGACGTTTGTCGCGGCGTCCCCACCGGTATTGGAGTTGGGCGCGGAGTCACCTCGGTCACGGGCGTTCGCCGCGCCAGCCCCCAACCAATAATCCGCTGCCCTGCAAAGTAGTGGTAGACGGCGTACCCGAGAACTCCAAGCAGGATAACCACCAGCCCGAACACTAAAAACAAGCCCGCCACAGAAGTTTTTCGTTTCTCAAGGTCCGGGACCACCTGCGGCGGCGCAACGGCGGGGGGCGCAGGCGCAGGCTCTGCGATTACCGGCGGGACATAGGTCGGTGGCGGGGGCGGCACTGCGGCTCCGGAGTGCGTGCTGGCCGGGGCTGGGACCACTTTCGGAACAAAAATGTGTTCACTTGCTTTTGTGAAAATTTCTCCTTCGAGCAGGTAACTCATTTCGACCGCCGAAGCCAAATCATCGGTCAGACCTCGACGAAGAACTGTGTTTCCCTCTTCGGATAGGACGGCGATCGGCGTGAAGCGTCCGGTTGTTTCGACAGTGTTTCTCGGGCCGCCGAGCACCTCGTACAGCAAGAGGCTCAGCATCCCGAGGTAACTGGCGCGCGGACCTTCGCCAGAGGCGCCCTTGACAAGTGTCGCAGATCCGGCCCAAGTCGCAGAATCAGACGAGGAAAGCGAAAAATCGACCGACTCAACCTTGACGGCTAACGAGTACCACTGCGTGAGCGGCCTTTGCAGCAACGCGGGATCAATCGCTTCTTCCGCCAAACCAGGCATGGTCAAATGGACGCCGGAAACCGTCAGAGCCACTTGCTGCAGCCGATTCGCGTGCGCATGATCGGCCACCGGCGCGAGAAGCTTGAGCACCAGGAGTGCTTCCGGGAGGCTCAGGGCGCTTCGCGTCCGGAGAATCTCCACCAGTGCAGGCCCGATGACGATTTCCTGGACGAGAAAACTTTGTTGGCCTGCGCTCTCGAGAGAATAAATCTCCTGTAAATCCGGCCGACGCGCGCGACGGAGTTGGTCGACCTCTTGTTCCAGCGCGGTGTATCGCTTGCCGTCGGCTAAAAATTCTCGATTGAACACCACCAGCACAACTTTGCGATCTTGTTGGAGATCGTCGGCAAGGAATCGCCGGCCCTGCGGGATGTCGCCGAGGTCTCGACCGAGCTGGTAGCGCCCGGCAAGAACGACTGGGGTCTCCGCAGACGCTGGCCTCTCGGTGGAAAACGCCTCCGTGGCGAGCGTTTCGGGTTGTGCCCCAAGCCTCTGGAGTACAGCAGCTGGTCGCCTATTGGTCGCCGTTGCATTCGCCTGGATCACTTCGATGCAACGAACGATCTCCTGCCGCAGCTCGGCGGGCGTTTGCGGCCGGTTTGCGCGATCCTTTTCCATCATCCGCTGGACCAGTTGCACCACGCACGAAGGAGACCCTACAAGCGGGTCCAGAGGCAGCGGTTTATAAAGGTGCTGACTCATGATCTGCGCAACCGACCCGGAATAGGGCGGTCGTCCCGAGATCATGTAATACAGCGTCGCTCCAAGGGAATAGATGTCCGAACGAATGTCGATATCCCGTTCTTCCAATTGTTCGGGACTCGCAAAATGGGGAGTGCCGACAAATCCCCCGCCGACGGTCAGGGCGCCTGAATCTTCTCCTTCTCTCTTAGCGGTTTTCGCGAGCCCGAAATCGATGACTTTCACCACCTTCTCACCCTCTTCGTCGACCAGCATCAGATTCGCCGGCTTCAGGTCCCGGTGGACCAACTGCTGTTTCGCGGCTGCCGCAAGGGCTCGAGAAACCTGAATTGTGATTTCCAACGCTTCGACCGGGGTCAGCGGTCCCGTCCGCTTCATGTAGGCATCGACGGTTTCGCCGTCGATGAACTCCATCGCGTAGAAATAGCACTCGTGATCCGTCCCCAGATGAAAGACGGAAGCAACGTTCTGATGACGAAGCGCAGCCGCAGCCCGAGCCTCACGCAGAAACCGCTGCCGGGCGACGTCGCTATCGAGGTAAGCGTTATTGATGACCTTCAAGGCGACCGGACAACGAAGGTTCGTGTCGAAAGCCTTATAGGTGATGCCCATGGCGCCTCTGCCTAATTCCCACAGAGCCCCATCGCCACGCCGTAGAACTTCGTAGTGCTGATAACGCTCAGCGTCCGCCATTTTAGTGAGCCCTTAGTAAAGCAGAGGGTGACGGAAGGCGCAACAGGAGAGAAACGGCACATCCTCTTCCCCACATTCTGGGCTTTCTTGACGCGACCTGAACTGCTGCCTCCTTCTCGATCAATTTCCAAGTTCAAACCGAACGGGCGCCGAGAATGCCTGACCATTCGGAGGCGGTGGCAATCTGGTAATTTTCTTGCCGGCTTCTCGAACCGAATCATCCACCACTGCGTTCCCGGAGCCTTCAATGATTTCGAATTCAGTGACCGTTCCATCCGGTTCCACCTTCAGTTTTACGGTGACCTCCAGCATTTTTCCGAGCGCCATCTCGCTGGTTGGCTGGTTCCAGGCTGCCTGAAATCGATTCGTGAGTATCCCGACGTACCCAGCCACGGCAGAATCTCCCGACCCGCTGCCTTCGGTATCTCCCGGCCCCGTCCCACCACCGCTATGTGAATGCAATTCCGGTTGAGACGACGCTTGCCCACGCGAATCCTTAATCCCGTTTTTGCCAGCTTCTCCCTGTTGAGCGGGCCGCCTTGGCGAAGGATTCGGCTTTTCCTTTTTTTCTGACTCTACCGGGGACGACTTCGGGTTCTCTTTCAGGTCGTCCTCGCTTTTTGGGGCGGATTTTGATGTTGCTGAACGCGCTGGTAACGGTTTGGGCGTCGGCTTCGAAGTCTGCTTTGGAGTCGGTTTAGAGGTCGCCTTTGGAGTGGGTCGGGGCGTCGGTTTCGGAGTCAGTTTAGGGGTTGGCTTGGGAGTCGGTTCGACCGTTGGGCGCGGCGTCGGAGTTGCCGGTGGCATAGGGATCGGACTGGGCAGCGAAATCGGTAGGTCAGATTGCTGGACTGCCGGCGTTGGCGTCACGGGGAGAGGCGGAACAGTCGGCTGCGGTGGTTCTTCTTGCTGGCTCGTTTCCGGTTGCGTTTCGGGTCGTGATTCCTCGCTCGGCGCCGTCACCGGCGCGTTGGTGGAGGCGGCTGCGGCCGCCGATTCCGCGGCCGCGGAATCACCGCCGAATGACCCGGGGTTCATCCAAACGACGGTGTCACTATTCTTCCTCGATTGGAATAGAGCCGCGAGCAGGAGTCCACCGAGCAGGACCAAGTGGACGAGTGCGATGGCGACAAAGGTTCTTTTGAAGCCTCCGTCCGGAATGTCACTGCGATCATCTGCCATTCCTCACGGCTCATCGGGACGCGTTAGGACGCCCACCTTCGTAATTCTGGCTCGCTGAAGGATATCCATCACGTCGATAAATTTCTGGATAGGCAATTCCTTGTGCGGACGCACGACAACTGCCGCATCCGGTTTGTCAGCATGGAGCGCCAATAGACGCGTTTCCAGAGTCGCCGGATCAACGATTTCGTTATTGATTCGCATGACATCATTCTTGTCGATCGAGATCGTCTGGACCCGGGATGGATCAACGGACTGGATTGCCTCGCCGCTGGTGGGCACGACAAGGTTCACGCTGTTCTCCATCAGTGGAGTCGTGATGATAAATATGATCAGCAGCACAAACGCAAGATCGAGTAGCGGAGTTACGTTGATCTCCGTGAGCGTTTGCAATGGGTGCCGATCGGAAAAACGACGCATGCTATCGATTGACGAGGATCGGCCGGGTCGAATGGTTCACGTACTTGTGCTCGAACTCCGAACAAAGCTCGGCCGCGAAATTGTCGTTCTGAACAATCAAGGAACGAATACTCGTCACCAGAAAGTTATACCCGAACATTGCCGGAATTGCGACGAGCAATCCGGTTACGGTAGTGATAAGGGCGCCCGAAACACCCGGCGCCATCGCCTGCAAATTCGCTGAGCCGGCAAGCGCCACGCCTGAGAATGTGTCCATTACACCCCAGACGGTTCCAAGCAGGCCGAGAAACGGCGCGCCGCTCACCGCGGTGGCGAGCAAGATCATCTGGGACTCGAGGCGCAATGCCGATTCGCCGACCGCTCTTTCCATGGCCGTGGTCACAACTCGCATTTGCGAAGGAGTGATCCGTTCAGCAATTTCCAAACGTGCCCAAAAAGTGTCGTCAACCTCCGTGGAACCGAGCAGATGAAATGCCAGCTCTTTGCATCCGGCTCGATAAATGGAGAAGAGCGGAGAACCATCAAAGCGCACTTTGGACTCGTAGATTTTCAGTGGCTGCCGATCTGACCGAAACAGATGTAGAAACCGGTCATTCTGCATCTTCGCCAACCGGACCACCTTCATCTTGGTGACCATGACGGACCAACTGAAGATCGACGCGATGAAGAGCGCTGCTAAGACCAGTTTTCCTTCAAAGGTCGCTTCCGTAAAAGCGTAGACCAGCCCCCCAGACTGAGTTGCTACCAAAGATGTCAACACCGGCACAGGATAGTATGTTTAGCGCGCGAAACGGTAAAGGCAATCTATAGGATGGCGGTTGCCGCCGATCCTTGAGATTCGCGGTTTTGGCCTTACAGGTATCTCGCCATGCCAAAATTCGCGTCTCAGCGCTTCTTGCCTGCGATCCTCGCGGCCGGATTGTTCGTTACGTCCTCTCTCGAAGCACAAAACAAGTACGATGTCCTGGCCCGGGTGGTTCAGCCGTACGGCGCGCTCTTTTATTCGAAAGCGACAAACAAAGCAATGCAAGCGGACGTCGTTCTGCGCGAAGGGCCACCCACCGCCACGGGAATTCTCAACCAGCCGCTTCGTGTCTTCCTGCAAATTCCGGACAAACTCCGGATTGAGACGCTTGATCCGCAAAATCGTGTTGTCTTCTGCCGCAACGGGCAAAGGGTGTGGGTTTACCCTCATGACTTGCTGGCCGGCATCGTTACAGCCGGGCGACGTCCCTCAAGACTAGACAGAATTCCGGATTTCCATATCCCTCTGAAGGATCAACAGATCGTCTGGATCCCTGCGCTGTTTCAGATTCTGCGGTTTGAATCCGCGTCAGATGCCGGAGGCGCACCAACATGGACCGTCGATTTTCAGCTCGCTCCAGAAGTTGCGCAGGCCATGAAGTGCGACGCCTGGAGGGCAAGCGCGATCGTCAAACAGAGCGATTTCGAGGTGCGGCATCTTCGGATTGAGAGCAGCCGTTGGACTGGAGCACTCGACGTTCTGGCCTGCCGATTCGACAGATCGTTTCCCCCTCAAACCTGGGACCCTGGTCCCGACCTGGCAAACAAGGCGGCGCTTGTGCCACCGGAACTATTTGACTCTGCCTTGGAAAGAATAGCGGCGATTCCAATTCCCAGATGAGATCGGGTTTCATCGATAAGCTGATCGAGCGCATCCGGCGCGTTCAACCGGAAGAAGTGCAAAACTATCTCGTCCGGCTCGCGCGAGAGAAAGGTTTTCTGGAGCGGATATTCGACGCGCTGCAAGAGGGCGTCATTGTGACCGATATCCAAGGTAAGATCCAATTTATCAACGGTGCGGCTGCGCAGCTTTTCGGAGTTGAGCCGGAGGAGGCGTTGGGACGGCCGCTGGAGGAAAAACTTCGGGGACTTGACTGGATGTCGCTCCGATCGAACGAGACCACTGTGAGTCGAGATATTGAAGTCTTTTATCCGCAACACAGGTTCCTCAATTTTTATGTCGCGCCGCTGCTTTTGCACAAGGACGTCGAGAACTCGAACACAAGGCGCCAGGACCTCGTCGGGTACGCAATTATATTGCGCGATATCACCGAGGATCGACGGATGGCCGAACAGACAATCGAGAGCGAACGATTGTCCGCGTTAACGTTATTAGCCGCGGG
>Ga0302325_10014750_pt1 | contig 16624 bp, 12 predicted proteins | sample Palsa_T0_2_FD_201948 | JGI IMG/M metagenome (GOLD analysis project Ga0302325, IMG submission 201948) | Peat permafrost microbial communities from Stordalen Mire near Abisko, Sweden - Palsa_T0_2 | ecosystem: Environmental > Terrestrial > Soil > Palsa > Peat permafrost | place: Sweden: Abisko... | reverse complement strand
CGGCGCGAAAGAAAGACTACCTTGTTGGAGGATTCGCGCGCCCCCGCGGTCAGATAGTGATAGAAGGCGACGCCCAGCGCACCGATGGGAACGATGCCGACCGACGTGGTCTCCGGCCGTTGCATGAGACTCACTCAGGCGGAAGGAGACTCAGGATCGCCTTCGCCCGCTCGGGCGGGGACGCTTTCATCAGTATCCGCATGCGATTTCCCGATCCGTGGCTCGATCCGTACGCGTAGTCGACGTTGACTCCGCCTTCGGCCAAGGCGCGACACACCTCGGCCAGGCGGCCCGGCTGGTCGGGAAGATCAAACTCAAACACCTCCGCCTCCATGAGGTTCAGGCCGATACCTGCGAGGATTTCCCGGGTCCGCGCGGCGTCGCTGGTGCGCAGGCGCACCACCCCCTGGTCTATGCTGTCAAGGATCGAGATGCCGTGAATATTGATCCCATTCCGCGCAAGTTCCGCCGCGGCCCGGTGCAGCGCGCCAGGTTGGTTTTCAAGCGCGATCGATATTTGCCGAACAAGTTCAAATTGCATGATGGGCTAGTCAATTGTTCGCATGGCGGCGTCTGTCAATTTTGGAGCTTGGGTCGGCCGCGCCGGTCGACGAGTTTTCCATTGGTCTGCGGCGGCATGCGACTTCGCGCGGGGGAGGGCCTTTCTGGAGCGATGGGATCGCCGTTTCTCGGCCTCGCAGCGCCTTCGGGTCATCCGACCGGGAATGGATTGCGCTCTTTGAAGAAGCTTTGGTGCCAGTAGGGATAGGTCTTTATCGTGGCGCTCGCGGCATCGAGCCGGGCCACATGCTCCGTGCTCAGATTCCAGCCCACGGCGCCGATATTCTGGCGCAGTTGATCCTCGTTGCGCGCTCCGATGACAAGTGTGGCGACAGTCGGACGTTGCAGAAGCCAATTGAGCGCGACCTGCGGCACGGTCTTTTCTGTCTCCTTCGCGACCTCATCCAGGGCGTCGACGACGCGGTAAAGGTATTCGGCGTCCACCTGGGGACCCATCTCCGTATTTTCGGCGTTGTTAAGGCGTGACACCTCGGGCAACGGCTTCCCTCGGCGCACCTTTCCTGTAAGACGGCCCCAGCCCAGGGGACTCCACACCACGGCTCCGACGCCCTGGTCGAGACCGAGTGGCAGCAGCTCCCACTCATAGTGCCGGCCGACAAGCGAGTAATAGGCCTGGTGCGCGACGTAGCGCGTCAATCCCATCGCCTCTGATGCGGCAAGTGATTTCATCAGGTGCCAGCCGGAGAAGTTTGAGCATCCGATGTAGCGGATCTTTCCGGCGCGCACCATCCCATCCAATACGCCGAGCGTCTCCTCAACCGGGGTCTTGGCGTCAAAGGCGTGCAGTTGGTACAAGTCGATATAGTCCGTGCCGAGGCGTCGCAGGCTGGATTCTACGCTCGATACGAGGTGCTGGCGCGACGAGCCGACGTCGTTTGGGCCCGGTCCGCTCCGAAATGTTCCCTTTGTGGAGACAAGGAGCTTGTCGCGCCGACCCCTGATCGCCTGACCCAGGACCTCCTCGGAGCGGCCTTCCGAATAGACGTCCGCCGAATCGAACATGTTGAGCCCGGCCTCCAGGGCGATGTCCACCAGGCGGGTCGCTTCCGCGGCATCGGTGGATCCCCATGCCTTCATGACGCCCGATGTGCCGAATGTTCCTGTGCCGAGTGTGAGGGCGGGAACGCTTAGGCCCGAGGAGCCGAGTTTTCTGTATTCCATGGTGAACGTGCCTGGTTGCCTAGGGAAAGGAGCCGCAAAACGGCTGATGCGCAACCTCCGTCATATCCATCCCTTCGGCGTTGCCGGGCCCGATGCAGGGGCATTGCCTTGGCCACGACGCGAGCGCCGATAGGTTCCCCGCCGACGGTGGTTCTCGGGAACCCCGATCGATGAGCGACCTTTCGCGCCGCCATGGGCCGAACCGGTGTCATTGACGCCAATGATCCAAAGGCATGTGTTATCCGCGCAGCCCTCGCGGAACGCCGCATGCGCCCCGGCCCCAATTATCGTCCCGATCCCGTGAAAAGCATCTCCATTTCCGCCTGCGGCCTCGCCGCGCTGCTGGTCACCGGCTGCGTCCACAACGCGCGCAACGATTCGGATGAAATGACAGCGGGAGGAATCGACATACAACCCGTAGGACCGGCTTTCGGGAAGGTCCTGGCCACCGGCGACGGCGCCCACGTGAGCCCGGCGGGCGGGGTGGGCCGCTTTGAGCTAGGATTCCAGGCGGGCGGCGGGAGGCCGGCGGCCGACTTCACGTTCGAGCCGACGGACATCAACGACCGCCTGGGAATAGCCCTGGATGTCAAAAACATTGGAAGCGGTCCCGTCCGCGTATTCGCCGACCTTAACAAGGACACGTGGGTGCGCGGCTATGCCACCGTGCCCGCAGGCGCATCGCGCACCGTCTACGTTTTCGCCCGTCGAATGAAGCTCGGCGACGCGGACGCGCTGGAGTTTCCCGCGATGCACGGCATTCCGGGAGGCAAGATGTCGCTATGGGCGGGGATCGCCGAACCGGTCGTGGCTTCGGGCCTGAGGGTGTTCCTAGTGACTCCGCACGCCGATGCCGCGATCGAAGTGGGAAATCTCCGTCCCTTCGGGTCCTCCAAGGCTCCGGACCCCGCGGGATTCTTCCCCTTCATTGACCGCTACGGACAGTATAGCCGCAAGGCTTGGCCGGGAAAGACACAATCGGACGGCGACCTTTTGGACAGCCTCCACGTTGAGGACAGGGACTTGGCCAGCCATGGCGGAGCCGACGGCCTCGATCTCTACGGGGGCTGGGCGGCGGGCCCGCAGCTGAGGGCGACGGACCATTTTCGAGTGGAGAAATATCGGGGCAAGTGGTGGCTGGTGGATCCCGTCGGCAGGCTGTTCTGGTCGGACGGGATCGACGGCGTGGGGTTCAACGCTAGCTTTACGCGGGTAGAGGGGCGGGAGCGCTTCTTCGCGGATCCCGCGCCAAGAGGAGATTTCCTTACCCGGAACCTTCTGGCGAAGTACGGTCCCGACTGGCAGGCCGATGCGTCCGACCGGATCTTTGTGCGGCTGAAGAGCTGGGGGATCAACACGCTCGGCAGCTGGTCGGATCCGTCGCTCATCAAGAAGCGGTCGATGCCCTACGCCCTTATGGTCCCCAGCGGTCCGCGCCACTCGCTCATTGATCCGGACAGCCCGGCATGGGTCCAGGGAATGCGAAGCCGGCTGGCCGCGGCGGCCGAAACGGCCCGCGAGGATCCGTGGTGCATCGGATATTTCGTGGACAACGAGATTCACACGAGTCTCGATCCGGCTTGGTTCGAGCGGTACTACAGGCAGGTGAGCGCGGCAGGCAGGGAATGCATGCCCAGCACGCTCTACCTCGGCAGCCGCCTCGATTATCATGACTGGCCCGATGTCCCGGAATTCCGAAAGGAGATCGTCCGGATCGCAGCCAGGTACTGCGATGTCGTGAGTTTTAATTTCTACAAGTTCACACTGGATGACGTGGCGATGCCCGAAGGAGTCGACAAGCCGCTGATCGTCGGCGAATTCCACATGGGCGCCTTGGATCGGGGCAAGTTTCACACGGGCCTGCGCAGCGTCTTCAACCAGAACCAACGCGCCGAGGCCTATCGCTACTATATGACCAGCGCGCTGCGCAACCCCTACGTCGTGGGCGCGCATTGGTTCCAGCTGTATGACGAGCCGACCACGGGCCGCGTGGACGGCGAAAACTATCAGATTGGCTTCCTCGACATTTGCGACACGCCCTATGTCGAGACCATCGCCGCGGCGCGCGATATGGGCTACAGGATCTACGCCATACGCGGCGGGTCGGAATGAAGGCGCTGACGCCTGCATCGCGAGGCGGAACCCGCCCGGGCCCGCAGCCAGGCTAAGCTGCAGTCGACGCAATGGCTGCCCCTCTCTCCGCTGGCATCCGCGTACGCGGCCTGTCCAAGAGCTACGCCTCCGTTGCAGCCATCGCGGAGGTGACATTCGACGCCTTTCCGGGGGAAATTTTCGGCCTTCTGGGACCGAATGGCGCCGGCAAGACCACGACACTGGAGTGCATCCTCGGTCTGCGCCGTGCCGATTCCGGATCGATCGCAATCGACGGCATCGACGCCCTGGCGACGCCCCGGGACGCCAGGGAGATCTGCGGTGCGCAGATCCAGGGAGCGACCCTTCAAGACAAGATCACACCGAGGCGAGCGCTGGAGCTGTTCGCTTCGTTTTATCGCCAGCCGGCGGACGTCAAAGGGCTGATAGGCAGGTTCGGACTCGACGGCAAGGCGGAGGCGCCTTTTGACTCGCTGTCCGCCGGGCAAAGGCAGCGCCTGTTCCTGGCAATGGCGTTCGTCAACAATCCAAGCGTGGTCGTGCTCGACGAGCCGACCACAGGTCTTGACCCGAGGGCGCGGCGGGAGCTCCACGATCTCATCGCGCAAACCCGGGAAACGGGTCGGACGGTTCTCCTGAGCACGCACGACCTGGCCGAGGCTCACGCTCTCTGCGACCGCATTGGCATCCTGGACGACGGCCGGATCGTGGCCGCATCGGCCATCGACGAGCTGCTCGCCAGGCACGGATCGAGTCCAGGCGTGCAATTCAGGGCCAAGAGAACGCTCGATATGTCCCAGCTCGTGGCGCTGCCCGGCGTGACGAGCTGCCGCTCCGAGGGCGGCCTTTGGAGCCTGTCGACAACATCCGTCAATGAGACCGTCGTGGGACTGGTGGGAATCATCAGTTCCGGCGGCAACGAGCTCCTCGAGCTTCAGATCACGCGCCCGACGCTCGAGGATGCGTTCCTCTCCCTCGCCGGGCGAAGCTGGCGGAAACCGCGAGGGGAGGACGCATGACGCGCTCGTCGTCGACTGCACGCGGACTGATCCGCCATTTCTTGCTTTGCCTGGATCTGAGCCTGCGCAGCAAGCAGGCTGTCGCCTACGGCTACCTTGTCCCGCTTCTCTTCCTGCTCGCATTCGGCAGCGTCTTCCGGGCCGAGACTCCGGCCCTCCTCGGCGAGATGGGCCAGCTGCTGACGATAACGATCCTCGGCGGCGCGTGCTTCGGCATGCCCACCTCCCTGGTGGCCGAGCGCGAACGCGGGATCTGGAGAAGGTACCGCCTGCTCCCGGTGGCGACCGGTGGTCTTGTCGGGGGCGTCCTCGCGGCCCGGGCGCTCATCGTGCTCTCAGCCACTGCGCTTCAAGTCGGCATGGCGCGCGTGGCCTACGGCACGCCCCTTCCCGTCCATCCCGTGCAGACAGTGGCTGCCGTCATCCTTGTCACGGCCGCGTTCCTCGGACTTGGGCTCGTTGTCGCTGCCCTTGCCGACGACGTGCCGTCCGTGCAGGCCCTTGGGCAATGCATTTTTCTGCCGATGATCATGATCGGAGGGGTTGGCATACCGTTGCTGGCGCTGCCGTCATGGGCTCAGAAAATCTCGGGCTTCATGCCGGGGCGTTACGCCGTGCGTGTGCTTGAGCTCGCCTACAGGGATCCGGCCGGCGTCGGGCAAGGCGGCGGCGGTTTCGCAATCGCCTCCCTTGTCGTGATTGGAGCGTCGGCGGCCTTGGCCGGCGCGATGCTTTTCCGGTGGGAACCGGGCGGCCGGGCCCACCGGTTGCCCTGGAAGTGGACCAGTTTGGCGCTGTTGGCGTGGTTGGCCGTAGGTATGGCCGCCGGCTGCGCCGGGCGCAGGCTTCGCCGCCGTGAGCGAGGCGCAGATCGACAGCATCACCTATGAAAACCTTCCCGGGGACGCCGAATTCGTGAGCAGGCTTGCCCGGCCGACCGGCGGCTCCCTTTCGCCCCCCGGGATCGAGCCGTTTGCCGCGACGCTGAGAGCCTGGGGCCCGGGCCAGACCGCGGATCCGGGGAGCCGCGTCCGCAACCTGCTTTGCGTGGCGGCGATTGCCGACGTGAGCCAGGATATCCACGAAGGAGAGATTGCCCGCCTCGTCTTCGACGAGCTCAGGGCCGGGTTCGGAGACGAGAGGCTGGCGAGGATCCTCGCGTGGATAATCCTCTATCCCCAGGAGGGAACGATCATTTCATCCGCACCCGAGCTGGGACTTCAAGGTCAATTCAGGGAGACAGTGATCCGCCAGCGGATAGACCTCTACGCGCGGAAGTTTCTCGGCCGGCTGCGCGGCAAGATCAGCGACTGAGAGCCTGCTCCCTCCCATTTGCCGGCTGTTCATCCCGGGGACGTTCTGATCATCCTCGCCCATGGGGCTCTGCGAAGACTTCGATAATTCGGGCCTATTGCGCGCGGACCGCGGGAATTTCCAGCTGCGCGTCCTGAAGCCCATCGGAGCGAGCCGTGACCCGCACCGTGCCGGTCTCGTTGCCCGATTGGGCGAGCGCCAACGCCATTCCGTTGTACAAGGCCCGCGTGTTCCCTTGGTAGCTCGCGTGGTTCTCGGGATCGCCATTGTCGACGCCGATGATCCTTGCCGGCCCTGAAATCTCGAATGTCACCTCGTTGTCGGCCAGGGGCACGAATATCCCGTCGGCATCAAGGGCCCGGACCGTGAGGCTTGCGACATCGCGCATACCCGATACGATCGACGCCCTGTCGGCCGTGATCTCGAGCTTGGCGGCCTTTCCCGCCGTGCGCACGGTCGCGTTCGCCACAATCTGGCCGCGCCTGTCGTAGCCCACGGCCTTGAGCTCGCCGGGCTGATAGGGGACGTCCCAAACCAGCTGCATGTCGGCGGTGGTCGCCTCAATTTTCGGCTGGGCGTAGTTGTTCCAGGTGCCTGTTACGCCCTGGCTCGGAAACTCCCGCGCCTTCACTCCCATGCTCCTGCCGTTCAGGAAGAGCTCGACCGCGGCGCAGTTCGAGTAGGCGACGACGGGCACCACGCTTCCCGCCTTGTCGGCCCAGTTCCAGTGGGGCAGGAGGTGAAGCATCGGGGCATCGGTCCAGATGCTCTGGTAGAAATAATACGAGTCCTTCTTGAAGCCGCAGCTGTCGAGCGCGCCGAACGCGGTGAGCTTGCGGGGCCACCTGGACTCTCCCAGGTAATCGATCCCGGTCCAAAGGAACTCGCCGATGACATAGTCATGCGTCGCGGCGAACCGCCAAAGGGAAGCGGCGCGTATGGTGGCGGCAACATACAGGGGACCCACGGGCCCGTGCCCCAAAACGAGGTGGTCGTCGCTGTCGTTGTCGTCCAGAAGCGAGCCGAAGTCGTATTCGCCGCGGGTGACGGCCACCCCGGACTCCTCCGTGCCCAGAAACCGGCGATTCTTGTAGCGCTCGCGATCGTCCCCGTACTGGGTCTCGCGACGGGTGCCCCATCGGTCGGCGTAATTGTAACCCACGATGTCAAGAAGGCCCGTGAACGCGTCAGGCGCCTCCCCGTTCTGGTTGAAGATGTTGTCCATCGCCGCGGTGACCGGCCGTGTCGGGTCCTCGCGGTGGAAGACCGCGACGAGCTTTCCGAGTATCTCGGGGCCATTGGGGGCCATCTGCTCCCCGATCTCGTTTCCTGCGCTCCAGATAACGACGCAGGGGTGGTTGCGGTCGCGGCGGATGAAGTCGACGAGATCGCGCTCGAACCAGTCGGCAAACAGATCCGAGTAGCCAAACTTTAGCTGGGGCTTTCGGAAGGTCCACTCGTCGAACGCCTCGTCCATGACAAGCAGGCCGAGCCGGTCGCAAAGGTCGTAGAATTCGGGGGCCTCGGGATTGTGGCTGCAGCGGATGGCGTTGCACCCCATCTCGCGGAGAAGGCGCAGCCGGCGCTCGAGAACCGCCTCGGGCACGGCCGACCCGACTGCGCCAGCGTCGTGGTGCAGGCACACGCCGCGCATCTTCACATGCTCGCCATTGATCAGCAGGCCGAGGTTGACGTCGAACTCGATATGCCGGATGCCGAACATGGTATCTGTCGAGTCGACCACTTCGCCGGCGACAAGGACCTGCGTTCGGACGCGGTAAAGGGCGGGCGAATCCGGCGACCAGAGTCGCGGCGACTTCACGGCGAGGGTTGATCCAATGTCGCGTTCCTCGCCGGCAACCAGGATCCCGGCCGAGGGCGGCTCCGGAATGCTGACGGTCTCCTGCGGGGGCAGCGCCACTCCTTCGCCGTCGAGCAGCACCTCCCGCACTTCAAACTGCTGCGCCGAGGTGCGTCCATTGCGGACGCGGGCTATCACCTTGATGGTCGCGGCGCCGGCGGAAACATCGGGAGTCGTCACGACAACGCCCCACGGCGCAATCTGAAGGGGGTCGGTGGTCAGGAGCCACGTGTGCCGGAAAATGCCCGACCCGGAATACCACCTGCTGTTCGGCTGCTGGGAGTTGTCCACACGAACCGCGATCACGTTGGGCGTCGATCCATAGTTCAGGTAAGGGGAGATCTCATAGATGAAGGACGAGTATCCGTACGGCCTGTAGCCGGCCTCGTGCCCGTTGATCCATACGGTGCTGTGCTCGTAGACCCCGTCGAACTGGACCGCCACCCGCCTTCCGGTATCTGTCTCGGGAAGGCTGAAGGTTTTGCGGTACCATCCAATCCCCGTGGGCAGGTAGCCGCCCGAACCCCCCGCGGCCGCGTTCGCATCATAGGGTCCTTCGATGCTCCAGTCGTGGGGCAGGTCGAGAGGGCGCCAGGCCGAGTCGTCGAAGGTATTCTTCTCGGACCCGGGCAAATCGCCGAGGTGGAACCGCCAATCGAAATCAAAGAGCTCGAGCTGGCGAACGGCGCCTGCACCGGCGGACTGCGCGATGCCCAGGAACGCGGCCACGGATGCGGCCGCGAACAGCCGAGCGGTCAGGATTCCGCCGAATCCCGAGCGAAACGGGGCGTTCGCAGCGGGTCCGAAGCTCGGGTTGATAAGGGTGGGACGCCGCATTGCTGTTCGTGTATCGTCGGGTTTGAACGCCCGGTTGCCGTTGGATTTTCGCGGGCAATCGTTCTTGGGGTACTGAAGAGACGTCGGGCCGGACGAGGCGACAAACGACCTTCAAACATCATGTTGTCAACAGTATTGGGAAAAGAGAAACAGTTTAATTTCTAATGCGCGAGTGTAGATTCGCTACAGCTTAACGCTCCGTTTTTTGACCCGCGGCAATCCGTCGCCGGTCCGGCGGCGCGCCCTTTCAAGGTTCGTCTTCTAGGGGGACGGGACGAGACCGGAAGGGACGGCTCACTTGGCGTTGACGCCAAGATAGTTGCCATAGCCGACAGTGAGCGTGGAGAGAATCAGGACCGCGATGCCCGCGGCAATAAGCAGATGCGTCCGGCGGCTCGCACCCTTCCATTCGTGGAGTATCCATCCCCACATCGTGCTGAAGATGATGATGCTCGCCATGTGCAGGGTCCACGACGAGAAGGCGAATCGGCCCATCTGTGTCTCACCCATGGTATAAAAGAAGAACTGCATGTACCAGGTCGTGCCCGCGAGCGCGCAAAAGAATAGATTGCTCGCCACGGGAATCCGGAGATCGGCTGGCGCCGCACCGCCGCCCTGAGAGACGGCTTTCAGGGTTCGGCTGGCGTACTGGTATCCCGTGCGGTTGCGCAGGTTCAAAATGACGCACCAGATCAGGTTGGTTGTGAATCCCCCCAGGAGCACGACGACCAGCTTGGGCAGCCCTGTCCATATCGTTCCGGTGCCGGCCGCGACCGAGAGGACGGAAATCGGAGCCCCCGCATCCAGGCCGAAGGCGAAGCACGCGCTCATTATTCCGGAAAAGACGGCGACAAGCATGCCCTTGCGAAAATTGAATTCCTTGATGGCGGCCCTCTTCTTCTCGTCCGACATTTCCCTCTCCTTGGAAAATCCCGCAAGGGCGGCGATTGCGATGCCGGTGAGGCAGACACCGACGCCAACGAGGGTGATCTTGCCGGAACCCGTGGCGGCGATCGCCGCCAGCTGCCCCTTGAAAATGGGCGGCAGGAGCGTCCCGAATGCGGCGCAGAAGCCCAGGGCGACGCCCATGCCGAGAGACATGCCCAGGTACCTCATCGTCAGCCCGAACGTCAGGCCGCCGATGCCCCACAGGGCGCCGAAGAACCATGCGAAGAAAAGCGTGCGTGTCGGCGCGCGCCCCAGCACGCCGACGAGATCATTTGTGAGGGCCAGGGCCAGCACCCATGGGGCGATGATCCAGCTGAAGAATCCGCCCACGAGCCAGTAGGTTTCCCACGCCCAGTTTCTGACTTTCCGGTAGGGGACGTAAAAGCTCCCCGAGGCGAGGCCGCCGAGCCAATGGAAACAGACTCCAAGAAACGGGTTGGGGTTCATCGATGGAAAGGGGGTAGGGCGCGGACTGAGGGGCCTCAGTCGCGCCGCCGTCGCCAATGGTCCGGCGACTGGCCGTATTGCTTCTTGAATGCCGCGGAAAGATGAAACGGCGACGCAAATCCGAGGCGCTCGGAAATCGCCTGCAGGCTCTCGGACGAGCTCCCGATCATGCGGCGCGCCTTTTCCATGCGGAGCCGGCGCACGTACTGGTAGGGCGCCAGCCCCGTGTGCCGCTTGAACTCTCGGCGGAAATAGGAATAGGCGACGCCCAGCTCGCGGGCCAGTCCCGGTATCGCCGGGGGCTTGTCGACTGAATCCATGAGAACCCGCTCGGCCCGCGCGACAAAGCTGGTGATTGGGCGCAGGGGTGCGCGCAGGCGCGGCGCCTCGACCACGAGCGACAGGATCTGCAGGCCGAGCGCTGCGGACTCCGGGTCGAATCCGGACGACGATCCGCTCAGACGGACCTGGATCTCGTCCAGAAGGGCCTCCAGCTTGAGCGCCCGCTCCATCTTAACCACGGCACGGGCAGGCCCGAGCGAGCCATTCCTGACGAGCGCCTCGGGCCTCGATCCCTGAAGTTCGATCCATTGCTCGGTCCAGCCGGTCTTGGGATCGGGAGCATACCTGTGCCAGACGCCCGGAAGCACGATGAGCGCAGTGCCCGCGCCAAAACGGACCAGTCCCGTCGCGCGGGACTCAAACACACCGCTTCCCTCGGCAATGAAGACGATCTGGCAGGCCCCGAGCACCCTACCGTTCTTCCAGCTAAAATGATGGTCGGGAGGGTGGCCGGCCGGCGGATAGGTCGAACCCGCGGCGCAGGTCTGGCGGCCGCTACCCGTCACGGCGATCCCCCAGGCTTCTGACTCCGGAGGGTTGACGAGGTATCGGCGATAGTCAGGGCGCACAAGAATGCAGGGTCAGTTTATGAATGCTAAAGGTCACTCCCGGCATTCCAAGTCAATATTCAATAGGGTATCTTCAGCCCACGGCATGATCCTGGCGTAGCCCGGGTAGTGTCAGAAACTGCATTGAGCTCATCCGAATCCCATTCCAGCCTGTAATCGTGAACCCCTCCGCCTATCGGTCGGCCCTTGAGGACTACGCCGCCGCCGGCGTCGACACCGAGGCGGCCCTGGCCACCCTGGCCGCCACGCCTATCTCGCTGCACTGCTGGCAGGGAGACGACGTCGGTGGATTCGAGAGGCCCGGAGCCACCCTTGGCGGGGGAGGCATTCAGGTGACAGGCAGCCATCCGGGGAAAGCCCGGACGCTTGGCGAGCTTCGCGCCGACCTCGACGAGGCCTTCCGGCTGATTCCCGGGCGGCACCGCGTCAATCTGCATGCGATCTATGGCGACTTTGCCGGGATGAAGGTCGCGCGCAATGAGATCGGGCCGGGACATTTCCTGGGCTGGATCGACTGGGCGAAATCCAAGGGGCTCGGACTCGACTTCAATCCGACGTTTTTCTCTCACCCGCTTGCCGACGACGGATTCACGCTGTCCCACCAGGACGCATCGGTCCGGAAGTTTTGGATCGAGCACGCGATTGCCTGCCGGCGGATCGGCGCCGCCATGGGCCGCGCGCTCGGAACGGCGGCGGTGACCAACCTCTGGATCCCGGACGGCTGCAAGGACCTTCCTGTGGACCGCAAGGGCCCGCGCGAACGCCTAGAGGAGGCGCTCGACGCCGTGTTCAAGGAACCCATCGACACCCGGGAGAACATCGACGCCCTGGAGAGCAAGCTCTTCGGGATCGGCTCCGAAAGCTACGTGGTTGGATCGCACGAGTTCTACCTGGGTTACGCCGTGAAGCACCAGAAGGTCATCTGCCTCGACATGGGTCATTTCCACCCGACCGAGTCCGTTGCGGACAAGATCAGCTCGATGCACCAGTTCGTTCCCGGGATGCTGCTGCACTTGAGCAGGGGCGTGCGTTGGGACAGCGATCACGTCGTGCTGTTCGACGATCCCACCCGCGCAATCCTGGAGGAGGTCGTGCGCGGGGGCTTCCTGAAGCGCACTTACATCGGGCTCGATTTCTTTGACGGAAGCATCAACCGGATTGCATCGTGGGTGGTCGGCGCGCGAAATGCGCTCAAGTGCCTGCTCGCCGCGCTCCTGGAGCCGACGGCGGAATTGCGGCGCCTCGAGGACGCCGGCGATTTTGGCGAGCGCTTGGCGCTTATCGAGGACGCAAAGACACTGCCCCTCGGGGTCGTATGGGAGGAATTCTGCAGGCGCCAGAACAAACCGGCCGACCGCATGTGGATGCCGGAGGCGAGGCGCTACGAGCAGCAGGTGCTGCGGTCAAGGAGCTGAAAATTCGATGAAGCGGACCTACCGGCACGTGAACTTCCTTTGGGATGACGCCAAGGCGGCGTCCCTGGATCCTGTAGAGCGCCTCGTGTACCGCTCCAACATCCTCGGAAGCGACCAGCGGATCACGAACACGGGCGGCGGCAACACGTCGTCCAAGCTCGTGGGAAAGGATCCCCTGACGGGAAAGCCGGTCGAGGTTCTCTGGGTGAAGGGCTCGGGCGGAGACCTTCGCACCGGCACGAAGGAGAATTTCTCGTCTCTTTATCAGGACAGGCTGACGGGCCTCCGTCTCTCCTACCTTGCCCGAGCCGAGCGGGGACTGAAGTCGGCAGCCGAGGATGAGATGGTCGGGATGTACGCCCATGCGACGTACAACCTCAATCCCCGCGCCCCGTCGATCGACACGCCCCTGCATTCGTTTCTTCCGGGCCGCCACGTCGACCACATGCATCCGAACGCCATCATAGCGATCGCGGCGTCGGAGGGCGCAGAGCGCCTGACGCGCGAGATTTTCGGGGGCCGGATGGCCTACGTGCCCTGGATGCGCCCCGGCTTTGAACTGGGGCTTGCCCTGCAGGAAATCGTCGCGGCCGCACCGCAGACCCAGGCGATCATGATGGGCCAGCATGGGTTCATCTCGTGGGCCGACGACGACAGGGACTGCTATACCGTGACGCTGGATTTCATCGAGGAGGCCGCGGCGTACATTGAGGACAGATACGCAAAGAAGGGGGGCGACGCGGCGGCATTTGGCGGGGCGAGGCATGCGACCCTGGGCGAAGGCGCCGGCCGCGCGGTGCTTTCGGCGGTCCTCCCCTGGCTTCGGGGCCAGGTCTCGCGGGATCGGAACCTGATCGCGACCGTGCAGGGCGGCGCGGGCGTCCTGCGCTTTGTGAATTCGGAGGACGCCCGTCTTCTTGCCGAGCTCGGCACGTCGTGCCCGGACCATTTCCTGCGGACGAAGATCAAGCCCCTCTATGTCGACTGGGACCCCTCCTCCGGCGACGTGACGGCGCTGAAGGCCAAGCTCAGCTCGGGCCTTGAGCAGTACCGCAGGGACTACGCGGCCTACTACGCGACGTGGAGGCGCCCCGATTCGCCGGCGATGCGCGACCCCAATCCAACCGTCGTCCTAATCCCGGGGATCGGCATGGTCGCCTGGGGAAAGGACAAGTCGGAGTCTCGGGTGACCGCCGAATTTTACACCGCGGCGATTGAGGTGATGCGGGGCGCCGAGGCGATAGACCGCTATGCGGCCCTTCCGCTGCGGGAGGCATTTGACATCGAATACTGGCTGCTCGAGGAGGCCAAGCTGAAGCGCATGCCGGCCGAGAAGGAGCTCGCGAGGCAGGTTGTCATCGTTGTCGGTGCCGGATCCGGGATTGGGCGCGAGACGGCGCACCGATTGGCGAGGGAGGGCGCCCACGTGGCCTCGGTCGACCTGAGCGAAAGCGCAGCTGCGGCAACAGCGAGGCAGATTGCGGATAAGTTTGGTGCGGGCATCGGTGTCGCCGGCGAGGGCCTCGCGGCTTGCGGCACGGCGATCGGACTCGGGGTCGACATCACGAGTCGAGCGAGCATCCGAGGGATGCTGGACTCGGTCGCCTACGCCTACGGAGGTTTTGATTCAATCTGCGTCACGGCCGGTGTCTTCGTGCCGAGCGACACGTCCGGACACATCCCCGACGACAAGTGGCCGATCAACTTTGCGGTCAACGTGACCGGCAGCTACCTTGTCGCCGACGAGGCGGCCAAGACCTGGAGGGACCAGGGCCTTCCGGGAAGCCTGGTGCTGACGACCTCTGCCAACGCGGTCGTGGCCAAGAGGGGTTCGCTGGCCTACGACACCTCGAAGGCCGCGGCCAACCATCTGGTGCGCGAACTGGCCATCGAGCTCGCGCCCCTGGTCCGAGTGAACGGCGTGGCTCCGGCGACGGTGGTAGAGGGGAGCGCCATGTTCCCGAGGGAACGGGTGATCGGCTCGCTCGCCAAATACAGCCTTCCGTATAGGGACGACGAGCCCACCGAGGCTCTCGTGACTAGGCTCGCGCAGTTCTACGCGGAGCGGACGCTCACCAAGTCGCCCATCACCACCGCCGACCAGTCCGAGGCGTATTTCCTCCTGGTGGGACGCCGACTGGGCAAGACCACGGGACAGGTCATCGCCGTCGACGGGGGTCTGCCGGACGCGTTCCTGCGCTGAGCCATGAAAACGGTGCATTGCGCCGCTGTCGACCTCGGCGCGACCAGCGGGCGCGTCATCGTGGGGGGATGGAGCCGGCGCGGCCTCGCGCTGACAGAGGTGCATCGATTTCACAACCAGTTTCGCTCGCTCGCCGGGCACGAATATTGGGACCTGCCGGGCATCTGGAGCGAGGTGCGTGCGGGTCTCGTCGAGGCGCGGAAACATTTCCCGCGCCTCGCGTCCGTCGGAGTCGACGGCTGGGCCGTCGACCACGTCCTCGTCGATCCCAAGGGCCGGCCCGTCCATCCGGTCCACGCCTACCGGGACCTACGGACCGCCGCCGCGTCTGAGAGGCTGGGAAGGAGGGGAATCCATCGGGTCTACGCGCTTACCGGGATCCCGAACTATCCCTATAACACCAGCCTGCAGCTCCAGGAGACACTCTCCGCCTGTCCGGGCATGGCACGGGCGGCGTCGCGCTGCCTCTTCGTACCCGACTATTTCAATTTCCTGATTTCCGGGCGGATGGTGAATGAGCTGTCCATCGCCAGCCATTCCCAGCTGATCGATGTCCACGGCCGCGTCTGGTCGGGGGCGGCGCTCAAGCACTTCGGCATCCCCAGGCGATGGTTCGGCACCCCCGCCCTTTCCCCGCGGCGCCTGGGACCCGTCGTCGGTGTCGCGGAACTGGCGGGCGTCGCCTCGGTGCTGGTCCCCGGCCACGACACGGCATGCGCGTTCGCGGCAATGCCCGCCGCGCCCGACGGCTCAGATCTCTTCCTGAGTTCCGGCACCTGGTCGCTCCTCGGGGTCGAGAGCCGCGTGCCTTTGCTCGGGCCAGGCGCCCTCGCGGCGCGCGTCTCAAACGAGAGGGCGGGAGACGGAGGATACCGTCCCCTGATAAGCTGCCTTGGACTCTGGCTGCTCGAGAGGATTCTTCCGGAATTCAGTTCGCGCCCGACGACAGCGACGGCGTGGAGGCAGCTCATCGCCGCGGCGGCCCGCGAGCCGGCTCCGGCCGATCTTCTGGACCTTGCCGATGCGACGCTTTTCAATCCGGCGAACATGAGGGCGGCCATTGATTCCCAGCTCAGGCGCAGGGCCGCCAGGGTTCCCCGGGAGCTTGCCGGATATACCCGGCTCATCTGCGCCTCGCTCGGCAAAGGGCATGCGGCCGCCGTGCGCGCCCTCGAGCGCCTTTCGGGAAGGGCCTTCGGGCGCATTCTCATCGTCGGCGGCGGCTCCCAGAACCGCCTGCTGTGCCAGGCCACGGCGGACGCCTCGGGCCTGCCGGTGGCGTCCTATTCGCTGGAGGGCGCGGCCGTGGGAAACATCGCGGCACAGCTGGTCGCCCTCGGCGAGGTTGCCGACAACGCCGCGTTCCGCGCGGCGTACGCGCGCCAGCTCGAGCGGGTGGCGTATTCTCCCCGTTAGGGAGCGGTAATTGACGGGCTCAGTATTCGAGCGAGACGCTCTCTATCGCCACGGCCGCCAGCGTGGGGTCGACGGAGGCTATCGTGCCAAAGTCGGAGCGCCTCAGCGAGAGCTGCAGGCGCTCCACCTGCGCCAGTGCGATCGAGCTCCTGCCTGCAGGGGGCGGGAGCCAGTACGACCACGTGCCGGGATACCCCTGCGGGACCATCGCCGATTGGGCCGACCGAAGTGAATCGATGGGGACGACGACGTCCTTCCACTGCGGGGAGGCGAAACTTTTTCGCTCCACGCTGAGCCGTCCTTTTCGACAAGCGTCATGTGAATGACGGAGGGGGCCACGACGCCCTTCAGCCTTATGCGGACCGACCGGGCGTCTGAAATGCTCGCCCCGCGGTCGG
>Ga0302325_10014749_pt1 | contig 16624 bp, 19 predicted proteins | sample Palsa_T0_2_FD_201948 | JGI IMG/M metagenome (GOLD analysis project Ga0302325, IMG submission 201948) | Peat permafrost microbial communities from Stordalen Mire near Abisko, Sweden - Palsa_T0_2 | ecosystem: Environmental > Terrestrial > Soil > Palsa > Peat permafrost | place: Sweden: Abisko... | reverse complement strand
ACCGCCCCCAGCTGGTCGGTGACCTGGGAGGTGACACCGCCGAGGGCGGCGTTCCACGGCAGCGCGGCGGCGGCCACGACCACCAGGCTGAGGACGGCCATCATGAGGCACCACCACGCCGTGACCGCGATCTTCGCCCCGAGCACCCGGCCGCGGCGAGGGATGAGGACGAGGGTCGAGGTGATCGTCTTGTGCCGGTACTCGCTGGTGATGCAGATGACGCCGAGCACCGGGGCCAAGAACATGATGCCGTTGTAACCGGCCCCGAGCAGCTGACGGCGCTCGTTGAGGGTGTGCACGAAGTCGTAGGTATGGCCCGGGGAGCCGCCCGAGGCGGCGAAAATCGCCCAGACGAAGAGAGCGGTAAGCGGCAAGGTCAACCCGAAGCAGACCCAGATCCCCGGCATGGAGCGCATCTTGAGCATCTCGGCCCGCACTGCGTTGATCATGTGGGCTGGCCCATTTCGCCGAACCCGAGCCCCGAGGTGAGTGAGAGGAAGATGGACTCCAGGTCGGCGCCCTCGTTGGTGAGCTCGTAGAGGATGATCTGATTGGTGGCCAGGAGGGGGCCGAGTTGCTCGGGGGTCATGCCGTCGATGGCGACCAGATCGACGGTGAGGCGGCGGAAGCGGACACCCGCGTCCGTCAACACGGCGCAGAGCCGGTCCGCCTCGGGGGTGCGTGCGTGCATCGACGCCTGGGCCACCCCCGACGTGATCGACTCCAACGTCCCCTGCGCCTTGAGTTGCCCGTGAGACACGATGATGGCGTCGTCGATGGTCTGGGCCATCTCCGCCAAGAGATGGGACGACACCAAGATGGTGCGCCCTTCCCCGGCCAGGTAGCGCATGAAGTCACGCAACCAGGCAATGCCCTGCGGGTCGAGGCCGTTGGACGGCTCATCGAGGATCAGCACGTCGGGATCGCCGATCAGCGCGCTCGCCAGTTCGAGCCGCTGCCGCATGCCCATGGAGAACCCGCCGACCTTGCGCTTGGCGTCAGCGGCCAGCCCGACCAGATCCAGCACCTCATCTGCCCTGGCATCGTCGTGGCCCCCGGCTCGCGCCACCATGCGCAGATGGGTGCGGGCCCGGCGGGCCGGGTGGAAGCTGGTCGCTTCCAGCACCGCCCCCACGGTCCCGGTCGGGTTGGGGAGGTCCCGGTAGAACTGGCCACCGACCGTGGCGCGCCCGGCATTGGGGGTGACCAGTCCGAGCAACATCCGCAGGGTGGTGGTCTTGCCCGAGCCGTTGGGCCCGAGGAAGCCGGTGACCCGTCCCGGCTCGACCACGAAGTCCAGATGGTCGACGGCCAGCACCGACCCGAAGTGCTTCGTCAACCCCGAGATCTCGATGGGCAGCCCGCGAGAGGGCGACGGGGTGGACATCGGGTGGACGATAGTCCCCGCGTCCTGCACTTTCCCGGCGGCACCATCCACCGGTGGGCCCGTCCGGAACGGTTAGAGGCGGGCGACGCCGGCCGGGAGGAGCAGGCGGACCGAGACCGCGAGCTCGTCGTAGACGCGCGCCATGGTCGACCACCCGTTGATCCACCCGACGAGAGCCGAGTACCACACGTGCCCGATCATGCGGGCTCGCTCGGACATATCCGGGACGACCGGCTCGCCCATGGCGCCGGCGATGATCCCCTCCATGAGCAGCGTGATCTGCTGCTGGCAGCCGACAGCCGCCGGGTCGGGGGAGGAGAGCGAGGTGAAGACGGCGGCCACCAGCCGGGGCTGGCGGCCCATGGCCCGTAAGGCACGATCGAGCACATCGAGGACGCGGTCGGACGGCAGGTCGCCCTGCGGGGGGTGCTGCTCAATGCGCACGGCGAGTTGCTCGACCCAGTAGACCAGGGTGGCGGCCAGGAGATGGTCCTTGCTGGTGAAGTAGCGGTAGACGGTGCCCATCGCCACATCGGCGCGGGCCGCCACATCGCGCATCTGCACGGCGTCGTACCCGCCATCGAGGCCGAGAGCCATGGCGGCGTCGATGACCCGCTGGCGCCTGGCTTGTTGTGCCCTCGTGAGCGGACGAGCGAGCATCTGCTCCATATCCGCCATGCTATCCACAGCGCCACCTGGGGATTCTGGAGACCGAGCGGGTCGGACCGGCCCCGAGGTCTCCCGGCCCGCCACCTCGTTCGGCGCATTCCCGGCGAGCCCGGCATTCCCTGCCCGCCCGGTTGTCTCGCTCTCCCGGGGGGGCGATACTGATGGTGCGACCGTGCGGTACGAATGCAATGGGAGGGGTTTTTGATGAAGACGCGTGCAGTGGTGTGCTCAGGATTGGGCGAGCCCTGGAAGACCGAGGAGATCGAGCTGGACCCGCCGGCCAACCGCGAGGTCCTGGTCAAGATGGTCTACGCCGGCATGTGCCACTCCGACGAGCACCTGCGCACGGGCGACATCAGCGCGTCCCCCGAGATCCTCGAGGCCATCGGCGTACCCTCCATGTTCCCGGTCATCGGCGGCCATGAGGGATCGGGCATCGTGACCGAGGTGGGCACCAACGTGACCCAGGTCGCGGTGGGCGACCACGTGGCCGTCTCCTTCATCCCGTCGTGCGGGACGTGCCACTGGTGCGCCTCGGGGCGCCAGAACCTCTGCGATCTGGGGATGTTCACGCTGGCCGGCGGCATGATCAGCGACGGGACGTACCGCTACCACCTGGGCGGGGAGAACATCAACCGGATGGCGCAGCTGGGGACCTTCGCCGACGAGATGGTCTGCCACGAGAACTCGTTGGTACGCATTGAGCCCTACGCCAACATGAAGGCCGCTGCGCTCATCAGCTGCGGTATCTCCACCGGCTTCGGCTCTGCGGTCGACCGGGCCAAGGTCAAGCCGGGCGAGACCGTGGTGGTCATCGGAGCCGGAGGTGTCGGGTCCGGCGCCATCCAAGGGGCGCGCATCGCCGGGGCGCGCACCATCATCGCCGTCGACCCGGTGCCCTTCAAACTCGAGAAGGCAAAGGAGGTCGGCGCCACGCACGGTGTGGCCTCCATCCTCGATGCGCAGTTCATGCTCCCCGAGCTCACCCACGGCCGCAACGCCGACGTGGTGATCCTGACCCCGGCCGTGCTGCGCGGCGACCTGATCGCCCCCGCCTGCGCGCTGGGATCCAAGGACGCCCGTATCGTCGCCACCGCCATCGCGCCCTTCCACCAGATGGACGTCCAGCTCAATCTCTTCACCCTCGCCATGTCCAACCAGGCCCTGCTGGGCACCGTGTTCGGTTCGAACAGCCCGCGGGTCCAGGTGCCGAACCTCTTGAACCTCTTCGAGGCCGGGCAGCTCAAGATCGACGAGATCATCACGCAGGAGTACAGCCTCGACCAGGTCCAGCAGGGCTACGACGACCAGGCCGCCGGCACCATCATTCGTGGCGTGGTCGCCTTCGACGCCTGAACAGCCCGCTCTAGGAGGGTGCGCCGAGCCGCCGGGTGAAGCCCGGTGGGATGATCACGTCCTCCGGGGTCAGGTCGTGGATGGAGGCGTGCCCGAGCCCGAGGAGCGCCGAATCGATGCCGTTGCGCATGAGGTCGAGCACGTTCTCGACCCCGGCCTGCCCGTTGGCGGCCAGACCCCATAAGTAGGCGCGCCCGATCATCACGGCCCGGGCGCCCAGCGCGACCGCCTTGACCACGTCGCTGCCCCGGCGGATCCCCCCGTCGAGGAGCACCTCGATCTGATCGCCCACAGCCTCGGCGATCGGCTGGAGGGCCCGGATGGTGGCGGGCGTGCCGTCGAGGTTGTTGCCGCCATGGTTCGAGACCGAGAGCGCGGTGGCGCCGGCGTCGACGGCCCGCTTGGCGTCGTCTATCCGGGTCACTCCCTTGAGCATGAACGCGTCGCCCCACTGCTGGCGGAGCCACGCCACGTCGTCCCAACTGGGCGGCGGCGTCTGCATCCAGGCCCCGTAGGCCGCGAAGAAAGGGGGGCCCGTCTGACCCTTCTCGGCCATGTTGGGTGCGGTGAGATCGGGCAGCTGACCGGATTTGGCGAAGGCGTACAACCAGCGTGGACGGACAAGCGCTTCGGGGGCGAAGCGGGCCATGGCCTGCACGCTCAGTGTCTCGGGGATCACCGGACTGCCCCAATCGCGGCTGTGCGAGAAGGACCAGTCCAAGGTGGCGATCAGCCCGACGGCTCCGGCGGCACGCGCCCGCTCTATCCGCTGGAGGATCTCATCGCGCGTGCCGACCCAATAAACCTGGAAGAAGGTCTGCGGGTTGGCGGCCACCACCTCCTCGACCGGCTTGCTGGCAAACGAGCTGAGGCCCATGGCGGTGCCACGGGCAGCCGCGGCCCGGGCGACCGCCACCTCCCCGTCGGGGTGCACGGCCTGGACGCCGGTCGGCGAGATCAGGACAGGCAGGGAGATGGACTGGCCCATGACCGTGGTGGACAGGTCACGGGAGGCCGGCGACCCGGCGACGTGGGGTGCGAACCCCAGCTCGGCGTAGGCCGCGATGTTGTCCTCGACCGTGATCCCCTTCTCGGACCCGGCGAGCAGGGCGGCGTAGACCGATTTGGGTAGGCGCTTCTTGGCCCGGCGCTGGGCCTCCAGAACCGTCTCGAACCATTCGTTGCTCATTTCGACCCTCTCACAGAACGCGGGACTCGCGGGCTAATCCGACGGAGCCCCCTCGACCAGGAGACATTACGTCGAACCCGGTCCGCTCCAGGCTCAAGTGGCCCGAAAGGGGGACCACCCTCCAGCCAGATGATTCCCGCCGTCCACGTCGAGGAGGACGCCGGTGATCTGGCGGGCGTCGTCGGACAACAAGAAGGCGGCGGCCGCCGCAATATCGTCGGCCTCGGTGAGCCGGCCCAGCGCGAGCTTGGCGCCGGCGTCTCGACCCTCGTCGGCTTCCCACAGCCCCTTGGTGCCCGATGTCTTGGTCAAGCCAGGGCTCACGGCGTTCACCCGGATCCCGCGCGGTCCGAGGTCGGCAGCGATCGTCCTGGTCAGTGCGTTGAGGGCGGCTTTGGCGGCGGCGTAGGCCACCATGGACGGCGTCGTCTTGCGCGGGGCCCCGCTCGAGATGTTCACCACCGAACCACCTCCTTCCGCCAGCCCGCCGGACAGCGCGGCCTGAATCAGGGCGAGCGTGGGCCAGGTGTTGAGGGCGACGGTGTCGACCAACCCCGCCTTGTCCATGACCTCGAACGAGCCCGCGAAGTGCGGCCCCCCGATGGTGTTGACCAGATGGTCGATCCGTCCGAAGTGTTCTCGCGCCGCCTCGACCAGGCGCGACGGTGTGGCGTCGTCCTCCATTGATCCGGCGACCGACACCACGTCAATTCCCCGGGCCCGAAGATCGCCCTCCGTGGTGGCCAACGCCGAGGGGTCACGCCCGTTGATGACCACCGAGGCGCCCTCGACACCCAGGCGGAGAGCACAGGAACGGCCGATGCTCGGATTGGCCGAAGACCCGGGTATTACGGCGACCCGACCGCTGAATCGCCTGCCGTACTGATCGCCTCCTACGGGTTCAGTCGTGACGGTCACCGGCGGGAGGGGTCAGTTCCTGCGCCACGCTGTATCCGCCGGGGCGCGGGTGGCCCAGCGCCCACGTTGCCGCCTCGTCCGCGCTGGCGAACGGCCCGATGATGCGCTCGGGTGCAGTGTTCGCCGGACCTTGCAGGACGACGGCAGTCACGTCGGCCAGCGTACCGACGTCGAGGGGTCAGCGTTCTTTGTTCTTTCTGTCACCCAGTTGTGCCCGCAACGAACGGGTGGACCAGATGCGGGTCCGGAGTTCGATGCGGGGAAGGAGGGGAGCAATGGTGCGTGCCCTGAAGCAGCCGAGCCAGACGCCACTGCCGTAGGCGACGTCATCGGCCACGTGGAGCACGGCAAAGCGGACCGGGTCGAGCGCCTCCGGCGCGGCCGCCCAGTCAGAGGCGGCCGGAGCGAGAAGAGCCAGCGCGGCGGCGCGGCGGCTCTTGCGCCAGCACAGGGCCAGGATGAGGGCGGGGGACCAGGCGCGCGTGAGCCCGCCCAGGGCCGGCAGGGCCGACCTGGCGGTGCCCCCACCGGCGATCCGGGTGGCGACCTTCGCCGGTTGGTCGACCAATCCCTCCAGCCGTCGGGCCAGGACGAATATGGAAGCGGCCAGGACCCCGGCGGCAGGGAGCGGTCGGCGCGCCGCCGCCAGGACCCACACGGCGGCGGTCCAGGCCGAGGTGTGGAGGGGAGCGAGTGCGCGGGGATGGCGGCGGGCCAGCGGGCCCGCGGTGGTGCCGTAGAAGGCGCGGCGGCCCAGCCAGGCGCCCGCGCTCGAGGGCCCGTCGTGCCCGACGGTGGCATCGGGCTCGTAGCGGACGTCCCATCCGGCCTGCACCAGGCGCCACACCAGGTCGACGTCCTCGCCTCCCCGGAGTGCGGGGTCGAAGAGCGCATCGGGGACGGCGGCGCGGCGGACGAGGAGGGCGGCGCTCGGGACGTACGGAATCCGGCTCAGCGGTTGGACCAGTCCCGGCGTGCTGCCCCGGTCGAGGGACGAACGGACCGTTTCGTAACGGGAGAGGGTCGTGGGCGGCGTGACACCGAGCGGGACGATCCGGGGGGCCACCGCGACGACCAGGGGGTCGTTGAAGTGGGCCAGCAGGGGGTCCAGCCACCCCTCGTCGGGGACACAGTCCGAGTCGAGGAAGGCCACCAGGGGCGTGCCGGCCTGGGCCAGCCCGGCGTTGCGGGCGGTCGAGGGGCCCACGTTGGTGGGGAGGGCGATCACTGTGGCGCCGGCCTCCTCGGCCACCGCCCACGTGCGCGCCGGATCCGACGAGCCATCGTCGACCACCAGGCATCGCGTGGCATCCAGTGTCGACAGCAGCCGCCGCAGCTGCTCGGGTCGATCGCGGACCGGGATCACCGTGGTGACGTCTTCCGGCCCGAAGACCCGGGCCCCGGGCCGGGGGAGGAACACACCGGCGCTCACCAGCCGGCGGGCCAGGACCGGCTCACCCTTCCGGTCGCCCACGGCCACCCCGGCCTGCCACCGGTCGATCAGGACGCCGGCCCGGGCCGAGACACGGAGAAGGCGGAGGGGGCTACCACCCAAAAGGACGCGTCCTCCGTCGAACACCGAGGTGCCCGGATCGACGGTGAGGCCGAAGGTGGGCGGCAGCGGCGTGGACGCACGGTCGGGGGCCGCCCCGATCGGAGCCGGTGCGCCTCCGTCTTCCCTGCTGGGGGAGTTCACCGCCCAATCTTGGCAGGACAGGCGCCCGTCCCGACCCGGGGTAGAGTTGTGGGCCTGATAGGAGGAGCCCATGTTGCTGTCTGAAGACCAGGAAGTACAGGACACCGAGGCGCTGTCCGAGGACGAGGTCGACGAGCTTCTGGTGGAAGAAGTGTCGATCGACGGGATGTGCGGGGTCTATTGAGCATCACCGATGAGCGGGTGGAAGCCCGTGCACCCGAATTCGATCCGGACCGGGCCTGGCGGGTACACCCGCAGGTGGCGTTGCGCGACGAGTCGTTCGGTGCACTGGCCTACCACTACGGCACCCGCCGGCTTCTCTTCCTGAAGTCGCGCCCGCTGGTCGAGCTGGTGTCGGCGCTCGACCGGTACGAGAGCGCCACGGCGGCGATCGAGGCCCTGGTTCCCGAGAACGAACGGGCGCAGTACACGCGAGCGTTGGCTCGCCTGGCCAAATCGGAGGTCATCGATGCCCACTGACGCCATGCCCTTGCGCGAGAGATTCACCCAGGGACTGGACGCCCCGATCTGCCTGACCTGGGAGCTCACCTACGCCTGCAACCTGGCCTGTGTGCACTGCCTCAGCTCGTCGGGCCGCCGCGACCCCATGGAGCTGACGCCCGCCGAGGCCCGGCGCGTGGTCGACCAGCTGGCCGACATGAAGGTGTTCTACGTCAACATCGGCGGGGGCGAGCCCATGCTGCGGCCGGACTTCTTCGACCTGGTGGGCTACGCCGTCGACAAGAAAGTCGGGGTGAAGTTCTCCACCAATGGCACCCGGCTGACCGCCGAGCGGGCCCGTCGCCTGGCCGGGATGGACTACGTCGACGTGCAGATCAGCATCGATGGCGCACTGGCGTCGACCAACGACTCGGTCCGGGGCGAGGGGTCGTTCGCTGCGGCCAGGACCGCCATGGACAACCTGGCGGCGGCGAATTTCGGCCAGTTCAAAATCAGCGTGGTGGTCACTCGCGAGAACGTCACGCAGCTCGACCAATTCTCGGAGATCGCCGAAAGCTACGGCGCCCAGCTCAGGCTGACGAGGTTTCGCCCCTCCGGGCGCGGCGTCGAGACCTGGGACCGGCTCCACCCGACGGCCGAGCAGCAGCGGATGCTGTACCACTGGCTGCTCGAGCGACCCGATGTCCTCACGGGCGACTCCTTCTTCCACCTGTCCGCTCTGGGGGCGCCGCTCGACGGGCTGAACCTGTGCGGCGCCGGAAGGGTGGTCTGCCTGATCGACCCGGTAGGGGATGTCTACGCCTGCCCCTTCGTGATCGACAAGGAGTTCCTGGCCGGGAACGTGCGTCACGACGGCGGGTTCGCCGGGGTGTGGCGGGAGTCCGACCTGTTCCAGTCGCTGCGCGAGCCGCAGAGCGCGGGCGCCTGCGCCTCTTGCGGTTCCTATGACGCCTGCCAGGGCGGCTGTATGGCGGCCAAGTTCTTCACCGGCCTGCCGCTCGACGGTCCCGACCCCGAGTGCGTGTTCGGCCACGGCGAGGACGCCCTGGCGGCCCGTGACGCGGCGGCGCTCCCCGGCGCTGCCGTCGGCCACTCCAAGGTGGACCGTCACGGGACCCCGATCCCGGTTCCCACCCCCGTTCGCTTCCGGACGCGCGCGCTGGCATAGCGACGGACCAGACGTCGTCGACGGTGCAGCTCGGCGGCGCCACCTGGCTCGAGGTGGCGGCGACAGGAGGGACATCGCTGTTGGCGGTCCCGGTCGGCTCACTCGAACAGCACGGCCCGCACCTCCCTCTCGACACGGACACCCGCATCGCCGTCGAGGTGGCGATGCGGCTCTCCCGGTCTCGCCCCGATGTCGTGGTGGCGCCCGCCGTGGCCTATGGAGCCAGTGGCGAGCACGCCGCGTTCCCGGGAACGCTGCTCATCAACCACGACGTGCTGGCCGATCTCCTGCTCGAACTGGTTCGCTCCGCCCGGGACGCGTTCGCCGGTGTCGTGGTGATCTCCGCCCACGGGGGCAATCGCGAGGGGCTGGCGCTGCTCCAGGAGCGGTGCCGGGCGGACGGCGACCCGGTGCTGATCTGGGCGGCCGGCGTACGCGGTGGCGATGCCCACGCCGGGAGGACCGAGACCTCGTTGATGTTGGCCATCGAGCCGGAGGTCGTGCGGATGGAGCTGGCCGTCGCCGGCTCTCCGGAGCCCCTCGAGGCGCTTCTGCCCCGGTTGCGCGCCGAAGGGGTGAGGCCGATATCGTCCAGCGGCGTGCTGGGAGACCCGCAAGGTGCGAGCGCCGCCGAGGGAGAGGCGATGCTCGCCGCCATGACGACCGAACTGGCTGACGCCCTCGAGGCGCGCTGGCCGCACCCCGGACCCTCGGCATGAGCCCCGTGGCCGTCGTCACGGGCGCCGCCCGCGGCATCGGCGCCGCCACGGTCGATCGCCTGGTATCGACGGGGTGGCGGGTGGTGGCCGTCGACGTGTGCGCGGACGACCCCAGCCTCGACTATCCGCTGGGCACGGCGGCCGAGCTCGAGGCGCTCGGCGCCCGCCACGGCCCCTCGGTGCACACCGTGGTGGGCGACGTGCGGAGTCCCGCCGACATGCGGTCGGCCGTCGCGGCCGCGGGCGAGGTGTTCGGCGGTCTCGATGCCGCCGTCGCCGTCGCCGGTGTGGTGAGCGGCGGCGTCCCGCTCTGGGAGCTCGGTGACGCGCAATGGAACGTGCAGTTCGACGTGAACGTCGGCGGCGTGCGCAATCTGGCCACTGCCGCCGTACCCGTCCTGCTGGAGGCGCCCGCACCTCGTCAGGGCCGGGTGGTGGCGGTGTCGTCGGCCGCCGGGCTCCTCGGCCTCCGCCGCCTCAGCGGCTACAGCGCGTCCAAGCATGCCGTGATCGGTCTGATCAAGGCACTGGCGGCCGATCTGGCGGGCACCGGCATCACGGCCAACGCCGTCTGTCCCGGCTCGACGCGTACGCCGATTCTCGACGCTTCGGCTGCGGTCTACGGTTTGGACTCGGCCGAGGAGTTCGCCCATCAACAGTTGGTGGAGCGCCTCTTGGTTCCCGACGAGCCGGCCGCCCTCATCGCGTGGCTCTGCGCCGCCGAGGCGAGCGGGGTGACCGGTGCCGCCCTGTCGGTCGACGGTGGTCTGACCACCTCGTAGGGCGGCATCACGGCTTGTAGGGGGGTGCTTCCCCCCAGCCCCAACGCGGTACCGGCGCGTGGGCGATCACGTCGGCCCCGATCGCTGAGTTGCCAAGCGCCAACCGGGTACCCCATTCGAGATAGGCCACGAGGGCGGAACGGAATTCGGGATCATCCGGCAACCGGGCGTCATCGGCCGCCAGGCTCATCAGCGAGGCGAATCGGAATCGCTGCTCGTCGGTGATACCGAGCTGCAGATGCCTGTGCACCATGCGCTCGTATCCGCCGAGCTGATCGGTGTAGTCCGCCGGGCCGCCGAAGACCTCGCTCCACCACGTGGCCACGTTCACCCGGTGCTCCTCGTGGACGCCCCCCGGAAAGAACGGCGAGAGCAGTTCATCCTGTTCGACCCGGTCGTAGAACGCGTTGATCAACCGGTCGAAGGCTTGGCGTCCTCCGGCCCATTCGAACAGCGTTGGATCATCAGCCACGCCTCAATGTACCGGCGGGCCGGACGGAACCGATCATGCAGATCCGTTCAGAACGGCCGGATCGCGCTCAGGAGAGCCGACGCCGGAACCACCAGACGCAGAAGCCGGCCAGAACCAGGGCGAGGCCGCCAAAGATCGCCGTCTCGTACATCTGGAAGGGCCAATAGCGGTTGGTCGGTTGATACGTGATCACCTGGCGAATATGGAGCTTGTCGAGACACTCCTGGATCGCCTTGGTGGCCGAGCGGGAGGGAGGGCCGGCCCGTGGACTACGAGCCAGACCGGGCAGCCGGATGGAACGGGGGCAGGCCTGTCCGTCCGAAAGCGCGAGCCGCCCAGTGGTCGGCGACGCGTTGACGCCGAAATCGCCGTTGGGTCCGAATCCGCCGTGTTGCCCGATCACCTGTCCGGCCCCGTTGATGGTGTGCTCGGAAATTACCCAGTCCGAAGGATTTGGTGTCCCCGCCGAGGTGGATCCGTTCGGCGAGGAGGCAGGGAGGGCGGTGGTGATCTTCAGCGGCGTCATCAGGTGCGGCCGCACCCATTCGACAACCGCAAGCCGAACTCCGATGAAGGCGACCAGTGTGGCCGCCATGGCGGGCAGTGTCCGGCGGACCAGGACGCCCGCAGTGACCCCGAGCGCGAACGCGAACGCGGCGTAGCCGATGGGGACGAGGTCGCGACGGTCGAAATATGCCGGGGAAAACGGGCTGTCGGCTATACGGTCGAACGGGCTCGACCACCAGGTCACCATGAGACTCAGGAGTCCCGCAGTGATCAGGGAGGCCAGACCTACCAGTGCGAGCTTGGTGGCCAGCCACCGGGTGCGGCTGACGCTCTGCGTCCACGCCAGTCGGAAGGTGTTGTTCTCGAACTGTGGGGGACGAGCGGCGCCCCCCAGAAGATCCCGAGGAGCGCCGGCGCCACCAGGACCACCTGTCCAAGCTGCTGGAGGAGGCGCCCGCGCTCCGTGAACAGAGCTGTCTCGGTGCCGCAGTCGCCGTGGGACGCACACGGCTTCACCGTCGTGTCATAGAGGTGGACGAGGTGCGGTCCTGTCACAGCCAGGACGATGGCGATGGCCACTAGCACGCCGAACACGACCGCGGCCTGGGTGCGGAGTTGCCGCCAGGTCAGCCAGAGCATGGGCCAACCCCATCGACGGTCGTGATCACGAGAGCCGATGGCGGACCCACCAGAAGGACAGGCCGACCAACAGGAGCGCAACCGCGATGAAGATCGCCGTCTCAATTCCCTGGAAGGCCCAGTAGCGATTGGCTGGTTGATAGGTCACCACTTCATGGAACCTGGCGCCGATTTTGGCGGCACACTCTCGGAATGCCGGCGGCGGGCCACCTCCCGACGGGCCACCACCCGGCGGAGCGTTCAAGAGTTTGGGGCAGGCCGACTTCAGGAACTGGGCCGTTGGGGTCTGGCCCGAGGCGCTGACGAAGTCGGTCGAAATGACCCACGCGTTGGGGAGGTTCGGCGTAGTGCCGACCACCTGGAGTCCCGACGGGCTCAAGTTGAACCCGATCTGGTTCACTGACGTGATGGCCGACACGACGTGCTCGGGGGGTAGAAGGTGCGGCCGGAGGCCGAAGGTCAGGGCCTCCCGTGCCGCCACGAAGGCGACCAGCGTGACTGCCATGGCGGGCAGCGTCCGGCGTATCAGCACCCCGGCGGTGACGCCGACGGCGAAGGCGAAGGCCGTATACCCGATGGGGGCGAGGTCGCGCTGCCCGAACGTGGGACCGAACTGATCGAGGTTCGCCCGGTCGATCGGGCTCGACCACCACGTGACCATGAGACTGAAGAGAGCGGCCACCACAACCGAGGCCAGGCCCACGACGCCGACCTTCACCGCCAGCCAGCGCGTCCGGGTGACACTCTGCGTCCACGAAAGCCGGTAGGTGCCGGTTTCCAGCTCACGGGCGATGAGCGGCGCCCCCCAGAAGATACCGATGAGGGCGGGGAGCAGGATCACCAGGACATTGAGAGCACCTTCAAGCCGAGGGTCCGTTGTGAGGACCGGATTGTTCGTCACACCGCAGTCCTTGTCGACCCGACACACCTTCAGGTAGCCGTCAGCGATGGAGACGAGATGCGGTCCGGTGAGGGCCAAGACGATGGCCACTACGGCCAACCCACCGATGACCACCGCAGCTTGAGTGCGGAATTGGCGCCAGGTGAGCCAGATCATGAGTGGAGCCGGAGCGTCGACCGCTCGTTGCGCGCCGCCGAAGCCGCCTGGCCCATGTAGCCAAGCACGAGGTCTTCGAGGCCGACTTCTTCGACCGTCCACGCCGGGTCGAAGATCGGATCCGTGGTGCGAATAAGAAAGGTGCTCTGCCGCTCGGTGTGACTGGACTCGATCACTTCTTGGTTGGCTGGCAGCGCGTCGGTGTCGCGGCGGGCCCCAATGAGACGGCGGTGCTCGGCGAGCAAGTCGTCGACCGGTCCAGCGATCTGCACCCGGGACGCCACGAGCACGACCAGGTAGTCGCAGACTCGCTCGAGGTCCGCCACCAGGTGGGAGGAGAGCACGACGCTGACCTCCTGTTCGGCCACGGTCTCCATCAGTATCTGGAGAAACTCGCGCCGCGCCAGGGGGTCGAGACTCGCCACTGGCTCGTCGAGGATCAGCAGTTCGGGACGCTTGGCCACCGCCAAAGTCAGCGCCAACTGGGCCCGCTGTCCACCCGAGAGCTTTCCGGCTTTCTGGTCCGGATCGAGTCCCAGCTGATCGATCCGGCTCTCCGCCGCGCCCTGGTCCCAGGTCGGGTTGAGATGGGCGCCGAGGCGGAGATGGTCGGCGACGCTCAGCCCGGAGTAGGTGGGGGTGTCCTGGGCCACGAAGCCCACCCGACCCAGCCCTTCGGGACTGCCCGCCGGCTCGTCGCCCAGCACCTCGATCGTTCCCGCCGTCGGCGCCAGGAGACCGACGGCCAGGTTGAGCAACGTCGACTTGCCGGCGCCGTTGGGACCCACCAGTCCGACGACATGGCCCGCCGGGATCTCGATCGTGCAGTCGGTGAGCGCCCACTTGCGCCCGTAGCGCTTGCCCAGACCCTGAGCGTCGATGACGGCGCTCACGCTACGCCCTCTTCACGGGCGGACCGAAAGGTGTCCCGGAAGAGGGCCTCGATGCTCTCGTCGTCGAGTCCCGCCCGACGCGCCTTGTCCAGCCAGCGCCCGAGATCCTGGCGCAGGGGTCCATGGGCGGCCAGCGACGGGTCGCTCAGTGTCCTGGTCACGAAGGTCCCGACCCCGGGACGGGCCGCCACGAGTCCGTCGTGCTCGAGCTCGCGGTAGGCCTTGAGCACCGTGTTGGGGTTGATGGCGATCCTGCCCACCACCTCTTTGACGGTGGGCAGCTGGTCGCCCTCGCGCAACAGGCCCAACTTCAGGGCCCGGCGCACCTGCTGGACGATCTGCAGGTACGGCGCCACGCCCGAGCGGGTATCCAGGTGGAACTCGATCATCCCCAAACCCTCTATTTCACTAGTAAGCTAGCACATTGTGTACCTAAGGGTATGGGATGTCAAGGGTCGTGCAGGAGCGCGGGCAGGGCATTGAAGGGGCCGGGGTCGTTCGGGAGACGGACGCGCCGGACCGTGCAAAGAACGCGCCGGACCGTTCACACGAAAAAGTGGGGCGGTCAGAAGAGGGCGCGGGGCCGGTCAGAAGAAGTGGAAGCGGCTGAGCGGCCAGATGCGGAGGTCGACCTTGCCCACCATGAGGGACTTGGGAATGGGGCCCCAGAACCGGCTGTCGCAGGAGTCGCCCCGGTTGTCCCCCATCATGAAGTAGTGGTTCGCGGGAATCTTGTACGGCTGGCCCAAGCTGTAGGCATTCTGCGACGGGCCCGGGTACGTCGTGCCCTGTTGGGACTCGGGAAGCCAGGTCTCGTCCAGTTGCTTGCCGTTGATGAGCACGTCGCCGTTCTTGGACAGGGATATGGTCTCGCCGGGCAGGCCGATGACGCGCTTGACCAGGTCGGCGACGGGCGGCCCGGCACAGTCTTCGCCCGGAGGCCGGGCGAAGACCACGATGTCGCCCCGTCCGACGCCGTGGAGGTCGTAGGCCAACTTGTCGACCACGATCCGGTCGCCGATGTCCAAGGTGGGCATCATCGAACCCGACGGGATGGTGAAGGTCTGCACGACGAAGATGCGCAGGAGCACGGCAACGACCACAGCGACCACCACCACGATCACCAGCTCCCGCAGCCAGTGCGCCTTCCTCGGCGATGCTGCGGCATGGCGTGGCCCGCGCCGGTGGGCGGGTGACAGGTCGTTGGTTGGAGAGGTCATGTCTGAGGAGGGGAATGTACCTGGCCGACGGACGCCGGCACGTTGATGGCCTGATCAGGCGGGGCTCCCGCCGACGGTGAGGCCCACAGCAGAGTGGTGACCACGGCGACGGCCGCCGAGGCCGCCAGCCCGATGGCCCCGTAGCGGGTCCGCCGTCGCCGGGCCGCCCCTGTCCACTGCGGCGCACGCCGGGCGGGCGGCGGCGCCATCGCCCCGGCGCGGGGCGTGGCGATGATGCGCGTGAGGCACACCTCTGCGTCGCCGTCGATCAGGTCGGCCCGCGACGTCACCTGCTCTCGGGCGGGGACACCCCGGAGCGGATCGAGCTCGACCAGCACCGAAAAGGCGGCTTCCGTTCGACCGCTCACAGCACCAGCTCGGTGCGGGCGAGGTTCGGGCGTTCGCGAGTGATCGAGCGTGCCGGGGCCAGTGACGGAGGGTCGTGGGGTCGCGTGCGGAGGTGCTCCCGGGCACCGGACGCCACGGCCAGGCGGACCCGGGCCCGGTGGAGCCGCATGCGATATGCGGCCACCGAGCACTGGAGAACGGCCGCACCTTCTGAGGAGGAGAGCTGCTCCCAGGCGGCGAGCCGGAGGATCTCCTGGTCGCGCGGCTTCAGGTGGGCAAAGGCGGTGGCGACGGCGCGGGCCAGTTCCGTGACGTCGTCCGCCTCGTCCCCCATCGCAGTGCCGGCTCCGCCTTCGCGTAACGCATCATGCAGCCGCACCGCCTTGGCTTGACGGCGCCGCAGGTTGGCGATTTCGTACAGGGCCACCCGGTAGAGCCACGGAACCGCGGCTCCCGGTAGGTCGTCAAGCCGGCGCCACGCCACCAGGAACGTCTCGGCCACGACTTCTTGGGCCAGGTCCGTGCCCACACGGCGCTGGGCAAAGTCGCGCACGCGACGGTGGTGCTCGCGATACAGGGCGGTGAAGCGCTGCGCGTCGTCCCCGCCGTCGGTTCCGATCGTCAACGGGGGGACCCCGTGAGGGATCGGCTGTTCGGCACGGACATCACCCTAATTACGTCCGCGCCGTCGAATTGATCACACTTTTTTTCCAAGAGGTGCCGCTGGTGGGCCTGGGTAGAGTGATCGTCCATAGGACAGGCTCGAAGTTTCCGGGTGTTTCGCACAGTGGGATTGCCGGTGGCAGTCGTTGTGCTGGTCCTGGCGGGGGTGATGATCTCCTGGACCCATGAGCGGGCGACCTCCGGCGCAGTCGTGACACTCCGATCCCTCAGAAGGGGATCTCGTTCCGCGGCCACCGCGCCGGCGGCTACCCCCGGGGCGGACTCGGTGGTGCCGTTCGGGGGAGCGCCGCTCGGCCCGAACTCGCTCACCACCCCGGACACCCCAGTGGTCGGCATGGCTCCCACCCCCGACGGCAAGGGGTACTGGCTGGTGGCCGCCGACGGCGGAGTCTTCACCTTCGGCGACGCCGCCTTCTACGGTTCCGAGGGAGGGGTGACGCTCAACAGCCCGGTGGTCG
>Ga0302325_10014748_pt1 | contig 16625 bp, 14 predicted proteins | sample Palsa_T0_2_FD_201948 | JGI IMG/M metagenome (GOLD analysis project Ga0302325, IMG submission 201948) | Peat permafrost microbial communities from Stordalen Mire near Abisko, Sweden - Palsa_T0_2 | ecosystem: Environmental > Terrestrial > Soil > Palsa > Peat permafrost | place: Sweden: Abisko... | reverse complement strand
CGATCGGGTCCGTCGGACGCACCCGGCGTTGCCGGTCATCGTCATCACCGCGGGTGGCGGAGTCCCCCAGGCGGTCGACGCCATCAAGCGCGGCGCCTTCGAGTACGTGGTCAAGCCGTGCGGCGCGGACGACATGTGTCGCGTCGTCGCAAACGCCCTCGAAGAGAGGCGACATCCGGGCGAGGTCGTGCGGCTCACGCGGCAATCGGTCGCGCCGGGGAAGGTTGAGATTGTCGGCACGAGCGCAGCGATGCGAGCGCTTCAGACGACGATCGACAAGGTGGCGCAGTCGAGCGCTCCGGTCCTCGTGAACGGCGAGACGGGCGTGGGCAAAGAGCTCGTCGCCAGGGCGATCCACGCGCGAAGCCCGCGCGCTCAGCAGCCATTCATCGCGGTGAACATGTCCGCGATCCCGCAAGAGCTTCTCGAGGCGGAGCTCTTCGGACACGTTCGCGGGGCATTCACTGGGGCATTACAGCCCCGTAAGGGCCTGTTCACCTCGGCCGACGGCGGGACGCTGATGCTCGACGAGATCGGCGACATGTCGTTCAGCCTGCAGGCCAAGCTGCTGCGGGTCCTGCAGTCGGGCGACGTACGCCCCGTGGGCAGCGAGCGAACGCATCACGTCGACGTTCGGGTCATCGCCGTCACCCACCGGAGCCTTCCGGCTCTCGTCAAAGAGGGTCGTTTCCGGGAGGATCTCTACTTCCGGCTCGATGTCCTGCCCGTGTTCGTGCCGCCCCTTCGTGAACGACGCGAAGACATCCCCCTACTTGCAGAGCATTTCCTGGCCGAGGCCTGTCAGCGAGCCCCTCTTTCCCCCGTGCGGTCGATCAGCCCGGACGTGCTCCGCAAGCTCTGCGAGGCGCCGTGGCCCGGCAACGTGCGCGAGCTCGCGAGCGCCGTCGAGCGCGCGGTGGTGTTCGGAGTCGACGAGATGACGGACCCGAACCATCTTTCGCTGGTTCCAACGGCGATGCCGTTGAATGCATTGCCGCTTCCGGGCGACCCGCCATGGACACTCCGCCGGTTGAGCCGCGCGTACACCGAACGCGTGCTCGCCGATGCCGGCGGCGACAAGCATCGCGCTGCCGAGATCCTGGGAATCGACCTTTCGACCCTCTACCGCTGGCAACGCGCGCGAGATTGAGGCCAACGGGCCACTGGTGCCGTAAGCGTGCCGTAAGCGTGCCGTAGGCGCGCCGGGCTGAGAGGAGCGTGGCGCGGCGCTTGCTTGGGCTCCACCTCGAGCGCCGTGAAGGAGCCTGAATTCTCTCTCGACGCGCGCGACGCGGGCGGTGGCGCTGGCGTCGTGCGCGTTCGCGGAAGGCTTGAATTCGCCGACGCGGCGTCTCTCTGGGACGAGGCGAGCAAGATCCTCGTCTCGCGTCCTTCTGTCCCTGCGTCGCGCCTCGACTTCGACCTCTCCGGAGTGACGGTCGTGGACGGTGGGGCGATGGCGCTGCTCGTCCACCTGCGCAATCGCCTCGAGGAGCGGGGGGTCCACTCCGAGTTCGTGGGCGCCGGTCCGCACGTGCAGGAGATCGTGCATCTTTACGAAGGCGACGTTCACTTGCCGCCTCGCAAGAAGCGCAAGGCGCAAAGCGCGCTTGCCCAGATCGGCGAAGCCACCGTGGCCATCCTCCGGGAGGCGAAGCTCGTCTTCGCCTTCTTCGGCCAGATGCTCATCTCGGCCCTGAGGATCATCCGATCGCCCCGCACGGCCAACTGGAAGGACCTCACGCCCACGATGGAGCGTGCAGGCGCCGACGCGGTCCCGATCGTGGTCCTCATCAACTTTCTCATCGGCTTCGTGATGGCCTTTCAGGGCGCCGTGCAGTTGAAGCAGTTCGGAGCCGACATCTTCGTCGCCGACCTGGTCGGCCTGTCCGTCACGCGCGAGCTCGCCCCCCTCATGACGGCGATCATCGTCTGCGGGCGCTCCGGCGCCGCGTTCGCCGCGGAGCTCGGCTCGATGAAGGTCGCCGAGGAGATCGACGCGCTTCGCACGATGGGCTTCGGGCCGATGCGTTTTCTCGTCTTGCCGCGCGCGCTCGCGCTCGTCCTCGTTCTTCCGGTCCTCACGCTGATCGCCGACTTGGTCGGGATCCTGGGGGGGCTCGTCGTGGGGCTCGTGAGCCTTCACCTGAGCGTGGCCGGCTACGTCACCGAAACGGTCAAGGCCGTTCACACGTGGGACGTCTTCTCCGGGGTGCTGAAGAGCGGCGTCTTTGCGCTCGCCATCGTCCTCGTCGCCTGTCAGCAAGGCCTCGCCACGACGGGCGGCGCCGAAGGCGTCGGCCGGCGGACGACCGCCTCGGTGGTGACCACGCTCTTCTCGCTCATCCTCCTGGATGCGGGCTTCACCCTCCTGTTTCACGCGTTCCAACTATGAACAGCGACGTCATGGTCAGCGTCTCCGATCTGACGATCGGATGGGAGGAGACGATTCTCCAGGAGCACGCCAGCTTCGACGTCGCCCGCGGAGAGATCTTCGCGATCCTCGGCGAGAGCGGTTGCGGAAAGTCGACGATGCTCCGGTATCTGATCGGTCTCGAGGAGCCGGTGAAGGGTAGCGTCGCGGTGGCGGGGGCCGGTGCCGCTCACCTCGAGGTAGGGCGGCCTCCCTTCGGCGTGATGTTCCAGTCGGGCGCTCTCATCGGGTCGCTATCGGTCGGCGAGAACGTCGGTTTGCCTCTCGAGGAATGGACGGCCCTCGTTCCCGAGGCCATCGGCGCGATCGTGCGCGCCAAGCTGCGCCTCGTGGGGCTGGGAGGCACGCAGGACAAGCTTCCCTCGGAGCTCTCGGGCGGGATGAAAAAGCGCGCGGCGATCGCGCGCGCCATGGCGCTCGAGCCGAGCCTGATATTCCTCGACGAGCCGTCGGCCGGGCTCGATCCAGTGAGCGCGGTGGAGCTGGACGAGCTCATTCTCACCCTCAACAAGCGCCTGGGGCTCACGGTCGTCGTCGTCACCCACGAGTTGCCGAGCATCTTCAAGATCGTGTCGAGGTGCATCATGCTCGACAGGGAGAGCCGGACCATCATCGCCGCCGGAGATCCACGCGCGCTCCGCGACGAATGCGTCGACCCTCGCGTGAAGCGATTTTTTCATCGCACCGCGAAGGAACAATGACATGGCCGCTCCCACCAATCACTGGAAACTCGGGCTCTTCGTCGTGGTCGGCTTCGCCGTCGCGATGGGGACCATCGTGGCGCTCGGCGCCAGGTCGCTGGAGAAAGCCACGGTGAGGTATAAGACGTACTTCGACGAGTCCGTCCAGGGGCTCGATGTGGGGTCACCGGTCAAGTTCCGGGGAGTCACGATCGGCAGCGTGTATGCCATCGGCATCGCGCCCGACCACCAGCACGTCGAGGTCGCGTGCGATCTGGTGGTGGATCAACTGAACGGCCTGGGACTGAACGTCGTCGGCGACGGCAAGGCGCCGCGGATCGCCGTGCCGGCGGAGCTGCGTGTGCAGCTCGGGTCCTCCGGCATCACCGGCGTCAAGTTCATCCTCATCGACTTCTTCAAGGTCAGCGACAACCCCATCGTGCCGCTGCCTTTCGCGGTACCGGACAACTACATCCCGTCCGCCCAATCGACGATGAAGAACCTGGAAGATTCGGTGGTCCACGCTGTGGATCGATTCCCAGAGGTCGCAACGCAGATCGTCGCCGTACTCGGTAAAATCAATCGCATCCTCGACGACGTCGACTCGCACCACCTCCCCGAGAGGCTGGGGGGCGCGATGAGACATCTCGACCGCACCATGGACGACGTGCAGGCCGCGGCACGCGGGTTGGACGCCCCGAAGCTATCGGGGGACCTTCAGTTGACCGCGGTCAATCTGAACCTCACCGTCACGCGCATCAACGCCCTGCTCGAGCGCATCCAGGGAAACAAGGGCGTGCTGGCGAGCGCCGAGCGTGCCACGAACGCCGTCGGTGACATCGCGAAAAATGCCAACGGGCTCGGTCTCGAGGTCGAAGAGACGCTGCACGACGTCCAGCAAGCAGCGGATGCCATCCAGCGCCTAGGGGACGCGCTGAACCAGGATTCCGACATGCTGCTCAAGGGCCGAAGCAGGGCGGCACGATGAGCTCCACGCGCTTGGCCTGTGTCGTCGTCCTCGGCCTGGGGTCCGGTTGCGCGCTCTTGACGAAGAGCGAGCCCGTCGTTCCGCGGTACTTCAGCCCTGAGGCCGCCGATCCGGGCAGTCCGCGCGCGACCGCCACGGGTCTCGAGCTGCGCCTCGGACGGGTGAACTCGGACGCGTACATCAAGGACCGGATCGTCCATCGCGATTCCGACTTCGAGATCGGGTACTACGACGACCGCGTCTGGACCGACAAACCGGAGGCCTACGTCCGGCGCGCCCTGGCCCGCGCTCTCTTCGACGCGCGCGGCGTGACGCAGCAATTGTCGGGCGTCGGCACGACGCTGGACGTCGACATCGTGGCGTTCGAAGAGGTGCGCGCACCGGCGCACGTGGCGCGGATCAAGCTCGTCTACGCGATCTACGACGATCGCGTCGTTCGGCTCTCGCGAACCGTCGTGGTCGAGCGTCCGATCCCCTCGTCGAAGGACGACGCCGCCGCCAACGAGACCGTGCATGCGATGTCGCTGGCCCTCGCGGCGGCGGTCGACGCCGTCGCCGACGCCACCGCCTCGGAGCTTCGATCGGAAGAGACCGCGGCGACGAAAGTCGCGCAGTAGCCCCGGTGGAGGTGCGTACGTCCGGTGCCGCGCTGCTTGCGGTCGCCGTCGTCGTCGTCGCGGGAATGGCGCGCGCGCAAGGCAACGATCGCTCGGCGCCCACCGGGGGCCGCTCCGCGCTGATGGGAGGCACGGGGGTCGCGCTCGCCCGGGACGGAGCGGCCCCGTTCGCGAACCCGGCCACGATGGGGACGATCGAGGATCAGCGCATCGCGTTCTCCGTCAACTTCTTCACCTACGAGATCACTCACTTCAGCGGTTGGAACCAACCGGGTCCGGTGAACACGGCACAATTCGGCGCCTTGCACCTGAACGGCGCTCAGGACGAGTCGAGCCGTTTTCAAGGGCTCCCCTCCACGCTGTGCCTCTTTCTCACCCTCTCGGGCGTTCGGTCGGCGCCCGACGGTACGACGCCCGAGGAGCGCCGCAGGCGGCAAAAGCTGGCGTTCTGCATCGGGAGCCTCGAGCTCACCAACGTGAATCTCACGTCCCTGTCGTTCACCGGGTCGACACCCACGGGACCGACCGCGCAAGTCGAGTCGATCGCCCGGAGCTGGAACCGACTCTACGTGGGCCCAAGCTACAGCATGTACCTCACCGACGAGCTTTCGGTCGGCGTGTCGCTTCACGGGGTTGCCACGTCCGAGTCGTTCGTCGTCGACGCGAGCAGCCTTGCGTCGCTCGCCGGGGCAAGCGCTTCGCAGTCGGCGCTGGGAACGGCCGGGAGCGGCTATTCGTTCGACGTCGCCGCGATCCTAGGCGCGACGTACCGCTTGGGGATGGTGACGCTCGGCGCCAGCGTCCAGGTTCCTTCGCTCCACGTGCTCGGACGCTACCAGGCGACTTCGCACGACGAATACGGCGGAATGAGCGGGGCCCAAGACGTCGCCGATCTGACCAACGGATCGGGCGCGTTCGCCGCGCGGCCCCCTCCCAGGGCATCGCTTGGCGTGGGCCTCGAGCTGCCCCGCGTCACCCTCGAGGCCGACGCGTCGTACGACTTCGCCGAATCCGGCGCGATCAAGACATCGCTCCAGGGCACGTCGGCCGACCTGGCGGCCGGCGCGACCACGACGTCGCCGTTCGCCGCCGCGTACGCGATCCCCGCGCGGCCGACGCTGAACGCGGCCGTGGGGGCCGAGTACTTCGTCACCCGGAGCTTCAGCCTGATCGGCGGAGCCAGCACGAACTTCAGCATGCTCCCGGCGCTGTCGCCCAGCTCGTCGCTCGGTAACCTCGTCCAGTCGCGCACGAACTACCTCAGCACGTCGCTGGGCATCGGGTCGTACGGAGGGGGAGGGGACCTGCTCTTCGGAGTGAAGCTCGACTACGGCTGGGGCCAGGCGCTCGTTGTCAACCCGTACCAGTTGCCGAACGAATGGGCCGAGGTGAGCACGTATTCGCTTGCTGCGACTCTCGTCTTGGCCGGAGCCACCGATCTGCGAGCGATCGGACGCGCCGTCGAGAAAGTCGAGCGCGTGGTGACGACCGGAAGCCCCGACGCCGTGCAAGCGCCGGCGCCTTGATCGAGGCGGTGACAGGAAAAGCGAACGCAGTCTAACGCAGTCATCGGTGGGCGATTGGCAAAATGCCGCCATCTTGGCGAAGTGCCTTGGTTACGACAACGGCGCAAGAGGATTCAGGCTGCCGCTGGTAGGCACGGAAGGTGCGTAGGTTCGGAAGCTATCGCCGCGCCCTCGATGCCCGATCTCGTTACGAACCCGTCGGCGACGCCAGCGCCAACCCCTATCGGGCCCCTCGTCCTCATCGTGGACGACGACGACGATACCCGCTTCCTCTACGCCGAGAGCCTGCAGGCCATGGGGTACCGCACGGCCGGTGAGTGCGACGCCCAGCGCGGCATCGAGGCCGCCTTTCGACTCCTTCCCGACGCCATCGTGATGGACGTCGCGATGCCCGGGATGAACGGAATCGAGGCGACTCGGATTCTCAGGGCCGACCCTCGCACGAGCCGCTGCCTCGTCGTCGTGGTGACGGGCTCCGGCATGAAATGGTTCGACACCGCGCGCGCCGCGGGCTGCGACGCGTACTTCGGAAAGCCGTTTGATCCGTCCGTTCTCGATTACGTCCTGCGCGCGCAGCCGTCCTCGTCCGCGTTGCCCCTCGAGCTGCCACGACACGTCGTGAAGCGCTGCAGCTGCGGCCGAGACTACACGCTCGCCCAGTGGCTCGTTCTGCCGCGCGGCGGGCGGATGAACCTTTCACGGCGCGAGTCCGTGGTCGAGCTGCGCCACTGTCCGTGCGGATCGTCGATGGTGCTGCAGCTCGATGGCCTGGGCGCAAACGACGCAAGCGACGACGAGTCGGGGCCCCAGGTTGCGTTGCAGACGGTCGTCGTCGTCGAGCGTGACCACCACGTGCGGCGCCTCGTGCTTCACTTCATCGGCAGCGCGTACCTCGTCGAGTTCCTCGAAGACGGCTACGCGGTGCTCGATCGGGTGCGCAAGGCGCCCCCGGCCGCGCTCGTCGCCGAGATCATGATCCCGCGGCTCGACGGCCTCGCGGTCTGCCAGCTGCTCAAGGGGGACTCGTCCACGGCGCACGTGCCGGTTCTCCTGTTCAGCGTGCTCGCGGCCGCCGATCGCGCACGCATCGCCGGGGCGGACGCGTTTCTCGCGAAACCGCTGGAGAAAGAGCTCTTCGTGGCGTCTCTGCTCAAAATGATGGAGCCAAAAGTCGCGAGAGGCGCGCCTTCGCCTCGCGAGGCGCGGAAGCCGTGAAAGGCCAAGAGCGCATCAGTACCGGAAACCCGCAGGCCGACGAGATCCTCGGCGGCGGCTTTCCCGCGAACTCGATCAACGTCGTGATGGGCCAGCCTGGCACCGGCAAGAGCGTCTTCGCGGAGCAGATGGTCTTCCAGAACGCGAGCGACGGCCGGCCGATACTTTACTTCGCGACGCTTTCCGAGCCGCTCGCCAAGATGGTGGGCTACCTGCAGCACTTTGCTTTCTTCGACGAAGAGAAGATCGGCAAATCCGTCCTCTTCGAGGACATCGGTCCGCAACTGGTCGAGGGCGGCATCCGAGCGCTCCTCACGTGCGTGGAGAAGGCGATCCAGGCTGCGGCGCCGAAGATGATCGTCATCGATTCCTTCCGGGCATTGCATGATCTCTCGCCGTCGGCTCTCGAGCTGCGGCGGGTCCTCTACGAGCTCACCGGCATGCTGACGGCGTTCCGCACCACCGTGTTCTTGGTCGGCGAGTACACCGAAGAGGACGCGCAACGTCTGCCCGAGTTCGCGGTCGCCGACGGCATCGTGCAGCTGATGAGAAACCCACTGAGCACGCGGGACGAGCGATTCCTGCGCGTCCTCAAGCTGCGCGGTAGCGCGTACCTCGAAGGGCTGCACGCGTTCCGCATCGGGGCTGGGGGCCTCGAAATCTTCCCGCGTCTCGTCAGCCCGCAAATTCCGGAGGCCTACACCATCCTCGAGGAGCGCGTCGCGACAGGTGTCGAAGGCCTCGATCCGCTCCTCGGGGGCGGCCTCTGGCGCGGAAGCACCACGCTGGTCGCGGGACCTACGGGCGCAGGAAAGACGACGGCCGGTCTACAGTTCGTGCTCGAAGGCGTGCGGCGGGGCGAAGCGTGCGTGTACGCCAACTTTCAAGAAAATCCGATGCAGCTCGCGCGCTCGATACGAAGGCTAGGGGCCGACGTCGAGGACGCCAAGCGCCGTGGCCTGCAGCTGATGTACGAGTCTCCCGTCGAGCTCCAGGTCGACCGCCTCATCGTGAGCCTCTTTCGACGTCTCCAGGGCGCGGAGGTCAAGCGAGTCGTCATCGACGCGGTGGGCGAGCTCGTCAACGCTGCAAGCGATGCGCAGCGGCTGCACGACTACCTCTACGCCCTCGTGCAGCATTTCACGGTCCGGGGCGTGACCAGCATGCTCATGTTCGAGACGACCGGCGGAGGGCCGGACTCGTGGCTCGAGGCGGAGAGTGTCAGCGGGCGGTTCTCCTATATGTGCGACAACATCATCATCCTCTCCACGGCCGCGCGCCGGGTGTCGATTGTCAAGGCCCGGGCCACCGCGCACGACCTCCGCAGCCACGAGCTGGAAATCAACAACCGCGGGCTGCAGATCAGGGCCGGTACCGATGTTGCCTCAGGAACCGCAGCTTTCGCGCGATGACCATGACGCCGGGCACGCTCCAGGAGTTCATCGCGACGCATCGCGACGCCATTCTGGCAAGCGCGCGCGCGCGCGTTCGCACGAGAACTGTCCCCGCCGTCAGCGAAGCGGAGCTGACGACGGCGCTCCCCGTGTTTCTGGACCAGCTTGGCGACGCACTGCGCACGGCGGCGGCGAGTGGGGCGATCGACCATACCGAGATCGCGGCGACCGCCTCGGATCACGGGGGTCAGCGGTTCTTGCAGGGCCTCACCGTCGAGCAGGTGGTCCACGACTACGGGGACCTCTGCCAGGTCATCACCGGCCTCGCCGCCGAACAGGAGGCCGCGGTGTCGATCGACGAGTTCCAGACGCTCAACCTCTGCCTCGACGACGCGATCGCCGGCGCGGTGACGGCCTTCTCGCGCGAGCGTGAGTCGGCCATCGCGAGCGAGGGGGCCGAGCGACTCGGCGTGCTCGCCCACGAGCTGCGTAACCTGCTCGGCGCGGCGATGATCTCGTTCGCGAGCATCAAGAAGGGCGTTGTCGGACCGGGGGGCAGCACCAGCGCGATTCACGATCGAAGTCTGCTGCGCATGCACATGCTGATCGAGCGCTCGCTGGCCGACGTGCGCCTGCAGGCAGGGCTGCAGAACCTCGAGGACATTCGAGTGAGCGAGATCTTGGACGAGGTGGAGTCGGGCGGCTCCGTGCTGGCGCGGGCGCGCGGACTCACCTTTGCCGTGACGACTGTCGACCGGGGGGTCCGGGTCCACGCCGACCGTCAGATCCTCGCGGCAGCGATCGCCAACCTGTCGCAGAACGCGTTCAAGTTCTCCCGTCCCGGAACGACGGTCCATCTCAGAGCCAAGAGCGCCGCAAACCGTGTCCTCATCGAGGTCGAGGATGAATGCGGCGGTCTCGCCGTCGACGACCCGAAGACCTTGCTGAGGCCGTTCGTCCAGCAGGGCACGGACCGGACGGGGCTGGGCCTCGGGCTCTCGATCTGCGTGAAAGCCGTGAAAGCCATGTCGGGCGAGCTGCGGATTCGCGACTTGCCAGGCAAAGGCTGCGTCTTCACGATCGACGTTCCCGCCGTGTGAATCCGGGAATAGCGCCACGGGCCGAGAGGTGGGCGTCACCACCGCTGGCACGCGACTTGTAGATACGAGTGGCATGCAGCCCGACCCGGTGACTCGCTCTAACCTACTGGAATTGCCCGCGAAGCAAATCGCTCTCGTCGTCGAAGACGACCCGCCCCTGCAGCGCGCCATGCTCAAGGCGCTGACGCAAATGAACATGCGTGTGCTCGTCGCGAGCCACTACCGGGATGCGGTCCGGCACCTCCAGGCACACAAGATCGACATCGTGTGTCTCGATATCGGTCTACCCAACGAATCCGGCTACGAGCTCTGCGAGCACATCCGGGGGCCGATGGCGCTCACGCGGGTGCCGATTGTCGCGACCAGCGAGCGCGGAACGTCCCTCGACATGGCGCACGCAGAGGATGCACGGGCCAACGCGTTTCTCCTCAAGCCGTTCGCGATGAGCGAGCTTGCCGATTGCGTGCGCTCGTTGCTCGACCGCACGCCGTCGCGTTCGCCGCCACGGCACACCCTCGCACTCCGGCCGCTCGAGAGTCTCGTCGCATAGGCATCCCCATGCCCTCTCGATTCAGGCGAGCGCGAGCCGCCTGAACACGGGCACTTTGACGATATCCACCAGAAGCGCGAAGACCGCGGCCCCCGCAAGGGTGGCTCCGATGACGACCAGGGGCAGAGGCGCCATGGCGAGCCCCCGATTCGCCAGCGTCGACGCGATCAGCACGTCGACCACCGATGAGAGCACCAGCCACCGGCTCGGAGCCGTGGACCACAGATGCTGGCGTGCGCGATTCGTGTAAGTCGTCGCCTGGTTGCCGAACACGATGACGACGAAGGCGAGGGTTCGCAGCGTATCGATTCCAAAGCCCAACTGAAATTTGCCTATGGCCAGGGCAGCCACGCAAAGCACCAGCTCCGAGACCCCCATGAAGGCGCCCGCCGCCGTCAGGCTGCCGACGCGCCAGACGCTTGGCGTCGCGGACGGCTTCACGTTGTCCGTCGTCAGAGCCATGCCGAGGAAGTCGCCCGTGATCATGATGATGACCATGAGCAACGGGGTCAGGATGGCCTGCCCGGTGATGAGCAGCCCGGCGGCGAGGAAGAGCACCTGCACGACCTTCTTGGTCACCGAGTTCAGCGTGTAAGTCAGGATGCGCTGAAAGGTAATTCGGCCTTCTTTGACCGCGGCCAAGACGCCCTCGAGGCCCGGCCTGGTCAGCACGATTCCGGCCGCCGATTTGGCGACATCCGTCGCCGTCGACACTGCGATGCCCATCTGAGCCTGGCGCAAGGCCGGCGCGTCGTTGGCCCCATCGCCGCACATACCCACCGTGTGGCCCGACTTCTGGAGCGCCTGAACGAGGTGGTATTTGTCCTCCGGCATCACGCCGGCAAAGACTGCGAAGGCTTCTGCACGCATCCCGTCAGGGATCGGCCCCGCAGGGCGGACGGCCCCCTCGATGCCCACCTCTCGCGCAACAATCTGCGCCGTCACGGGTGCGTCGCCGGTCACCATCACCGTGCGCACCCCCAAACCGAGCAGCTCCTTCACGAGCTTCGCGGCGTCGGGACGGGGCGGGTCGCTGAGCGCGAGGATTCCCGCGAGCTTCAGCGTCGTCGTGCCCACGGCCACCGCCAGCAGTCGAAAGCCCTTCTCTTCGAGCTCCCGCGCCGCGGCGGTCGCCGTCGGGGAGGCTTCGGCGAGCTTGGACACCACCGCAAAAGCGCCCTTCACCGCGCGCAGAGCCCCGCCTTTCGCATCCACACCCGTCGCCTCGCTCAGCTTGGTCGCTGGATCGAACGGAACGAGCTTGGTCAGCCTCGGCGGATCGGCGATCGGCTGCTTCGCAGAGGCCGCTCGGACGGCCGCGTCGACGGGATCCTGCCCCCCGTCGGAGCTCGCGAGGGCGGCCATGGCCAAGAGCTGGGGCTCATCGAAGCCGGCCTCGGGGCGCACGGCGGTGACGGTCAGGGCATTGAGCGTCAACGTCCCCGTCTTGTCCGAGCAAAGCACGTCGAGGGTTGCCGCCTCGTCCACCGCGGACAATCGCGTGGGCAGCACGCCCAAACGCGCCAGAGCCTGCGCGCCGATCGCCGCCGCCAGAGTGAACGTGGCGGGCAGGGCGACGGGAATCGAGGCAAGGACGGCCGTGAGCACGAGATGGATGATGTCGCCGCTCGGCATCCTGCGAGCGAATGCATAGGCCACCAGCAACGTGATCAGCAGGCCGTTGAAGACCGCCAGGTTGCGCACGACCCGCATGACGGTCTTTTGCTGGGTGCTCTCGACATGGGCGGTGCGGACCAGCTCCGCGGTGTGACCGAACTTCGTCCGCGCGCCGGTTGCGGTGACGATGGCGGTGGCCTCTCCGCGCCGCACGAGCGCCCCCGCGTAGGTTTGCAGACCGGGCCCGCCTTCGATCGGGACGGATTCGCCGGTGAGCATCGACTGATCGAGCAGGATGGATCCGTCGACCAGCTTGACGTCGGCGGCGACCACGCCGCCGAGCGAGAGCTTGACCGTGTCACCGGGCACCAGCCCGCTCGCCGGAATGATCGTCCAGGCACCGCCGCGGCGCACGGCGGCCGTGAGCGCCAGGCGAGACCTGAGGGCCGCGAGCGTCGCCTGCGCGCGACCCTCTTGGAAAAACCCGAGTGCTGCATTGAAGACGAGCAGCGCGGCGATGACGGTCGCCTCGACGTACTCGTGAAGTACCACCTGGAGAACGATTGCGGCTTCCAGCATCCACGGGACCGGCGCCCAGAACTTCGTCAGCGCCGTTCGCCACGGCGGCACCGCGGTGTCCGGCATCTCGTTGGGGCCGAACTGAGTGAGCCGCGCCCCGGCCTCGCTGCTCGAGAGCCCGTCCGGCAGAGTTGCTTGCGCCACTATCCCTGCATTCGGTCGTCGGCGGCGAAGTAGCGCTTCGCATAGGCGAGCAGCTGTCCGTCGGTCGGATGATCGACCGTCTCGACCCCCGCGATGCGCGGCTCGAGCGTCGGATCGTGCTTGTACGCATAGTGGATGAACTGGAGCTTGGCGGTCGAAGGTCCGACGACCAGCACGCGGCCAGCGCCTTCGAGGGCGCGCGCCACCTCGCGGAAGTAGCGGTGCGCGTCATCCGGGTGATTGTGCTCGGCCGTGGCGCCCTTGGGGTGGCGATGAACGTGGTGGGTGGGCGCGCTTAGCGTCTTCTCGTCGACGTTCTTGGCGTCGACGTGGAAGATGCGCGCTTCGCTGTGGTCGATCCATACGACGACGTGACGATCCGATGTCATGAGTTAACCCCTCCGTTCTGGTTCGCGGCGATGACCGCAGCCGATGATGAGCCTGCATCCCGTGCGCCGTTATCGACGAAACGCTTGGTAGCGCGCCGGGCCCCTTGTTTCACGCGGAGGGCGACGGTACGCATCGTGCTGACGACGGAAGGCACGACGCCATGACGATCTCCGCCGACGACCTGCGCGCGCTCGACGCCTACTTTCGCGCGGCGAACTATCTGACGGTGGGCCAGATTTATCTCCAGTCCAATCCGCTCCTGCGCGAACCGCTGCGCCCCGAGCACGTCAAGCCGCGCCTGCTTGGTCACTGGGGGACGTCGCCCGGATTGAATCTCGTCTATGCCCATCTCAATCGCCTGATCCGCGAGCGCGACGTGAACGCGATCTTTCTCGCCGGGCCGGGTCACGGTGGCCCCGCCGTTCTCGCGAACGTATATCTCGAGGGCACCTACTCCGAAGTGTACTCCGAGGTCGCTCAGGACGCGGAGGGTATGCGCCGCTTTTTCCGGCAGTTCTCGACTCCTGGAGGCGTGCCGAGCCACGTGAGCCCCCCGACCCCGGGCTCGATCCACGAAGGGGGAGAGCTCGGCTACGTCCTCACGCACGCGTTTGGAGCCGTCTTCGACAACCCCGATCTTCTCGCCGTCGCCGTCGTCGGGGATGGGGAAGCCGAGACGGGGCCGCTCGAAGGGTCGTGGAAAGGCGTGAGCTTTCTCAACCCGGCGCGCGACGGGGCCGTCCTGCCGGTCCTGCACCTCAACGGATACAAGATCTCTGGACCCACCGTGCTGGGGCGCTCGAGCGACGAGTCCATCCGGAGCCTGCTCACGGGGCACGGCTACGACGTGCACTTCGTCGCCGGCGACGATCCGATGCGCGTCCACGCCGACTTCGCCGCGGCTCTCGAGACGTGCTGGGAGAAGATCCGCGCGATCCAGGGCGAGGCGCGCAAGCTCGGCGTGAAGCGAAAGCCCGCGTGGCCTGCCATCGTCCTTCGCACGTTGAAGGGGTGGACGGGACCGAAGATGGTCGACGGGCTGCGGATCGAGGGGACCTTTCGCGCACACCAGGTCCCCATCGGCAAAGTCCGGGAGAACCCCGAACACCTGCGAATGCTCGAAGCGTGGATGAAGAGCTACGAACCGGAGAAGCTCTTCGACGACAGCGGCCGGCTCGTCACCCGGCTTGCGGCGCTGGCACCCGCGGGCAAGAGGCGGATGGGAGCGAACCCGCACGCCAACGGCGGCGGCCTGAGGGTGCCGCTCGTGATTCCGGACTTCGCGTCGTACGCGATCGCCGTCCCGGTGCCCGGCGCCCAGCAACACGAGTCGACGCGTCAGCTTGGAATGATGCTGCGCGACATCATCACCAAGAACGCACCCCAGAAGAATTTTCGTCTGTTTTGTCCGGACGAAACCAACTCGAACCGCCTCGGCGCGGTCTTCGAGGTCGACGACCGGTGCCTGGTCGAGCCGACCTTCGACTTCGACGATCACGTATCGCCGGAGGGACGTGTGATGGAGGTGCTCAGCGAGCACAATTGCCAGGGCTGGCTCGAAGGGTACTTGCTCACGGGTCGCCACGGTCTCTTCGCCACGTACGAGGCCTTCGCGCTCATCATCGCGTCGATGGCCACGCAGCACGCCAAGTGGCTCGAGACGTGTGCCTCGCTCCCGTGGCGCAAGCCTGTCTCGTCGCTCAACTATCTGCTGACGTCGACGTGCTGGCGCAACGATCACAACGGATTCAGCCACCAGGGCCCCGGGTTCATGGACACCATCGTGTCGAAAAAGGGGACAGTGGCGCGCGTGTACCTCCCGCCCGACGCGAACTGCTTGCTCTCCGTTGCCGACCACTGCCTGCGGAGCGAGAGCTACGTGAATCTCATCATCATCGACAAGCAACCGCAGCTCCAGTGGCTCGCGATGGATGCGGCGCGCGACCACTGTGCTCGCGGCGCATCCGTCTGGACATGGGCGGGAACCGAGTCGCCGGGCGAAGAGCCGGACGTGGTCCTCGCGAGCGCGGGCGACACGCCCACGCTCGAAGTGATGGCCGCGGCCGGTTGGCTTCGCAAGCACGCCCCGGCGCTCCGGGTGCGCGTCGTCAACGTGGTCGACCTCCTGAGTCTGTTCTCGCCACGCGAGCACCCGCACGGCATGTCCGACGAACGCTTCGTCGACCTCTTCACCAAGGACACGGACGTCGTCTTTTCGTTTCACGGCTACGCGTCGGCCATCCACCTGCTCTTGCACGCGCGCCGAGCTCCGACGCGGTTTCACGTGCGGGGCTACAAGGAGGAGGGCACGACGACGACCCCGTTCGACATGGTCGTTCTCAACCAGACCAGCCGTTACGACATCTGCATGGATGCCATTCGGCGCTCGCGGCGCAAGCTCCCGGACGCGCACGAGCTCACCGAAGAGTGCCGGCGGATGCTCGCGCGCCATCGGGCCTACGTCGTGGAGCATCTCGAGGACCTGCCGGAGATCCGCGACTGGACGTGGGCGGCGGAGTGACGAGGTGAACGTCCTGTCCGCAGGTTGGCGCTCCAATTGCTTGCGGACCGTGGTCATGGTGACACTGAAGACGTTCGTGGAGTACGCGGGGACGCTGACCAACAAATGGGTCAAAATCGCGCTGGTCGGCGGTGGCCGCGAGATCAAGGGTCTGCTGGTCGAGGCACAAGCCGACTACCTGGTGCTCGGCACCGGGAAAGACGAGGTCGCGTACCGGATCGCCCACGTTCTGAGCGTCGGCGAAGTGAGTGCCCCCACGGGGCCCACGTCCGCATGACTTGCGACAGCGAGGGCGGCAGTTCACGCACCGGACAGGCGCAACCCTCGTGGCGTCTCTCGGCGTACCGGTTCTCGCGCGAGGCAGTTCAGGAATGTCTGGCGTTCGACCCCCAGCGCGCGTAACGCGGCGCCCAATGTCGGTTCGTCGAGCGACGGGAGGCGACGCAGTGTCGCCGAGCGGTTCGCCCGCCCGATCACCACCAGGGCGCGCGATTCCGCCAGGGTCACGAAGCCCGCCGCGCGAATGGCTCTCATGAACGCGGTCCACGGAACGTTGGCCATAGGTACCTCGACGTCAACCCCAAGCACACGGCGTTCCAGCACGAGTGCAGGCCCTCGGTGGGCCTGCGCCGCGTCCAACCCGTCGCTACGTTGCGCCTTTTGAAGGTGAGCGGCCGAAATGGGTCGCCGCCGGCGGACGCGTGGTCGGGCAAATTGCCAAATGCAAAGTACCCCAACTTTGCCAGCGCGAGAGCAGGGGGACCGATCGTTGTGCGGTCGACCGACACCGGTCGGTCCCCCGTTCGAGCTACGTGGATCTCGCCAGGACAGTGCCGTTCGCGGGCAACGGCGCGCTCATGGGCACCGGCG
>Ga0302325_10014747_pt1 | contig 16626 bp, 13 predicted proteins | sample Palsa_T0_2_FD_201948 | JGI IMG/M metagenome (GOLD analysis project Ga0302325, IMG submission 201948) | Peat permafrost microbial communities from Stordalen Mire near Abisko, Sweden - Palsa_T0_2 | ecosystem: Environmental > Terrestrial > Soil > Palsa > Peat permafrost | place: Sweden: Abisko... | reverse complement strand
GTGGTTTGAGACGACGACCGCGCTCGCGCCCGCGTCGACGCACCGGCGCGCGTCGTCGCCGCGCAGCACGCCCTTGACGATCACCGGCAGCCCCGACAGCTCGCGCAGCCAGCCGATCGTCTCGAACGTGATCGATGGATCCTGCCGGTCGCCGCCAGGCGTCGGGTCCGATCGGCGGTTGGCCATCGAGCCGTCGTCGGGCACCTGCAGCGTGGCGATCGTCGTGTGGCGCTTGCTGCCGATGTACGGGGTGTCGCCGGTCAGCATCAGCGCGGTGGCACCGGCGGCGGCCGCCCGTTGCACGAGCTCGGCGGTCCAGCCGCGGTCGCGCATCACGTACACCTGAAACCAGCGTCGGGCGTCCGGCGCCGCGGCGGCGATCGCCTCCACGCTGACGCTGGCGCGCGTCGAGATCACCATCAGGCTGCCGGCCCGCGCGGCGCCGCGAGCCGTCGCCAGCTCGCCGTCGGCGTGCCCGAGCCGGTGCGAGGCGGTCGGGGCGACGAGGATCGGGTGCGGCACGGGCTCGCCCAGCACCGTGGTCGACAGATCGACGCGTGAGACGTCACGCAGCACCCGCGGGCGCAGCGTCAGCTCGGCCCAGGCGGCGAGGTTGGCTGCGAGCGTCGACTCCTGCCCGGCGCCCGCCGCGTAGTAGTCGTAGGCTCCCTCGGGGAGCAGCTCACGCGCGCGCTGCTGCAGCGGGTCGATCACCCGCGGATCCTTGCAGGTCGGGGGTGAAAACCAGCTCGCTCGCCGCTCCTCCTTCTGGAGTGGCCAAAAACAACGGCATAGACGTCGTTATTGGCACACGAGCGACGCGGTGGGGTCACATCCGCACCGAGGAGCTCGAATCGCTCGGCCTCGCCCCGAGCACGATTCGTGATCGGTGCCGCGCGGGGCGGCTGATCCGGGAGTTTCCCAACGTCTACGCGGTAGGGCACGTCCAGCCAACTGCGATCGCCCGCGCCGACGCGGCCGTGCTCGCGTGTGGCGACCGAACCGCGCTGTCCCACGATTCGGCCGCCGCGCTGTACGGGTTGCGTAAATGGCCGCGGGTCCCGGAGGTCAGCTCACCCCGCCGCTTGCGTATCACCGGGATTCGCGCTCACCGCACACTCACCCTCACCCGCCGCGACGTCACCACCCGTGACGGCATCCAGGTCACGACCGTCGCGCGGACAACGGCGGATATAGCCCCGCGCCTGACCGACATCCAGCTCGTCCGCCTGATCCACGAGGCCCGGCGCAACCGCGACCTGCCCAACACCGAGTTGGACCGCCTGTACGCGCTGTGTCCCCGCGCCGCCTGGGTGTACGACTCAGAGGAGGCGCCGAGCCGCAGCAGCTTTCAGCACGAGTTCAAATCGTTCCTCGTCCGTTGGGATTTCCCAATCCCCGAGTTCGAGGCGCTGTGGCACGGGTTTGAGGTCGACGCCTTCTACGAGGATCACAGGCTGATCATCGAACTCGACGGCTACCGCGACCACTCCCAGCCCGACCGCTTCGAAGCCGACCGCCTCCGGGACGCGCTCGCGATCGAACTCCGGTTCGACACGCTGCGCATCACCTGGAAGCGACTCAAGCGCAAGCCCGCCGAGCTCGCGCGCCAGCTCCGGGCGATCCTCGCCGCCCGGGACCCACACGCGCGCCGCTGACCGTCAGCGGACCCGGCCGGCGGCGTACGTGTACTCGGACTTCAGCTTCGCCAACTGCTTGGCGCCGAGCGTCCGTGCCTTGCCGCCGAGCCCGTCGGGCCCCGCGATCACCACCCGGGAGACGGGGCTCGTCCGGTAGTAGGCCTTGGCGGCGATCAGGTAGCCGGCGCGGCTGGCGTTGGACTGCGGCGATAGCTGCGACAGCGTCTCAGGCGCCTTCGCGATCGTCGCCGGCGCGTGATCGACGATCGAGCGGACCACCTGCGCCGCGTGCCGGGACGCGAGCACGCCGTCGTAGGCGTTCGGGTACCAGACCGAGTCGGAGATCCCGCGGACCAGCAGCCACGGGACGCCCAGCTGGGCATTGGCGAACGCGAAGCCGGTCCCCTCGTTCTCCTCGGTGTCGTTCTGGTAGAGCATGTTCTGGGCGGCAGTGACCGACAGCGGCTCGGTCCAGACGGGCGCCTGCCCGATCACGCCGGCGATCACGTGGTCGGCGATCGTGCCCTTGCGCTTGGCGTCGCCGGTCGCGTCCGAGATCTCCGTGGTGCCGAGCGTGACCTGCTGACCGAGCGCGACCAGCTGATGCGGCGCGGCGAACGCGGCCACATCGGGCAGGTCCTTGGCCGTCGACGACGGTCCCCCGCCGTACTTGGCGGCGTTGGCCGGCGTCGGCAGCGTGGTTCCGTGACCGCTGATCACGGCGCCACGGAGGTCTGAGCGCTTGGTCGTCGGCATCACCTGGTTGCCGTACAGCTCCTGGTAGCCGCCGAGGTAGTAGTGGACGTTGGACTTGTCGATCACGAATCCGCTGAGCACGACGTCGCCGACGTGCAGCGCGTTGTTCTGTGCGCCGGCGGTACCCGAGAACAGCGTCGCACGCGGGTGGAAGTGGGTGTCGAGCAGGTAGGTCGCCAGCTCGGCGCTCTCGTCCAGCTCGCCGCCGGCGACGTCGACGACCGGGTGGCCATCGATCGTGCCGGAGTAGTAGCGGTAGCCGTCGAGCGTGACCGTGCCGGTCACGTGCATGGTCGAGAGGACGGCGGCTTGCTCGGGGCCGATCGCTGAGACGACCCCGATCGGTGCCTGCGCGGACGCGGCACGGGCGGGTCCTGGCGAGCGATCGATCGTGGTGACGGCGAGGACCGCGCCCGCGGCGATGAGGGCGACGAGGGCGAGCGCGGCGACGTGGGCGCGACGGCCGTGCGGGCGGCTCATACGCCGGCGGGGGCGGGCGCGGCGACCTCGGCCAGCGGATCGGTCTCGGCGACCTCCTGGGGGATCGTCCGGCGGTTGAGCAACCAGTAGGTGACGCCGCCGAACAGCGCTCCCATGAACACGCTGAAGTCCGCGCCGCCAGTGTGATTGGTCAGCGGGCTGGTCCACGCCGGGTAGGCGTTCAGCCAGGAGGTCGCGGCCGCCATCCCGATGCCCATCGGGACCAGTGCGCGCCAGTTGATGCCGCCGTTGCGGAAGTAGATCCCCGGGCCGGTGGTGAGCAGCGCCCGCGAGTCGTAGCGTCCGCGGCGCATGAAGTAATCGACCAGGTAGATCGAGACCCACGGCGCGATCCAGATCAGCATGAACAGCAGGAAGTCGGTGATGAACGTGTTGAACCCGGAGGAGAAGATCGCGTACGCGGTCAGCGCGGCGGCTACGGTCGTGTCCAGCAGCACGCACTGCCAGCGCTTGATCGCGGGGAAGATCGCCTGCAGCGTCAGCCCCGAGGAGTAGAGGTCGATCGAGTTGATCGCGAACAGCTGGAAGATGATGAAGATCAGATAGGGCCACACGAACCAGCTCGCGAACGCGTGCGTCAGCCCCGACACGGCGGCGCCATCGCCCGCGGCGACCGCCGGGATCGTGAACAGCGCCGCGCCGAGCAGCGACAGCAGCGTCGAGGGGATGTAGCCGCCAAGCGCGACCGAGCCGATGATCTTGCGCGGGCTGGCGTCACGCGGCAGGTAGCGCGAGAAGTCGTTGGCGTTCATCACCCAGCCGTAGCCGCCGGCCGACACGATCACCGCGAGCGCGGCGAACATCTCCTGCCAGGTTCCGTTGACACCCGCCCCGAGGTGGACCTTGTGGACCGACAGGATCGTCAGCACGATGAACAGCACGATGAACGGCGCCATCATCGCGCGCAGTGTGCGCAGCATCGCCCGGTGGCCGAACAGCGGCATGATCATCTGCACGAGCGCGGCGGCGACGATCAGCGCGATCTTCAGGCCGGTCGAGGAGCCGACGCCGGCCTTGCCGAACAGCGCCACGCCGGCGAGCACGATCAGCGCAAGCCCCTCCACCTCGTAGCCGACCTGCGTCATCCAGTTGAACCCGGCGATGAACTTCGCCCCGTTCGGTCCGAACGGCGCCCGGTTGATCGTGAACGCGGCGGTCCCGGCCCGCGGTCCCTGCAAGGAGCCCAGCCCGGCGACCAGGTAGGACAGGTTGCCGACGACGATCACCACCGCCGCCTGCCAGAAGCGCAGCCCGAACGACATGATCAGCGCGCCGTAGACGACGTACTCGACGTTGAACAGCGCCCCCGCCCACATGAACGCCAGGTCGATCGGCCTACCGCGCCGTTCGGAGTAGGGGATGTAGTCGATCCCGCGGCTCTCGAACGCGGGCTCGTCGTCGACCGAGCCACCGGCGGACGGCGGCGCCATCCCGGGATCAAGCGCGATGCTGCTCAACGGTTTCCTCCTCGATGAACGTGCAGGGCAGGCGTGCAGTCTGCTCCGCCCAGAAACCTACCGACATGTACAGATGGCTAAACGTCGACGCCGGGCGACTGGCCCTCAGGCGACCTCGGCCTGCACGTACGCCTGACCGGCGACGTCGAGTGTGCCGCCGTCGGTGATCCGCAACTGCGGGATCACCGACAGCGCGATGAACGACAGCTGCATGAACGGCTCCTCGATCGTGACGCCCAGCGCCCGCGCGGCGGCGTCGCGCAGGACCTGCGAGCGGTCGGCGACCTCGACCGCGCCGCGGTCGCTCATCAGCCCGGCCAACGGCAGCGGCAGCTCGGCGACGACGTCACCGTCGAGCACCGCCAGTTGGCCGCCCCCGAGCTCGGCCAGCCGGGCGACCGCGACCGCCATGTCGGACCCGGAGGCGCCGACGCAGACGACGTTGTGGGCGTCGTGGGCGACGGTCGAGGCGATCGCGCCGCGCCGCAGGCCGAAGCCGGTCACGAACCCCAGGCCGATCCGGCCGGTCGCCCGGTGGCGCTCGACGACGGCGGCGTGGGCGACGTCGTCGGAGCCGAGCGTCACCCGTGCATCGTGGGTCGTGAGGCTGTGGCTCGTCACCCCGACGGCCCGGACCGTCGTGCCCGGCGGCAGGTCAAGCACGAGCTGTGCGGCCTCCGGCAGCCGCCCGATGTTGACCGTGTCGCGGAGCAGCGCCGGGACCGGAGCGGCGGGAACCACGCCGGGCACGATCGCCCCACCGGCGGCGACCTGCCGGCCGGCCTGCCAGACCCGGGCGGGCACCCATTGCTCGAGTGCGTCGAACGCCAGCACATCGGCCTGGTGGCCCGGGCCGAGGCTCCCGAGCCGGTGCATGCCGTGGTAGCGCGCCGGGTTGGTCGACGCCAGCACGATCGCATCGATTTCCGAGATCCCGCTCGCGACCGCGAGCCGGACGCAGTCGTTGACGTGGCCCAGGCGCACGAGCGTGTCGGGTTCGCGATCGTCGGTGCAGAGCGCGGCGCGGTCGGTCCCGTGCGTGACCACGCTCGGTGCCAACGCGGCCAGATCCTGGCTGGCCGAGCCCTGGCGCAGGAACACCCACATCCCCTTGCGCCGCTTCTCGTCGGCCTCCTCGGCCGTCGTCGCCTCATGGTCTGACTCGACGCCGGCGACGAGGTACGCGTCGAGCGCCGGACCACTGACGCCCGGGCTGTGACCGTCGACGCGCAGCCCACCCGCCGCGGCGATCCGCGCCAGCATCTCCTGATCGCCGGCGATCACGCCCGGGAAGTTCATCACCTCGGCGACCCCGAGCGCGCCGCAGCGCTCGATCATCTCGGCGATGTCACCGGCGTCGAGGTCGGCGCCTGACCGCTCGAACTGCGACGCCGGCACGCAGCTGGAGGCGTAGATCGCGAACGTGAACGGCAGCGGCGCGACCGCCTGCGCCAGCGCCTCGACGCCCGGGATCCCGAGCACGTTGGCGAGCTCGTGGGGGTCGGCCGCGACCGCGGTCGTGCCCAGCGGCAGCACCGTCGCGACGAACTCGTCGATCCACAGCTTGGTCGACTCCAGGTGCATGTGCGCGTCGATGAAGCCCGGAGTCAAGGCGGCGCCGCCGACGTCGACGACCTCGCGCGCGTCACGCTCGCCCCAGCCCGCGATCACCCCGTCGGCGATCGCCAACGAGGTGTCAATCCACTCGCGGGTGGCGTCGGCGAACACGCGGCCGCCGGTGATCAGCAGGTCGGCCGGTTCGTCGCCACGGGCCACCGCCACCGCGCGGGGAGATGCCGGGGACCGGGCCATCGCGGCACTGTGCCATACCGCCGCCGGCGCCGCCAGCCGTCCGTCGTGGCCGGGTGGCCCGAGGCGATCGGCCGATGGGCCGAGCCGTGCGCCGGGGCTGGTCACCCGGTGGTCGTCGGATAGTCTCTGACCCGCCCCGTATGACCGATTCGAGCGCCGCACTCACCCGTGATCCGCAAGCGGTACGGGCGGTCAATCAGCTCGACGGCGCCCACGCGCGCCGCGCCTTCCTGGCCTGCTGCGGCGCGGAGCGGTGGGCGAACGGGATGGCCGGCGGACGTCCCTATGCGAGCGTCGAGGCGCTCCGGCGCCAGGCGAGCGAGCTGTTCGCCGAGCTGAGCCGCGACGACTGGCTGCAGGCGTTCTCCGCGCACGCCGCGATCGGAGCGCCACGGCCCGGCGACGCGCAGGGCGCCGGTGAGCAGGCGGCGGTCGCCGCCGCCGGAGGCGAACTGCTCGACGCGCTGCGCGCCGGCAACGAGCGCTACCGGCAGCGGTTCGGGCACGTGTTCCTGATCCGCGCGCGGGGCCGCGGCGCCGGCGAGCTGCTGGCGGCGCTGCACGAGCGCCTGGACAACTCCCCAGAGCAGGAGTTGCACAACGCCGCTGCCGCGCAGCGGGAGATCACGGCGCTGCGGCTCGATCAGCTGCTGGTCGGCCGATGACCGAGCTAACCACGCATGTGCTCGACACGGCCGCCGGGCGCCCCGCCGCCGGAATCCCCGTGGTGTTGCAAACCCGCGCCGGGCAGGCGTGGATCGAGCTCGACGCCGCCACGACCGATGCCGACGGCCGCACCGCTCCGCTCGCCGCGGCCGGCGCGCAGCCGCATCGGCTCGTGTTCGACCTGCGTGGTCGCGGCGGCTTCTACCCGGAGGTGACGATCACCTTCGAGGTCGGAGCCGGCGAGGATCATCTGCACGTGCCGCTGCTGCTCAGCCCGTTCGGATACACCACCTACCGGGGGTCTTGACCGTGTCGACCAGCTCGCAGACGCTGCACGACCGGATCGGCGAGCTGGCGCTGATCGACTCCGGGCACGAGGGCGGCGGGCTGATCCGCGAGGTCTACACGGCCGAGTACGACCAGGCGGTCGAGTACGTGTCCGAGCTGATGCGCGATGCCGGGCTCGAGGCCCGGCTCGACGCGGCCGGCAACCTGTACGGGGCGTGGCCCGGCGCCGAGCCGGGCGCCCCGCGCGTGCTGACCGGCTCGCATTTCGACACGACCCTGAACGCCGGCCGCTACGACGGGGTCGTCGGCGTGCTCGGCGGGATCGAGGCGATCCGCCGGCTGCGCGACCGCGGGTACCGGCCGCGTCGGACGATCGAGGTGATCGGGTTCGCCGGCGAGGAGCCGCGGTTCGGCGCCGGCTGCGTCGGCAGCCGCGCGATGACCGCCGCGATCACCCGCCGGGACCTCGATCTGATGCAGGATCGCGACGGCATCAGCATCGCTGAGGCGATGGCCACGCGCGGACTGGATCCCGAGCGCCTCGGCGAGGCGCAGATCGACCCGGCGACCATCCACGCGTTCGTCGAGCTGCACATCGAGCAGGGTGCGGTGCTCGAGTCCGGTGGCCACGAGATCGGCGTGGTCACCCACATCGCCGCACCGCACGATCTGCGCGTGGCGCTGGAGGGCTCTCCGATGCACGCGGGGGCGACGCCGATGCGGCTGCGGCGTGACGCGCTGGTCGGCGCCGCCGAGGCCGTGCTCGAGCTGGAGCGCCTGGCGCTGGCGTCGGTCAGCGGCACGACCGTCGGTACGGTCGGGGTGATGCGGATCTCGCCGTCGGCGGTGAACGTGATCCCCGGCCGCGTGGAGATGGACATCGACGTGCGCGACTCCGATCTGGCCGCGCGCGAGTCGGTGATTCAGGCGCTGACCGCGAAGCTGACCGAGCTGTCGGCGCGGCGTGAGCTCACCGTGTCGATCGAGACGCTCACCCGTGACGAGCCGGCGGCCTGCAGCCCGATCGTCACGGGCGCCGTCGCCGCCACCTGCGAGGAGCTTGAGGTCAACGCGATCGAGATGATCTCCGGCGCCTACCACGACGCGATGGTGCTGGGCGCGCAGGTGCCGATCGGAATGATCTTCGTGCCGAGCGCCGGCGGGCTCAGCCACCACCCTGACGAGTACACCGCGCCGGAGGAGATCGACCGCGGCGTCGCGGTGCTGGCGGGAACGCTGGCGCGCCTGGCCGCGTGACGGGGTCGCTGGACCTGGTCGTGTCCGGCGCGTGGTCGCCGGCCGGCGATCAGGTCGATATCGGGATCGCCGATGGGCGGATCGCGGCGGTCGGCGCGCCGGGAGAGGTGGCGGCCCCGGCACGGGTCGACGCGAGCGACCTGCAGCTGCTCCCGGGCGCGATCGACCCGCATGTGCATTTCAACGAGCCGGGCCCGCGGACGGACTCGGAGGGGTGGGCGACCGGATCGGCGGCGCTCGCCGCCGGCGGCGTCACGACCGCGCTGGAGATGCCGCTGAACGCGAGCCCGCCGACCACGACCGTCCAGGCGTTCGACGACAAGCTGGCGGCGGCGAGCGCATCCAGCCGCGTCGACTTCGGCCTGTGGGGCGGGATCGTGCCCGGGAACCTCAATCAGCTGACCGAGCTGGCGCAGCGGGGCGTGTGCGGATTCAAGGCGTTCATGTCCAGCACCGGCACACCCGATTTCGCCCGCAGCGACGAGCTGACGCTGTATGAGGCGATGTCGCTGCTCGCCGGCTTACCGTCGGCGCCGCTGGTCGCCGTGCATGCCGAGTCAGAGACGATCACGCGCGAGCTGGCCGCGCGGGCGCGCGGCGCCGGACGGGTCGGGGTCCGCGACTATCTGGATTCACGCCCGGTCGTCGCCGAGACCGAGGCGATCGCCACCGCGATCGAGCTGGCGGCCACGACCCGCTGTCGGCTGCACATCGTGCACGTGTCGACGGGCCGGGGCGTCGCGCTCGTCGCCGAGGCCCGGGCCCGTGGGATCGACGTCAGCTGCGAGGTCACCGCCCACCACCTGCTGCTGACCGAGGAGGACGCCGAGCGCCTCGGCGCGGTCGCCAAGTGCGCGCCGCCGCTGCGCCCCCGAGCCGAATGCGAGGCGCTGTGGTCCGCGCTGGGCGACGGCGAGGTGTCGTTCGTCGTCTCCGACCACTCGCCGTCGATGCCGCAGCTGCGCGAGGGCGACGCGTTCGTCGCCTGGGGCGGGATCGCCGGCTGCCAGTCGACGCTCGAGCTGCTGCTGAGCGAGCGCCGGCTAACGCTGCCGACGCTGACCGAGCGCGTCGCCGGCGCTGTCGCCCGGCGTTTCTCGCTGCCGGGCAAGGGATCGCTGGCGCCCGGCAACGATGCCGACCTGGTGCTCGTCAAACTCGGGGAGCAGCGCGTGCTTGATGCAGATGAATTGCGCTATCGCCACCGCATGAGCCCGTACGTCGGCCGTGAGCTGACCGCGAGGGTGGTCCGCACGCTGGTCCGCGGCCAGACCGTCTACGCCGACGGCGAGCTGGTCGGCGAGCCGCGCGGGCGTCTGGTCACACCCGGATGAAGGTCCGGGTGATCGTGCTCGCGGCGATCGCGACCGCGGGCGCCACAGCGGGGATGCCGGCAGCGGCATCGGCCAAGGCGGCAACCGGTGTCACCGTCCCGGTTGTCCGCTGCCCGACCTCGTTCGGTGCTGCGCCCGGCCGGATCTCGGGGCGGCGCAGGTTGGCCCTGCGGGATGTCCCGCCGTCAACGGCGGGCCTTGTCGCGTACACGAACAGCCGCGGCTATCTGATCGGACCGCCCCACCTGCGCTGCGCCGGCGCGGTCGCAGCCGATGGGAACGCGACGATCCAGGCCTGGCCCGCCGGCCAGGCACGGCCCGCGCCGCACGGCGCCGGAGCCGGTCTGGCGCTGTCGGTAATCCCGGCGTGCGTCGGCTGTAAAGCACTGGCGACCTGCCATTACTTTCCGACGTTCCGGCGCTACCTCCGACAGACGGCACTCAACTGCCGGCTTGAGCCGCCTCCCGGCGAGCGGCTGCGCTACCTCACCAAGCGCCTGGTCGCGTTTGTCGATCCTCCGTTCGTCAGGGGTGCCGGCTGGCCCAGCGGCGCCGGCCGGCAGTCGACCGGTCTGGTCGGCATCGAACCGGGCCCCAACCGGGTGGTGTTCACGTCGAGTTGTACATTGCCGGCCGCGCAGCAGGCCGTGTGCGTCGACAGCGCCGCCGCGGCGCGCAACCTCTACAGCCACCCGACGCAGTGAACGTCGCCGGACGGCGGCACCCGACCGCGGGCACGTCTCCGCCGCAGGCAGATCAGAAGCCGTCGCGGAAGACGTCCTTGTAGAGCAGGTACTCGGCCCCGGCGGGCCCGGACGCGAACCCCTGCGGGCAGTAGGGCGCCATGTAGATGAAGTCGCCCGCGGTGACTTCGTGCTCGTCTCGCTGCAGCGTGTAGACGCCGCTGCCGGCGGTCATGTAGAGGCCGTGCTCCTCATCGTGGATCTCGATCTGGGGCAGGCCGACGCCGGGCTCGAACGACATCAGCGACATGTTGAAGTCGTAGCGGGGATCGGCGGGGTCGATCAGCTCACGGCGGCGCAGGCCCGGGGTGGCGGTCTCGGTCGCGACCACGTCGTCGGCCGAGCCCCAGCTGCCGACCGGCTCCTCCAGGCCGGGCCATGACTGGTAGCGGCGCTTGAGCCACAGCAGGCGCGCCCCCGGGGCGCCGCGTAGCGTGAACGGCATCGCGGCCGGAATGTAGGCGTAGCGGCGGGCGGCCAGGCCGAGGCCGGGCATTCCGTCCCAGGCGACCGACGCTCCGGCCTCCAGACCGAAGAAGAACGACTCGTAACCGGCCATCACGCGCGATTGAACGGGCGCGGGATCGTCGTCGCGGCCGGCGCCGGCGCCGAACGTGATCAGGTACTGCGCCAGTCGTGACGGCGCTAACCGCGGCGTCACGAGCTTGATCATGGTTGCCCCCGGCAGCGACGGCAGTCGGCTGACGAAATGGTTGTCCGGCGTCAGCAGCGTGTAGCTGAGCCCGCGGAAGCCGCGCGTGGAGGCCATCAGCTCACATACTGGCGGTCGGCGGCGGCGAGGCCCTGCCAGACGCGGTCACGGGTCAGCGGCAGGGTGGTGAACCGCACGCCGGTCGCGTCCCGGATCGCGTTGGCCAGCGCCGGCGCCACCGGGTTGAACGGGGCCTCGGACATCGGCTTGGCGCCCAGCGGGCCGACGAGCGCATCGCGGGTGCGGGCGAAGATGACCTCGAGCGGCGGGACGTCGGCCATCACCGGGACGTGGTAGCTGCGCAGCGTCCGGGTCGTCACCGCCCCGGCGTCGTCGATCTCGACCTGCTCGTACATCGCCGCACCGAGCGCCTGGGCGACGCCGCCCTCGATCTGGCCGCGGCACTGCATCGGGTTGATCACGGTGCCGGCGTCCGCGGCCTGCACGGAGTACAGGATCCGCACCTCGCCGGTGCGTGGCGAAACCGCGACCCGCATCCCGTGCACGTTGAACGCCACCGAGCGCGCCGTCCCGTCGCACGAGCCCTCGGCGCTGAGCAGCTCACCGGCGCCGAAGCGCCCGTTCAGGTTCGCCCGGGCCGTGCGCAGCGCGGCCAGCCGCTGTGCGGCCTGCAGCACCGCTGCGCCGGCGACCACGGTCCCGGTCGAGCCGAACGCCCCGGTGTCGTGCGTGACCGCGTCGGTGTCCGCCTGGAGGACGTCGATCACGGATGGGTCGACGCCGAGCGCGGTCGCGGCCAACTGCAGGTGGACGGTCGTGGTGCCGTTGCCGAACTCGGAGGTGCCGACGTGGAGCGCGAAGCGGCCACCCCTTTGCTCGGACACGGCTGCGTGAGCGACGTGGCCGTCGGGCGGCGTCGTGTCGAGCATCGAGACCGCCACGCCCTCCCCGATCAGCCACTCGTCGCTGGGCGGGGGAGGTGATCCACGCCCTGACGCGAGCCCCTCGCGCACCGCGTCCAGGCACTGGTCCAGGCCATAGCTGCCGATCCCCACGTCCTCGGCGGCGCCGGCGATCGAGCGCATCGTGGCGTCGGGACCGATCACGTTGCGGGCGCGGAACTCGAGCGGATCGGCCCCGATCAGCCGCGCCAGCTCGTCGACCGAGGAATCGACCGCGAACACCAGCTGGCTGAGCCCGTAGCCGCGCAACGCCCCGGCGGGAACCGTATTCGTATAGACCGAGTAGGCGTCGACCCGCTTGCTGGCGCACTCATACACCGCGAGCGACTCGCCGCAGGCGTGGTACATCACGGCCGGCCCGTGGTTGCCGTACGCGCCGGTGTTGGCGACGATCCGCAGCGCGATCGCGCTCAGGCGCCCGTCGTCGCCGGCCGCGAGCTTGACCCGGACGCGCATCGGATGGCGGGTCGTCGTGGCGGCGAACTCCTCCTCGCGCGTCAGCTCCAGCGACACCGGGACCCGCAGACGCAGCGCCGCCAACGCCACCACGTCCTCGGTCAGCATCTCCTGCTTGCCGCCGAAACCGCCGCCGATCCGGGCGGTGAACACCCGCACCTGCTCGGGCGCCAAGCCGAGCAGCTCGGCCAGCGCGTCACGGGTGAGAAACGGCGTCTGACTCGAGGTCCGGACCGTCAACCGGCCGGCGTCGTCGATCCAGGCCACCGACACGTGGGTCTCGAGGTGGACGTGCTGCACCCGGTGGATCGAGAACTCGTTCTCGTAGATCGCCGCCGCCCGCGCGAACGCCCCCTCCACATCTCCGAGGTCGGAATGGATCTCGCCGACGAGGTTCCGCTCGGGCGCCGCGGCCCGCGCCTCCGGCCCCTTGTCGCGGTGCATCAGCGGGGTGCCCGGCGCCATCGCCAGCTCGGGATCGAACACCGCCGGCAGCGGCTCGTAGTCGATCTCGACCAGCTCGGCGCCGCGCTCGGCGGCGGCGACCGTCTCGGCCACGACCGCCGCGACCCGCTGGCCGGCGAAGCGCACCACCCGGTCCAGCAGCCGAGTGTCGGCCGGGTCGTCGACCGGGCGGTGATGGCGGGCGCTGGAGTAGAGGACGTCCGGCGCGTCCTCGTGGGTGAGGACCAGCCGCACCCCGGGGACCGCCAGCGCCGCGGTCGTGTCAATCCGCCGAACCAGCGCATGAGCATGCGGCGAGCGGACGAGCTTCATGTGCAGCAGCTCGTCGCCGAAATCGTCGTCGAGCGTGAAGCGGGCGGCGCCGGTCACGACCGCCCGGGCGGCGGGGGAGCCGACATCGCGGCCGACCGCGGCCGGCTGCGCGCCGCCTCGATCGTCGACGTGCGCGACGTCCGCGAACGCGTCGGCGATCGCGCGGTAGCCGGTGCAGCGGCAGATGTTGCCCTTCAGCGAGCGCGCCAGCTCGGCCCGCTGTTCGGGCTTCAGGGCGGCCCCGGTCATCAGCATCCCCGCCGTGCAGAAGCCGCACTGAAACGCCTGTGCGTCGATGAACGAGCGCTGCAGCAGGTGCAGCCCATCGGGGCAGCCGGCGCCGAGTCCGGCGACCGTCGTCACCTCGTGGCCGACGGCACGGCGTGCCGGGTACAGGCAGCTGTGCACCGGCTCGCCATCGACGTGCACGGTGCAGGCGCCGCAGTCGCCGGCATCGCAGCCCTTCTTGACGGCGAAATGACCGTGCTCACGCAGGAACGTCCGCAGGCACTGGCCCGGGCGGGGCTCGGCCCCGACCCCAGTTCCGTCGATGCGCATCAGCGCGCCTCCGCCGCCACGTCGCCCAGCTCGGCCCGAACCTCCTCGGCGAACATCAGCGTCAGATGCTCACGCCAGGCCGGGTCGCCATGGGGGTCATCGTAGAACTCGTCGATCGCCGACAGCAGCGCCTCGCGCAGCTCCGCCGCCTCCGGGATGCCGGTGAAGCTGATCCGCACCGGAACCGGCACCGACGCCGACACCGTGACGATCAGCTCCCGATCCGCCGACCACCGTCCGATCACGACCGCGGCCGAGCGGCCGACGGGGCTGAGCGACAGCTGCCGGAACGCGGTCATGCATTGCAGCGACGCGGCGGGGAGCCGGGTGCTGCGCAGCAGCTCGCCGGGGGCGAGCGCGTTGACGCTCGCGTCGAGCACGAACTCCCGCGCGGGCAGCGTGCGCTGCGAGCCGTCCGGACACCAGATCGTGTGGACGCCGTCGAGCGCCACCGCCAGCGAGGTCATCGGCCCGGCCGGGAGCGCCAGACAGAGGTTGCCGCCGACCGTCGCGGCGTTCCAGATCTTGAACGAGCCGAGCAGCGCCCGGCAGCAGTCACCGACGAGCGTGACCCCCGGCCAGCCGGGCCGTCCGCGCCAGGCGGCCAGCTGAGCGAGCGTGCAGGTGGCGGCGACATCGAGCCCGTCGCCGGTCTCGTGCAGCGGCTCCCAGCCGAGCGCGGTGAGATCGACGAGCCGTCGCAGGTGACGCTGGGGCTCTGAGAACAGCCAGGTGCCCCCGGCCAGCCAGGCGTCACCCTCACGCCAGTCCGCCGGGGAGCCCGGGTCGGCTGCGACCAGCTCTGAGACCGTGTTGAGGTCCATCAGGTCGGCTGTCGCTGCAGGACCCGCGCGACCCGTGATGCTTCGGCCGCGAGCTGCTCGGTGTCCGCGGTCAGCAGCTGCCCGGCGGCGACGATCGGCCGGCCGGAGACGAACAGACGCTCCAGCGCCGGTGCGCCGAACACGAGCGTGCAGACCGGATCCTCGATCCCGGCTCCGGGGATCCCGTCGACCCGCCACAGCGCGAGGTCGGCGAGCATTCCCGGGGCGAGCGTTCCGATCTCGTCGGAGCGGCCCAGGCAGCGGGCGCCGCCGCGGGTCGCCATCGACAGGCAGTCACGCGCCGACAGCGCCACCGGGCCGTCACGCACCCGCGCCACCAGCAGCGCCTGGTGCAGCTCATCGACCATCCGCCCCGACTCGTTGGAGGCGGCGCCGTCGACGCCGAGCCCGACCGGCGCCCCGGCCCTCAGCAGCGACATGATCGGCGCCGCCCCCGAGCCGAGCCGGCCGTTGGAGGTGGGGCAGTGGGCGACGCCGGTGCCGGTCTGCGCGAACCGCTCGATCGCGGGCTCGGACAGGTGCACGCAGTGCGCCATCCACACGTCGTCGCCCAGCCACCCCAGCGACTCGGCGTACTCGGCCGGCGAGCAGCCGAAGTTCGTCTGGCAGAACGCCTCCTCGTCCTCGGTCTCGGCCAGGTGGGTGTGCAGACGCACGCCTGTGCGCCGGGCCAGCTCGGCCGCGTCGCGCATCAGCCCGCCGGTGACCGAGAACGGGGAGCAGGGCGCGACCGCGATCCGCAGCATCGACTCAGGCGCGGGGTCATTGAACCGATCGATCGCCTGTTCGGTGGCGGCGAGGATCTGATCGCGATCCTCGACCACCGAATCCGGTGGTAGCCCGCCGTCGGATTCGCCGAGGTCCATCGAGCCGCGTGCGGCGTGAAACCGCAGCCCGATCGTCTGTGCGGCGCGGATCTCGGACTCCAGCAGGTCGCCGCCGTCGCTCGGGAACACGTAGTGGTGATCGGACGTGGTGCTGCAGCCGGTCAGTGCCATCCAGGCGAGGTTGGCCGCAGCCGAGGCGTGCACGCTGTCCTCGTCCAGGCGCGCCCACATCGGATACAGCGTCGTCAGCCAACCGAACAGGGTCGTGTCGGTCGCGATCCCGCGCGTGATCCACTGGTACAGGTGGTGGTGGGTGTTGATCAGTCCCGGCGTCGCCAGGCAGCCGGAGCCGTCGACCAGCTGGGCTCCGTCGCGCAACTCCGGCGCGGCGTGCCCCGGCCCGACGGCCGTGATCCGAGCGCCGTCGAGCACCACATAGCCGTCCTCGTGCTCGGTGGCTGCCGCGTCGCAGGTGGCGACGTGACAGCCCTCGATCACGATCCGGGGCACCGGGTCATGATGACGTTTTGACGAGGAGCGGTGCGAACGATCCCCGGCGTGGGCGCGTCGGTCTCGCCAGCGGTGGTGGGGGCGGCAGTGGCGGGTTGGTGACAAGCCATGGACAAAACCGCCCACCGAAAGGCGGCAAACGCGAATCCGGCGACCAGGATCGAGCGGGCATAAAGCTAGGGGCGGGCCGACGACGCGAACATGGCCGAATGGAGCGACCGAGATAGCCGTCGGGAGTCACGAGACCCGATGGCCCGGTGGTAGGTTCTCGGCCGATGACGGTCGTCGTCGGCGCAAACCAATACGGCAAAGCGGAGGTGCGGATGGTCGCCGTCGACCGCTCCGCTCCCGAGCACACGTTCTCTGACCTCAACGTCGGGATCACGCTGTCGGGCGAACTCGACGACGTCCACATCACCGGCGACAACGCCAACGTGGTGCCGACCGACACCCAGAAGAACACGGTGTTCGCGTTCGCCGCCCAGGCGCCGGTGGGGGAGATCGAGCAGTTCGCGCTGCGGCTGGGCCGTCATTTCGTCGCGGACTTCGATCCGATCACGCGCG
>Ga0302325_10014746_pt1 | contig 16626 bp, 18 predicted proteins | sample Palsa_T0_2_FD_201948 | JGI IMG/M metagenome (GOLD analysis project Ga0302325, IMG submission 201948) | Peat permafrost microbial communities from Stordalen Mire near Abisko, Sweden - Palsa_T0_2 | ecosystem: Environmental > Terrestrial > Soil > Palsa > Peat permafrost | place: Sweden: Abisko... | reverse complement strand
ACACAAGCATGGCGATGGAGCTCACGAACATTGGCATGACCACGGCAAGCGCGACCCCGGAGAAACCGCTTTGGCGTCGCCGGACCTGCCTAACGGCTGATTTCCGTACGCCGGAGGCCTAAGAAGGGTGGACCTTCACACCGATGCGTAGGGTATGGCCCGCCTTCGAGGCCAGGCGTTCTTGGTCATCGGGCTCGCGCTTCTGGTGATGCTCTTGGCGTTGCTCGACGTATGGCAACTGGAGCGTCAGACGGAAATGGCCATCCGTTCGACCGAACGATCGGATGCGCGACTGTTCGGCTCCCAGTTGCTTCTGCTGCGGTTGGTCGATGCGGAGACCGGCGTGCGGGGTTACGCGGCGACGCACGACCGGCAATTCCTGGATCCTTATATCAACTCGGTCGCCGTGATGCCGGGGCTCATCGAGGGCATCGTGGCCGATCCGGAGCGCGTGCCCGCGAACACGGCGGCGGACGATGCCGCGATCGCGCAAGGGGCGACGGAGCAAATGGTCCTGCTCGGCCAGGTGTATCACACGCTGGAGGGACAGGATTCGAGCGCCGTTCCCGCGGCACTGCTGCGCGGCAAGGTGGGCATGGACGCGCTTCGAAACCGAATCGACCGTTATCAATCGGCCGAACGCACGATCAACGCGGCGCGCCGCGCCCGCGCCGCGGGCTACCAGGCCGACCTCTCATATGCGCTTGCCGGGACATTGCTGCTCGCCATCGCCGGAGGCATCGCCGGAATCTTGCTTTTCACGAAACGAGTCGTGGGACGTTTGGCGGCGATCATCGTGAAGACGGAGCAGGTTGCGGCCGACCAAGAACTCGGAGCCCCGCTACGCGGGAGCGATGAGATCGTGGCCGTGGATCGCGCGGTTCATAGCATGGCGACGGCCATTCGGGCCCGCAGTGCCGAACTTGCCGCCTCGCACGCGGCGCTCAACGAACGCAACGCCGAACTCAGCGAGGCCAACAAGGAGCTCGAAAGCTTCAGCTATTCAGTGTCTCATGACTTACGCTCTCCGATTCGCGCGATCGACGGCTACAGCCGTCGCCTCGGGCTGGACTTCAAACTCGAGACTGAGGCGCGACGGCTGCTTGGGGTGATTCAAGACGAGGCCGCGCGAATGGGTCACCTCATCGACGATCTGCTCGCATTCTCACGGCTGGGCCGGCAGCAGATGAGAATCGGATCGGTCGACATGACGACTTTGGCCCGCGAAGTCGCGGACGGTGCGAACTGCAGCGGAACGAACGTCTCGCTCGGCGTGACGATGCTTCCACACGCCAACGGCGACCGCGCGCTGCTGCGCCAAGTCTGGCAGAATCTCATCGAAAATGCGGTCAAGTATTCGGGGAAGCAAGTCGCGCCGGTTATCAACGTTACCGGCTCGACGGAAGGTCCGCTCGCGGTCTACCACGTTTCGGATAACGGCGTGGGCTTCGACATGAAGTACGCGCACAAGCTCTTCGGGGTTTTCGAACGGCTGCATCGCGCCGACGAGTTTCCCGGCACCGGGGTTGGCCTGGCCATCGTCGAGCGGATCATCGCGCGGCATGGCGGGAAGGCGTGGGCCTACGCGGAGCCCGGCGCCGGTGCGACCTTTTCGTTCTCATTGCCTTCGGGGGAAGCGTAGTTCATGGACCACGACCACGTTGAGATACTGCTCGTTGAAGACAACGGTCACGACGCCGAGATGACGATGCATGCCTTGAAGAAAAGCAACTTCCTCAACAAGCTGCATTGGGTGAAGGACGGCGTGGAGGCGTTGGCCTTCATCGGATGCACGGGCGAGTTCGCCGAGCGAAACCCACTGGAAGTGCCGAAGCTCGTGGTGCTCGATCTGAAGATGCCGCGGATGGATGGTCTCGAAGTTCTGCGCGAGCTGAAAGGGAGCGATCGGACGCGCTCGATCCCGGTCGTAATCATGACTTCATCGAGCGAGGACCGCGACGTGGTCGAGAGTTATCAGCTCGGGACGAATGCCTATGTGGTGAAGCCGGTTGATTTTGCGGGCTTCACGGAAGCGGTTGCGCAGCTCGGGATGTTTTGGCTGCTGGTGAACAAGGCGCCCTAAAGCTTCGGCGCGCGTGTTTGCGCGACGCGGAAGCACGTGGTATCGTGAACACCATGGTTGTCATTTGACTCTGAGTATCTTATTGACGAGTCCCTGGGATTCGAGCGCCGATGATACTCCGCCGCGTCTCGAGATTCCGAAGGTTCGACCGCATCGGTTTTCTTGGAAGGGCGCCGGCACGATCGGTATCCCTAAGGACGCCTGGCATGTCGTTCCGCAGCGTTGGGTTGAGAATGATGATGGCGGGTCGACGGAGCACGCCGAGGTCATCACCGCTCCAAGCGATGAGTCTCTGTTCCAAAGCCTTCACGGCGTTACCGCGAAGGACGCTGACTACGACGTGCTTGCAACGTCAATCCGGAGCGATGAATACGCAGGTATCCTCGATGTTCTCCGTGAGATGGCAGCACAGCATCCGGCAGCAATGTGGTTCGTTCGAAGCTGGAGCGCCGACTCTGCGGCGTCCGACTGACCGCACGCAACGAGGGCCGGTGGCGCGCGCTATTGTTTTGCAATGGCATCGAGGCGGGCGCGCGCGGCCGGGCGGTTTTCGTGAATTGCCCAGCCGAGTGGGGTGGCGTCCCAGAGTTTGTCGCGGATATCGGTGCGCGCTCCGTGCGCGAGGAGTAGGTCGATCATCGCGACGTCGTCGGCGATTGCGGCTGTATGGAGGGCCGTGCCGTGCGCGTGGACGGGGAGGAACGCGTTGACGTCGGCTCCGGCTTTCAGGGCGCTCCGAGCCGCCGCTAGCCGGCCGTTTATGACGGCGAGGCCGAACGCGTCTTGGATGTCGGTCGTATCGGCGACTGGGAGCAGGTTTGCGAGCGCGGCGTCGTCGCCGAACGATGCGGCGATCGGGGCGGTTATCGGGTAGCCGAGGTCGACGAGGGCACGTAACGCTTCTAGTTCGCGGTGGGCTGCCGTTACGAGAATTTCGTCGCGCGCGGGTTTCGCGCCGGCCGCGAGGAGCAGGTCCATCAGCGGTCTTTGGTGGCCTTGTTCGCGCGCGACAGAACTCGTCATTACGAGCCCGAGCGTGTAGTCGAGATCCTCGCGATCGACGCCGCGAGAGATCATGGCGCTCGCGATCTCGGTGATGTTGGGGGGCATCTTGCGGACGAGGGTCGGGTTGTTGGCGACGAACCAGAAGAGCTTCGGGTCGCGAAAGTATTGAGGGCGGCTCGCTTTGCGGTACGCCTCGGGGCCGACGATCCGCTCGCGCAGCAAACGGGGTTCGGCGTCGAGGAGTGCTTCGAGTTTGGCGACGTCGCCGGCGTGGATGGTATCGACCGCCGCACGAAATGACGGGTCGGCGATGTGGGTGCTGTCGAGAACGGCGACGATCGCTTCGCGCTCGGGGCCTTTGGTCTTGCGCGCAACTTCGGCCGGGGTGCGGCCCTTGGCGTCGGTCTGCCAATCGAGCGCGCCGCCTTCGATCAACACTTCGACGACCGCGAGGGAACCGGCGCGGGCGGCCGCGTGTAGGGAGCTTTCGCGTCCGTCGCCGACGCGCGGATTCACGCCTTTGGCGAGTAGGCGTCTTACGGTGTCGACGTCGGCGGCCCGGATCGCGGCGAAGAGCGGCGACGGGATGTTCGCTTCGACGCCGCGTGCGTTCGCGACGTGACGCTTCAAGTCGGCCCAAGTACGAAATCCGTAGTCGCGCGCGAGCAGCTGCTGGGCCTCGGCGACACGGATGGAACGCTCTCGCGCGAGGCGCTTCGCCTGTTTGCGGAGATGCTCTTGGGATGGCCGCGCGGGTAATGCGGGCATGGTCGTCCTTTCCAAAAAGCACCCGGTGTCCGCGGCGGGCAAGGAAAGGTCGAACGAAAGTATGCGTTGACTTCGGTGGGCTGAGCCCTCTCCGCGGACGGGTGGCCGCCGTATCGGCCGGAGGCAAAAATTCCGTTCGCGGGGCCGCGATTCCCGTGTGGGCGAAGGCATTTGGGCGAGCGATTTGAAGCTGCTCCGCAACGCGCTCACCACAGGCGGCCAAACGTGCGCTTCTGCAATACCGAGGATCACCGAGCCGCAGTCGGGACCGATGGGATGCGAGCGCATCAGTCTAGGCGTGCCCCTCATGCGCACGGTCGCTTAATCGCGGCAACACTTGCGGCCACGGTGACGATGCTCGCCTCAGCGCGCGTTGCAGGCGCGGCTAACTACCCCTTTGAGTTCCAGTCCGAGGCAGGTCGTTTTGGCGCGCCGATTTCCGTCATCAGTGGCGATATCGCTGTGCAGCGCGGGTTTCAGAACCTCGTAGTCATGTGTTACCTTGTCCGGAACACCGCAAGAAAACGTATCGTACATGAGCGTTATCGGTTAAGGGTCTTCGACGGTCGCCGTCGCCAAGTGTTCAGCGCAACACCCGACGTTGAAAACACCATCGAGGCAGGGTCCGAGTCGGTAGAGACTGCCCAACTCGATCCGATTTCTAGGAAGGCGACGACCGGGTGCTACGCAATCTTGGGCATCCCGATGGCATCGTTGCGCCTGGCGACGTTTTCGGTCGACAGCGTGAGGTTTTCCGACGGCTCAACGTGGATGTCGACGAAGCACAGGTGAAAATGCTTCCGGCTAAGGGGAAGAGGGTCTTCCGCCTCCTTGGTAAGAGGGGCGGAAAGCGGTTCTACTTTGGATCACTAGCAAGTGGGAAGCTCAGTTTCCAACAACTCAATGCCATAGAATCGCCCTTCACGTGCGGCTTCTTGTTTCCCGGGAGGATCGCTGACGCAGAGTGCTACTCTAGTCTATTTGCCGCTTTGTTAGGGTCGGGATGCCGCGGAATCGCGATCTTCAGTAAGTCCGCGCTCGACCTCGAATATGTCTTTGATACGACCGCATTGAAGCTCTTGCATTTCGAGGAAGTGGATGTCGGCGGTATGATCTGGTCGACTGCGCATTCGAGCCTCGAAGACACACTTGATTTCCTTGGCATAATGACTCTCTCAGACGCCGAACCGCAGCAATCAGCACCCGTCTATTTGCTCCAAATGAACTCGGACACACTTTGGGACAAATGCGTTCAAATCTGGAAGTTGGGCCTTTCATCACGGGGCTCAAATCGAGGCCAGAGCGGCGGTGGCGTGAAACAACGGCACCGCAGATCTTCGAAATAGGGGCCCGCCGCTCTCGAACTGCTGGAAGGCGATCGCGAGGGGCAACACTCCATCCGTATCAACGATCACTTTCGAATCCGCTTCGTCTAGATCTACGATGAGCCAATCGAAGTCGAAGTCACGGGCCGCCGCTAGCTCTTGAGGCCACACAATGCGAAGTCATCCCCTACCCACGCACCGCCGCCCGACACCCCCCGGCGAAATTCTTGAAGAGGATTTTCGCAAGGAACTCGGTCTTACGCAACAGGCTCTCGCCGATCACCTCGGCATGACGCGCACGCGCTACGCAGAGATTGCGAACGGCAAGCGCGCGGTCACCGTCGACACGGCACTACGCCTCGAGCGCGTCTTCGGAACTTCTGCGCAGATGTGGCTCACTTTGCAGGCGGCAGTTGATCTTTGGGACGCGCTGCACGCACCGGACTACGAGAAGGTGAAGAAACTGAAGCCTATCAAGCGCAAGGCCGTGCAAGCCTAGATAGAGCCGTTCTCCTCGCGTTCGGTCGCCACAATAAGAACGCTATCGGGAACGCCGCCGCCGAGGAGTCCTCAGCGCGGAACGAGCGTAAATGGGATTCGAAGCGACGTGCTGGCACCGGAGACGGTGGTCGCGCTGAGCAGTTCACTAACGTTCCCGCTTGAGCTTTGGAGCCCGGCCGCACTAAACGCGAAGGTAGCCTGCCATTTCCCCGGGCCTATCGACGAAAGCGACAGTTGTGTCGCGACGCTTGTCGGACCAAATGACAGGGTCGCGACGTTTGTCGTCGTGATCGCGGAAATCGTTACCGACTGACCGTCTTTAACGACGGTAGGCTGAGCCTGGACAAAGAAGATCTGAGGCGTTTGATTGCTGTCGGCATAGTTGTTCGCCGGCGCGGCGCCGTATATGAAGGTGTTGGTCTGAGCGAAGGCCGTCGGCAACAGGGCTCGTGTCGCCGGAGGCACAGGGGTTGACGTGCTACCATTCGCGCTTACCGCGGAAGTGCCGGGAGTGCCCACTGCGGGCGTTGCGGCCGAGCCGGAACGCAGCGGCGGCAGCGTCGCAGAAGGCTCGAGCGTTGGCAGCGGCGCGGGTGTCGCAATCGCGGGCAACGGCGGTCCGAAACTCGGCTGCGGGATTCCGGCCCGAAGGATGTGCGGCGTGACAGTCACGATGAGTTCGTTGCGCGTGTGGCTGATGCCGACGTCTTGTCGCTTTTTAGCGGGTTCACAACCCCCGGGGTTTCGATCGGCCTCAGTAACAACTTTCTAGGGCCAATTCCGATTCCTTTTACGGGCGGCTGCCAGTGAGCGATCCTCAGCGTCGTAGCAATCGGGCCACTCGCAGAAGGCTTCGCTGTGATTCTAGGCGTGTGCTGCGAAAAGGCAGCATATATGGTGATCAGGCCGAGAACGATGAAGAGGGTTCCCGAACTGCGGTAGGACGAAGCCCCAAAGCCCGCGCCTGGACCGCCCATAAGCGGTTGAATCCGCGGGGTCGCCATTTCGAGCCGACGCTTCTGCGCTTCGTCCAAGAAAAACTCTCGATACGCGCGCGCAATTTCATCCGCACGCTGAATAGAATAGCTCCCATAACCAATAAATAGTATGCCTATTGGGATCATTGGCCAGTCAGCTGGAAGTGCCACTCAAGATCCATCCGAAGAGAGAATGTGCGTAAACTGATGAAGCCTAACCTTGATCATCCGCCTCGCCCGCAAGCGGCATTGCGCGTCTTTCAGGTAGCCGCTGTAATCCTAGCATTTCTCGTCGTGCATGAGCTAGTCATTTGTGGCATCGCCCTTGCCTCGAAACCTACACTCTCTGCACAAATCTACGCTCCGAGACTGCCAATCGCGATCCGGTTGCCGCGAAGGTTTCGTCCGCTGCTAGGCGTTAAATGTTGTTCCGCGACGATCCGGGTACTCTCAGCATGGATCGATCGCGACGACCACGCTTCCCAGGTTACCGTTATCGAGGAAAGGCTGGCAGCTGCTACAAGCCTCAAGGAGTACGTAGCAAGGTCTGTGCGTTCTCCGCTGCAACTACAAACTTCGGTCTCATACATCAAAAGTTGCGGTCGGCACATCGCGTTAGTGAAATCTACCGCATTCCTTCAGGGCATTGACACCATGTCGACGCAGACGGTCACGATTTTCGGAACAAGGGCGATCACAATCTCTTATCACAGGCGAAGCGATGTACCAGAGGACCCTGATGTACTGAGAGCAATGACGACCTTTTGCCCTAGTAGATCACTAGAGGCGCAGGAACGTTTGGAGTGATTTGGCGATACGCGCGAGCTTGCAACCGACAGAAAGAATTTCATGTGGCTTAGCTGCCACGCCCTCCACCAGAGCGCGCGGGGTTCAACGCTCGCCCGATGTCAATTCGAAAGAGTAAGCCTTCGCGCAGCCCGACCTGAGCAAGCGACTGGGGCGACGGCCTCGAAACACTGTTGCAACCCCGCCCGGGTGCTCCGGCGTCATAGGTTTCATGTCGCAGAAGAGTGTTCTCATTACCGGGGCGAGCTCGGGCTTCGGACGGTTGACGGCTGAGTTGTTTGTGCGGGAGGGTTGGCGTACGTTTGCAACGATGCGCGGCGTATCGGCGGCGAACGCGGCGCGGGCGGACGAGTTGCGGCGCGCAGGCATCGACGTCATCGAGCTCGAGGTCACGAGCGACCCGTCGGTCGAGGCCGCGGCTTCGATTATCGCAAACGAGGTCGGCGCGCTCGACGTGCTCGTGAACAACGCCGGCGTCGCGGCGTTCGGTATACAGGAAGCTTTCACGCCGTCAGCCGTAGAGCGATTGTTCGCGACGAACGTGTTCGGGCCGCTGCGCGTCAACCGAGCGTTCTTGCCCGCGATGCGCGAACGGGGAAGCGGGCTCATCGTGTACGTGAGTTCCGTGGTCGGGCGCATCGTCAATCCGTACGGTGGGGTGTACGCGTCGTCGAAGTGGGCGCTCGAAGCACTGGCTGAGGCGTCGTCGTACGAATTGGCGCCCTTCGGTGTCGATGTCGCGATCGTTGAACCGGGAGCGTTTCTAACCGATATTTTGAACAAGGTTGGGGTTGCCGACGATCGCGCGCGTGCGGAGAGTTACGGCGAGTTCGCACGCATCGCCGACACCGCGCCCGAGCGCATCGCGGCACGCGCCCAAGGCAACGATCCGGCCGACGTCGCGAAGACGATCTTCCGGCTCGCCACGGCGCCGTCGGGTGAGCGGCCGCTGCGCTCCCTGGTTCCGCCCTCGCCACCGGTTGAGAAGATCAACGCGACGCTGGCACCGATTCAGCTCGGACTCGTCTCATCGCTCGGCGTCGACGCGCTCGTCCCGAAGGCACTCGTGACTCAGGCACCGTAGCGCGCGATTTTGGCGCGTTCTCAGCGAAGGGGGAACACGCTTTCCGAGGCCTGTATTTTGTGTGCTCGCATCCGCGGAGGCGGGCGCCTCGCGACAAATTTCGGGGCTCAAAACACATCGGACCTTGGCGCCAGGCCTTACGCTTTAAAGGGCGACGCGAACCTCGGCGTTAATGCGGCGTAAATGAAGCGTCTCTTTGGTACGGTTCTTTTCTTTGCCGTCGCGATTGCGGCGATTCCGCCGAGTTCGGCGACGGCAGCCGGGCCCTCATCCTGCGGCACTGCCGGTGATAAGTACATTGCGTCGCTGATCAGCGCGCCGGGCGACGATCACGCGCAGGAAGTTGCCTACTCGATGGCCGGTGACTACTCCGCTGCGTGCGCAAAGCACGACGTTGCGGAGGAGATGGCCAAGTTGCACAATTCGGCCGCGGTCGCGAACAAGGACGTGTACTTCCGGGCGTATTTTCTTTACGTGAAGGGTGCGGGGCTTGCGAACAAGGTCGGCAACAAAATCATTCGCTGTCACGACGGCAATCAAGCGTTCAAGATGAGCGTCGCGATGGGCCAGCCGCTCGATCTAACGAACGACGGCGTGAAACGAATGCTCGCGGGTTGCTAGCCCGCCGGCATTTGCCGTAGCCCGACGGTCGAGCCGTTGGGCTCCTTGACGCTCGCGACCAGCAGCCCGGCGGCCACGTCGGTTATCTCTTGCACGACCGTGCCGCCCGCGGCTACGAGCGCGTTCACGCTCGCCGCGATGTCGCTCACCGTCCAATAGGCGAGCGCGCCGGGTTCGCCTCCGCTCGGGACGAGCCCAATTTCCGTGGCGCCGCTCTTGTAGCCGACGTACCAAGCTCCGTCGACATAGGGGTCGGCACCGACGAGCTCGCTAAAAAATCGCTTGGCCGAGGTTAGGTCGGCAACGTGGTAGATGATGAGGGCAACGTCCTTCAAGATCTTATTCTCCTTCCATTGTGGTCCCATGCTCCATGAGAATACGTAAGATCTCTTTCTGCTCCGCCTTTGCCTCAGCTGACCCCGAACCGCTGCGGCCGGTGTTCTGAGTTGCGAGAAGCAGCGGTGTCGAGCCGTTCCTGTTTGGGGCACGCGGGTCGGCGCCGGCGTCGATGAGGGCCCGAACCGCCGCGGCGCAGCGATTGCGCACCGCGCGGTGTAATGGAGCAACACCGCTCTTGTCGGGCGCATTCGGGTCGGCGCCGGCTCGGATGAGCGCGGCGATGATCTTCGTCTTGGCACTCGGATTCCAGCCGGCCGAACCAGGGCCACCATCAACGGCGTAGTGAAGGGGTTCCGCGCCGCGTCTGTTCCTCGCGCGAACGTCCGCGCCCCGGGCGATCAGCTCGTCTACAATGCGCGTTTGATGTGCCGCTGCGGCGATATGCAGGGCGGTATCGCCTTCGTAGATATAGTGCGAGATCTGGTCGAAGAAGTTTTGTTTGGCGGCTTGCCGGGTCGCACCGTGAGCAGCGCAGTCTCTTGCCAGGGCCGGCGAAGCATCGAGCAATCCTATGACCGTCGCGCTGTCACCGGAGACGATGGCCTCGACGAAATCCCTAAACGGGTCGGCAAGGATGGTGCTGGCCTTCAATTTCTGTCTCCTTGAGGCGTGGGAATCACGGAGCCGAGGCGCCGAAATCATGCCGGAACCATCCAGCTTCGACTCGTACAGGGGAGCCATGTGGGGAATTCCGCGTAGAGTCGACTCGTTCTTCGGAGTGCGATCGGTGGGCGCGGTCGTGCTGGGTGTGGCGCTCGTAGGGCCCTTGGGGCCGGTGGCTCGGAGCGATGCGAGCCCTTCTCCGGCGCCGTCGAAGAGCACCGTCTCCCCCGTCTTCGTCGGGCCGGCAGGATGGTATCACGCGCATGGCACGAGCGACGGCCTCGGAACCTGGCTACGCTCGGCCAATACCCGGAATTCTGAAAGCATCGTAGTCGAAGCAAAAGACGGAATTCCATCGTTCGATGCGCTGTACCGGGCAGAATACGCCTATATCAACCGGCTTCCCGACGAGTTCGGATACGCGCCGACGAAAACGACCGTCTGCGGCGGCCATCCGGCGTTGTACATTTCGTACACGTACTCGGCGCCGAGCGGAGATCCGACTACCGTGGAACTCGTGATCGCGGTCTTCGGAACGACGGGGTATTCCGCGACCTACACCAAGTCGATTTCCGACCAAGCCAACGTCGCGGCGGAACGATCGCTTGCGACGCTGTGCCCACGCGTGGCATCGTGAGCCGGCGCTAGCTATTCGTCGGAAGCGCGAAGGAGGCTCCGAGGCTGCGCTTGTTCCACCGAACCGTCGTCGTCTTGGGCCGCGTATAGAACGACACGCCTTCGGTACCGTGCACGTTGTGCCCACCGAAGAACGAGCCCTTCCATCCGCCGAAGCTGTGAAATGCCATCGGAACGGGGATCGGAACGTTGACGCCGACCATACCCGCAGCAGCTTCATGCGAGAACGTTCGCGCGGCGCCTCCGTCGTTCGTGAAGATCGCCGCACCGTTCGCGAACTCATGACCGTTGACGATCTCCAACGCGTCCTGGAGCGACGTCGCGCGCACGACCGCGAGAACCGGTCCGAAGATCTCCTCACGATGGATCCGCATCCCGGGCGTGACATGATCGAAGATCGTCGGTCCGAGGAAGAAACCGTCGCCGTTCAACTTCGCCGCATGCGCGCGTCCATCGAGCACTAACTCGGCGCCTTCGCGAACGCCTGCGTCGATATAAGAGATAACGCGCTCGCGATGCTCATTCGTGATGAGCGGCCCCATTTCCGTACCCTTGGTCCGGCCGTCGCCCACTGCGAGGTTCGCGGCCCTGGAGCGCAACATTGCGACGAGCGCGCCTGCCGTTTCCTCACCGACCGGAACCGCGACCGAGATCGCCATGCAACGTTCGCCGGCGGATCCGAACGCTGCTCCTATGAGTGCGTCGGCCGCGGACTCTAAATCGGCATCGGGCATGACGACCAGATGATTCTTCGCGCCGCCCAGTGCTTGAACGCGCTTACCGGCCGCCGACGCCCGAGTGTAGACTGCGCGTGCGACCGGGGTCGAGCCGACAAAGCTGACGGCTTTGACGTCGGGATGGTCGAGAAGCGCTTCCACTGCCTCCTGACCGCCCGTCACGACGTTGAACACGCCGCTCGGTAAGCCGCAATCGATCAAGATCCGCGCCATCTCGAGTGCGAGCGACGGATCCTTCTCGCTCGGTTTGAGAACAAACGTATTTCCGCAGGCGATCGCGAGCGGGAACATCCACATCGGTACCATCGCCGGAAAGTTAAACGGCGTAATCCCGACGCAGACCCCGAGCGGCTGGTGAACCGAATAACTATCGACGTCCCGGGCGACCTGTTCGGTCGTGTCGCCTTTGAGCAGGTGCGGAATTCCGCAGGCAAACTCGACGACCTCGATCCCGCGCTGAAGCTCTGCGCGCGCATCATCGAGCGTTTTTCCGTGCTCGGCCGTAACAATCGACGCGAGACGCGCAGCGTTCTCGAGCAGCGCTGCGCGAAACGCGAACATGACCTCAGCGCGGCGCGCCGGCGGCGTCTGCGACCAGGCGGTAAACGCGGTCTTAGCGGCAGCCACCGCACGCGCGACGTCCGCCGCAGTTCCACGAACTGCGTAACGTGCGACGGCCCCCGTGGCGGGGTCGAAAACGGCCGTCCGCCCATCGCCCTCCGAATCCGCGACTCGGCCATCAATGAAATGGTTCACCACGGGGATGGTCTCGGCAAGCGGATCTTGCAGGGACGGCGCGATTGCCATGCGGCGGGTCCTCACTTTTCCCAGGTGTCGTCGTTGAACTCCGGGCGCAGGTCAGGGTCGGCGTGCGCCCACCCATCGCCGAACTTCGCCGCGAGCTCGGCCTGCTTCTCGGCCAACAGCGCCCAGGTGTACCACGTGCCCGGGTTCTGGACGACCTCGACAGACGCCGTTTCCTCTCTGCCGCTATTCCCCACCTGCACGGCTTGAACGATCGCTTTGCCGCCGCGAAAGTCGTCCGCGCCGTGCCAAACATAGAGCTCCGTGTCGACGTAAATGACGTCACCGGGTTTCGGAATGTCCACGGGCTCCTCCACGATGTCGTAGTCGAGACATGGCGGTGCGCTCGGTACTGGCCTTGCTAGTGCGCGTGGCCGGCGTGGTTTGGCGCGGCGACGGGAATGCGCGCAACGCGTTCGGTATCGGCCTGCAAGGTTGCGGTGTCGGCGAGTCCGCCTGCTTCGCTTGCGGTCCAGCGCGCGCGAACGCCGGCGTTGCGATCGAGCAAGAGCTCCGTCTCGCCGCCGTCGCGCGGCGAGCGAAACAGCGCAAGGGTCGCTCGAACGTCGTCGGACACTCCAACGACCTGGGCCGTTTTCGCGGCGGGGGCCATGTCGACCGCAATGACGTGCACGCCGGCGGCTTGGAGACGGGCGAGTCGCGCGAGCGGCGCTTGCGGCGAAGACAAGACGAGCAGCACCGGCCCGTTCTTCAACGACTGGAGCAGCGTGTTCTGGGCACCTTGTTGCTCAAACGCGAAGTCGGGAAGCGGTGGTGCAGCCGCGGTACCGATCTGCGAACGCGTCGCGCCGGTGAGGATGCCGGCGGTTCGGGCCAGCACGAAGTTGATGAGATCCCAGCGCTGGTCCGGGGTGAGCTTATCGGCGAAGCCGGGCATGACCCCGTTTGCCTTACCGTTGCTGACCCACCAGAAAATATCGCCGACTTTGTGCGCGAAAAGGTGCGGCTCCGTCAAGTCTGCCGGACGAATCGGAAGGCTTGCAGCGAGCGGTCCGTCACCACGCCCCTCGACACCGTGGCATTGGGTGCAGTTTGCAGCGTAGAGAGGCATGCCCCGGGAGATCGAAGGCGCAGCATACGGCTGCGTCGGCGTGTAGTACGTCGTCGGATACGCGGGTTCGATGCCGGGCACAAGCGCGATCGCGCCCACGGCGCCGCACAGGACAAGGCCCGCAACCGACACCGCCACTACGCGATAGCGTTTACGATCGGCCGCGATCGCACTCGCCACGAGACAGAGGACGAATAACCCCGCCACCACATCGAGGACTGCCTGCATTCGGATCGCGATCTCGTTCAGATCAATCTGGAACGGGAATGGCCAGCGCGGTTCGGTGTGCAGCCCGGGCGGCAGGGTCCCGATGATGCCTACGATCGCGAGGACCAAGACCCCGGCGCTCGCCTCCACGAAAGCATTTCGGCTCACCTTGCCGACGGCGCGCAACCGCAGGGCGGCATCGCTTGCGGCGGCCGCGAGCTCCGGCACGAGGCGGCTGCGATTGATGTTCGCAAGCGCGATGATCCCGATGAAGAGTGCGATCTTCAGCAACAGCAGTTGGCCGTAGAGCGTCCCGACGAGCGCCGGAATCGAGCCGGAGAGAAACCATGTGTTGATGATGCCGGTGACGGTCAGGGTTCCGACGCAACTGATGCCGAGCACCGAGAAGCGCAGCGTTGCCGCGCGCGCGACCGAAAGCGCCCCGGCACCGGCGTCGGAACGCACATGCGCAAGCAGGAGCGCGAGCGGAACGAGCGCGCCGAGCCACGCGCCCGTCGCGAACAGATGAAGCAGGTCGGCCGGCAAGTGCAGCCACTCCCACGGAACGCCCTCAGTCGCCGCCGCATGTCCGGCCCACGCAAGCGAGACCATGAGCCCCACGCTCGCCACGAAGCCGATCCACCCCGCAAGCTTGCGGACCCGACCTCGCACGAGAAGACAGACCGCGAGTACGACTGTGAGTACGATCGCGAGCGCGCCACGCAGCGCCCATGCCTGACCGAACTGCGTTTGCGTCAACACGATGGTGATGACGCCGCTCGGAAGCACCGTGGCGATCGGCTGACCGCTCACGCTTGAGGCCTCGACGAACAGCCATGCTATGCCGCTGACGAGCGCGACGAGCAGACTCGTCCACGCCAAAACGATAAGCGGGCGATCGGAACGCGCCTCGAGCGCCCCCGCGTCGCCCGCATGGCGAAGCGCCGGCCAAGCGATCAGACACCAAAAGACGAACGTGCCTTCCAGCAACGCGGTTGCCGTGTAGTGCAGGATCCGTATCGCGATTAGAAGCGGATCGATTGCTCAGCTCTTCCCAACGTGGAAGACGTAGTCACCTTCGGTCGTGTGCGTGTCGACCGAGAGGACGTGCCACTTCACCTTGTAGGTGCCGGCCGGCAGCTGCTTGAGATTGACGTCGAGCTCGGAACGGTTGCCGGGATCGATCGCCGCCGGCGCGGCATTGACGACCGCTCCCGATTGGTCCGTCACCGTTACCGAGCTGAACGCGGGTTCGAGCTGTTGCGTGAACCACAGGTGCATGACATCAGGTGAGGCCGGCACGGTGCTGCCGACGGCGGGATCGGAGTGGTCGAGAAAGGCGTGCGCGAGTACGGCCGCGGGGACGAGCAGCAGCGCGAGGGCGACGGTCGTCGCGAATAGGCGCATACTCATCATTTCCCCCAGAGATCTTTGTTGATTATGGGCTTGCCGAAAAACGTCTTGTAGGCGAAATCGTCGAGGAACAGGTGGAACTGCACGAAGACGCCCGGGCTCTGCATCTGCCGCGTGGCGTTATTTGCGGGTAGGATCGCCTCGACGCCGAGCTGCCAGTTGTAGGCTTTGTCCCAAAAAAAGACGCCCGGCGCGATCGTACCGGTCGTTGGGCCGGTGCTCGGGCTCGTCATGGATACCTCGACTAGCGGCACCATACGCGTGACGAAACCGGGTAAATTGAGCGCCTTCACGTGCTGCTGCTGGTATGGAAACGAGTACTGCAGCGACGACGCATACGCGATGGCATTCGGACTGGCGCCCGGCGAGTCGGAGATTACGTAGCTGACCTCGCCCGTGAGTGCGAACGGTCGCAAGAAGTCGGAATGCGAATCGCCGAAGCCTTTGCCGATGTAGAACGTCGGCGCCGTACTGCCGATGCTGTCGATTGCGCCGGCGTCGCGCAACTGCTTTGAACCGGTGCCCGGCAACTCGCGGACGAGGCCGATCGACCACGCGACCTCGTGGGCTTCGTCGCAGGGACCTTCGTCCTTGAGCGTTATCGTCGTGTTGTCCCAGCCGTTGAGGCTTCCCGTCGAGCGGCTGCTCTGCGTGACGTAGTCACCGTTGACAGCAATACCCAGATCTCGCGTGATCGTCTTATCCCATTCGTAGGCGTAGGCGAGATTTTGGCTGCCCCCCGGCGCCGGCGTGTATTGCAGGCTTGGCAGCGATAGTTCGTCGCCGACGCCGGGATCGTCCATCGTCAGAGTCGCGGGGAACACGCGGTTTCCGCAGATGACGTGCGCATCGGCGGGGACGCGCGCGGCGAGTGCGAGCGCGAAGGCAGCTGCGCCCAACAGCGCACGTCGGATCAGGATCGAGAGGTCGAAAAGCACTCATACCTCCTACGAGCGGCTACAAACACAGGGCCGATCAAGGTGCGCGTGCGCCGAGTTCGCTTTGTTCTTCTTCTGCGTCTAGCTGACCGTCTTTCGGGGGCTTGACGAATGGAAACCTTTTGGTTACACTCCATTTGGTAACCAAACGGTTTCCGAAGGAGAGTCTGCGTGACGGCCCTGCCCGATACCGTGTTCAAAGCCCTGGCCGATCCGACGCGGCGTGAAATTCTCGCCCTCTTGCGGGGCGGCGGCTCAACGGTCGGCGACATCGCGAGCAACTTTCGCATGAGCCGGCCGGCGGTTTCGAAGCATTTGCGGCAACTGCGCTCGGCCGGGCTCGTGATCGACCGGCCCGTCGGTACGGCGCGCGTGTGCGAACTCAATGCCGAACCGCTGCGCGCCGTCGATGCGTGGCTCGCCGAATACAAAGTGTATTGGAAAAAAAGCTTGGTGCGTCTGAAAGCGCACGTTGAGGAGAAGCATCGTGGCAGTCACTGAAGGCACCGCGGTCGTCGAAACGATCGCCATTGCAGCGCCGATCGCGGCGGTGTTCGCCGCTCTCACCACGCCAGAACAACTCGTGCAGTGGTGGGGCAGGGAAGATTCCTATCACGTTACCGCGATGGAAGTCGACCTGCGCCCG